>ULVG01037404.1_pt1 | contig 15219 bp, 10 predicted proteins | sample 1959221 | NCBI WGS metagenome assembly ULVG01 (sample SAMEA4835780, study PRJEB28245) | human gut metagenome | biome: gut microbiome; material: fecal sample | place: Denmark | collected 2008
CGGCAAGCTGATAGGTGAATATGCACAAACCAAGCCCGTTATTATTGTGACACATGACGAATACGGTAAATCTCTTACGAAAAATTCTGTCATTTTATCGTAGTTTTTGTACGGTATATAAAATTTAACTCTTGCATTTCCTTCTATTTTATACTATACTTATTAGCGAACGGCCCGATCAGGGCGCTTAAATCAAATTATAATTTTTGGAGGCAATAATCATGGCAAAGAAACTTATCGCCATCGTCATGGCGCTTGCTCTCGTCCTCTCCTTCGCTGCCTGCGGCGGCAATGGCGACGACACCACCACCGCTCCCGAAACCACCACCGATCCGTTTGACGCTTTCGGTGAGGAGACCACCGCCGCACCCGCAGAGGATCCCTCCGCGACCGACGCTTCCGCCACCACTGCAGACGACACGACCGCAGCCCCCGCTGACACTACCACCGCAGCAGCAGGCGACGCTACCACCGCTGCCGCAGCTAAGGCTCCCCAGACTAAGGAAGAGATCGTCGCTTACTTCAACACCGCTATCAACGCAGCCAAAAAGAGCTCAAAGAGCATCACTTCCAATTATATGGAGCACTCTGTTGCAGGCGAAATCACCGGTATACCCTCAGCTCTTGACTCTGTCGGTCAGAAGCTCATAAAGGATAACATGGGCAGAGACGACAAAAAGACCAATGTTACTTGGACTTCCGCCGCTGATAAAAACGCCAACTTCCCTGTTGAGGGCGAAACTTGGGCAAGCAAGCTCACCGCAGCAGATGTTAAGGATGCAGCTCTCAAGGAGTCAAACGGTAAATACATGATTCGTCTTACCACCGTTGCCGACGGCAAATCCTCCTCTCACGATCATGGCACAGGTCATGCTCCGAAGGCGTTTAATGTTGTCCTTCCCGGTATAATCGACGGTTATATCCCCAGCATCGCTAAGAAACTGTTCAGCGTTGGCACCGTTTCTACATCTTATCCTTCAAGCACCGTTACCGTCACCGTTGACGCTGCTACCGGTCATGTCCTGAGCGCAAAGTACGAGCTGTTTTGGACTCTTTATATTCCCCTCAGCGGCAATGACGTCGTTCTTCCTTTCAAGACCGTAAACGACTACACCATCAATTGGTAACATAAAACAAACTGCGGGGCGTGCCAAGCACGCCCCTTTTGCAATTGCCCGCGCGAACACACAATGCCTCAAGCATTGATTTTTTATGTCTCCCTTGTGTAAAGGAGCTGTCCGTAGGACTGAGGGTTTGTCGGGTATTTGCTAAAAGTAAAATTTTGTTGATAGAATAACATAAAAGTTTCAACTCAATCGTAGGGGACGGCGTCTTCGACGTCCCACGGAACGACTGCAAATGTAAAATCATCATCGTAGGGGCGAACTGTGTTCGCCCGCAACATAAAAACAAAGGAGTTTACCCATGAAGAAAGAAGTTCTCGTTGAAACATCCGCCCGCCACGTCCATGTCAGCCGCGAGGCTCTCGATATTCTCTTCGGCGAAGGCTATGAGCTGACCAAAAAGAAGGATCTCTCCCAGCCCGGCCAGTTCTCCTGCGAAGAGAGAGTAGCCGTCGTCGGCTCCAAGAGCAGCTTCCCCGCCGTCTCCATCCTCGGCCCCATCCGCCCCGCAACTCAAGTCGAGCTTTCGCTCACCGACGCCCGCTCGATAGGCGTTACCGCACCCGTCAGGGAGAGCGGCGATATCGAGGGCAGCGGCTCCTGCAAGCTGGTCGGCCCCAAGGGCGAGCTTGAGATCGAGTGCGGCGTCATCGCCGCCAAGAGGCACATCCACGCCACCCCCGAGGACGCCGAGAAATACGGCCTTGAGGATAAGCAGATCGTCTCCGTCAAGATCGACTCCAACGGCAGAAAGCTCATCTTTGACGACGTCGTCGTCAGAGTCAGCCCCAAATTCGCGCTCGCAATGCACATCGACACCGACGAATCCAACGCCGCTGCCGCCACCCCCGGCCTCATGGGCGAAATTCTTTAATTTCATCTTAATACATAAAACGCACCCGCAGGAGCTTTCGTGCCCCGACGGGTGCGTGTTTTTTACTCTGCCTCAATTTGCTCCGGCTCCTCCGCCTCGACCATCTCGTGCAGCATCGGCGGGCGGAACATTCTGAACGCCTGCTTCTTGACCGAGATCGTCATATCGCCGTTGTCGCCGCCGTATTCGCCGTCGAGCGTCCACGGCAGTTTGGAGCCGTCAAGGGTCTTGACCTCGATATGCGAGCCTTGATAGAGGTGGATGAACCGCTTGTCGAAGTCCTTTTTCAGCACGCTGGTACACACGTCGACCCAGTTCTTTAACGTGCCGGGGTTCTTGACGATGAACACCTCGAATCTGCCGTCGTTAAGGCAGACCTGATCGTTGCTGAGCTTGATGATTCCGCCTACGGTGAAGGAATTCGAGATAGAGCCGAATACAAATTCATCCTCGATTACCTTGCCGTCTATGACAAAGCGCATCGGGATCTCTCTGATATCCTTTACCGTCTTTGTCGCCTCGAGATAATAGGCGAGCCTGCCGATCTTATTTTTCAATTTCTGATCCGCCTTGTAGGCGCAGGCGGTGAAAGCGCCGAAGGACGCCACATATGTAAAGTACCTCTCGCCGAAAAGCCCGATATCGTAGGGGAGCGCCTCGGAGCTGACGATGAGCTGCGCCGCCTTGATGGGGTTGGTCGGCAGACCGAGGGTGTGGGCAATGTCGTTGGTCGTGCCGGCGGGAATGAAGCCTATCTCGGGCCTTTTCTCAAGAGCCATCAGCCCGTTGAGCGTCTCGCAGAATGTGCCGTCGCCGCCCCTGCAAACCACCGTGTCATATTTGCCGCCGAGTTCACGGGCAAACCGCGTTGCGTCGCCCGAGCCCGTGGTGTTCATAACGGTGATGTTGTAGCCGTGGCGGTTAAAGATATTCGTGACCTCGAGCAAATCGTCGCTGTATCTCTTTTTGCCCGAGCGGGGGTTGACTATCATCAGCATCTGCTTTTCCATTCTCTCGCCAGCTTTCATAGGTGATAAAAGAAATTATATCACCTTTTGCCTCATTGTTCAAGCATGGCGGCGGCAGCATTTTTCGCACAAAAAGCCCCTTTTGCCCAAAATGTTTCACGCCATATCCGTAAATTCTGAAATCCAAGCACTAAAAGGCTCCCTTGTGTAAAGGGAGCCATGAGCAACTGCAATCTTTGAACGACATTGTAGGGGACGGCGTCCTCGACGTCCCGTGAGCTACTCTACAATGTAGGTTTTACAACGGTAGGGTGAACACAGTTCGTCCCTTCGATGTTGATTTTGCATTTGCAATTATTTTGCGGGGTGCCAAGGACGTTGTCCCCTACGGTCGGTTTTCCCCTTTCAACGGGCAAAGCCTGTTATATATGCGAAAAACCGCCGATCGGCACACCACCAATCAGCGGTTTTTGATTATTCAAGCTCGAATGCGCCGGTATAGAGCTGATAATAAACGCCCTTTTCGGCTATCAGCTTCTCGTGGTCGCCGCGCTCGATTATCCTGCCGTGGTCGAGCACCATTATCACATCCGAATTCATGACCGTCGAGAGGCGGTGGGCGATGACGAATACCGTCCTGCCCTCCATCAGCTTATCCATGCCTCTCTGGACTATCGCCTCCGTCCTCGTGTCTATCGAGGAGGTCGCTTCGTCAAGGATCATCACGGGCGGGTCGGCGACGGCTGCCCTTGCTATCGCTATCAGCTGGCGTTGACCCTGCGAGAGGTTCGCGCCGTTGTTGCTCAGCTCCGTTTTGTAGCCCGAGGGCAGGCGGGTGATGAAATCGTCCGCGCCCGCGAGCTTCGCCGCCTCAATGCATTCCTCGTCCGTTGCGTCCAGCCTGCCGTAGCGGATATTCTCCATCACCGAGCCGGTGAAGAGGTTAGTCTCCTGCAAAACGATGCCGAGGGAGCGGCGCAGGTCGGATTTCTTGATCTTGTTGATATTTATGCCGTCATAGCGTATCTTGCCGTCGGCGATATCGTAAAATCGGTTGATGAGATTCGTTATCGTGGTCTTGCCCGCGCCCGTCGCGCCGACGAACGCCACCTTCTGACCCGGTTCGGCGTAAACGGTCACGTCGTGGAGCACCTCCTTGCCCTTTTCGTAGGCAAAATCGACGTCAAAGAGCCTCACGTCGCCTCGGAGCGGGGTGTAAGTCAGCGTGCCGTCACCGTGCGGATGCTTCCACGCCCATTTGCCGGTGCGTTCGCTCGTCTCGGTCAGCTCGCCGTTCTCCTCCTTGGCGTTGACGAGGGTCACATAGCCGTCGTCCGTCTCGGGCTGCTGATCCATCAGCGAGAATATCCTCTGCGCGCCCGCCATCGCCATGACTATGGCGTTGACCTGCTGCGAGACCTGGTTGATGTTGCCGGTGAATTGCTTGGTCATATTGAGGAACGGCACGATGATGCTGATGCTGAACGCCATGCCCGAAATGCTGAAATTCTTAGCGCCGAGGGTCAGGAAAAGCCCGCCCGCCGTCGCAATAAGCACATAGAGCACGTTGCCGATATTCATGATTATCGGGCCGAGGGTGTTGGCGTAGGCGTGCGCCTTGCGGCTGTCCTCATAGAGCGCCTCGTTTATCTTGTCGAAGTCCTCGGTCGCCGCCTCCTCATGGCAGAATACCTTGATGACCTTCTGACCGTTCATCATCTCCTGGATGAAGCCCTCCGCCTTGCCGAGTGAAGCCTGCTGGCGCACGAAGTATTTCGCCGAGCCGCCGCCGACCTTCTTTGAAACAAGGGTCATGGCGACAACGCCGACAAGCAGCAGCATCGTCATCCAAATGCTGTAGTAGAGCATGATGAAGAACACGACCATTACAACAATGCCCGACGAAATGAGGGCGGGGAGCGCCTGAGAAACAAGCTGGCGAAGCGTGTCGATATCGTTGGTGTAGTAGCTCATAATGTCGCCGTGCTTGGTCGTGTCAAAATATTTGATGGGCAGATTCTGCATCCCGTCAAACATCTTGCGGCGCAGCTTGCAAAGGAAGCCCTGGGTGATATACGCCATGAGCTGCTCTCTGACGGTCATCAGGATTATCGCCGCGAGATAAAGCGCCACAAGCACCGCTATCATCGGGAATATCTCTTTGCTTGCCGCCGACCAATCGCCGACTTTGTACCATTTTTCGATCACTGCGATAACTTTCTGAGTGAATACGGCGGGGATCGCCGAGGCCGCCGCGGTGAGGATAATACAGACCGTCACCACGGGCACGAGCACGGGGTAGCAGCTTATCAGCAGCTTTATCACCCTGCCGAGCACGCCTTTTGCCGGTTTCGGCTTATTCATCGCGCTCACCTCCGTTCGTCTGCTGCTCATAAACCTCACGGTAGATTTCGCTCGAGCCGAGCAGCTCCTCGTGCTTGCCGAGCGCTGCTATCCTGCCGTTCTCCATAACGACTATCAGGTCGGCCTCCTGCACGGAAGCGATGCGCTGGGCAATGATTATCTTGGTCGTTTCGGGTATATATTCCTTGAATCCCACCCGTATCAGAGCGTCCGTCTTGGTATCGACGGCGCTTGTCGAGTCGTCAAGGATAAGGATCTTCGGCTTCTTGAGCAGTGCGCGGGCAATGCAGAGCCTCTGCTTCTGGCCGCCCGAGACGTTCGTGCCGCCCTGCTCGATATGCGTGTCGTAGCCGTCGGGGAACGACCTTACGAAATCGTCCGCCTGGGCGAGCCTACACGCCTCGATTATCTCGTCGTCTGTCGCGTTCTCGTTGCCCCAGCGCAGATTTTCCTTTATCGTGCCGGAGAAGAGCAGGTTCTTTTGCAGCACCATCGCCACCGCTTCACGCAGCGACTCGATATCGTAGTTCCTGACGTCTACGCCGCCCACGCGCACGCTGCCTGCGGTCACGTCGTAGAGCCTCGGGATAAGCTGCACGAGCGTAGTCTTGCTCGAGCCGGTGCCGCCGATAATGCCGACGGTCATGCCGGAGCGGATATGCAGGTCGACATTCTCGAGCGCATATCTCTCGGCTTTCTTTGAATATTTGAAGCTCACGGAGTCGAAGTCCACGGAGCCGTCGGCTACGGAGAATACGGGATTCTCGGGGTTGCGGAGCGCAGGCTCCTCGCCGAGCACCTCACCTATACGCTTAAAGGACTCTGAGGACATTGTAAGGATAACGTATATCATCGAGAGCATCATCAGCGACATGAGTATCTGCACGCCGTAGGTCAGCATCGCCGAGATCTGGCCGACATCGACCAGCGTGCCGCCGCTCGTTATCGTCATCTTCGAGCCGACGATGAGCACGAACACCATGTTGAAATTCAGACAGAACTGCATCAGCGGCGCATTGAGCGCAACTATCCTCTCCGCGTGGGTGAAATCCTTGCGGATATCCTCGGACGCTGCGCCGAATTTCTTCTTCTCGTATTCCTCACGCGAGAAGCCCTTGACCACTCGCATGGCACGCACATTCTCCTCGACGGATTCATTCAGACGGTCGTACTTTCTGAATACGCTGCGGAATGCGGGCATGGCCTTGCGGCTGATGAGCAAAAGCCCGAAAGCCAGCACAGGGATGACGACGACGAAGGCCGTCGCAAGCGCGCCGCCCATCACATAAGCCATCACGACGGAGAATATCAGCATCAGCGGGCTGCGGATAGCCGTCCTTATCACCATCATGTAGGACATCTGAGCGTTCGCAACGTCGGTGGTCATCCTTGTCACGAGCGACGAGGACGAGAATTTATCAATATTTTCAAATGTGTAGGTCTGCACCCTGCGGAATATATCGCCGCGCAGGTTTTTGGCGAAGCCCGCCGAGGCCTTGGCGCAGGTGAAGCCCGCCAGACCGCCGCAGGCGAGGGAAGCGCACGCCATCAGCGCCAGCACTCCGCCCGTCTCGAGAATATAGCTCATGTCGGCGCCCGCCTTGATACGGTTGACGAGATTCGCGGTGATGAACGGGATAAACGTCTCGATCACCGCCTCGCCGACGATAAAAATGAGCGTCAGCACAGTCGGCCGCTTGTATTCTCTTACACTTTTCATAAGCCGCCTTATCATATCTTTCCTCCTTGCTCTTACGAATAGTAGTTTTGTATCTTAAATGTTTGGATAAACATTATCACTATAAATCACGCACGTTAAAGGCTCCCTTGTGTAAAGGGAGCTGTCAGCCGTCAGGCTGACTGAGGGATTGACCTATTAGCCGACACAGCGACCGAGTGCTTAACTTATTAAACTGTTGCTCGCCTCTTAGGCTCCCTCTGACGAGGGGGGCGAGAGCAACTGCGGGTTTTTGGGAATATCCGCAGTCATACGTCGGTCAAAGCTCCGCAACTCTACAGAGATAAAAGACGGAGAACGATAGGTCGTTCTCCGTCTTTTATCGGATGGCTCTGACATTGTTGCTCACAAATGCAGATGCGTGATGCAATATCACGCTATTACATTGTAACTGATTTCATCAAATTTGTCAACTGCTTTTTTGACCCGTTGCAAAATTATACGCTTTTTTGAGTTGTTGTTTGTATTTGCGCAGTCTGCACGGTCGTTGCCTCGACCACCTCAATGAGGTAATCGGCGCTGACCCAGCCCTTCAGCCCGTTGTAGTCGATATAAGCCCAACCCTGCACGGCGCTGACCACGGTCACATCCGTGCCGTTCGGGATCTTGCCCACGACGCTCGAACCTGCCGCCGCCTCGGCTCGCATATTGAGCACGCTGCCTGCCGTTTTGACGAGATATCTGCCCGCTGCGAGGGTCGCACCGCCGTCGGTCGTCTGCTCCGTGGCGGGCTCGGTGGTCTGCTCAAGATATTTTTTATCTACGGTGAGGATGCCCCATTTTCCGTCGTATTTTGCGATGAATACTCCGCCGTCGCCGGGCAGGATCGCCGCGAATTCAAAGCCGACGACCGTCTCGCCCGTGGTGTTCACAACGCCGTAAAGCCCGTTCTTTTTGACGGGCGCAACGCCGTTTCGGAATGTGAACGCCGTGTTGCCGCTCATTGCGTCAAGCTCGGAGACGCTCTCGAAGTCAAAGGGTATGACCGTAACGCCGCTCTCGTTGATATAGCCCCAATTTTCGCCTTGGCGGACTGCCGCAACGCCGCTGCCGAAATCCTTTGCGGCGTCGTAATTCAGCGGTATCTCCAATTTAAGCTCCGCGCCGACATAGCCCCACTTTGCGCTCTCCGCAAGGGAGGACGCGACGGGGTAAAGCCCGGGCTGAAGCGGCAATTCGTTTCTCTTTATCTCACCCGCGTAGCCCTTGCCGTCTGTCCACGCGAGATGCTTGCCCGCGTCGCTCCAGCAGGGTACTCTCTCGGGCGAGGTCACGCCGTGATACTGCCGATTGGTGACCGTGCCGCTCTCGGCGTCCACAAGCAGGGGATACTCCGAGCGGGGGCTGTCCGCAATGTAGCGGTAACTGCGCCACTGATCGCTGCAAACGGTGAAGTCGTTGTGCTCGGCTTTCTCTGTTATCTCGCCGCCGAGGGTCATCAGGCCCTTTTTGCCCGTCTTGGCGTCGGTGAACACCGCCATAGTCTCGTTGAGGCTCTTGATATCCGAGACATTGGCGAAGCCGTCGGGCACGGTGAACTGCCAGCTCTTGTTTTCGCTGTCTTTATTGCCGTCGGAGCGCCCGTGCAGCACGGCTATCACCGCCGCGGCGACGAGCACTGCCGCCGCTATGATGCATATCGCGGCTGCGGTGGTGCGGTTTATCGGGCGTTTTTTCTTAAATGTAATATTTTTTGCCGCCATCTATATTTTCCTTTCAAAAAGCGGTTCTCCGCATATATTTCCCTGAATTTACGGCCGAAATTCGGCTATTTATCGGTTACTTAAAAGAAGTATAGCACATTATGTAAAAAAGCGCAATTACAAAAGTGTTACAATCTGCACGGATATGTAAACTTCCTTTTGTTTTTGAGGGTATATTTTCGCTGTTTCTCTTGACTAATCGCCCTTTTAGTTATATTATTATAGAGTATTATATTCGGCGGTGTGTTCATCGCCAAGGAGGAAAAAAATGAAAGTATTCATGATCGGCGGCACCGGCCTGCTCGGCTGCGAAGCTGCAAGAATCTTCATCGAGAGAGGCCACGAGGTCAAGAGCGTTGCTCTTCCCCCCCTTCCCGAAGGAGCACCCATCCCCAAAGAGATGGAGATCGAATTCTGCAACATTTATGAAAAGACCGACGACGAGATCAGAGAGATGATCAAGGGCTACGATTGCTTCGTCTTCGCCGCAGGCGTTGATGAGAGAGTCGAGTTCCCCGCTCCCGTCTACGACGCTTACTACAAGTATAACATCGCTCCCCTCAAGAGGATCCTGCCCCTTTGTAAGGAAGCCGGCCTCAAGAAGGCTGTTATCCTCGGCTCCTACTTCTCATATCTTGCGAAGACCCGCCCCGATATGAAGCTCACCGAGAAGCATCCTTACATCAGAAGCCGTATCGATCAGGAGAACGTCGCATTCTCCTTCGCGGATGACAACTTCGACGTCTCCGTGCTTGAGCTGCCCTACATCTTCGGCACTCAGCCCGGCAGAAAGCCCGTTTGGGTCATACTTATCGAGCAGATAAAGATGATGGATAAGCTGCCCTGCACCATGTATCCGGGCGGCGGCACCGCAATGCTCACCGTCCGTCAGGTCGGTCAGGTCATCGTCGGCGCGGCCGAGAAATCCAAGGGCGCAAAGGCATGGCCCATCAGCATGTATAACATGACCTGGAAGGAATTCCTCAAGATAGTCTATGCCGCCAGAGGCATGGGCGATAACAGAAAGATAGTCAGCATCCCCGCATGGATGATGCGTATGGGTCTCGGCAAGGTCAAGAAGGAATACGCCGCCAAGGGCATCCAGAGCGGTATCGACGTTGACGGACTTGCCGATATCATGGCTCTCAACCTCTTTATCGACAGGAAGTACAGCGAAGAGCTCGGCGCGACCGAGGACGATATCAAGGCTGCTATCTTCGACTCCATCAAGGTCAGCCAGGCCTCCTATGACGGCAAGGTCAAGCTCCTTGAGATGAAAGGCGAATAATTTTTAGCGAGATGGAGCTGTTTATTTAATCAAAGTAAGCAGCTCCATTGTTGTGTTTATTTCAGCAGTTACCGTACCCTGACAAATACCGGATTCGGAAGGAGTTATCGCATGGAAAGCAAGAAATACCTCAGCAAAAAAGAGCTGTGGATGTTTGCCGTAGGCGCAGGCGGGCAGGGCATGATATACGCCATGATGTCGAGCTATGTCAGCGACTACTACGTTAATGTTTTGCAGCTGCCGCTTCTCTTTGTCCTTCTTCTCATGCTCCTCGCCAGAGTGTGGGACGCAATCAACGACCCGCTCATGGGCATGATAGTCGACCGCCACACCACCAAGTGGGGCAAGATGAAGCCATATATCCTTTTTGCCGCCGTTCCGATAGCCGTCCTCACCGTGCTCATGTATTACAGCCCCGCCGGGCTGAGCAAGACGGGCATGATGGTCTATGTGGCGATAACCTATGTGTTCTGGGGCATGATATACACCATGGCGGATGTTCCCTTCTGGAGCCTGCCGAATGTTTTGACCCCCGACGCAGCCGAGAGAGGCTCCGTCATTTCGCTTGGCAGGACGGTAAACGGCGTAGGCTCGGCCGTGCCCGAGGTGCTTTTCCTCGCCGCAGGCTTCCTGCTGCCCAAGCTGCTTGACACCTCCGACCCGATAGCCTACGATAAGCAGCGTTATCTCATTATCGCCGCTGTCACCGTCGCTATCGGCATAGTCCTCTATGTCAACTCCTATTTCCACGTCAAAGAAAGAGTCGTTATCCCCGATAAGAAGCGCGCGCCGGGCGAGCCGTCGCAGCTCACGAGGATATTTAAGTGCAAGCCCCTCATGCTTGTCATCCTAATGGGCGTTCTCTCCAGCGGCAGATATATGGTTCAGGCTGCGGCTATCCACGTCGCCCGCTATGCCTTCTATATCGGCCCCGAGATAACCCCCGATATGCCTATTGAGGAGAAAACCGCTCTCATCTCCGCCAGCGTCTCGAGCGTCAAGACCATATTCCAGGTCTGCGCCATAGTCGGTATGTTCGGCGCAATGCTCTTCATGCCGCTGCTGATGAAGAAATTCGACTATAAAAAGATAGTCATCACCACCTGCCTGCTCGGCTTCGTTGCGAGCATCTTCACCACCCTTATCGGTTGGTTCAGCGGCAATCTCTATCTCTGCATCCCGTTCGTGCTCGTCTCCTGCATCCCGCTCGGCGTGCTGAACGTCATATCCTATGCGATGATAGGCGACTGCCTCGACTATATGGAGCTTAAAACCGGCTTCCGCGACAACGCCCTCGGCTCAGCCTGCCAGGGCTTCGTCAACAAGCTGGGCAACGCCTTCGCTACCTGCGGCATAGTGCTGATGTATATGTTCATCGGCCTCAAGCCCGAGGATATGCTGAATTCCCAGGTCATCATGGCCGCCACCGAGCTTACGAGGACTCAGAATTTCGCAATGTTCTCGCTCGTCTCCATCGTCCCCGGCGTCAGCCTGCTGCTTTGCAGCATCCCGATGTTCTTCTATAAGATCGCCGGCAAGGAGAAGGCGGATATGCTCAGCGCCCTTGAAGAAAAACGTAAAAATTCCGGCATCGTGATCGAATGATCGCCTCGCACGGTTATCCTATACAGAAAGAAACAGGTGAATTTCCCTTGTCCGCAAAAAAAGATTTAAGAAACGTAGCCATTATCGCCCACGTTGACCACGGCAAGACCACTCTCGTTGATGAATTGCTCAAGCAGAGCGGCACCTTCCGTGAGAATGAGCAGGTCGCCGAGAGAGTCATGGACTCCAACGACCTTGAGCGTGAGCGCGGCATAACCATCCTCTCAAAGAATACCTCAGTCCACTACAAAGGCACCAAGATAAACATCGTTGACACCCCGGGTCACGCCGATTTCGGCGGCGAGGTCGAGCGTATACTAATGATGGTCGACGGCGTCGTGCTGCTCGTCGATGCATTTGAGGGCTGTATGCCCCAGACGAGATTCGTGCTTAAAAAGGCGCTCAATCTCAAGAAAAAGGTGCTTGTCGTTATCAACAAGATCGACCGCCCGAACGCCCGCCCCTATGAGGTCGTCGACGAAGTGCTTGACCTCTTCATCGACCTCGGCGCGGAGGAGGATCAGCTCGATTTTCCCGTCGTCTACGCCAGCGCGAAGGACGGCTACTCGAGCCTCGACCCCAATTGCAGAAGCGGCAATATGCAGCCGCTCTTTGACGCCATTCTCAAGAATATCGACCCGCCCACAGGCGACCCCGACGGCCCGCTTCAGGTGCTCTTTTCGAGCCTTGACTACGACGATTACGTCGGCAGGATCGGCGTCGGCAGAGTCGAGCGCGGCAGGATAAAGAGAGGCCAGCAGGTCTCGCTTTGCAAGACCGACGGCTCGGTGCAGAATGTCCGCATCTCCCGTCTCTATCAGTTCGAGGGTCTTAACAGAGTTGAATGCGAGGAGGCCGAGGCAGGCGACATCATCTGCGTCTCAGGCATCGAGGGCATCAACATCGGCGAGACCGCCTGCGACCCCGAGAAGGTCGAGGCGCTGCCCTTCATAAAGATAGACGAGCCCACCATCTCGATGAATTTCATGGTCAACGACAGCCCGTTTGCCGGCAGAGAGGGCAAATTCGTCACCTCCCGCAACGTGCGCGACCGCCTCTTCAAAGAGGTCGAGACAAACGTGAGCATGAGAGTTGAGGAGACCGACAGCACCGATACCTTCAAGGTTTCGGGCAGGGGAGAGCTTCACCTCTCCATCCTCATCGAGACAATGCGCCGCCAGGGTTATGAATTCCAGGTATCCCGCCCCAAGGTCATATTCAAGGAGCAGAACGGTCAGCTCCTCGAGCCTATGGAGCTGCTCATCGTCGAAGTGCCCGAGCAGTATGTCGGCGCCGTCATTGAGAAGCTCGGCTCCCGCAAGGGCGAGCTTGAGAATATGGGCTCCCGTCAGGGCGGCTCGACCCACCTTGAATTCAAGATTCCCGCAAGAGGTCTCATCGGCTACCGTGCCGAATTCCTGACCGACACCAACGGCAACGGCATCATGAATCAGCTCTTCAACGGCTATGAGCCGTATAAAGGCGATATCCAGACCCGTGAGCGCGGCTCGATAGTCGTCCATGAGACGGGCGTTAGCACCGCATACGGCCTTTTCAACACTCAGGACAGAGGCCGCCTCTTCATCCCCGCGGGCGTTGAAGTCTATGAGGGCATGATAGTCGGCGAAAGCGCCAAGAATGAGGACGTCGTCTGCAACGTCTGCAAGCAGAAGCACCTGACCAACACCCGCGCCTCCGGCTCCGACGATGCTCTGCGCCTTGTGCCGCACACCGTGATGAGCCTTGAGCAGTGCATGGAATTCATCAAGGACGACGAGCTGCTTGAGGTCACCCCCGAGTCGCTCAGGCTCCGCAAGCGCATCCTCTCCAAGGAGCAGCGCATGAAGATGCAGTTCAAGAAAAAATAAGAATCCTTAAAAATATGATTTTCAAAGATAAAACCGCCGTCGCTCTCGGCAGCTTCGACGGGCTACACAAAGGTCATATGTCAGTCATAGCCTGCGCTCTTTCGATGAAGGAGTGCGGGCTTGTTCCTCTTGCGCTCCTTTTCGATTCGCACCCGATGCTCGCCCTCACGGGTCAGGCGCCGCCCGAGATACTCCAAAGCGCCGTGAGAGAAAGATTGCTCACCGAAATGGGCGTTAAATTTGAATATATTTCGTTCAAGGAAATTATGAACCTCACCTGCCGTGAATTTTTCGAGGAAATTCTGCTCAAGCGGCTGAACGCCGCCGCCGTATGCTGCGGCTGGAATTATCGCTTCGGCAGGGGCAACGAGGGCGGCTGCCGCGAACTTCGTGATCTGTGCGATGAATTCGGCGTCGAGCTGCACATCAGTGACCATGTCGACCTCGGCGGCGAGCCTATCAGCTCCTCACGCATCCGCCTTGCCGTGGAGCAGGGCGATATCCCCCTCGCAAACGCCATGCTCGGCAGGGAATTCAGCTACAGCGCCCCCGTCGTGAGCGGTTATCACCGAGGTCATCTGCTCGGCGCGCCAACGATAAATCAGCGCTTCGAGCCGGATTTTGTCAGACCCCGCAAAGGCGTTTACGCCTCATTTACAACGGTCGGCGGCGTTCGCTACCCCTCCGTTACCAATATCGGGCTTCGCCCGTCCTTTGAGAATGAAGATTTCCGCAGCGAGACCTGCATCATCGGCTTCTCCGGCGATCTCTACGGTCAGGTCATCAAGGTCTCGCTGCTTGATTTTATAAGAGATGAGCAAAAATTCGGCTCCGTCGAGGCTCTGAGCGCTCAAATCGCTCTCGACGCTGCGCGAGCCAAAGAAATATTTGAAAAACGAGGTGACAGCGGCAATGTATGAGACTTGGGAACAGCTTAAAGCGGATTGCATGGGCTGCCGCAAATGCGACCTGTGCGAAACAAGGACAAATCTTGTTTTCGGCGTGGGCAACGAGAACGCCGAGGTGCTTTTTGTCGGCGAGGGTCCCGGCGAGAATGAGGATCTGCAAGGTGAGCCGTTCGTCGGCAGGGGAGGCAAGCTGCTCGACAAATACCTCGACGCAGTCGACCTCGACCGCAAAAAGAATATCTATATTGCGAATATCGTAAAATGCCGCCCTCCGAAGAACCGTGACCCGCTCCCCGAGGAGCAGGACGGCTGCATTCAGTGGCTACGCGAGCAAACAAGGCTGCTGCGCCCGAAAATAATCGTCTGCCTCGGCAGGATCTCGGCTCAGAAGCTCATCGACAAGAATTTCAAGGTCACCAAGCAGCACGGCGAATTCATCGAGAAAGGCGGCATCCTCTTCATGGGCACTTTCCACCCCGCCGCCCTGCTCAGAAATCCCAACAACAAGCCACAGGCTCTCGAGGATTTTCTCGCCCTGCGCCGCAAAATTCTTGAGGTCTGCGACCATACCTATTAAACCGAATTCGGAGAAAAAAATATGATTCGGAGTTTTTGCTGAGATTCAATCGACAACCCCTCCGTCACGACTTTGTCGCGCCGCCTCCCTTTGCACAAGGGAGGCGAGGGCCCGTGCAATTTTTCGGCGACATTGTAGGGGACGGCGTCCTCGACGTCCCGAGAGCTACACTGCAATGTCGGTTTTACAACGGTAGGGGGGG
>ULVG01081480.1_pt1 | contig 15098 bp, 13 predicted proteins | sample 1959221 | NCBI WGS metagenome assembly ULVG01 (sample SAMEA4835780, study PRJEB28245) | human gut metagenome | biome: gut microbiome; material: fecal sample | place: Denmark | collected 2008
AGTGAACCAAAGTCAGGTTCGGAGTGAACCAAAGTATGGTCCCGATGAGACCTCAGTAGGGGCCGGTGGCTATATCGTAAGGTCTTGCTCTTTCTTTTTCCCAAGGACGGACACTCCGGCGGGCAGCCGTCGGTTCAGCGCCCAGACGGAACCGATGAATATCACCGCCGCCCCGATGAGCGCGGCCACATATCCTGTCTGCCCCATTAAGTCCATAAGCGTTGCATCTTCCTCCATCTCCGGACAGGCCCGCATCAGGAAGGCTGCAAAGCCGTTGTTCAGCACGTGGAGCAGGATGCCCGGCCACAGGCTGCGCGTGCGCCAGTAGAGCCAGGCGTAGAACATGCCCGAGGTAAAGGCGGGGATGAGCTGCGCCGGGTTCAGGTGGATGACGCCGAATATCAGCCCCGACACCGCGATGGCTGTCCACGGGCGATACTTCCGCAGCAACAGGCGGGTGACGATGCCCCGGTAGAACACCTCCTCTATGACGGGTCCCAGAACGACCAGGCTCAGCAGGCCCAGCCAGCCCGTCTGCAAGCGGGTAAGGGAGGCTTCGGACCAGTCAGGCATGAAGTCCAGCCACTCGGACAAGCAGATTTCCAGCCACACCAGGGACGCTCCGGCCAACAGGCTGCCCGCCAGCCAGCCGGCGGGCAGGGGCAGGAGGAACAGGCGAAGGTCGGCCAGGTAGCCCGCCTTCCACAGATAGAACAGGATGAACACGAAGCCCAAGGCCAAGGAGGGTTCGACGGAGAGCGCCTGCGCCGCCTCGGGTTCAAAAGTCCCCGTCGTGCAGAACTGGTAAACCATCACGAAGGGCGCGACGGCCAGCGAGGCCAGTATCTGCAACGCGTAGTAAATCAGGATGAGTTTGATTACTGTCTTCATGAGCCGCATCTTTTACGAATTAAGCAAGCCAGGAGAGGACAAACGCCACAATCGTCGTAACCACCACGACCAGCACACCTACGAACAAACTGATTGTTTCCATCAGACACATATCGATTTGAGGAGTGATACATTCCTTTGTCAGCGCACGGCCAGCAAGCTTGCGCCGTCGGTCACATCATGCTCTGCCTGAAGCTCCCATCCGTTCTGCCGGCCGTCCCACTCGTAGGCCTGGTAGTTCACGCCGTCAAGGGTCAGGCTGTACACCGCGCGTTGCTTGCCGTCCGTGTAGCCTCCCTCTTTCTCGTTCCACAAGGCGTACTCCAGCGAGACGCCGTCGGCATCGTAGCCATACGTCAGGCAGTAGTAGCGTTCGTAGGCCTGCTTTATTTCATCCCACTTATAAGCCTTCTTCTCGACCACGCGCCCTGCTTCATCGTAGGTGTAGTCATACTTCAGGTAATGCTCCAAGTACTTGCCGTCGACCTTATATACCATCTCCGACTGTACCTGGTCGTTCCCGTCCATCACGTGGTTGTATGCATATTTGTCGTTCAGGTTACCTGCCACTGAGTTTACCAAACCGTTTGCTACGAAAATCACTGTCATTACTAAAGCTTTCATATCGTTTACTGTTTAAATGGTTATACTTATGATGATTGTACCTTATTATCCTTAACGGGTTTCTTCTATGGCGTCTGCGATGGCGTGCTTCACGTCCACCCACACACAGTCTATCACATAATATGTAAACAGGCCCAGCAGGAAGTAAAACACACCTTTGCCTACTTTTACCAAAACACCTTTCTTTTCCGATTTCTTAGTTGTTTCCATGACTCTTATACATTTAATGGTTATACTTTCTTTCGTTTTTCGATAATCATTTATCGTTTTTCGATATGCAAAGGAAACACATTATTCTGACATGACCAAATAAAACGAGAAAAAAATATCGATAAACGATAAAAAAAGTACGAAACACGATAAAAACAGGGGAAGAAAGGGGGAGAAAGAGCCGGATTACAGCATACCGCGCGCCGCCTCGGCGTCCCGATGAAGCTGCTCCGCCAGCTCCTCCACGGAAGCGAACTTCCGCTCGGCACGGATGCGCCGCACAAAAGAAAGACGCATGGGATGTTGGTAGATGTCTGCGTTGAAGTCGAAGATATGTACTTCAATACTGGTATTATCGCCGTTGGCAAGCGTAGGGCGGCAACCGATATTGAGCATACCGCCATACGTGCGGCCGTCCACCTCCACACGGACGGCATAGACACCACGGGCAGGCACTATCTTACGGGGGTCGTCCACCTGAAGGTTGGCCGTAGGATAGCCGATGCGATGTCCCACCTGAAAACCGGCCACCACCGTGCCGTTCAGAAAATAAGGATAGCCCAAATAGCGGCCGGCCGAAGCCACATCGCCCTCATGCAACAGGCGGCGGATGCTGGACGAGCAGACGGGCAACGGGCAATCCGAGGCCAACAGACGGTAAGCCTCCGCAGGCAACACCTCCATACCCAGCTCCCGCCCATGACGCACATAATCCTCAAAACCCTCGCTTCGCCCGTGACCGAAACGATGATCATAACCGATAACCAAGGTCTGTATGGCACATCGCTTGTGCAACACTTCCATAAACTGACGGGCAGACAAGGCAGCTAACTCCGGCGTGAAATCCAGCAAGAAACAACGGCCTATGCCTGTTTGAGCCAAAAGCTCCAGCTTCTCATCGCAGGTAGTCAACAGTTCGGGATGGAAATCGGGGTGCATCAAGACACGCGGATGCTCCGGAAAGGTAATCACTGCCGAGGCCAGTCCGCATGAAACGGCCGCCTCCTGCACTTGCTTTATCAGGAAACGGTGACCGCTGTGCACGCCGTCAAAAAATCCGATGGTAGCCACCGACGGACACAAACCTTTCTCTTTCGTTATATCACGAATTAGCCGCACGTTTCCTCCGCTCTAAAGATGGGGCGCCAGTCTTCGCGGGGCAGGGGCATGTAGGTACGGATGCCCAATGAATGGGCCGCACGGCAATTGCTCTCCGCATCGTCAATGAAAAGAGTCTCGGAAGGATTAAGGCCTGTCTCGGCTATCAACCGACGGAATATTTCCACATCGGGCTTGACCAACTTCATCTCGTAAGACAAGAAAATGCGGTCGAAGAAATCTTCCACCCGATGGCCTTGGTAGCTGAAGGCATTCCGAAGCGCCCATTGCCAATGGATGCCGTTAGTGTTACTCAACAGATACACCGTATAACGGCGGCGCAACTCCAACAGGAAATCAAGCTTATATGCGGGAATACCCACCAAAAAACTGTTCCAAGCTTCGTCTATCTGTTCGTCGGTCACGGGATGAGGAATACGTTTGCGTATCTCCGCACGAAATTCCTCATCCGTCAGTAAGCCCTGCTCATGTTGCAGAAAGAAGCCGTGCTGATGGCACATGTCAAGCATCGACTCCACATCGGGAAGCCCAAGCTCGGCAAAATGTTTGACGCACCGCCAGCGGTCGAGGTCTATCAGCACACCGCCAAAGTCGATGACAAGAGTCTTTATACCTTGCAAATCCATGGTTTATTTCTGACGAATACGTTGTATCCAACGGATAAATTCACCAATCCACAATACCAATGAAGAGGAAGCGATAATCAACAACCACGTACACCCGTCAAGTGGCTCGGTTCGAAATACGGCACCGCCGAACTGTACAATGAGGAACTGCCCAATCAGGATGGCTAACACGATGAACTCCATGCCATAGGATTTGGAGATGCCTTTGAAGGCAGAGTCGGTTGTGCCGAACACACGCGCATTAAACAAATTCCAGAATTGCAGCATCACGAAGAAGGTGAAGAAGATGGTCAATTCACGCACGCTCAAGCTATCTTGCTCAAAGTAGAAAAGCAAACCCAACAAGACAATCGAGAAAATAAGGCCCACGCCAAATATCATTTCGCGCATCGCCTTAGTAATAATAAAGTCGGTACGCTTACGAGGCTTTTCCTTCATCACACTTTCGCTGGGCGGGATGGAAGCCAGAGCCAGGGCGGCGAACGTGTCCATGATGAGGTTCACCCACAGCATCTGCGTCACGGTCAGCGGCAGTTCGGTGCCAATCAATGAGCCCAACAGCACAATGAATAAGGCCACAAAATTGATGGTCAACTGGAAAACGATAAAACGCTGGATGTTCTTGTAGAGCGAACGTCCCCACATGACCGCCGTACCGATGCTGTTGAAGGAGTCATCCAGCAGAGTAATATCACTTGCCTCTTTGGCCACGGACGTACCGGTACCCATCGAAAGTCCTACCTGCGCATGGTTCAAGGCGGGAGCATCGTTCGTGCCATCACCTGTTACGGCCACTACAGCACCCTTCTGCTGGAGTAGTTGCACTAAACGTTGTTTGTCCGTAGGACGGGCACGCGACATGATTTTCAAGTCCAGCACACGGTTCAATGCCTCTTCATCGCTCAGGGCAGCAAAATCGGCGCCGGTGATGCGGTTACGCTCCGTGTCTTCGGGCTTCCAAAGTCCTATCTGGCGGGCAATCTCGGTAGCAGTGCCCGGCGTGTCACCCGTTACTATCTTCACGCCGATACCGGCCGATTGGCACTTCTGTACGGCAGCAGGCACATCGGGACGGATGGGGTCGCTGATGGCTACCACGCCCACAAACGAGAGGTCACTATCCGCTACCAGGGAAGCACAATCGCGTGTATCATCGTCGGCAACCAGTTTATAAGCGAAGCCCAAGGTGCGCATCGCCATGTTCTGATAGCCCAGCAGCTGGGCTTCGACAGTAGAGCGGTAGGGAGCGGCATCGATACGCTTGCCGTCCAGCACCACGTCCTTACACTTGCCCAAAACTATTTCAGGAGCCCCCTTTACGTAGAGCACTTTCTTATTCAATAAAGGTGAATGTACCAGCGTAGCCATGTACTTACGTTCCGTCGAGAAAGTCAGCTGGTCTACCACCTGTGCCGCTTCACGCAGTTTCAAGTAGTCCTGTCCCTGTTTGTTGAGCCACAGGAGCAGTGCTACTTCGGTGGGATTGCCTACACCCTTTACCTTTCCGTCTGCCGTAGCTTCTTCGAGGAAGGCGGTGGAGTTGGCACTGATACCTTCTTTCACCACGTGGCTCAATTCGTCATCGGCTAGTTCGCCACGGTTCTTCAGACCGTAGAAGCTGGGTTCGTACACTTGCATCTGGTTTTGGGTCAGCGTGCCCGTCTTGTCGGTACAGATGACGGTGATGGCACCCATCGTTTCGCAGGCATGCATCTTGCGTACCAGGTTGTTGGTGGAGAGCATGCGGCGCATGTTCAGCGCAAGGCTCAGGGTGACACTCATCGGCAAGCCTTCGGGCACGGCTACTACAATTAGTGTGACGGCCATCATGAAGTATTTCAGTGTGGCCTGCAGGGCGGGCAGCCAGTCGGCGAATTTGTGGAAAGAAGAAAAGTCATAGAAGAGGATGACATCTTTCACGAAGAAGATGGCAAAGGCCAGCCCGGCAGCAGTAAAGCCAATCTTACCTATCAGATTGGCCAACTTGGTGAGCTGGATATTCAATGGGGTAGGTTCAGTGGTCTGCTCCGTACTCTGACGGGCCACCTTACCGATTTCGGTCGCATCGCCTACGGCCTCAACACGCATCATGCCATGACCATCGACCACCGTCGTACCACGCAACACGCGGTTGGAAGCATAGGTCGCTTCTTCGTCAAAGTCGGCTTCGACGGTCGTTTTGGAAACCACTGGTTCGCCGGTCAGATTAGACTCATTTACCTGCAACGAAACAGCCTCTAACAAAGTACCGTCGGCCGGCATTTCCTCACCCGTTTCCAAGATGACGACATCGCCTACCACCACATCTTTGCGGGGCACTTCCTGTACGTGTCCGTTACGGATCACCTTGACCAGTGTCTCTTCGTTGACGGCGTTCAGCAGGTCGAACTTCTTGTTGGCATCGTACTCAAAGAAGAAGCCGATGCCTGTAGCCAGCAGGATAGCGGCGATAATTCCGATAGTCTCGGCGTATTCGTTCTCGACAATCGAAATGATCAGCGAAAACAAAGCGGCTACAAGCAGTACTTTTACAACAGGGTCTTGAAATTTCTCCAAATAGAGCTTGAACAGAGAGGGGCGTTTGGGAGGTGTCAACAGGTTTACACCATGTTCGGCACGGCTGCGGCGTACCTCTTCGTCGGTCAATCCGAAATGATTGGTATTTTCTTTCATTGTGCTCATGCAGATTGTTCATGTTTTAATTAACCGAGCACAAAAATACAACAATAATTCAGACAGTTAATATTATTAAAGCTTTTTAGGAAAAAGAGGTACGTCTGTAATTGAACAATCAGCCACTGATTTGCGTTTATTAATTTGAGATGAAGATATTAAATGATTCAAAAACCAAAACGAAAAAGTATGGACAAATACATCTGCACCGTATGTGAATACATCTACGATCCCGAATTGGGTGACCCTGAAAATGGCATTGCGCCAGGTACTTCTTTTGAAGACTTGCCCGATGACTGGGTATGTCCTCTCTGTGGAGTAGGCAAAGAAGACTTTGAGGTAACTCACTGATAAAAGAAAACGGAAAAAGAAGGCTTCGTAATCACGAAGCCTTCTTTTCTTTAATGTCACAGCTGGCTTCTACCACATTCACAACGTAGTCGCCCAGTTTCTCGCATTCGGCAATGATGTCCATGTAATAGACGCCCATCTGATAGCTGTATTCTTTGTTGTTCACATCGATGATGTTCTGGTTTTTCAACTGGTTACGATAATTGTTGATTTCGTTTTCCAGGTTGTAGGACTTGTTCACATCTACCGGGTGATGTTCGGTACGTTCTACCACTGCAATCATTTGCGAAAGTGCCTCGTCGGCCAGCTTCATCATACAGTGGATATGGTCGTACTGCTTTTCATTAAAGTCTTCATTGGCTTGCCGTTTGCGGCTGATCGTACGCGCCAAGTTATAGCAGCTGTCTCCAATACTCTCTATTTCGGTTACTTCGCGAAGCATACCCCGTATCTGCAGTTTACTTTCTGAGCTCAAACGGCCTTCGGATACTTGATTCAGGTAGTTGGCAATCTCTAGCTCCATGCTGTCGCTGATGTTTTCATATTTCTCTACCCGGCTGAAGACACGATTAAAATCATCGTCTTTTTCCGTATGCAGCAGGTCGCGCACCATGCCGAACATGCGATGTGTACGCTCTGCAAAGAGATGGATTTCTTTGTTTGCCTGCAATATAGAAAGCTCTGCAGTAGAAAGCATACCGCCCGAAATGAAGCGCAAGCGATATTCTTCGTCCTGCTCCTTAGACGGAATAATAGCACAGACGGTACGTTCGATAAAGGGAACGAACCAAATCAGAATCAGTACGTTGCAGATATTAAAGGCTGTATGGAAAGCTGACAGCTTGAAGGAAACCGCTACAGCAGGATCAGTTGATCCCATCACGTTCTCAACAAACCAGGAAACGGCTTCTGTGAAAGGAACGAAAAGAACGAGTACCCAGATAACGCCAAACACATTGAATGCCAAGTGAGCTAGTGCCGCCCGCCGGGCCTGCGTATTGCCCGTAAGCGCTGCCAGATTGGCTGTAATCGTTGTGCCAATGTTTTCGCCCAGTACCAATGCGGCACCTAATTCAAAACTGATCCAACCGTTGGCACACATAATCAGCGTAATAGCCATGGTAGCGGCTGAGGCTTGGACTACCATTGTCAGGATGGTACCGATGAATACGAACAACAGGATGGAAAGGAAGCCCATATCCGTATAGTTCTGTACGAAAGCCAGCATATCAGGATTTTGGCTCAGGTCGGGAGCATTGCTTTTCAGATAGGAAAGCCCCATGAACAGGAAGGAGAAACCGAAAATGAATTCACCGACAGACTTGCGGTTGCTTTTTTGAGAGAAGAGGAGAGGAATGCCAAAGGCTAACAGAGGGAGGGCGAAGGCAGCGATGTCGACCTTGAAGCCCAAAGCTGAAATAATCCAAGCCGTAACCGTGGTACCGATATTGGCACCCATAATGACGCCGATGGATTGGGAAAGAGTCAGTAGACCTGCGTTAACGAAACTAACCACCATGACAGTGGTAGCGGAAGAAGATTGTACCAGGGCTGTGATCAACACGCCGGTCAGTACACCGGTCACCCGATTGGTAGTCATTGCTGTCAGGATTTTCCTGAGCCGGTCGCCGGCAAACTTCTGAAGACCTTCACTCATAATCTTCATTCCATAAAGGAATAAAGCCAAAGAACCGAGCAGCTTTAAAAAATCATAAAAAGAATACTCCATCTTTAATTATTTAAGGGGTTTCTTTGCTCCATCTGTTATTAAGCTTATCTTTAGTGCTGTCAAACTCCAAAAAGAAGACTTATGAAACACATGTTACAAATCTGTTGCAAAAATAATAATATTTATAAAGAATTCCCTATCGGAAGCTCACTTTTGGATATTTATTCCGGACTTAATCTTAATTTTCCCTATCAGGTGGTCAGTGCAAAGGTTAACAACCGCTCCGAGGGACTTAACTTTCGGGTGTACAACAACAAGGATGTCGAGTTTCTCGATGTGCGCGATCCGTCGGGCATGCGTACCTATGTTCGGTCACTCTGTTTTATTCTTTATAAGACGGTCAGTGAACTCTTCCCCGAAGGCAAGCTTTACGTGGAACATCCTGTATCCAAGGGGTATTTCTGCAACCTGCGTATCGGGCGTCCCATCGAACTGGAAGACGTTCAGGCGATTAAAAAGCGAATGCAGGAAATCATTGCCGAAGACATTCCCTTCCACCGTACCGAGTGCCACACCAGCGAAGCTGTCCGTGTATTCAGTGAACGGGGGATGGACGATAAGGTGAAACTGTTGGAAACATCGGGATCGCTCTATACCTATTATTACACATTGGGAGATACGGTAGACTACTATTACGGCAATCTGCTTCCCAGCACGGGATTTATCAAGTTGTTCGACATTGTGAAATACTATGACGGTCTGTTGCTGCGTATTCCCAACAAGGAAAATCCCAACGTACTGGAAGAAGTCGTGAAACAGGAAAAAATGCTTGATGTATTCAAGGAACATTTACGTTGGAATCATATCATGGGCTTGAGCAACGTAGGAGATTTTAACCAGGCTTGTCTGGATGGGCATGCTACAGATCTTATCAATGTGGCTGAAGCCTTGCAGGAAAAAAAGATAGCACAAATAGCTGATGACATTTTTCTGCGGACGCAAAACGGCACGCGTGCACAGCTGGTACTGATATCTGGTCCTTCGTCTTCGGGCAAAACAACCTTCAGCAAACGCCTCAGTGTGCAGCTGATGACCAACGGACTTCATCCCTATCCCATTTCGTTGGACAACTACTTCGTGGATCGTGAACAGACGCCGCTCGACGAGAAAGGCAACTACGACTATGAATCGCTCTATGCGCTCGATCTCAAACTGTTCAACGAACAGCTTCAGGCCCTGCTGCGTGGTGAAGAAGTGGAGTTGCCCCGTTTCAACTTCACGACCGGCAAGAAAGAATTCAAAGGTGACAAACTGCGGATCGACGAGCATACCATCCTTATTTTGGAAGGTATCCATGCTTTGAACCCCGAATTGACACCTCAGATTCCCAATGAGAACAAGTATAAGATTTATGTATCGGCTCTGACTACCATCTCGCTGGACGACCATAACTGGATACCCACGACGGACAACCGTCTGATACGCCGCATCATCCGCGACTACAACTACCGTGGTTATTCGGCTCAGGAAACGATCTCCCGCTGGCCCAGCGTACGTGCTGGAGAGGATAAATGGATTTTCCCCTACCAGGAGAACGCGGACGTGATGTTCAATTCGGCTCTGCTCTTCGAACTGGCCGTGCTGCGCTGTCATGCCGAACCGATACTGAACAGCGTGCCACGCAACTGTTCTGAATATTCTGAGGCTTACCGTCTGTTGAAGTTTATCAAATACTTTACTCCTGTGCAGGATAAGGAAATACCTCCTACATCGCTCCTGCGTGAGTTCCTTGGCGGAAGCAGTTTCAAATATTGATGGAGGTGACAATATCTTTTTATCCTTTTTATACAAAATATCAGATTTTGCTTACCTTTGCACACAACAAAACAACATTTGTATGAAAAAGATACTTCTGATTGGGCTTGTGGCTGCTTTCTGTTTATGCGGTCACAGCCGTGCACAAAACCAAAACAGTGCCGCTGACCTGATGAAGCAGGCACAGGAAAATCTGGACAAGCATTCGTACATCACGGCGCGTTATCTGTTTCTGCAAGCTTATAATGCTTTTGCGGCAGAGGGCGATTATGCGCAGGCTGTTGTGTGTGGAGTCAATGCTTGTGCTCTCTATCATCGGGAGAACTACTATAAGGAAGCTTTCGAAGTGCTGACCCGAGCTGACCAGATGGTAAGCGAGGGTGAGAAGAAAAGCGGAAAGCAGATGCCCGCCCTGCGCTATCCCATCATTAAGGAGCGGATGCGCATGTACCTGAACATGGGTAAGACCGGCAATGCCAAGACGCAGCTCGACCAGCTGGAAGACGTGTCCAAGAAAGCAGACAGTGACTCACTGAAAACCGACCTGCTCTACACGCAGGCCGCCTATTTCTACACCCTGCGGCAGAACGATAAGGGGGACGCCACCATCCGCCAGCTGATTGAGGAAAGCAATCGTCAACAGGCCGCCGAAGCTCAAAGCAAATACGACACGCTGAAGCAGCAATACGACACGAGCCTCCAGACTATCGAGGAAAAAGATAGCTCGCTCTCTGCCAAACAGTACTTCATTGTCAGCCTTGGCATTCTGTCCATCATTCTGGCAGCAGCTCTGGTTGGTGTGGCTGTCATCCTGTTGCGCTTTTTTGTGCTGAGCCGCAAGCAGAAGAAAGCAATCGCACTGGCCAACGAGCACAACGAGCTGAAGACGCAGTTCATCCAGAACATCTCGGCGCAGATGGAACCTACGTTGGCCACGCTGGACGACCGCCAGCCGGGTGTACAGGCCCTGAGAGGCTTTGCGCAGCACATTCAGGAACTTTCCGACCTGGAGCAGTCGCTGTCCGAGCCCTACGAGGCCGAGGAAAAGAACGTGAGCACCTTCTGCGAGGGGCTGATGGAGAAAATACAGAAGGCGAACCAGAAAGACCTCGCCTTGTCGGTCAACGCTCCGAAACTGAACGTCAAGATTTGTCCTGAACAGTTGGAATACATCCTGCTGCACCTGCTGGAGAACGCTGTTCGCTACACGCCCGACGGCGGCAAGGTGACGCTCGATTTCAAGAAACGCGGCGCACACACCCACCAGTTCATCGTGACGGACACCGGCTGCGGCATCTCCGAAGAGCAGCGCTCCAAACTCTTCAAGCCATTCAGCGAAATCAAGGACCTGACGCAGGGCGACGGACTGGGCCTGCCCATCTGTTCCCTGATGGCCATCCGTATGAACGGCAGCTTGACACTGGACGAAGGCTACACGAAGGGTGCACGCTTCATTCTGGAGCTGCACGCGTGAGTGCATAGCGACTAAAAAAACGAGGCACGGACTACACGGAATTTCGCGGCGGGAAAAGCCCACCGACCTATTGTTCCGCGTAGTCCGTGCCTCGTTTTATGTCCGTGCGTGACCCTGACCGGCTACTTCAGCCACGTGGCCCGCTTCCACAGGTACTCCATCGGGCCGTGGCTGTGGTGGCGCATCCACCAGCGGCAGAAGGCCAGCTGGACGATGAAGATCAGCGCGCCGACCAGGACGCTGGCTGTGATGCCCAACTTGTCGTGCAGGCCGAAGCCCCAGTTGTAGAACAGCATGGAGCCTATGATGCTCTGCGTGATGTAGTTGGTCAGGCTCATACGGCCGTAGGGGATGAGGAAGTCTAGGCGTTTGCACAGGCGGGTGCGGTAGTAGCTGTTGAGCACGGCGGATACGAGCAGCAGCATGAAGGCAAACTTATAGAGAGAGGACACTACGAGCAGTAGCGGCGTGCGCACCGAGGGGTTCTCCACAAAATCGGGCAGCATGTTACCCAGTCCGTAGAGCGGGAAGAAGGCGACGAGCGAGCCGCACAGCACCTTGTTCCAGAATTTCAGATTCTCCTTCAGGAACAAGCCCCGGCGGCCTACCAGATAGCCGAAGATAAAGAGGGCTGCCGTCTGGAACACGCGTCCGTTGTCCCACGCCCAGGCCAGACTGGCCAACTGGCCTTCCCACAGGTTGACGCTCAGGGTGTCGAGGAAGGTGCCATGGCTTTGTGCCTCGAACGTAGCGGCCCACAGGCTACCTGTAGGCAAGGCAGGTGTCACGAACGCCGGGTCGAGGGCAGCACGGATCACATAGTAGAGCGGCAGTGGCTGTACCAGCAATACGCAGGCCAGGATGAACAGCCACTTGTCGCGCAGGCGGCATATCAGCGGCAGGATGAAGCCCACCAGCGAATAGAGCACCAACACCTCAGCCGTGAAGAACGAGGCGTTCAGGTTGCCGATGAGGAAGAGCAGCACCAGCCGCCAGCAAAAGCGCAGGCGGAAATCACGCCCGCGCAGACGCTGGTTGTCGTACTGAATGAAGTAGCTGAACCCGAAAAGCAGGGCAAACACGGCATACGCCTTGCCGCCCAGCAGGAAGAAGAGCCCGTCCCACACGGCACGGTCCGTGAAGGCCAGCCAGGCACTCTGCCCCGCCGTGTCGGGGAAGGAGTAGAAGTTGAAGTGTTCAATCGAATGCAGCAGGATGATGCCCATCACTGCCAGCCCGCGCAGCACGTCGGCCACGTCCACGCGCGCATGTCTCTGTATCTGTTGTTCCATCGGTTTGTATCGGTTCAAAGACTGTTTTCCGTTCATTCTGTCATTTCTCCGGCTGATACAGACCACGGTTGATCAGCAGCCACTTCACGTCGGGCTCCTGGCCACGGTAGTTCTTGTACATGTCCATGGCGTCGTCGATGCCGCCGGGCGTCAGGATATAGCGGCGGAAGCGGTCGGCCAGCTCGGGGTTGAAGATGTTGCCGCTCTCGGTAAAGGCACCGTAGGCATCGCAATCCAGCACCTCGGCCCAGATGTAGCTGTAGTAGCCCGCCGTATAGCCGCCACCCATCGTGTGGTTGAAGTAGGTGGTGCGGTAGCGCGAGGGAATCTGCTTCAGCAGCTTGCGCTTGCCCAGTGTCTTGGCCTCGAAAGCCATCACGTCCATATCCTCGGGGATGGACTTCAAGGTATGGAAGTCCATGTCGAGGTACGAGGCAGCCAGGTATTCCACCGTGGCGAAGCCCTGTCCGTACTTGCCGCTCTTGGCCAGTTTCTGCACCAGTTCGGCAGGCATCATCTCGCCCGTCTGGTAGTGGCGGGCATAGTATTTCAGCACTTCGGGTTCGAACGCCCAGTGCTCGTTGATCTGTGAAGGCAGCTCCACGAAATCGCGGGGCACGCCGCTGACACCCGAATAGTGAACGTCGCGGAAGAGGCTGTGCAGCCCGTGGCCGAACTCGTGGAAGAGGGTCGAAGCCTCGTCGGCACTGAGCAGGGCGGGCTGGCCTTCGGTGGGCTTGGTGAAGTTGCAGACGATAGTCACCACAGGGATGATGCGGTTGCCGTGCTTGTCATACCCCTGCGGACGATAGCTGCCACACCAGGCGCCGCCACGCTTGCTGGCACGGGGGAAGAAGTCGAAGTAGAGGATGCCCAGAGTCTTGCCGTCCTTGTCGATGCACTCGAAGACCTGCGCCTCGGGATGGGGCAGCGGCATGTAGGTGAGCGGACGGAAACGGATGCCATACAGGCGGGTAGCCACATAGAAAGCTCCCTCGCGCACATGGTTCAGCTCCAGATAGGGGCGCACCTCGTTCTCGTCGATGTCGAACTTGGCCTTTTTGGCCTTCTCGAAGTAGTAGCGCCAGTCCCAGCCTTCGGCCTTGAACTTCTTGCCGTCCTTCTTGATTTCGGCCTGGATGTCCTTCAGCTCTTCTTTGGCTTTCGCCAGTGCAGGTTCCCAAATCTGGTCGAGCAGGGCATACACCTTGTCGGGTGTCTTGGCCATGCGCGTCTCCAGCGCCAGCGAGGCATAGTCTTCGTACCCCATCAGGCGGGCCTTCTCCAGGCGGGCCTGCAGCAGCTCGCGCACCACGGCCTTGTTGTCGGCGTCGTTGCCGTTGTTGCCGCGGTTGGTGTAGGCCTTGAAGATCTGTTCGCGCAGGGTACGGTTGTCGGCATATTGCAGGAAGGGCATCACACTGGGATTTTGCAGGGTAAACACCCACTTGCCCTCCAATCCCTGCTGACGGGCCGTTTCGGCGGCCGAGGCTACCAGCGTGGCGGGCAGGCCGGAGAGGTCGGCTTCGTTGTCGATGATCAGCTTGTAGGCGTTCGTCTCCTGCAGCATGTTCTGCCCGAAGGTGAGCTGAAGCAGGGCGATGCGGCTGTTCAGCTCGCGTAGCTTCTGCTGGTCGGCCTCGCTGAGGTTGGCGCCGCTGCGCACAAAGTCCTTGTAGGTCTCCTCGAGCAGCTTCATCTGTTCCTTGTTCAAGCCCAGGCGGTCGCGATTGTCGTAGACCTGCTTGACGCGGGCGAAGAGGGCGGCGTTGAGCGAGATGTCGTCGCTATGCGCCGAAAACAGGGGCGAGAGCTCCTTGCTCAGGGCCTGCAGCTCGGGCGTGGTGTTGCAGCTGTTCTGTCCGCCGAAGACGAGGGATACGCGCCGGAGCAGCGCACCGCTACGGTCGAGGGCGACGATGGTGTTTTCGAAGGTGGGCACGGAGCGCTGGCGTACGATGGCGTCGATTTCTCGTTTCTGTTCCTCCATACCCTTGAGGAAGGCCTCGCGGTAGTCGGCCAGCGTAATCTGTTCGAAGGGCGGCACGCCGTAGGGGGTGGTGTACTCGGTGAGGAAGGGGTTCGTCCGCGCGCCCGGGGCGTCGGCCTGACCGTAGGCAGCCATCGAGGCGCCCAGCAGGGCGGCTGCACAAAGATTTCTGCAAATGTTTGTTTTCATATCGTTGGATTTGATGGTTTTTCGCTGCACAAAGATAGGATTTTTTTGCCAATCTCCCTTTCGGCAGGCCGGTTGTACCGATTTTTGTTCACTTGCAGGGGTGCAAACGATTGAAAATCGTGATTTTTGTTCGCTTGCAGGGGTACAAACGATTAAAAATCGTGATTTTTGTCCA
>ULVG01029770.1_pt1 | contig 14341 bp, 13 predicted proteins | sample 1959221 | NCBI WGS metagenome assembly ULVG01 (sample SAMEA4835780, study PRJEB28245) | human gut metagenome | biome: gut microbiome; material: fecal sample | place: Denmark | collected 2008
TGATTTTGGATCAGGATTTTGCAACAGCCCCTTTTTTGTTTTATAGGTTTTTTAATGAGAAAAGGATAATAATTAGGAAGAAAGGAATAAGGTATGGATAATGTTAAAAAGATAATTAATTCAAAATATGGTCAAACAGGAATCAGGGGTTTGATCAGTATAATATTAGGAATATCGATATTTTTAGCTGTTTGTTATGGAATATCTCGTGACTACAAGTAATTGTGTGATGGATTTGCTATAAGTGGTTCCTGCCTTTTAGCTATTGGTGCTTTTTCATTAATCAATAACTTTGGCTTCTTTGATTTTGCCTCTTATGGGTTTGCTTCAACTATCAGTGCTCTTAGAAAAGACATTGTTAGACCATATAAAGATTTAATTGAATAAAAATGCAAGAAAGAAGAGAAAGTGGAATTTCTCTGCTTATATCTTGATTTCTATTTTATTTTTTATAGGTTATATCATTAGTTATTATTACTATTATTTATCTGCTTTAAATGCATAGAAAAAGTGAGGCATAAGGCCTCACTTTTTTGCTTTTTTTATTTAAACAATTTCTTTAAATCTGATTGTGATGTTACTTTTATAGTGCAGGTATCTATTTCTTTTTCATCGAGATAGGTTAGTCGATATTATATTCTTCAATTTTCTTTTCTTAATTTCTTTATCATTTCATAGACTGCTATTGCAGCACCATCGTGGTTATTATCGTATTTAGAGACAGTCGACGCTCTTTTCTTTACTTGGTTTTCACCATTTATCATTGCTATAGAATGTGGGTATTCAGTGAGCATCTCTACATCGTTATCAGCATCGCCTACTACTATTATTTGATCTTTTGATAAACCCAGTTTTTGTCTTGCTTGTTCCAATCCATATGTCTTTGATACATCTAACCAATATAGTTCGGAAAAATTGCTTTCGACTCCACCCCAAAATCTAAGTCCCATATTAGGATAGTAGAAAGCAGCGTTTACTAATCTTTCATCGAATTTGTGATCTGCCATCGATAATACACAAATAAAACAATCGTCATCAATCAGTGTTCTGACATCTCCAATTCTTTCTTCCATTCCTTCTTTGTGATAAAAGCCTTGCAAAGTCTGATCTTTTTTCTTTGATATTAATGCTTTTTCAGTTTCTATGAGGACATTGTCGATTTTATCGTATCCGACTTTGTTAAGAAAATCGATAATGATTTCCTTAGGAAATAATCTTTTAGATGGCACAAAAGAACTATCTGATGGATCAGATACCAAAGATCCGTTATATGAGACTATAGGTCCATTCAAGCCTAAGTCTTCATAATAGGATAAGATTACTCTAACAGGTCTTCCGCTAGCAACTGTGACGTAGTTACCCATTTTTACTAATTTCTTTATAATCCTTCTAGATTTCTTTCCTACAGTATTGTCACTCTTTAATAAAGTCCCATCCATATCAAATGCGATGAGATATTTCTTTTTGTTTCTTTTGAACATAACTATCACCCTTATAATGCTTTATTATAAATCTATCTGTCGAAATTTCTTATAGTATGTATTGTAAAACTTATATTTACAATTATTTAGTTGGCAACAAGTAATAAAAAAACAATTTAATAGGTAATAAACACAATATTTACTAGTCTTTTGTCAATTCAAATGACAAATCAATCAATCTTATTATTTCTTCATCCGATAAAGAATCATCTAAAGATACTGAAATCCATGATTTCTTATTCATATGATATGCTTTGAAATATTCGATCGATTTTAATTTTTCTTCTATGATTTGAGGAGTGATTTTCAAATTGATAATTTCTATTTCATCCGAAGATTTCAAACCTAATTTTCTTTTGTCTATGTTCATTATAAGACCAAACCATTTTCTATTTTCTAAGTGCCTATATACACCGGAACTAGGATTTGATTTTCCTAGAAATTCTGGCTTTACTTTGTATGCTTTACAAATATATGAATCGATTCGATTGGATTGATCGAATCTATAATTAGTTTCTATAGAGCAATTCTTTTTAATATCTTCTAATATATTTATTACTTCTTCTTTTATTTTATAGGCGTATTCACCGAGTTTATTGCTGAATTTATAGTTTAAATACTCTTCATTGACATCTAAATCTATAACTTTGGAATTGATGACATTGTTTGATTGAATCTCGAGGATGAGCATCATATTATCAATCGATAAATTCTTTTCGAATTTAAAAGAATCATCACATTGTTTAAATCCATAATTGAGTAGTTTTTCATTATTGAATTTAGATTTACCGAATACTATTTGTTCTATTGTTTTACTCATAATTTAAATCCATTACTATTGTAAGAGTATACAATTTAGTATAAAAAATAAACAGTTTGTTCTAATTCAATTGATAATAGAAGAGAAAGAAATTATGGTTGAAAGCGATTACCTAGGAGGGTAATATGAAACAACAATTATTAAAAATTATTCTTTTGTCTTCTTCTTTATTGGGACTTATGTCTTGCAATGAATCAAAGCCTACTAATGGAAATTCAGCAAATTCCAATGTAGGTAATTCTCAAAACACTGGAAAGAAAGACGATCCTACCGATGTTACTTTGACTGGTGCTTATATTTCACCTGCTGTTCTTCAGTATCAAAATATGAGACCAGCAAACAATTACTATTTGACCACTTTTTCATTTGAAACTATTCAACTTTATTCAGACAACACTTATTGTTTGACTTTGGATTCATCATGTTTTTCAGGAGTGGTTTTACCTGATTTAGGAAACGATGCCACTGGTTCTGCTCGTGAAAGCTATGTAACTCGTTATTATGGAACCTGTACTCAAAAAACTAATGAGTTAGATGAAGATACACTGGATGTATCTTTAGCTACTCCTACAAGAATAGTAAGAAATTTCAATTCTAACTTTTATGTCGATTCAGAGAACTTTCATCCTGTTACTGGAACAGGTGCCTATTTTAATAAAGTCACCTATGAGACCAAAGAAGATTTCATGAAAGCTCTTGCCTTTAAGCCTGTTGATGTTTCAGTTTCGAAAACAGCAGCTAGCTTTGATTTCTTCCAAACTGAAGCATTAGATGAAGGAACAAGTATTTCAACCTCTGCTGTAGGATACTCAATTACAGGTAGTTACATGAGCAACGCATCCTTAGGCTATATGAATGTGAGACCTACCTATAATTATTATGTGACAACTATGAATCAACAAGTGTTGGATCTCTTGGACTCGACTCATTATTGCTTCTCCATTTACTCGACTTCTTATTCTGGATTAGTTCTTCCTGAGGAAGGAAATGGTGTTCAAGGAAGTGAAAGAGCAAATTATGTTCTTTCCTTCTATGGAACATATACCAAAACAGCCAATGAATTGGATGATTCAATGTCTGATATAAGCCTTTCTGCTCCTAGTAGAGTTACAATGAATTATGATGGTAAATATTATGTTGATTCAGATAACTGGGACGATGCAGCTAAGACTCATACTCAATTCACGGATACGACAACTCAAGAAGTTAAACAATATGCCAGTGGTAGCGAATATTTGAATTTCTTTAATACAAAAGCCACAAGTATTTCCGTGACTGAAGGAACAGCTAATTTTGATTTTGTTGATTACACTGCTCAACTTTATTAATAGATAAGGAGATATAAAATGAAAAAAAGCAAGTTGTTTAGGGGACTTACTGGAACATTTGCTCTTTTGACTGCACTTTGTTCTTATGCAGGAATTCTCGCATTTGAAAATTCAGGACAAGTAGATATTTTCCTTGGAATATCAAAACCTAATACCCAAAGTTCTGATTATTCTTCAATTGAAGAAATGAGAAAAGCAGAGAGATTGAATGAAATTCAAACTCAAGCTGAAGGATCTGTTCTTTTATTCAACAACAATAATGCATTGCCAATTGCAGCTGGTTCTAAGATGACACTCTTAGGTAAAACTAGTGCAGACAATATATTCAAGGGTGCATCTGGAGGATCTATCACAACTGAAGAAGGCGGAGCTGTTTCATTATATCAAGCCTTGAAGAACGAAGGATATTCTATAAATGATAATGTCTATAATGCATTGAAGAACTCGACTGTGAAAAGAAGTCGTGGATTCATCGGGGAAGTCGGAAAGGACTTCTACGATGATGGAATGAAGTCTTCTTTCAGTCAATATAACGATGTGGCTTTGATCACTCTGGGTAGATTTTCAGGAGAACAGCAAGATTTTGCTAGTAAAGGCGATTCAAACCAAGACAATGGAGCAGATGAAAACGGAGATCCTATCGACAATCAAGGTGTTAGGATGCTTTCACTTCATCAAGAAGAAAGAGAAACCATCGAATTGGCTAAAGCCAGTGGATTCAAAAAGATTGTCGTTCTTTTGAATACAGCTACCACGATGGAAGTTGGTGAATTGGAGTCACTAGGAGTTGATGCATGTCTTTGGATAGGCTATCCAGGATATACTGGATTTGAAGGTGTAGCTAAAGTATTGAAAGGTGAATATGATCCAAGCGGTAGAACTGTTGATACATATGCTACAAACTCATTGTCTTCACCGGCTATGAGAAACTTTGGATCCTTCAATTATTCAAATGTTACTGAACCAGGTCAAAATAAATATTTAGTCTATGCAGAAGATATTTATATCGGATATAAGTATTATGAGACTAGATACTTTGATCAAGTTCAAGGAAAGAATAATGCAAAGAATACAATTGGATCTTATGCTTCTAATGGTGCTTGGAACTATGCGGATGAAATTTCATATCCTTTCGGATATGGAATCTCATATGCTAAGTTTGAAGAAAAAATTGAAAGCATACAGTGGAATAGAGACAAACATGTGGTCGAGGCAAAAGTCAAAGTTACCAATTTGGGAAGCGACAATTATTCTGGAGAGAGTAAGGATGTTGTAGAACTATATGCTTCACTTCCTTATACCACTGGAAATGCAGAAAAATCAGCTATACAGCTTATAGGCTATGGAAAGACGAAGAACCTTAAAGCAAATGAGAGTGAGACCATAACTATAACCGCAGATGATTATTTATTTGCAACATATGATAATAAGGCTGTTAACGGAGCTGATTCAACAAAGAAAGGTTGCTATGTTTTTGATCCAGGAGATTATTATTTCAGTATTGGAAAAGATTGTCATGATGCTTTAAATAATGTTATGGCATTACAAGGCATTTCTGAATTGTTTGATCAAGATGGACAAATAGTAACCGGAAATAAGCAAAATGCAGTTAAAACTACTTTGTCTTCTTTGGATAATATAACTTACGCTAAATCTCCTGATACTGGAAATATAGTATCTAACCAATTCGACGATATGGATATAAATTATTTTATGAAAGATACAGTCAATTATTTGACTAGATCTGATTGGAATACATATCCATCTAGAATTGAAAATTTGACCGTCAACGATCAAATTAAAACTATTTTGGAAGGTCATACTTATGTTAAACCTAGCGATGCACCTGATGTGACTTCGTATAAGTTTTCACAGAAATATGAGACTCCGATCACTTTGAAGGATATGCGCAATGTTCCTTATGAAGACGATGAGAAATGGGATAAATTCATCGACCAATTGACTCCGACTCAATTAGCAAAGATTTGTGGCGAAAAGTTTGGAAATGACGCTATTGAAGAACTTGGAGTTCCTCAAACCTCAGCTGCTGATGGACCGGATGGAATTCAATCAAATGTCGGATTCTCACATGTCAGTGAAGTAGTTGCGACTTCGACATTCAACGATGAACTTATCGCTTTGAGAGGAAAATTCATGGCTGAGGATGGAATGGCTGTAGGTCAAAACGGAGTGTATGGATTCGGAGCTAACATGCATAGAACACCATATGCAGGAAGAAACTATGAATACTATTCCGAAGATACTATCCTTTCATATTTAGTCGGAGCTATTCAAACTAAGGCTGCTACCGAAAAAGGCTTGACCACTTATGTAAAGCATTTCTGTGCTAACGATCAAGAAACTTGGAGAAATGGTAATTCAACTATCATGACTGAGCAAACCTATAGACAAGGACCTTTGAAAGGATTTGAAGGAAGCTTTACCAAAGGTGGATCATTGGGTACGATGACTTCAAATACTAGGGTTGGATTTAAGGTTGTTTCTATGGATCCAGCTACTATGACTCAAGTACTAAGAAACGAATGGGGATTCAAAGGTGTTGCTATGACAGATTCATCTAAAGGAAGCAGATATTATTTATATACTAATGAATCCGTTGATGCTGGAATCGATCAGTTCAATAATGATGAGACTAGAGGAACATCTGATTTGAAGAATGCTTTGATAAAGGATAAAGATGGTCATCTTTGGGGTAAAGCTAGAACCATCGCTAAACATTATTTCTATACGATTTCACGTAATTTTGCTATGGCTGGTGATGATGTTGTCATCGATACAGGTGCTAGCTGGTGGGAAACAGGAATTATCAGTGTCATTTCAGTGCTAGGAAGTGTTACTGCCATTTTCTTAGCTTTGGATGTTACTTTCGAAGTCTTGGAAAACAGAAAGAAAAAGGAGATGTAATCAAATGAAGAATTATTTTAAGAATATTTTTTCAAAAGATTGCTCTTGGATTGAATACTTATCTTTTGGAATATCTTTGTTTATGTTGATCGTATCGATTCCTTATTTGATTATTAATCCAGGTGAATTGAAGATTGAAGACTATTCGAGAACATTTGCATTCATCATGTTTCTAATCGGAAGCTTGATAGGAATAATATCGTTCTTTGTTAGATTTAAGTACATCAATGATTATGCACCATTAGTTTCTGTCGCATTCTATTCAGTTGGATGTGGAAGACAGTTATATCTTGCTTGCTACCCCCTAGCAGACTTGATGACCGGTGTTAATTGGTTTGGAGGAAATCTTGGAATCTATTTGACTTTCTTGATATTATTCCTTATTGGAACTATAACTGAAATAGTTGTTTTATTCTTACCAGGGAATAAAAAGTAGATTAGAAACATTGAAATTAAAAGTCCTAGCTCAGCGGCTAGGATTTTTTAAAATGAAATAAGTAATTTGAATATTTGATTGTCGGTAGAATAGGATAATGTTCCGTTGTATCTATTGACAATGTATGAAATTGATTTAGACCCAAAGCCATGGTTCTTCCCATCTGTTTTGGTCGATATTGGAAGATTAGAAGAACTGAATTTGATTTCACCATCAAAATAATTATCAATCTCTAATAATATAATTCCATTCTTCTTGGCTAAAGTAAAATCGACAATTCTTTTATCATCAGGGAGATTCTCGACAGCTTTGATTGCATTAGACAAAGCATTTGTTATCAAAGAATATAACTCAGTCTTTTCCATAAAATTCAAAAGACTTCCATCGCACATACAAGTTAATTTGATGTTGTGTTTTTGACAAATCAGTTGATTCTCGTAAATTGCTGAGTCTACTACATCATTACCCGTTTTTATGGTTGAATCATAGAAGGAAGTAGCTTCTTTCAAAGATAATAGTTCTTCATCTGTTATCTTTCCTTCTAGTTTGGATAATTGGTGATTTAAATCATGGCACTTAGAATTTATGATATCTATATTTTCTCTACTTTTCTCAAACTGCTCTCTTTCTTTGTCTAACAAGTTTGACATCAAAGCCATTTCTTGTTCCTGATTCGATGAATAGAAGATTCCTTTTCTAATGATTAGAATCATCAAAGCCATAAAGCAACAAACTATTTTAATCATTCCAGACAGAATTAAACTTTGTGATTCATACGGAGTGACGAAACAATAGAAGAAATCAGTCGCTAATACAGAAAAAATCGTTAAAATTGAAATGTTGCGTTTTCCCTTTTTAGATAAACTGACATTGTTTTTCATTTTAAAAATGAAGCCGAAGATTATGTAGATTGCTATATGATAAGCATAATATATTGTCCAATCTAAATATATATTCTGACTTCCGAAGAAAGACATGGTTAAAAAAGTATCATTACCTGTTAGATTTAGGATTGCTCCTAATGATTTTGCAGTGAATATTCTTGTTGCATGTGTGGCACATAATGATTGGATCCATTGGAATTTTCCTTCATCATAAGTGATGAATAAAAGCAGTGATGTTAGTCCAAACATATACAAGGAATGAACTATTCCTTGTAAGGCTCTTATGCTTGACATGGTGCTTCTTAAATATGCAAGAGGAACAGATAAAAGTATGAGTGAAAAAATAGTAATGAGATTCCAAAGCCACCACTTCTTCTTATAGTGACCTTTTATATTGAATAGATAAATAGATAGAAGGACTTCAAAATCAGCTGATAATATTATGACAAGCTGTTTAAGGACTTCTTCCCCTAAAAGTTTGATTAAGAATTCATTCATTTTGAATTACCTTGAAGATAATTGACAAAGGCTTGTTTGAGTTCTTTTTTTCGAGGCCTAGAAATCAATAATTTTTTATTACCTAAATAACAGTAAGTATCACCTATATTAGTTATGAACTTTAGATTTACTAGATAGCATTTGTTACATAGTGAGAATAAGTTGCTATTTAATTTTTCTATCACAGATTTAAGAGTTCCTAAAGACATAAATTCCCTTTTAGAATCGGTGTGATATACGATTCTATGATGTATTGCTTCTACATAGGTGATTTCATTTATGCTTAGTCTGATTGAATTTCCTTTATATGTCACCACGATGCTTTCTTCTAAATTGGATTTGTGAATTCTATTTACGGCTCTATCAAATTTTAATGCGAATTCTTGATACTGAATAGGCTTAACTAAGAAATCCAATGCTTCTACTTCATATCCTTTTATTGCGTATTGCCCTAAAGAGGTTATGAAGAACAAAATAACATTCTTATCTTTTTCTCTTATCTTCTTAGCTAAATCCATTCCATTCATTCCAGGCATCTTTATATCTAAGAAGATTAGATCAAAATCAAATGAATAAGAGTCGATAAATACAATTGGATTTGAAAATGTGATTATTTCAAACGAAAAGCTTGGGTTATTCATCTCATACTGTTTGATGAATGTCTTCAATTTGGAACGATCCAATTCATCATCTTCTACAATTGCTATTTTGTTCATATCCGTTTAATTTATATCGATAGTATTATAGAAGAAAAAAGACTATTTAAGTCTTATAAAAATTAGTATCGATTAAAAGATTCTATTTAGTTGATGGTTATTAATGATTTACTTTATATTTGACCCAAAGAGTGCCACCATCCATCACTTTAGCTTCAATCAAATTGAAATCTACTGAATTATAGTTTGATAATCTTTTTTTAACTGAATAGAGCCGTAGTCTTAGTGGATCCATCAGCACAAGGAGCAATTACTACATTGATTTCATTACACATACCTACATGGATAAAAGACTAGTTTAATATTACACCTTCACCCAACATCAAAGTCTCTATTTCAAATAAGCTTTTTAATTTATCCAATATTGATTTGTAATCTATTGGAATATGGGCATCTTCTTTTATGGAGAATCTCGGAAACAATGTGCTGGCCAAACTTATAGAGCTAACCATCTAGAATATCAACGGCGGATAAAATGTCGAAATAGGAAACGAGGTCGATTATAGAAATAAGAAGGACATTTTAAGAAATTCAATGCTAAAACAATGAAAACTCATGGCTAATTATTTTAATAAGCAATTGATTTATTGATACTAAGCTTTGATAACTAAAAAAATTGTCTATATTGTTTATAAAAAAGCTTTGATATAAAATGTTATTGTATATAACCAACAAAATAATAGAAACTGAAAGGATGGTGGAAAAGTATTATGCATAATATTCTTGGAAAGATAGTATTATCAGCAATTTCATTAGTATCTTTGTTCTCTTGTAAGACTGATAATTCAATTACTGATCTTGGGCCTTTTACTGTATTAGGATTAGATCCTTTCACATATGAATATACATCTGGAACTTTGGAAAAAGATAATTCAGGGAAATACTATGTAAGAGATGAATTCTATTTCAGTCACTATTTAGCAGTCACCAGGGTCGACAAATCTGTCGATGTTAAATGTTATTCTGTCGTAGATCCAGAAGAAGGATCAGATTTGAAGTATGTATTAAATAAAATTTCTTTTGATGATTTTGATGTGGGAGAGAAGGTAATATTTAAATGGAAACCGGGCATGGAAGATTACTATGCTTTTAAAACAATACCTGTATTTGAGATGTATAAGTTTTCAACTAAAATAGAATTGACTGAGTTTACTAGAGTCAAAGGAAAGATACTGAATTCTGATAAAATCTGGTATGGAAGTTGTGATTATTTGTTTGAGGATGAAAAAGAATCTAAGTATATTAGTTATGTTGGTTGCAATAGTTCATCAGATATGACTGTTACTTGGAACTTACAGAATAGTCAATTCAGCGACAAAGAAAGTTATGACTGTTATGTAGTCGAAAAGGATAACTTAGCTTTATTCTTAATAAACAATAAGGAAGTATGGTAATCATAAAAAAGGGGCTAAGGCCCCTTTTTATTATGTTTTTGTTGTGTGCCACCATCTATCACTTTAGCTTCAATCAAAATGAAATCTACTGGATTATAGTTTGATAATCTTTTTTATGCAAAATAAAATCGTAGTGTTAGTAGATTCACTAACATGTAGAGCTATTCCCACATAGACTTCATTATACATTCTTGCTTTAATTAAAACTCGGAGACTAAGACAAAATATGGAGCTGATGCAGTTTGCTTCCTTCTTACTCCAACAAGGTTAGCCGAGAAAAAACTATTAGATAGAAAGACCATCTTGTTTAAATTATCTTAAGGTTTTTATAAGAAACCTTAAGACAAATATAAAGAAGTTCTAAGAATTGATTGTATGATAACAACAAATATGAAAGGCTGAACTAAGAAGATGGAAAACATAAAAGATTTCTTTAAATCAAAACTAGGAAGGGTAACAATACGAGCGATAGTAGAAATTGTTGTAGCTACTAGTTTGATGCTAGGAATCTATTATGGATTAGGTAAAACTAAAGAAGCTATGTCTGCTGCCTTGGGATTCTCAGCCTCTATCTCTCTAGCTCTTTGTTTCTTCACGTGGCTTTTTGATTGGGGTGCATTCGATTTTATCTCATATGGGCTTATATCTTTGAAATATAGGAAGTCAGACAGCAAGCCTTATTTGGATTTGAATGATTATAGGACTAGTAAAGTTGGAATAAGAGAACTGAATAAATATAACCATTTTCCTTACTTAATAACTGGTGTAGCCTTTTTAATATCATATGTCTTATATATTAATTTCTAAATAAAAAATAGCCGCTAAGTGATAGCGGCTATTGGTTTGACTTAAGGCTTAGTACAAAGCTTTGACTTCATTGTTTCTGTAGTAAAGAGTGTGAAATCAGATCCACCACCTATTTCAAAGACTACATAAGTTCTAAGCATATCAGTTTCACTATATTTGATGTCGTATGTATCAGATGATTCCTTTACATACCATGTTCCACCTGAAATAAAGCAAGACGATGCCACTGAATTTGCAAAGAATAAACAATTAGTGGATGCCGACTTGGATATCCATGGCGATGAAAGATGGTACGTAAGAGCCGAATACTCCTTGCTTGAGGTATTTGGGGTCTAGTAAAAAGAGGAGAAAATTCTGATGGAAAAGAAATCAGGAAAGAAACGCGTCAACTTCGATGACCTCAGTGATGTCATCATTTCGCAGGAGCTGTCCCAGTTTTTGGGTGTGTCGGAACGTTTGATTTCAAAGCTCGTCATGAAGGATGAAATCAAGAGCTTTAAGTTCGGAACATGCCAATTGCTTTTGAAGCAGGATGTTGCGGACATGATCGGATATTGCGAAGAAAAGGAAAGACAGATGAAGGAAAACGGAGCCAAGGTCTATCCGGGAATTCCTGAGGAAAAGGAGAAAGGAATTGTCAAAGTCATCAACGTTCCACGCACCCGCACCAGAGGCTATGAGGCTATCGAGATAGATGACTGATATCTATGAGAGTCAATTTCACCTTACGGGAAAAGCATAAGGAATGGTATTACTGTGTCTCTTTTAAGGACAAAGACGGTAAGATAAAGGCACTACCCTTAAGGCACTTTCCTCGGCTTTGGATTAATGATAAGGACGACAAGAAGGAGCTGCCCTAGCATTCAGTCTCACAATCTGTGGGGCTTTTTTTAATCTGTGTCTAGTTACAATCACAAAAAGTTAGACGGCATCAATAAAATTTTACTTTTTGATGGACATATGGTAAACTTTTGTCATAAATAACTGACCAACATGAAAAAGAATAAATTGAAGAAAATTTCATCTAGGATTTTTTTGGGGGGGTACTATTTCTAAGTAATCTCTCTCTGATTTCCATCGGCTTCTCCGCGTGGTCCATCGTCGGAGCAGCCAGTGCCGAAGCTCAGATTCAGGTCAGTGCTGCGGATATTAATGAATTTGTCAGCAACGACAGTTCTATAAACAATACTTTTTTCAAAATCGGAAACAACGGCTTTATCCAAGATGGGATGTTTTGTGATAAAGCGTATGTTATTTATAATTTAGCCATCTTTGCTAACAAGTATTCAAAATGCGATAATGCCACTGATAAAGCTGCCATTCGATTTGAATTGAAAGAAACTAATTCAACTGCATATCTCATCAATACGGATTTTTTGAGTGCGACTTTTTCTTTTGACACACAACATCAGGGAAAGTTCGATAATCTCGGGCAAGCAAATATATCAGATGGAAAATGCATTGGCTCTTTGGAGTTGTCAGGTCTGTCTAAAACAGAAAACTATCCTTTCTCTATTCGTTTTGAATTTAATAAAACTGACACAAATAAGTATACGTCTCTTTTAAATTCGTTGAACGATTCCACTAATCTTGACTTTGAATTCCGCGTTTGGGGTGAGGCGAAATGATGAAGAAGAGAACTTTTCTAGTTTTACCTATCACATTCGCAACCATTGTCTCAATGGGAATGCTTGCTTATGGATCTTGGATTATTCCGTTTGTGGATAGTACAGTCGGAATTACTGTAGATAAGAAAAGTAAAATTGTTGTTGAGAATTATTATTTTAAAAACAAAAAAGAAGACAATAGTCCTTATGCAAAATTCGTTGACCTGGCATCAGCTGTTGAATCCGCTAATAATGCAATTAAAAATGGACAAGCTTCTAATGTACATATTTACATTATTTCAGGAAGCACGATATCCGTCGAGGACAAAGCCATTACTTTAAATAGTGGTGTTAGTTTGTTTTTACCCTATAATGGAAAAACTGTATTTACCGATAACGAAGATGATTATAAAGGTTATATAAATAGCCAAAATTCTGATTCTAATTCCGGAGGTGTTTCTGGAAATAGAAAATGTCTTTTGCAAATGATTAATTCCAGTTTGACTGTCGAGAAAGGAGCAGAACTTTATATCGGTGGCGAAATAGGAACAAGAGGAGTTGTACGTTATTATTCAGAAGTCCTATTAGATAAAAATTCACATATCGATTGTAGCGGAAGTTTGTATGCCTATGGTTACATTAAGGAAAGTATCACAATCAATAGCAATCAAGCTGGCAACGAAGGCAAATTGAATAATGAATGCGATTCGAAAAGATACATCAACTTCAACAATGGTTCATATTTAATGACCTCGTTGTCCATTGAAGACACCTCCAGCGGTGGTACATTGAAAACATTGGTGGATAATAATATTTGTCCATTCAATATTTTTGACTTCCGAAACATCCAAACATACGCAAAATTTGAAAATGGTGCTTCTATGGATGCAAAGGCGAGATTAGTTGTTGGCTCCAGCAGCCTTGCTCAATATATCAGTGAAACGGTACATATTATTAACACGCAAGGTAATAGTGCTTTGTTTTTATCAAAATCATCTGATTTGATTGCTGATAATTATCTTTCTCTGGAATATTGTCCTTCTAATAGTAATGGATTCACTAATAGTAGTAATTCCCCGACAAAGGCAGTTTTGAATGAAAGCGTTGATTTGGGTTCTATTGTTATCAATGCTAGCGCTGCGAAAATTGATACGAGTAACTATTTCTTGCCTATTTCTTATAAGATTCATTGTTATGTGGCAAAAAACGCATCTTTTAATATAAAGAATAAAATTAAATTTTTGCCTGGATCTGAAACTACCATTCAAAATGGGGGCGTTTTAGATAATTTTTCTTCTATGATTTTCTTTAAGCAGGGAATATTAGATAATGCCGATTCTGTCTCTTCTTCTTTTAAGAACAAACCGGATGCAAAACTTGTTGTTAATGGGACGCTTAAAGCTCAAACGAATTCATCGGTTGGTGGATATATAGAAACCGAAAAC
>ULVG01010530.1_pt1 | contig 14186 bp, 6 predicted proteins | sample 1959221 | NCBI WGS metagenome assembly ULVG01 (sample SAMEA4835780, study PRJEB28245) | human gut metagenome | biome: gut microbiome; material: fecal sample | place: Denmark | collected 2008
GGAGCGGAGGATTCCTGATCTTCGAAGCCTGGAATGGCCAGGGAGATCTTGCCGCGATCGTCAACGCCCTGCACGACTACCTCAACGGTGTCGCCTTCCTTGAGCACGTCTTCGACGGCGTCGATACGCTCGCCGTTGGCCAGATTACGGATCTGGGAGATGTGCAACAGGCCGTCGGTGCCCGGGGTCAGGTTCACGAAGGCACCGAAGGAGGTGGTCTTCACAACCTTGCCGCTGTAGGTTTCGCCGGCTTCAGGAACGTGCGGGTTGGCGATCTGGTCGATGATCTGCTTGGCCTTTTCAGCGCCGTCGCCACCTTCGGAGGAGATGAACACGGTACCGTCATCTTCGATGGCGATCTCCGCACCGGTCTCTTCCTGAATCTGGTTGATCATCTTGCCCTTCGGACCGATGACTTCGCCGATCTTGTCGACCGGAACGGTGGTGGTGATGATGCGCGGTGCGTACGGGCTCATCTCGGCCGGACCATCGATGCACTCGTTGATGACTTCGAGAATGGTGGTACGGGCTTCCTTGGCCTGCTGCAGAGCAGAGGCCAGAATGTCAGCCGGAATGCCGTCGAGCTTGGTGTCGAGCTGCAGAGCGGTGATGAACTCGGAAGTACCGGCAACCTTGAAGTCCATATCGCCGAAGGCGTCTTCGGCGCCGAGAATATCGGTCAGGGTCTTGAAGATGTGCTGGCCGTCAACATCGCCGGACACGAGGCCCATGGCGATGCCCGCAACCGGGGCCTTCAGCGGCACGCCTGCGGCGAGCAGCGACAGAGTGGACGCGCACACGGAACCCATGGAGGTGGAACCGTTGGAACCAATGGCTTCGGAGACCTGACGGATGGCGTAAGGGAACTCTTCGCGGTTCGGCAGCACCGGCACGAGAGCCTTCTCCGCCAGCGCACCGTGGCCGATTTCGCGGCGCTTCGGGGAGCCGACGCGGCCGGTTTCACCGGTGGAGTACGGCGGCATCTCATAGTTGTGCATGTAACGCTTGGACTGCGGACCGGACAGTGCGTCGATCTGCTGTTCCATCTTGAGCATGTTCAGGGTGGTGACGCCCAGAATCTGGGTTTCGCCACGCTGGAACAGTGCGGAACCGTGCACGCGCGGAACGATGTCCACTTCAGCGGACAGGGTGCGGATGTCACGCAGGCCACGGCCATCGATGCGATAATCCTGGGTCAGGATGCGGCGACGCACGATCTGGCGCTGCAGCTCCTTGAACGCGTTGCCGATTTCCTTTTCCTTCTCGGCATCGTCCATGTCGGTGAATTCACCGGCGAGCGTGGCCTTGACGCCCTCCTTGATCTCATGGATGCGATCCTGGCGCGGCAGCTTCTCGGCGATGGAGAGGGCTTCGTCGAGATCGGCGTGGGCGATCTCGTCGATGCGGTTGTACAGATCTTCGGTGTACTCCGGGAAGAGCTGGAATTCCTTGGTTTCCTTCGCAGCGATCTTCTTGAGTTCGGCCTGAGCCTCGCAGATCACCTTGATGAACGGCTTGGCGGCTTCGAGACCACCGGCGACGACTTCCTCGTCCGGCTTGGTCTGGCCTTCGTCGTAGATGAGATGCCAGGCGTTCTTGCCTGCGCCGGCTTCGATCATGGCGATGGCGACGTCGCCGTTTTCGACGACACGGCCGGCAACCACGATTTCGAACACGGCGCGCTCACGCTCGCTCCAACGCGGGAAAGCGACCCACTGGCCGTCGATCAGAGCCAGGCGAACGCCGGAAACCGGGCCTTCGAACGGCAGACCGGAAATCATGGTGGAAGCGGAAGCAGCGTTCAGAGCGATAACATCGTAAGCATCGTCCGGGTTGACGGCGAGCACGGTTTCCACAACCTGCACTTCGTTGCGCAGCGTGTGCGGGAACAGCGGGCGCAGCGGACGGTCGATGATACGGCAAGCCAGAATCGCCTCGGAGCTCGGACGGCCTTCACGGCGGAAGAACGAGCCCGGAATCTTGCCGGCGGCGTACATCTTCTCTTCCACGTCCACGGTCAGCGGGAAGAAGTCGTAGTTCTCCTTCGGGCTGGAACCGGCGGGGGTGGTCGACAGAATCATCGAATCATCGTCAAGATAGGCGGCGACGGCACCATCCGCCTGCTGGGCGAGACGACCGGTCTCGAAGCGCAACGTGCGCTTGCCAAATGAACCATTATCGATTACGGCTTCAACAGCCTTGATTTCGGGACCCTCCATAGGGTTCCTCCTTTTTCTTTTCTTTTACCAACTATCGGCAGTCCTCTTCAGCGGACTCCAACCGATTTCTGCATGCGTGACGCGACGTTACCTTCGTCGCTTCCTCATCTTTAGATTCTAGACCTCATGCACCCTAAACCTTGGGCTTTCAAACTGTCTTTTCCTCAACGCGGCTGTCATGCAAAAACGCCCGAACGCCAAGGAAGGCATTCGGGCGGAAGAATTTAACTATCGGCGCAGACCCAGACGCTCAATCAGGGAGCGGTAACGGTTGATGTCGACGCGCTTGAGGTAATCAAGCATACGACGACGATCGCCGACCATCAGCAGCAGACCACGACGGGAGTGGTGATCATGCTTGTGCTCCTTGAGGTGCTCGGTCAGATCAGCGATACGCTTGGTCAGCAGAGCAACCTGGACCTCCGGGGAGCCGGTGTCACCCTCGTGGGTAGCGTAAGTCTTGATGATTTCCTGCTTTTCCTCAGCCGTAAGTGCCACGGCATCCTCCTTATATTGCTGCGCGGTGCTGCCGGTCCAATACCGGCGCGCTCTCTATCCGCGGGCGAAACACGCCAAGGGGAAATCATACACGAAGGGCAGACCAAATCGAATCCACAACAAATGGCGGATCAGACCACGTTCAGCAGACCTCCGAACAACACCACGGCGAGCGCGATGATCTCAATCACGAAGAACAGCAGGAACGATGCCCAACTGCGAGTCAGCACATTGAATTTCGATTCCTTTTTGATGCATACCAGCAATCCGACCCAGAGCACCGCATAGACGGCGACACCGCATCCGGCTGCGATAATGCCAAGGTTCGCCGCGTTGGCCAGCCCTGAGGAATCGCCGTACATCACGTAGGTGGCGTTCCAAAAGTTGAAGCTCAGCAGGCATACGCCGGCGACGAACTGTTCGGCGGCGAGTCCCACCACGAAAACCGTGCCCCACAGCCATTTCTTCACATCCGCAACCATCAATCCCAAACCGGCCATCGCCATAATGGTGACCGTCCACGAAATCAGCGCCACGCCTTTGGGATCGAGGAAGCTGAGATTGGCCACCATCCAAGCCGCATCCTTGACTGCGATGACACGCCCCCACCAGTAAGGCGCGATCAAAGCCACCAGCACCAGCGCGATGAACAGCGCCCAATGCCCCGGATGCGATTTGCGCCGTTCGATATCGGCCAAGGAAAGATCGGACGCCTCGATGGATGCCGTTGGATGCTTGGAAACGTCGACCTGTTCGACCACGCCGTCGACGACTTCCGTCACCTTGTTGCCTTGCGTTTGTGCCATACCCGCTCCGTTGTATTGCGATTGTCGCACCGCTGTCGCGACACGTCCAGCATACCCAGTCGTCGAAGCAATCGTACGGTAGGTATGCAAAAGGCGTGCCGTCAAGCACGCCTTTCTTCTTCTCTAACGATTGTGTGGAGCGGATGACGGGAATCGAACCCGCGTAATCAGTTTGGAAGACTGAGGCTCTACCATTGAGCTACATCCGCGCACCGTCTATGCCAGCCGAAGCCAACACGAAACGACTCGAGCCATTATACACACTCCCTCAACAATCGCAAGTCGAAATCGCAATCTTTATTGTTCGACCACGCAAACCTGATACGGCTCCAACGCAACTTCGGCAGGAAGCTCGATATCGCCGTCCGAATCAAGATGCACGATCTGACGTGCGGACGAGAAATTGAACAATCCCAATACCGTACGTCCTTCAATGTGGCGCACCACCGCAAGAACCGCATCATTATGCGCATCCCAAGTAGTGACCCATGCTTCCGGAGCGAAAGCGGGATCGTCGCGCATCTCACGAACGCTCTTCAAACCGTCCCACATCTGCTTCTGCAGCGTGCCCGCCTGCTTGCGCTTGGCCGCATTCTCCCAATTGAAGGGGCTGCGATGCAGATTGCGCGAATCCTCGACGCGATCGGGATCCTCCTTGTATTCCCAGCCGTTGAGCTGCACGATTTCGTCGCCGCAGCTCAGCATGGGGAAGCCACGCAGGAACGACATGGCGGAATGCATCATCAGATCGCGTTTCATCGAAATGTCGAGCAGCGGCTTGTCATGCGTGATCAGCGCACGTTCCACACCGCACAGGCTGGCCGTGGTGCCGCAGCTGCGCGCGTCCTTCGACGCCTCGTCGTAGTTGTACAGCTCGCCCATAGCCCAGCTGCCAGGCACCGATCCCTCGTAGAAGTGGTACAGGAATTCCTTGTGCTTGAGCGGGTCGATGCCGAGGCTCTCCTCCACCGGTTCGTCCAAGCCCCAGCCGATGTCGTCATGGCAGCGCAGGTAGTTGACGAACCAGCAGTTTTCCGGCAGTGCGTTGAGCTTGTCGAGCTGGTCTTTGAGCAGACGCACGTCTCCGCTGGCGAGCGCACTCCACAGATTCACCATGATCGACACGTTGTAGAGCATGTGGCATTCCGGCTTTTCCGGCGTGCCGAAGTAGGCGGCGAGCTCCTTGGGGGCCATCACCACTTCGCCCTTCAGCACTACGGCCGGGCAGACGCATTCGAGCACGATGCGCAACATACGCACGATGGTGTGCACTTGCGGCAGGTTGCGGCAGTTGGTGCCGAGTTCCTTCCAGATGTAAGGCACGGCGTCGATGCGGAACACTTCGACGCCAAGATTGGCGAGGCCGAGCACGCTGGAGAGCACCGACACGAGCACGTTCGGGTTGCGGTAGTTCAAATCCCACTGGAACGGGTAGAACGAGGTGAGCACCCACTTGTGCATCTGCTCGTTCCAGGTGAAGTTGCCGGGCGCGGTGGCCGGGAAGACTTCCGGCACCACGGCGTCATACTGGTCGGGGATGGTGCGGTCGTCGTGGCAGTAGTAGTAGTCCTGATATTTCGGATCGCCCGCTTGAGCGGCTTTGGCCCAGCGATGGCTGGATGCGGTGTGGTTCATCACGAAGTCGAGGCACAGGCTGATGCCTGCCGCACGCAGTTTCTTGGTGAGCGCGGCGAGGTCTTCGTTGGTGCCGAGCGACGGGTCGACGGTGTCGAAATCCTCCACTGCGTAACCGCCGTCATTCTGCGGATGCGGCATTTTCAGCAGTGGCATCAGGTGCAGATAGGTGAGTTTCTGTTCCTTCAGGTACGGCACTTTGTCGGCGAGTTTCTTCAGATCCCCGGCGAACAGATCGGTGTACATGGTCATACCGAACATGTTGCCGCGCTTGTACCATTCCGGATCGGCGAGGCGCTTGGTGTCGAGACGCTTCAGATCGGCGGGGCGCGCATCGTGGGCTTTGGCCATCAGCTCGGTGAGGTTGCGGAAGGCTTCGTCGGCCTGCTCCCCATACAGATCCGTCAATAGTTCGCGCAGTTCCTCACTATATTGTGCGACGCGCTCGTCAAATGCTTTGTCGGATTTGGACCGTGCCATTCCTTGACTCCTCTTCCCAGGGAACTTCGTTGTTATGAGTTGGATTCCGCAGCGTTCGTTGCCACGACGTTGGCACCAGTGTAGCGTGATTTTACGGTTTTATCAAACCGGTTCGAGGTGTTGTCGCGATTGACGTCAATCGATTGACGCAATCACTTGCGGTCACGCTTCTATCGTCACCACCGCGGATGCGACGGATCCGTCATGACTCATGGAAATATGGATTGCGCACGATTGATCATCCCCATCAACCGGCAATCCCAACGATTGCCGTAACTTGCGTCGCACCTCGGGCGAGAGCATGACACGGGGCACGCCGTGGGAATCGTCAAGTATTTCGATGCGCGCCCAAGGAAAATCGTCGAGCGTGTACGGATAGGCAATGTCCCCATCGGCATTTGCCCTGCGTGAAATCGCTTCGCACCACGCCTTGAGAAAAGCTTCCTTGCCCGCCCATCGGGCCGCAAGATGCACCGCCTCACCGTCCCTTTTGACCTGCACACGTTGAGCGGTCTGCCATAGTTCGCGCATGGAGAACAGGTTTCGCATGCGCGACCCCGGTTCGCCCAGTTGCTCGGCGAACGCAGGCACATCCACGACGTCATGCCCTAAACCCAGCATTTTCCAGCCTTTCGAAAGTTTTCAGGAAGAAACGAACCATGTCGACTTCCGCGAAACAGGCGGGCGACACTTCGCTTTCATGCAAGGATACCATCATACTTAAGCGCTTCATCCTCTGTCGCCCACATTGTGCACATCACTCATAGCCCGTGGAAAATCAAGAGACCCTGAACAAAGCGCAATTTCCATCTGCACAGGCCAAACGGCAGATCAAGCAATCAGTAAATACTTGAATCTTTGCCGCCAAGAGGCGTTCGAACGCAAAAGCGCGCATCGCATGGAATCGAATCCGGCTGCAGACACAGCCAAATCTCATCCAGACGATGCGCGCGATCGTAATCATGTCGCAACCGCAATCACACAGCGATCATGCGTCGACATGCGGCACACCCTGCGGAAATCCCGCAGCAAATCACACGGAATGATCCGCCATCAGTCGCCTTGTTCGGCAGACTGACGGGCCGACTCCTCGGCGGAAGCGATGATGTCTTCAGCGGGAATCGGCTTCGCGAAATTCCACACCAAAAACAGGATGCCGACAACCAGCATGGCGATGCCGCTCCACAGGTTGATGGCGATGCCGCCGGTCTTGTCAAGCCCCAGCGACGGGTCGCAGATGCCGACCAGCCCCACGATCACGCCATACAGCACAAACAGCACGCCCAGCAGCAGTCGCAGATCATTGCGATGCGCGGATTTGACCGCCTGCTCCTTTTCAGCCTCGGTAAGAATGCCTTGAGGCCGCGCGCTTTCATTCTCTTCAGTCATTGCAAACTCCTTAATAACGCTATTCCATTGCTCATTCGATATATGCGATACATAGACGTTTAGAAGAACGGAATGTACAGAGCCAGGCTGATGACCAGAATGGCGATGCCGATCGGCAGCGGACGACGATACCAAGCGACCTTTTCGCCGGCTGCGATTACGGCTTCACGGGCTTCGGCACGCTTCTGCTGCTTCGCCGTGCGGAAGTACTTCATACCACCGGTCGCGAAGGTCAGACCTTCAAGCTCATCATCCGTCTTCGGTTTGGTGAACATGGATATGATCACGCCAACCACCCAAGTGACGACCAGGGAGATCACCGCGCCGTACATCGTTTCGGCGGTGTCGGAGCCGAAAATCGGAGCGCCGGCGGCCTTGGAATTCAGGTACACAATGTAGGTGACCAGCGGAGCGGCGATGCCGCACACATATCCGGCGGTGCCAGCGATACCGGTCAAGCGCTTCCAGCACAGGCCGAGGATGAACACGGCGAACAGCGGGGCGTTGAAGAAGCTGAACAGCGTCTGCAGGTAGGTCATGATGTTGCCGAACTGGGATGCGATCCACGCGGTGCCGACGGAGATGATCACACCTGCGACGGTGATGATGCGGCCAAGGTTGAGATAGTACTTGTCAGGCATATTCGGCTTGATGTAGTCCTGCACGATGTCGTAGGAGACCACGGTGTTGAACGAAGACACGTTCGCCGCCATGCCAGCCATGAAGGACGCCATCATACCGGTGACGGCGATGCCCAGAACGCCGTTCGGCAGATACATCTGGAACAGCTTCGGAATGGCTTCGTTGTACTGCAGCGTGCCGTCGGCGAACAGATTGCCAACGGTGGCAGCCGCGATCAGGCCAGGGATGACCACGACGGCCCAGATCAGCATCTTCGGTATGGCGCCGATGATCGGCGTCATACGGGCCGCGTTCATGTTCTTGGCGGCAAACGCGCGCTGCACTTCGGTGAAGTTGGTGGTCCAATAGCCGAAGCCAAGCACGAAGCCGAGGCCCATGATGATGCCGAACCAGTCGGCGCCGATCGGGTTGGAAACATTACCCATGCCGGTACCGACCCAAGCATGCAGCATGCCAGTGCCCGCGAAGGAAGCCTTGAGGCCAGCCCAACCGCCGACATGATGCAGGCCGATGACCGTGACCGGAATCAGGGCCGCGATAATGACGAAGAACTGCATGACCTCGTTGTAAATGGCGGAGGTCAAGCCACCTAAAGTGATGTATGCGAGCACAAACACGGCGGACACGATGATGGCCACCCATTCGTTCCACCCCAGCATGGCCTGCAGAATCAGAGCCATGGCGAACAGATTGATGCCGGCCTGCAGAATAGTGGAAATCGCGAAGCACAGCGACACCGTCAAATGCGCGCCCTTGCCGAAACGCTTCTGCATGAATTCAGGAACGGAACGTACACCGGAACCGTAGTAGAACGGCATCATGAAAATACCGAGGAACACCATGCCCGGAATGGCGCCGATCAGGTAATAATGCATGGTGGAAATACCGATCTGCGCACCATTCGCAGCCATGCCCAAAATCTCGGTGGCGCCCAGATTCGCGGCGCAGAACGCCAATCCCGCGATCCAAGCCGGCATGGAACGACCGGCAAGCAGGAAGTCCTGGCTGGACTTCTGCTGCTTGTGCACGGAAACGCCGATCCACACGATCATGGCGAAATAAATGATCAGCAGCAGCCAATCCACCCAACTCAGATTCAGGCGAATGGCCGAAGCTTCAGCCGCAGTTGTGACCATACTGTCACACACCTTCTCTCAACTTGCGTCCAGCTACAATGCCGAAACCCTTTCCTCATCGCAGATCCCTTCTCTGGGCGCGAATCGGAACCGACGGGCGACAGTCTAAGACGACAAAATACAAAAATCAAACAGAAAGATAACAATTTTGTATATTTATTCAGATATAAAACAACACCATTGTTTGATTCTGTTTGCCCATTAACCCCTAACTCCCTTTTTCAACAAGAAAAGCTCCGGAAAATCGTCTTGCGATAGTGAAAATATCACTCCTCCGGTCGAAGTGTTCATAAAAAATGCCAAATAACCCCCTAATTACTAGGGTGCCGACGGTACGTACATCTCACATAACACGACACGCCGAGAGAATAGCAGCGCCTCTATGTCCGCACAAGTCGGAAATAGGGCATCAAACGGGAGTTTGTGCAGACAGTTCGACCAGCAAATCGCCGATCTAGGGGGTTAAAAACAAGAAAAACATACCCCCGAAACATACTTTCCACACAAATCCAGTCTGCACGACTCCAGAAAAAGGACTGATGCGCGAGTTGTGCAGACACAGGACGGAAGTTGTGCAGACGGAACGTAATGTGCTCCATGAAAAGAAAATCCCGCATCCGCCGCGAAATATTGGATTGTTGCGACAGATGCGGGATTGCGGTGAGTACCTCAATCAGTGCCTAAGGATTTTCAAGCACTCACCTCATGGAATCAGGCTTCGAAGTAGCCGGAGGCGCCCAGGCGCGCGTTCGGGTCGAGCAGCATGGCCTTCTCCACCTCGTGCGCGTTGTAGCCGCGGCCGTCCTCATGGAAACGACGGTTGTCGATCGGCTCGTAGAGCGCGGCGCGACCCATCATGCCTTCCTCAAGGCGACGCTGACCGGCCGCCAAGCGCTCGTTGGCACAATCACGCCACGCGTTCAACGCCTCGACGCCCGCGGTGTTGGCCACCGCAGCTTCGAATGCGCCCGGATTGACGATCGCCGCAAAGCCGGACACGTGACCGAAACCGAGCGACGTGGCCAGACCAGCCTTGACGGAGCCGACCTTCAGCGGCTCGCGCAGCCAGACCATGTGGTCGTCGCGCATGAGCTTCGGATCAACGCAGTCCAGAGCCGCATTCGCCGGAATCATGCCGGACTTGAACAGCTGGGTCAGACCGTTGACTTGGAAGATGCAGGCACCGCCCTTGGCATGACCGGTAAGCGTCTTCTGCGAGATCACGAACAGCGGGTTGCCGTCGGCGCGGCCAATGGCGTGGGCCAACGTGTTGTGCAGTTCGGACTCGTTCGGATCGTTGGCGTTGGTGGACGTGTCGTGCTTGGAAACCACGGCGATGTCATCCGGAGCGACACCGAGACGGGCCAGATCGCGCACCAGCTTGGAATCCTTGCCGCCCATGCCTGCAGCGAGCGCACCCAATCCCGGAGCCGGAATGGAAGTGTGCGCGCCATCGGCGTAGGAGTGCACGAATCCGACCACGCCGGCAACCGGCAGACCAAGCTTCAGTGCGATATCGCCACGGGTCAGCAGGATGGTGCCGCCGCCCTGGGATTCCACGAATCCGCCACGACGACGATCGTTAGCACGGGAGAAGAAGCGTGCGTCGATGCCCTTGGCGTACATCTCCTCGGAGTTGGCGGTGGCGTTCATGTTACCGAAGCCGATCACGGATTCGACGCCGATGTCGTCGATTGCGCCGGTGACCACGAAGTCGGCCTTGCCGAGCGCGATCTTGTCGGCACCCTCTTCAAGGGAGACGGCAGCCGTGGCGCAGGCGGAAACCGGCTGAACCATATTGCCGTAGCCGCCAATGTAGGACTGCATCACGTGGGCTGCGACAACATTCGGCAGAGCCTCCTGCAGAATGTCGGTCGGAATCTCATGGTTGAGGAAGCGATCCAAGTACAGCTTGCGCATGGACGCCATGCCGCCGAAACCGGTGCCCTGCGTGGAGGCCACCATCGACGGATGCACCGCCTCGAGGATTTCGGTCGGCGTGAAGCCTGCGGACAGGTAGGCGTCGACCGTAGTAACGATGTTCCACAAGGCGATCTTGTCGACATCGCCGACCATGGAGGCCGGAATACCCCACTTGACCGGATCGAAGCCCTTCGGGAACTGTCCGCCGACCGTGCGGGTCATGGCCGCGCGGCGAGGCACGCGAATCATGGAGCCGGCATGGCGGGTGACGTTCCATTCGCCGGATTCCGCATCGGCCGCGAAGCTGGTGTGCGCTTCATCAAGCTTGACGTACTCTTCGGCGATCTCACGAGTCGGAACCGAGAAGGTCACATCGTGGTCAAGGAAAACCTCGGCCTCTTCCTCGTCGGTGCCGTCCTTGTAGTCGTTGCCCATGCCTTCGTCGAACGGACGCACGCCGGAACGGGCCACAACCTCGTCATGGTAGCGTTCCGCGATGTCTTCCTCAGGCACGAGGTTGCCGTCAACGTCGTACCAGCCCGGCTTGGGGCTGTCGTTCCACGTCAGCAGGCCCATGTTCCACGCCAGTTCGAGCACCGCGCCGGCAGACAGATCCACCTGGCCGTCGGAATGGATGCCGAGTTCGGCTTCGAAACGGGTGCGGCCGGAGCCCCATGGGCCAAGTTCACCCACGGACACGATGACGATTTCGTCTTCCGGACGTGCGCTGACGTTCTGCCAATCGGCAAGATCGACCTTGGCCTGACGCGGAGCACGCGGGCTTGGCAGCGCCTTGATGAGCGTCTTGGCCGCGGTATCGGATTCGTTGCCTGCGATTGCATTCTTGGCATTCGCCGCTTCCGCTTGGGCCGCATCTTCCATGGCTTCCGCACGCAGTGCCTTGATATCGATCGGCTCGTTGCCGAGTCCGCCGGTCAGATCCACGTCGAGCGGAGCCTTGGCCGCTTCGATACGGGATTCGCGGGTGGAGAGGTTCAGCAGTTCGACCGCGATTTCGGCGGTGGAGTAAGTCTTCAGACCGTGACGTTCCACCACTTCGACCAGCGGATCATTGCCGCCCATCAGGCCGGTGCCACGCACCCAACCGATCTTCGGATGGGCGAAGGTCACACGGCTCGACCACACCTTTTCAGCACGAGCACGGTTCACAATCGCATCAAATGCGCTCTTCACTTCGCCGTAGGCACCGTCGCCGCCGAAAATACCGCGGTTCGGCGATCCCGGCAACACCACATGCAACTTATGCTGCACATCGGTGTCGGCACCGATCTTCGCAAGTCCGGCAATCGCACGCTCAACACCCCACAGCATGAGGCGAGCCTGGGATTCGAACAGCTCGCCGGAATCAGCGAGGCTGCCATGCACCGGCGGAGCCGCGAACGGGAAGAACAGGCTCGGCTCGTAAGCAGGCTTGAGAATCGTGGTGGTCGCACCGGAAGTCTTCTTCTGCACATTGCCAACCCAAGCGACCAACGCGTCCACGTCACGGTAGCTCGAGAGGTTCGCAGGAACCAGCCACAGCTTGGCATCGCCCGCCGCATACTCACGGTAGGTCTGCTTAGCCCACGCCTTCACGCTCGGCTTGAAGCTGTGCGAGGTGGCAACCACGGTGGCACCACCGGCAAGCAGGCCGTTGACCACCTGCGCTGCGATGGAATTCGGGGCAACACCCGTCACCACGGCGATATCTCCAGCGAAACGGCTGGTTTCCGCCGATTCGGAAGCGTTTTGAACGGCTTCGTCGGCAACACGCTTGAACGCGGCCTTCAGATCCGCGTTGTCGCCCTTGCCTGCATACCAGGCTGCTTCGTCGGCAATGGTCTTGCCGAGACCGATGAAGCTACCGTTCAATGCGGATTCATCGTTGTTGTAGTAGGCGCGTGCCAGATCCTCACGTGCGGATGCCCAACGATCGTCGAACAGAATGGCCTTGCGCTCGTCGAAACGAGGTTCGACCTGCTTCGGCCAGTCAGCACCGAGTTCGGCTTCGACCGCAGCCACAACAGCAGCGTTCTCATCAGCAGTTTCTTCGGCAACCGGAGCGGCAACGCCCAGCTGGTTCAGCACGAACTTCGCCGTGGAGGCGAGCACGCCATCAGCACCGGTCACCTTGGCCGCGAACGCGTCCAAGGCGGCGGAATCAACCACAGCCCCGCCAGCTGCGCCACCAGCGCTCGGCATGGCAACAGCGATGCCCTTGTCGGCGGCAACCTTCTGCACGGCCGCATCGATCAGCGCGTTGGCAGCGGCCGCATTGGAAGCGGCATCCGTGCTCAACGAGGCAAGATCACCGCCACGAGAGCTGGCCCCCTCACGGGTTTCGAGCACGAGCGCAGCCACCACATGGGAAGCCCACCCTTCGCCAAGCTGCCATGTATCGGTCACACGCTTGGTGATCTGGCCGAGCTTCACACCGGCGGCACCGAACATGCCACGCACACGGTCGCGCACGATGTCAGACAGCACCGGACCGAACGCCTTGTAGTTCGGAGCGACCTTGTTGACCAGAGCGCTCAGTGCCTTGACCGTCGCCTCGGCAGCGCCATCCACGGAAGCCACACCCAGTTCGGAACTGATGTCCATGAGCAGCTGGTTACGGCGGGAAGACACACCATTGGTCAGCGTATCGGTGGTATCGCTTTCACCGATCTGATCGGGGCGAACCTTAGCCGAGTAAGCCAGCAATGTGGCGATCGCATCGGATGCCTTGAATGGAATATCCGCAACGGCGGCGCCAGACGGAGCACCGGCGGGAGCTGCGGCAACCGGAACTTCCGCAACGGCTGCAGGAGCCGCCGCAGGAGCCGAGGCAACAGCCGGAGCAGCAGCCGCAGAAGAAGCCGCAGCCGCAACTGCAGAATCGTCGGCATCTTCTTCCGGAACCAACGAATCGGAATCGGTCATGTATACGCGGCCTTCATCGCGACCAACGTTGTACACCGTCACATCGCGACCGGCAAACTGCGGCAGACGCAACGTCTTGGAACCCAGATTGGCGAGCGTCGGAGCATTGCCGAGGCCAACCTCAACATACTCTTCCACACCAAGACCGCCCTGCTCGGCGGAACCGAACAGCAGAGCCTGCGTCTCAATCCAACGCACCGGAGAAGCGAACTGCCAAGACAGCAGTTCCGTAAGCAGCAAACGACCAAGCTTCTGATCATCAGCAGCATAGGAATCCCAAATCTGCGGATCATCCAAAGCGGCCTGAATGCGCTCGGACGGCACGACTTCGAGAATCTTGGCCGCGAATTCCTTCGTCATTTCGAACGGCGCCGCAACCAGGTTCGGAATGTAGCGTCCGACCAAGCGACCACGGTAATCGATGGTCTGCGGCAGGAGCGCGTCAAGCTTGTCACGGAATTCCGGCACACCCTTGCGCAGCAGCGTGGAATGGAACGGCACATCGATGCCCGGCACCAGCATGAATGCCGGCT
>ULVG01007859.1_pt1 | contig 14043 bp, 3 predicted proteins | sample 1959221 | NCBI WGS metagenome assembly ULVG01 (sample SAMEA4835780, study PRJEB28245) | human gut metagenome | biome: gut microbiome; material: fecal sample | place: Denmark | collected 2008
CCAAAAACCGCCACTGGTATGAGGTCGAGCCCAAGCATATCGGGTTCAATCAGAGCTCGTCGTCCGTCAAGCGCGTCTACCAGTTCCTGACCGGGGACCCAGACATGTGCAAGTACGACGACAAAATCGTCAAAAGCATCGAATCCGAACATCTGGAAACCATCAAGGCTTGGAAGAAGAATTTCGCCAAGAAGCCTTATTCCCAGACGGAGATTGGCCTGATGAGGTCGTTGTCGAAGACCATCGACGAATTGTGGCGTGGGCAGATCAAGGCGCGCAGGCAATTGGAGAAGGCGACCCAAGACGATCTGATCATCTACGGTTTCGATACGAACGTTTCCAAAAAGACCGCGAAGACTTTGGAAAGCCAGCAGAAGCGGGGGCAGGGCTTGCTCGGCATCGAAAACGACTATTTCCGCGGCAACAACCTCACCATCCGTGAAAAGGATGAGATGCTCCGCATCGCCTACCACTCGGAAAAGGCCGAGAACGCCAGTGAATACGCTCGTTTGAAACTCGCCATGGACTATTGGTGCTCGCTGTGGTTCTGGCCCATCGATCAGGCTAATCTGCTCCCCACAAGATCGCAGTACCTCACGGAAATGTCGCTGATCCTTACCGACGAAGTCCCGCAGGAAGAGGGATTCACGCTGATTCCGATGGATAACGATCAGCCCACGCTTATGGACACCATGGACGATAGTCATGAACGCGACTACATGTATGACCATGCTGTGGATCTCGATGAGCTGTGCAAAGGTGATGGGGAACCCGCACAAAGGCTTCGACTGGTGAAAGAAATCGCCAAGAAACAGCGTTTCTTCCACTGGGAGCTTGAATTCGCCGACGTGTTCAAAGACGGCGGCTTCGACTTCATGGTTGGTAACCCGCCGTGGGTGAAGCTTCAGTGGGAGGCAGCCAATGCCATTTCCGACGTGAACCCGAAATATGCGGTTCAGTCCATCAGCGCATCCGATTTGAACAAGAAGCTGCCGAAACTGTTGGAGAATAAGCGTATGTCTGGCGCATTCCTCTCCGAATATGTTGCGACTGCAGGACAGTTGGCGTTCTACAACGCTGTCGGCAACTATCCGCTGCTGCAAGGCCAGCAGACGAATCTGTTCCGCTGCTTCCTGCCGAATGCTTGGGATTACACGCGTAAGCATGACGGTATAAGTGCATTTGTACATCCCGATGAACTGTATGGTGATACGCGAGCGGGCGTACTGCGTGAGCAGATGTACCGCAGACTTCGGTACCATTTCCAGTTCATCAATGAGAGAAAACTGTTTGCAGGCGTTGATCACCATACATCCTTCAGTCTGAACATATATGAGAATCCAAGCGTAAGTGGCAGTCTTCCTCATTTCGATTCCATTTGGAACCTCTACGATCCCAAGACTATTGATGAATGCTATGCGTCCGATGGCGTTGGTGCCATTCCCGGAGTCAAGAATGAACTAGGTGAATGGAATACGCGAGGGCATAAGAGCCGTGTTATTTCCATCTCCAAGGGTGAACTGTCCATGTTTTCCCGTCTGGTTGGCAGCGGCGAATCGAGCGGATGGTTACAAGCGCCAATGGTTGGCATGCATGCGACGGAGTTGCTTTCTGCACTGGAGAAGATGTCGGAGGTTCCTCGAACATTGAGGAACTATGCTGCTGAAATCACATATTCGGGAATGTGGCATGAAACCAATTCCCGTAAGGATGGCACCATCAAGGATGATATTCATTTCCCGACTTCAGCGAAAACGTTGATCTACTCCAGCCCATTCATTGGCGTCGCCAATCCATTGCTACAATCCACCCGCAGAAACTACAGGGTCAACAGCGACTATGACCCAATCGACCTGACCGACATTCCCGAGGATTATATGCCTCGCGTGAAGTACTCGCAGGCATGCACGGATGCGGAATATAAGTCGCGTGTGCAAAAAATGGCTGATCCGAATCAAGAGGACGGTGTCATCAGCCGATTCGATGCTGTTTATAGATTATGCTGTCGCAGAATGGTACCTGTAACCGGAGAAAGGACGCTGCAAGCGTCCTGTGTTCACCCAGGCGCAGCCTGGGTGAACACCATAACAGGTTATGGTGTGCACCCAGAGCGCTACGCGTTGCTTGCGCTCATGAGCGGCCTTGAAGCCTCTCTGCCGTACGATTTTCTCGTACGTTCCATCGGCAAAATGGATATCCATAGCTCCACGCTGCAGCTTTTCCCTGTTCCGGAAAGTGTCTTTGCCCCCGAAATTCGTCTCCGCGGTCTGCTGCTCAACTGTCTGACCAAGTCGTATGCAGACCTGTGGCAATCCTGCTGGGAGGAGTCGTACACGTCCATGAGCTGGGCGAAGGATGATCTTCGACTTACCGCCGATGCATTCACCTCATTGACGGATGAATGGAACTGGCATACTCCATTGCGCACGGACTACGAACGCCGGCAGGCGTTGGTGGAGCTGGATGTGCTGGCATCCATGGCGCTCGGCATCACCTTGGACGAGCTCATCGACATCTACCGTCTGACCTTCACCGTGCTGAACGGTTACGAGGATGACACTTGGTACGACGCGAATGGTCGTATCGTGTTCTCCAAGAAGAATTACGGTGATCTGACTTTCAAACGTCCTGATTTCGAGAAGATCAAGAACGCGCCTGCGGGCAAGGTGTTCACCTGCACCATCATGGACGACACCCAGCCGGGTGGGGCACATGAGCGAACCATCGAATATGTGGCGCCGTTCGAGAAATGCGATCGCGTAGAGGATTACAAAACCGTATGGAAGTTCTTCACGCAGAAGTATGGAGATAACCGATGATTCCCATGGTGCTTGCACGGCATATCCAGTCTGGACTCGCCGATTACGTGGAGACCACGTTCCCCATGACCAATATGCCGTTCCGCGGCTCCATCCGCAAACTCGCCTATCAGGAGGGCATGCTTTCTCAGGAGCCGTTCGTATCGGTCAAACTGCCGTTCCGTGTGGTCGGCAAACATGCGGAATTCCCATTCCCGTGCCTGCACCCCACGTACCGGCCATATGCGCACCAGATGCGCGCATTCGAACGCATCTCCGCCGGTGAATCCACACTGGTGGCCACCGGCACCGGATCAGGCAAGACTGAATGCTTCCTGTACCCAATCCTCGACTACTGCTACCGGCAGCGCAGGCTCGGACGCAAGGGCATCAAAGCCACCCTCGTCTACCCGATGAACGCTCTCGCCACCGACCAGGCGAAGCGACTGGCAGAACTCATCCACGACAGTCCAGAACTGCGCAACAACGTGACCGCGGGCATGTATGTGGGCCAGATGAGCCAAGGCGGCAGCGACAAGGACAACCACGCCATGACCGCCACCAACATCGTGACCAGTCATGATGAGCTGCTTAAGAACCCGCCGGACATCCTGCTCACCAACTACAAGATGCTCGACTACCTGCTGGTACGCCCCAAAGACTCCCGAATCTGGGACGGCAACGATTCGAACACGCTCAAATATTTCGTCGTGGACGAATTGCACACCTTCGATGGCGCGCAGGGCACCGACCTAGCCTGCCTGCTGCGCAGGCTCACCGATAGGCTGAATACCACCAGCGATGACATGTGCTTCGTCGGCACGTCGGCCACCATGGGCACCGAAGAGACAGTACGCGAGGTCTGCGCGTATGCCAACCAGATCTTCAACACCACGTTCACGCCGGAATCCGTGGTGACTGAGGATCGTCTTCGCGTCGACGAATTCTTCGTCACCAGCGACTATGACGACACCATGCCTACTGCCGCGCAGGCCGATCAGCTCATCGAACTCGAAGAGGACGTCGACCCCGATAAATACCTTGCCTATGCGGCCCAAGCGTGGCTTGACGACGCCCCCACAGAGCCGGTCTCCGCAGACAAGGCACGCATCCGGCTCGCCGAATCCCTGCGCCATTCAAGGTTCCTGGCCAGCCTGTCTGCGCTTATCTGTGACGAACCCCAGCAAATCGATCGCAAACTGTTGGATAGGCTTGCCATTATGGACGCGAGGTTCAACGCCTTGCATCCGCGTCAGCAGAAGGCCTGTGTGGACGCGCTGATAGCGCTTGTCTCCCACGCGCGCACCGGTTCGGAAGGCCACACACGTCCGTTCCTGAACGTGCAGGTGCAGCTATGGGTCAAGGAACTCGGCCGCGTGGTCGCCAACATCACCTCGCAGGAGGGGAGCATCGACTACCGTCCGGTCGTCGAACTGTCCAAAGACGACCTCAAGACCCGCATGCCGGTGATTAACTGCCGTGATTGCGGAGGAACCGCATGGATTGGACTTGCCGGCAAAGACGGCGGCATCAGCATGGGTGACCCACGAACGTTCTACAACGAGTATTTCGCCTACCATGCCGACAATGCGTTGGTGACCTTGCAACCCTGCACCATGGATTATGTTCTTGACCCGCATGCCGACAACGGAGCCATGGTCTGGTTCTGCAATGCATGCATGAAGGAACAGGCCGTAGAACGTTTCGAATCCACGGAACATGAATGCCCGGCCTGTGGAGAGCGGCGCATACCCATGGTCGCTAGGGGTATGGAGCTTGTATCCGGCAACCGCAAGCACTATCGGTGTCCGTTCTGCGGCAGCGAACAGGACATTGCCATGGTCGGTGTGAGAACCACCACGCAGGTCAGTGTGATGCTCACCCAACTTTCCGGAGACTCCTTCAACGACGACAGCAAGGCCATCGTGTTCTCCGACAGTGTGCAGGACGCCTCCTACCGAGCCAGCGTGTTCAACTCCCGCACCTGGCGATTCGCCCTGCGCAACTCCGCCATGGACTACATGCGCGAGGAACACAAGGACGGCGTTTCCCTCGCCGAATATCTCAACAGCCAGAACGACTACTACCATCGCCGCTATCCGGACGACAACGAATACATCGTGCGATTCATCGCGCCGAACATGACATGGATGCGCGAATACGAAGCCGTATTGCAAGGCAATCCCGCAGGGCCCGGCCGGCGTCAGCTGCTCGATTGGATCGAGCGCAGACTCCGACTGGAATCGCTGCTGGAATTCGGCATGCGCTCCCGTACCGGACGTACGTTGGAGAAATCCGGCTGCGCCGCAATAGCATTCGACCAGATTCTCCTGAAACGTGTGGCACAGACCGTTGCCGAACGTTGCCATAACGAGATCGGATTGCACGAGAATTCCATCATGGAGACTGACTGGCTCCGACTGATTATGGCGTTCCTCGACCAGCTGCGCACGAAAGGCGCGTTCTTCGACGTGACCTATGACCAGTTCCTGCAAAACGACGGCAACAAGTTCCTGCTTTCCAACACGAACATCAAATGGATGCCCGGCATGTACGCGGATGGTATGCCCTATTTCCTGTCGGACAAGGAGCCAGTGCGCAAAGGCGTTTTCAATACCCTGAATTCGCCGGCATACCGTCAGATCGTCGACCGGTACCTCACCGACGGCGCCCTTGAAGGCGACATCCACCACGAGCTGTTGGGAATCGTGCTCGAAGAGTGCATAGCAGCAGGATTCATCACGCAGCAACGTTATCCAAGCATGAAAATGGAACGCACCGTGTACGGGCTCAACGAGTCCGGCTGCATGGTCAGTGGCAAGGTAACGCAGTTGATCTGCGACACGTGTGGACGGAGCTATTCGTGCGCTACGCAGAACCTTGACGCGTGGAACGGAACACGTTGCCGTATCCGCAAATGCCCGGGCAGACTGGTCTCCGGCACTCCCGAAGCCGAAGCCCTGGAATTGCGCTACTATGGCAAGCTGTACTGCGGGGAGCCAGCCGATCGCATCCACGCTGCCGAACACACGGGGCTGCTCAATGGCGATGACCGTGCCAAGGTCGAAGAGGAATTCAAGCGCAAGAACCGCAAGCCCGGCGACGTGAACGTGCTCGCCTGTACGCCGACCCTGGAGATGGGCATCGATATCGGAGACCTCTCCACAGTGATTCTCTCGTCAATTCCGCCTACCCAATCCCAGTACATCCAACGTGCCGGTCGTGCAGGGCGACGTGACGGCAACTCCTTGGTGCTGGCGGTGGCCAATACCAAGGAACACGACACGTACTTCTACCAGCGTCCGAAAGATATGCTTGGAGGCGCGGTGAACCCGCCGCACATCTTCCTCGACGCGACCGCAGTGTTGGAGCGTCAGCTCACCGCCTACGCATTGGATCGTTGGGTGCATGCCATGCTGGATGCCGGCAGCGAACCGGCCGATGTGGTACCCGACAAATTGAAAAACTGTTTGGATAATGTCAACGGCAGCGGCTCCAGCGGGTTCCCGGTGAATTTCCTGAACTGGACAGGCCAACATTCCGGCGAACTGCTCGACGGATTCGGAAGAATGTTCTCATTCTCCGAGGAACTCCGAACGCAGCTCGACGGATTCGTACGCGGTACGGAAGATGGCAGCACCATGGCCAGACGCGTCTACGATGTGTTCCAAAAAACCAACGATACCGTCAGAACGCTGGAATCGCAGAAGAGCGCTGCGAGGCAGCTGCTCGACGAGCTCAAGAAGAAGCCCTCCGACTCATCGTTCGAAGAGCAGCAGCGCGAATGCGAAGATGAGATTCACAATCTTGGCCGCATCGTCACAAGCATTCTCAACACCAACACGTTCAACTACCTTTCCGACGAAGGTATCCTGCCCAATTATGCGTTCCCGGAAACCGGTGTGACCCTCCACACCATCCTCAAAGAGGACAAGGAACCGTCCGATGCGGCACACGGAATCGAGCCTGCCGCGCAGGACAAGACGAAACGCAGGGGGAAGGCCACGCGTGATTTCGTGCGCCCGGCGGCCACGGCCATCACGGAACTGGCGCCGGGAAACACGTTCTTCGCGGGCGGACGCAAATACAAAATCAGCCGCGTGCTATGTTCGAAAGGCGGTGCCGACGACGAACTGGCAATGTGGCGCCTATGCCCGAACTGTTCGCACGCGGAACCCGCCTCCAGCACCGAGAACCTCGCCAGCTGTCCCTCCTGTGGGTCAATGCAGTGGGCCGATAACGGCCAGAAAAGGCCGATGCTGCGCATCGACACCGTCATATCCGATGAGACCTACAGCGAAAGCCTGATTGAGGACGCCTCCGACAGCAGACCCAAGACCCAGTTCCTGAAGAATACGATGGTGGACATTGATCCGGCAGACATCCAATCGGGATGGCAGTTCAAGGGAATCACGAACTTCGGATTCGACTACACGCCGCAGGGCACAGTCCGTGAAATCAACTTCGGACAGGTTTCTGATAGGGGAGCCTCGGTGGAAATCGCCGGTAGCAAGGAGATACGTAACGGTTTCAACGTGTGCCTGAAATGCGGCGCGTTGCTCGGCGAGCGCGAATCACGGCACGCCTACTTCTGTCCGGAACGCAAGAAGGCGCAGGAACAGCAGTTGGAGCAATCGGAGCGGAACGGCACGTGCCTGTTCCTATACCGTGAGGTCAAATCGGAAGTGCTGCGTATGCTCGTGCCAGGGCTTGCCGATGCCCAAGGTGCGGACGGTGCTGCGGAGTCATTGACCGCCGCAGTGATGCTCGGCCTGCGTGAACGCTTCGGCAATGTGGATCATCTGCAGGCGACGCTCATGAACGAGCCGTTGCCGGACAATCCCGGACTGCGTAAAACCTATCTTGCGCTATACGACACAGTACCCGGAGGAACCGGCTATCTTAAGCAGCTGTCCGACCCGGATACGATGTTCGAGGTGCTCGCCAGGGCAAAGGAAATCATGGAGCATTGCGAATGTGCAAAGAATGGCGGTGACGGATGCTACAGATGTTTGTACGCATATAGACAAAGCCAGAATCTGAAGCTCATTTCCCGTAAGACCGCGTTGACGATACTTACGGGCATCCTTGACCCGGCCAACAAACGCAGCCGTGTGAAGACCGTTTCAAAAATCGCTACGAATAAACTGTTCGACAGCGGACTCGAACAGCAGTTCGTTGAAGCTCTCCGGTGTATGTACGCCCATCCCTTCGCGGAATCCGACGATGCCAAGGGACGCCGTGCCATCGTCAAGGACGAATTCATCAATAGCAAACCCGGATATTCCGTCACCGTGAACGGAAGCGTATGGAGCGTCGAACCACAAGTCGCGCTGGGGCCGGCCGATGGAGTCGCGATTCCCTGCAAACCCGATTTCGTACTGACGGTCAGCAATATCGACGAATCCGGTGATGTGGTCGAGCATGACGGAAGGAAGCCGATTGCCATCTTCACTGACGGGCTGCAATACCATGCAGGCATCGTCGCCCAGGATTCCTTGAAGAGGGAAGCGCTTCGTCAGGCAGGCTATCGCATATGGTCTTTGGATTATGACGATGTGATCGGATACGTGCAGGGCAAGGATGCGGCGCAGCTCGCCGATCCGATGCTGGCACCCAAGTCCATGCCGTCTCCGGTGGCTTACAAGAGCACGATTGGCAAGAGGACTGACGAATTCAACCCCAGCGAAGTTTCGGCAATGGCCATGCTGGAATATTATCTCGCGGAACCGGATGCCGAACGGATATTCGCCATCCAAGCGCTGGCAATGAGCTATGCTCTGAATCCGCGAAACAAGAACGTTGAACCTCAGGCCGTGGATATGCTGCATCGGAATGAAGCGTTGCACGGCGAGAACGAATCGACATTCATGATTTGCTCGTCCTGGAATCCTTCGAACTGCACGAGACTGAAATTCCAATCTGGTTTGTGCATTGGAGAGGATATGCGGACCACCGAACCCCACGTCGGCATGGTGTTCTCGGACATTCAACGTGATGCCGCGAAAGCAAAGAACGATGATTATAATCCGTTGGATGCTTTGGACGAGAACGAGGCAGAGGCGTTCAAAACGCAGTGGGCAGCCTTCTGGCATTTTGCGAACGTGATGCAATTCTCGGAATACTTCCATGCTATCGGTGATGCTGCGCTGAATGACACGACCATGTACGAGCCGCTTCGCAACGGCCTGCGGAACGCTCCTGATCTGCAGAAAGACAATGATTCCGAATGGAACGATATTCTGGCGGATCCGACCTACGTGTATTGCGCGGATGAGACCAAGGAGGCTGTCAAACGGTTTATTGAGTCTGACATACCGGCACCGGATGCACTCGGATATGAGCTGCTGGACGAGAACGAGGAAATCATTGCTCAGGCAGAGCTCGCATGGGAGGATGGGAAGATCGTGTTTTTCCCGTCCTACGGCTTGCAATCCGACCGAGAGAACGTCGACGAATTCGTCAAGCGCGGCTGGACTATCATTACAGAAAACAACGATGACCTTGACAAGGTGTTCGCTTCACTGACGGAAGGTGAGGAACGCTAATGGCAGATATACGTACGATGAACAAACCCGTGGTCGCGCTTGGCCGTGATCTTATGGGCAGCTTGTTCGATTTGCCAAAGAAAGCGCAGAAACATGCCACGACGTTTCTGACAAAATTCCAGACGAATCCCCGATCATCTGGAATCAATCTGGAACGAATCGCCAATGCGGCGGACGAAAAACTGTATTCCGCGCGCATCGACCAACGGTATCGCGCTATCATCGCTTTCCAGAAAAGCAGCAATGTGTACGTCCTGCTGTACGTTGGCGACCACGATGACGCCTACAAATGGGCGGAAACAAAGAAACTCGACGTCAACCCGAACACGAGGGCCATCCAGCTGTACGATATGGTTTCTCAAGAGGAAATCGACACGGCAATGCGTGAAGATTCCCAGAGCGAAGTTGGGCGGGAGAGCGCCGACGCAAAGTTTACCCAGCCTGATTTTGCTGCGTCGGAACCTGTTTCCCATCCTGCAGAAGATTATGTTGGCATGAATCGGGGAGCGACTTCGGCCATTGCAGATAGCGTGCCGAGGAAGGTTCCGGAACTGCATACCGGCCCGCTTCCCGATACCTATTTGGCGTTGACGGACAACGACATGCGCCGATTCGGTGTGCCGGACATGTATGTGCCGGTCATGTGCACGAGAAAGACGTGGGAGGCGTTCGATCGATGGGGATCGAGACTCCCGGAAGATGCTTTCACATACCTTACTTTTGTGGCCGAAGGACTTCCCAAGTCCGAGGTCTTCGGACTGCTCGATGAGACTGAAGGCAAGAAGAGCGACAGGCTGGGGTTGGAGCAACAGATGCCTGCCTCATCCGTCGAATCCGGTGAAGAGGCAGATCCAGAGGATTTCCGTGCCGCCCTATCAAGTTATGCGTCGCAGCAGTCTTTCGTGGTCGTGCAGGGAGAGGCGGACCTCAAGCGCATCTTGGATGCACCATTGGAGCAGTGGCGTGTGTTCCTGCATCCATCGCAGCGGCTTTATGTGGAACACGACTACCATGGTCCGTTCCGCTTGCTCGGCGGTGCCGGTACAGGAAAGACCGTAGTAGCCATGCACCGCGCAAAGCGTCTTGCTGCGAGATTGCTGAGAAGCGGCAGCCGTCAGAAAGTGCTGTTCACCACATATTCTCGCAACCTTGCCACCGATATCGCATCGAACCTGAAACTCATCTGCACAGCGGATGAATTCAATACCATCGACGTGGTCAATCTCGACAAGCTTGTGAAGGATTTGCTGACAGGGCATGGCTATTCTGGCGAGATTTGGTATGACGGTAGCCGCGACCATGGCAACGATCTTGACGCTGCGTGGTGTAAAGCCATCACGTCCATCGGCGTGAACGATTCGAAACTCACGGTTTCTTTCTTCAAAAGCGAGCTCAGCCAGGTGATTGTGCCGCAGCAGGTACGGAATGCAGCCGATTACATGCGTGTGCTACGCAAGGGGCGCGGCACGAGATTGAACCGAGCGCAGAAGCTTGCCGTATGGCAGGTTGTGGAAACGTATCGGCGTATCATGCAGGCGAACGGCGCATATGATGTGGACACGGCCATGCAGAACGTCGTGTCGTTGCTTACGCAGGGCGATACGCCAAGGAAATACGCGCATGTGGTGGTCGACGAAGGGCAGGATTTCTCCACGCCGGCATATCGAGTGATTCGTGCTTTGGTGGATGAGGGAGACAACGATATCTTCATCGTAGGCGATGCGCAGCAGCGCATCTACGGTCATACCGCAGTGTTGTCGAAATGCGGCATCCGTATCCAGGGGCGTGCCCGCAAATTGCGGATCAACTATCGCACCACCGAACAGATTCGTAGTGCCGCCGACTCCATTTTCCGTAGTTCCGGTGCCGATGTCGCGGATTCGGTGTTTGCGGCTGTTCGTGGCATCGGAGATGCTTCGCCGGCCACGACGTTCGATGACCTGGACGGAGGGAAGAGCCCGACCGGCGATAGCAGATCGTTGATGAGCGGTCCCGTTCCCGAAGCGCGGCGGTTTGCATCCCAGTCAGATGAGATGGATGCCGTTAGGGAATGGATTTATGGATTGTGCGGCACGGCGGAAGACGCGGCCAGCGATGAGTCCGACGGCGGGCGTGTGGATCCGCGTAATGTGTGTGTGGTGGCAAGAAGTCGCTACTGCATCGACCAGTGGTATAAGACGCTTGATGACGGCTTGCCGTATGGCGTGTACCGGCTTGGTAGGGATGCAGAAAACAGGCAAAGGCAAGGAATTCGCATCGCCACCATGCATCGAGTCAAAGGTCTGGAATTCGACTATGTGGTGGTAGTCGACGTGAACGATGGTGTATGCCCGCCGAAACCCGCATTGCAGGCCGCTGGCTCCGATTCAGTCGCATTGAATGAGATTTACAAGGAAGAACGAAGCCTCATCTATGTGGCTATGACGCGTGCCAAGAAAAGTGTGCTGCTGACTGGTGTCTCGGCACATGTTGGATGAAAAGCAAATAAGAGAGAATGATCATGGGTAAAAAAATTAGGTTCTATACATCTGAAAAAGAAGCGAAGAAAGCAGCAAAAGACTTGAAATATAAGGTTTTTTACCTGCAGGCAGATAATTGGAATGATTATGGATATAGAACTCTATTTGTTCTCAAAAAAGTAAACAGCGACGGAACGCTAAACCAGATTGGTGCAGTGAAAATTGCTGAAATGAATCAGGAAAGCTTTGGGACAGAACTACCGGCAGAACCTTTTTCTGAACTTGCTGATAAATACTTTTCGCTGGGATTAGATGGGGCATATTATAAAAAGCTAAAAAAGTTCGGGCTCTTATCTGTGTTAACAGCATTGAACGATGTTGCATATATTGACGAGATTGAGGATTGTAAGAAAAAGTGTAAACAATTAGGAGGAGAAGAAGTCTTTAATGTTTCTCTATTGCGATATAAAGATTTAGCGACTGTTGAACGTGATTTTCGTGGAATCGTTAAAGATGATGTTGAACCTTATGAGATGATTAGCTTTTCCTATCTTTTTAATTCTGAGGGGAAAAGCATAGATAATGGATATTCGTCGAAAGAATTGAAATATGCTGTAAAATATAATGATTTTCCATCATCAAACATTCATGTTTTAATTGGGGCAAATGGTGTGGGTAAAACATGTCTTTTAAATAACTTTATCAAAAGTTATATTTTTGATATGGATAATACAAGTGGTACTAGCTATGATTTTTCTAGGAAAAATGATAGTCGAGTTATGTCCATAGGTGCAGATCGAAAAAGCGATGTTGGTGAATTAAGATTTAATAAAGATAATTTGTCGCCTGAAGAAGAGTTATCGTTTACCCATATTACTTATGTTCCAGTGGATCTCACTGTAGGTAACAATTTTTTTTGCTGTGTCCCGAAAGAAAGCGAAGAAAACATAGTTAATTGTGTTGATATTTTTAATCCAACCGGATCTTCTTTGCGAGAAAAGGAGGATGATGATAGTGATTTAAAGCATAATTATTATATTAAGACCTATTCTGATTTATTAATTTTAAAAAAAGAGGAGGGAGAGCGCGCAGAGAAGCTTATGATTTATTATAAGCATCTATTAGATGTTCTTGATTTAGCGGGAGAATCTTTTATTCCTTGTTTAGATGATTATGTTCGTCATAATGATGGAAAAGGTTTTATTGAATGGATTAGCAGAGAAAACCTAAGAAGGTTAAGTTCTGGACAATTGAAAGTTTTATATCTTTTCTACAGTATGACTAACATTGGAGAACGTGGTTTATATGTTATTGATGAGCCGGAGAATAGTTTGCATGCCCCTCTGCTAAGTGCGTTTATGTATGTGCTACGAGATGTGCTTGTTGAGAAGAATGCGTTAGCTATTATCGCAACCCATTCTCCTGTTGTTTTGCGTGAAGTTCCACAAAAATGTGTACATGTGCTTCGATCCAGAGAAGGGCTTCGCTATGTGACGCATCCCAGTATCGAAACATTTGGAGAAAATCTTGGTGTATTGCTCAATGAAGTATTTGGTTTGAATGCAGATAAAAGCGGTTACTTTAGTTTTTTGAGAGATAAAGTTAAGGAAACTCCAAAAGAAAAGGTTGAAAAAAAATATAATGAACCTTTTTCGGAGAAGAATCTTTTAAGATATTGTATAGACGAATATGGAGGAAGGCTCGGCATGGAAGCGAGAGCATTATTTCCGTATATCGTAAATGAAGCATGGTTGGAAATTGGAAGTGAAAAAAATGAAGAACATTAGAGAAAACGTAGATGAAAAAGTCTTTCCGTATATTTCGACAAATCGACGCAATAATAGGGATTATCTGAAGAGTGCTTATCCCGCTTTTGCTGAACTTTTAGACACTTTTCAAAAAAACATTCCAAAAGAAATATTTGATGGTAACGCCCGACTTCTGAAGAAAAACTGGGGAAATTATATAGTTAATATTGTGGGTGTTGAGAATAAGATTAAAACAATCACTGATTTATATGATCAGACAAGGCGAAAGTATCTTGCTAAGTACTACCAAAATATTGCAATATGTCCGTATTGTGGTTTAAATGAGCCAGATACATTGGACCATTTCTTACCTAAGAAAAAACATTCATTATTGAGCATCACATTATATAATTTAATTCCGTGCTGCAACAATTGCAATCATAAAAAGAAGGAGTATGATTCATCAGTTGAATCTATTTCTTTTTTTTTA
>ULVG01034869.1_pt1 | contig 13845 bp, 12 predicted proteins | sample 1959221 | NCBI WGS metagenome assembly ULVG01 (sample SAMEA4835780, study PRJEB28245) | human gut metagenome | biome: gut microbiome; material: fecal sample | place: Denmark | collected 2008
GCGGTCGGCCTCGAGCTGCTGCATTTCGGGCGTTTCGGCGGCCGAGGTGGCCTGCATGGTGAGTTCGCTCATCTGGTCGATGAGGGTGTTCATCTGTTCCACCTGCTCGGCGCTGATGTTCAGCGCGGGCACGCCTTCGGTGGCTGCGCTCAGGGGCGATCCGCCTTCTCCGTCGCCGTCGTCGCCACCGCCGCCCTGCGTCGAGCCGGGCATGAGGGCCATGAAGCGTTTGAGGAGGTTGAGGCGTTCGGCTTTGTTGTAGCGGTTCATCGAGGGGGATTGTAATAGATTATAGGTTCCCATAAACTGTTGATTTTAAAGGTTAATATTGGGGTTTATTCTTATGTAGGCCTACACAAGCCCTTTCCGGTTTCAGAAAATGGTTTTGTAGGTCTACACAGGCATTTTTCGGATTCAGAAAATGGTTTTGTAGGTCTACGCGAGCATTTTCCGGTTTCAAAAAATGGTTTTGTAGGTCTACGCGGGCATTTTTCGGTTTCAAAAAATGGTTTTGTAGGTCTACGCGGGCATTTTTCGGTTTCAAAAGGCGGTTTTGTAGGACTGCATAGGATATTCGCAAAGATAATAAATCTTATTTAATCCCGGTGTAAATTGAAGAAAAGTGTCAATATCTTGGCGAAAAATCTTCAAAGGATGGAATGGCTCATTTTTTTATATATTCCTTTATGACCTGCTTGATTGTGTTTTCAGCCTGCTCTTCTCCCACTAGTTCTATCAGCTTATTGTAATCTTCTATTTCATTTCCCGTAAAGGTTATCACCAATATTCGCTGCGGCTTTCCCGCCACATGCGTATAGTCTTCGGGATGGGCCCAGAAACAATGTCGGCATAGTTCGTAATCTTTTATGTCCCAATTTAGGCAGTGTTCACAAGTCCAGGATTTGGCTCTATTGGCTGAGGGGCTCAAAAGCATATAGCATTCGATGTCATCCTTCTGCTCTCCTCCGATTTCGTATGGTATCCTGTGGTCTACCTGCAATAACCTTTCCTCCATCGGCTGATGGTAGACAAAGCAGATGGAACCGTATTTTTCTATCAGTGCTTTTTTTAATGCCTGTGACAGTACGGTTCTTCCGGCGGTTTTCGAAATCTTGTCGTCCGAAAAGACTGGATTTCCAAATCTGTAAGCAGCAATATTTCTTCCGTCTGTAGATTTTACCCTGTATGTTTCTATATTAATTCCTCTTTCCCTGACATCCCGAACCGCACGTGGCGGATGCTTGTAGCCATATATGGTTTCGAGCTCTTCTGAGGTTATATATCCGTGTTCGAGGATATGTCGGATGACGGTTGCCGGACGTTTGTCCGTTATTGAGTTCAGTTTTTCGATGATGTTTTTTGGATACTTCATGTGAAATTAAAATAATGATAATTGACGATTATGCTGTGGAAATATTATATTCTGCACATTCCTGCTCAAGTACAATGATTCATAAGTGACTTCTTTTTTTCCAAGCAGCAAACTTTGGCTCGATAGTCCTGCGTTTAAAAGAACTTTTTTGAGCCCTAACGTTTCCGGAAGGTCTGTCCCGTATTTTTTCTCTCCACAAGTTCCATCATAGCTTATGATGAAATCAATTCCTCTTTTGTTCAAATCGTCAATAGACATTACAAAATCGTCGAATTCAATCCCAGAAAAATACCTGTTATCTCTGTTGTTACAGACTCCTTGATAAGGAGGGTCCATATAAACCAGATCACCGGGATTGGCCAATTTCAATATTGTCCGATAATCCGACGACATAAACTGGGATTTTCCTTTGAGAATCGAAGATATTAAAGAAATATTTTTGGCCAGATTCTTCGGAGAGGTTCCGTGCCTTCTTTTATCAGGTGATTGGTTGAACATTCCGTTGCCGCTATATCGAACAGATCCTTTGACACAACGAGCAAGCAGATATAACATGTTTGCGGCGTTTTTTTCCCCCGCATTGAATTTTTCGCGTATTTTGTAATAGTGTTCTACGCTACCTTCGGGATATCCAAATTGCTCTTCCCATACTTTTCTGTAATCCTCAACTAATCCCAATGGGTTTTCTACAGCTTCACGTAAAATACGCACAAGAGGTTCGTTCAAATCGTTTATAATGTATTCCGATGCTTTTTTTTCCATTGCTACGGCTATTGTGATTGCGGCCATACCGGAAAAAGGTTCGATAAGCCTGTTAAACTTTTTTGGCATATATTGGAGAATCTGAGGGGCAAGAATTCTCTTTGAACCTTGGTACTGAACTATGTGAGGTGATTTACCATTCATCATCGTATCTCTTGTTTGCTGGATTGTTATATATGGTTTATATATCATGTCGCCCATCATTCCTCGTACATCCGGTCGATGACCTCCCGGTAGTTCTGCGCGACGACGGCGCGGCGCAGCTTCAGCGTGTTGGTCAGCTCGCCGCGCTCTATGCTGAAGGGCTGGGGCAGGAGGGTGAAGCGCTTCACCTGCTCGTAGTGGGCAAACTGCTGCTGCAGCGTGTCGATGCGGTCGCGGTAGAAGGTGCGGACGGCTTCGTTCTCCACCAGCTCCTCGCGGCTGCCGAAGGCGATGCCCTGCGTGCGGGCATACTGCTCCAGCAGGTCGTAGGCGGGCACGATGAGGGCGGAGACGAACTTGTGCTGGTCGGCGATGATGGCCACCTGGTCGATGTAGCGGTCTACGATGAACTTCGTCTCCAGCGCCTGCGGCGAGATGTACTTGCCGTTCGACGTCTTGAACAGGTCCTTGATGCGCTCCTTCAGGTAGAGCGTGCGGCCCTCCAGGCGTCCGGCGTCGCCCGTGTGGAACCATCCGTCCTTGTCGATGGCCTCGGCCGTCGAAACGGGTTTCTTATAGTAGCCGCGCGTGATGGTCCGTCCGCGCAGCAGGACTTCGTCGTCCGGCCCGATCTTCACCTCCAGGTCGGGCATCACCTCGCCCACCGAGCCGATGATGAACCCCGTGGCGGGGAAGCACGACACGGTGGCGGTCGACTCCGTCAGGCCGTAGCCGACGACCATGTTGATGCCCACGGAGTGGACAAACTCGCACACCTCGTCCGATACCGCCGCGCCGGCCGTGGGGAAGAACGTGCCGCGCTCGATGCCGATGGTCTTCTTCAGCAGGGCGTAGACGGTCTTCTCGTAGAACTTGTAGCGCAGGTGGAGCATCAGGGGCGGCGTCTTGCCCAGGCGGACGTACTGCAGGTTGTGTTCGCGGCCCGTGCGGATGGCGTCGAGCAGCATCGTCCGGCGGATTCCCGTCTCCTGGGCGATGCGTTCCTGTACGCCCTGATACACTTTCTCCCAGAAGCGGGGGACGCTGCACATCACCGTGGGGCGCACCTCTTTGATCGTCGTCTGTATGTCCTGCGGACGCAGGTTGATGCAGATTTGCACGCCGCGCTCCAGGCAGATATACGTCCAGCCGCGCTCGAAGACGTGCGTCAGCGGCAGGAAGCACATCGACACGTCCTGGTCCGTCACCTGCGGCAGGCGGATGTGGTGCGTGCGGAAGGCCTCGAGGTAGTTTGCGTGGTGGAGCATCACCCCCTTCGGTTCGCCCGTCGTGCCGGACGTGTAGAGGATGTTGGCCAGGTCGTCGGGCGACGCCTTCGCCGTGCGTTCCTCCACCACCTCGTTGTGCGGCAGGCCTTCACCCAGTCGCATGAACTCGTCGAAGTAAAAGGATGTCGTGTCGCGCGCGTCGCGCACCACGTTGCGGTCGAAGATGATGAGCCGCTGGAGCGACTGGCACAGCCCGATGACGCGGAAGGCGGCGTCGTACTGGAACTGTTCGCCCACGAAGAGGAAGCGTATCTGCGCGTCGTTGATGATGTACTGTGCCTGCGTCGGCGAGCTGGTGGCATACAGCGGAATGGTCACCGCGCGGTTGGCGAACGCCGCAAAGTCGACGTACAGGCATTCGGGCTTGTTCTGCGAAAAGATGCCGACATTCTCCTGCTCGCCGATGCCCAGCGCCACCATTGCGTTGGCGGCACGGCGTACGCGCTGGGAGAATTGTTCCCACGTCACCGGAATCCATTGTGCCGTTTCATAGTCCCTGTATTTCAGGGCCACTTTGTCTCCATACTTCTCTGCCTGACGATGGATCATGACAGATAAATGATGATAAGCCATGACTGAGTGAATTGGTTAATATGCTGCAAAGGTATTAGTTTTATCTGAAACTAATTCATAAATTGCAAAAAAATGTAACATTTCCTTCCTTTGTTCCTGCAAGTTTATCCGATTTTATCCGTAAGTTTGCATTCGCAAAAAAAACTAATAACAGAAGACATGACCTACGACATTCCCACTCTGACCTCCGAGGCCGTCGGCCTGCTCAAGTCGCTGATCAGTATTCCATCCGTCAGCCGCGACGAAGCCCGTGCCGCCGACTGCCTGCAGCAATACATCGAACAGCAAGGCATGCAGACCGGCCGCAAAGGCAACAACGTCTGGTGCCTCGGCCCCGGTTTCGACCTGAAGCGGCCCACACTGCTGCTCAATTCTCACATCGATACCGTGAAGCCCGTGCAGGGCTGGCGCAAAGACCCCTTCACCCCCCGCCTCGAACCCAACGGCAAGCTCTACGGTCTGGGCAGCAACGACGCCGGCGCCAGCGTGGTCAGCCTCCTGCAAGCGTTCCTCACGCTGAGTCGTACAACGCAAAAATACAATCTCATTTATCTGGCTTCGTGCGAAGAAGAAGTGTCCGGCCGCGAAGGCATCGAGAGCGTCTTGCCCCAGCTGCCGCCTGTCAGCTTCGCCCTTGTGGGTGAGCCTACGGAAATGCAGCCTGCCATCGCCGAGAAGGGGTTGATGGTGCTCGATGTCACCGCTACCGGTCGTTCCGGCCACGCCGCCCGCGACGAGGGCGATAATGCCATTTATAAGGTATTGGAAGACATCACCTGGTTCCGCGACTATCGGTTCGAGCGCGTTTCGCCCCTGTTGGGCCCTGTGAAGATGAGCGTGACGATGGTCAACGCCGGTACGCAGCACAACGTCGTCCCCGACCGCTGTACGTTCGTCGTAGACATTCGCAGCAACGAGTGCTATACCAACGAAGAACTGTTCGAAGAAATCAAGAAGCATATTCACTGTCAGCCGCAGGCTCGTTCGTTCCGTCTGGGCTCGTCGCATGTGCCGCCCGAGCATCCGCTGGTGCGCCGCGCCGTGGCGCTGGGCCGCACGCCCTTCGGCTCGCCCACATTGTCCGATCAAGCGCTGATGCCCTTCCCCTCCATGAAGATGGGGCCCGGCAAGAGTTCGCGCTCGCACACGGCGGACGAATTCATCTTTCTTCGCGAGATAGAAGAGGCTATCGGTCTATATCTGGAACTGCTGGACGGGGCGGAGCTCTGAATCAGCGGTTGAGCCACGGTTCGGGGTTGAGTTTCTCCTTTTCCCGCCGTAGCTGGAAGTGGAGGACGGTGCGCCCGCCGTCTGCTCCGTCGGAGAAGATGGTGCCGAGCGTCTGCCCTGTCTTCACCGTGTCGTCCGCCTTCACCGAGGCTGTAGACAGGTTGCAGTAAACGGAAATGTAGGCGCCGTGGCGTACGAGGATGTTGAACAGTCCGTTCAGCTGGAACACGGCGGCCACCTTTCCGTTGAACACCGCCCGCGCCTGAGCCCCGGGCTTGGCCTGGATATCGATACCTTTATTGTCAAGTTTTACACCCCGGAGGCCGGGCACGGTGTATTCGCCATAGTGGCTGGTGATGATGTAAGGACCCGTGACAGGCACAGGAAGTTTTCCGCGGTTGCTGGCGAAGCTGCCGGAGAGTTCGCGGTCGGCTTTGTTCATCGTGTATGCCTCCAGCGGCTCGGCTTTCGGTTTGGTGGCCGACGGACTTTCTGTTTTTTCTGCTTTCTTGCGGGCAGCCGCTTCGCGCCGCGCCTCTTCTTCGGCACGTTTGCGTGCTTTTTCTATTTCTTCGGCAATCAGGCGGTCGATGCGGGCGTTCAGCTGGTTGGCTTCCTTGCGTTTCTTGTTGATTTCGCTCTGTAGGCTACGCTGCTTCTTGCGCAAGCTGTCTACCAGGGCTTTTTGTTCTTTTTCCTGCCGTTCGAGCGTTGTTTTCTCGTTCTCGCGCTCTTTCAGAAGGTTTTCCTTAGCCTTGCGGGCTTCGGTCAGCTCGGCGCGCTTGTCGTTGATTTGTTTCTGTTTCTTTTGGATTTCTTCGCCCTGCATGCGCTGGTAGGAAGCATACTCGCGGACGTAGCGCAAGCGCCGGTAGGTCTGCTCCAGGGTCTGTGCGGAGAAAATGAACAGCAGCTTGTCCTGAATCGTATGGTTGCGGTAAAGGTAGTTGACCGAAGCCGCATATTTTGTTTTTTTATCTTTTAATTCTTTCTGTAGCTGATTGAGTTGCCGTTCCAGCGAGACCAGTTCGCGATCGATGGCATCCATGTCGCTGTTGATGGCCAGGATGTAGCGTTTGCGTTCCTCGATCTGCCCCGTCAGGGCGGCTAGTCCTTTCAGCTGGCTACCTACATTCTTGGTTGTGGTTTGCAACAGGCTTTCCGATTCGGCAATCTGTTTCTGCAAAGCGCCGCGCTTACTTTCCAGCTCTTTGATGAGCTTGTTCGACTGAGCCATCAGAGGCAGCAGCAGACAAAGGCATCCAGCTAACGCACACAAGAACCGTTTCATAGGCTCATCAACATTTCAAGTAGTTCATGAAGTTCCACCTTTTGATAGCGGGAGGAAAGTTGTGTCGGAGTCAGGTTAAAAGGCTTGGTGGAAAAGTCTGTCAACTCTATTTTTCCTTTCTCCAGCGAAGGAATGCCCAGTTCACTACCGGTCAACGTATTCTTTCCACCGGGACGTGAAGCCGCATAAAGTAACTTCTCCAAGTGTTGGAAAGTCGCTTTCTTGGGAAGCATGCCTTTCAGTTCCTGACGTGAGGCCTGCACGTAGCGTTTGCCCATGCGGTCTACCAGGATTACTTCGTCGGGCGTGATGTCAATGCGCGCTACTTCGGAACGCAATATCGGCATGAGGAAGGAAAGTTGCATCCGTTCACCGTTTTTTAGTTTCATGGTGCCGTTAACTGTCAGAACAGCATCCTTGGTAGGCACGGTCAAAGTCACTTTGGACGAAAGATAGCCGGTTTCGTTGCTTTTACTCCCTGCTTGACGGGAAGTCTTACAACCGGCCAAGCCTATCAGCAAAGCCATTAGACACAATAGTGGCATAAATGGCCGCGTACGGAATTTATTCTTTACATTCATTTTTATTCAGTCTTTTTTCGGGTTCGCGGATGTATTTTCGTTGCTTTATTTTCTGTTTCAGTGTTTCCGAATCGCTGCCCATATCGAGTGCCTGCTGCCAATATTTCACAGCTTGTTCTACTTCGTTTATCATGTAATAAATGTCGCCGCAATGTTCTACTACTTCGGCGCTTTTTTCTTCATCACTCTTCATGGCTTGGTCGATATACAGGCGGGCTTGTACATAATTCTCTTTTTCGAACAGAATCCAGGCGTATGTATCCAGATAGGTCGCATTTTGAGGTTCGGCTTTCACCGTTTTATAGCTCATTTCTTCTGCTTTGTCCAGATTCTTGCGTTCCAAGGAAAGATAGTAAGCATAGTTGTTCAATGCTCCTATGTTATTGGGGTTATAGACCAAGGCTGAATCGTAAGCGGCGTAGGCCTCTTCATTCTTGTCTTTTGTATGCCAGGCGTCGCCGATGATGGCGTAGAAGTCGGACACCACCTCTTTCTTACTGTCTTTGGTGACATGTGTCAGTGCCTTTTGGCAAATCGCAAGGGCATCGTCTGTCCGTTCGGCCTGGTTGTAGGCGATAGCCAGGTAAAAATAGAATTCCAACATATCAGGGTTGGCTTCAACTCCAGCTTCACATAAACGGATGATTTCCTGATAATCTTCGCTACGAACAGCTTCGCCCAGCAGCGTCATACGAGCTGCCGTATTGGTCGGATCGATGTCGAGTACTTTGTTGAGTACAGGAATAGATTGTTTGTTCATGCCTTTTGACAGAAGGTATTGTGCGTATAGCATTGGCATGTTGGCATCATCAGATTCCTGTTCCATGATACGGTCGAACAAGGTTATGATACGAGTACTGTCTTGGCCAGCTTGTTCGTTCTGTACAATTAGTCGGCGCATAACTTCCAGTTTGGTGGCTGGTTCTACTTTCTTGTTCAGCAAGATGGTATCAAGCTGTTGGTTATAAAGTTCTTTTTGTCCGGTTTTCTCATAATAAGAAGCCATTGAATAGAGAGCCATCGCATTGTCTGGTTCTTCGGTCAGTACTTTTTGATAAAGAGTATAGGCTTCTTCTGTTTTGTTGTTGTCCAAATAGACGTCTCCTAATACTACTTGATAGCGAAGATCATTAGGGTATTCACTCACTAAACTCTCTATTTCGCGGAATGCATTTTTACGATCGTCTTGTTGCAGGTAGATACGGAACTTTTCCATACTGATTTGTTCGCTTTTACCAAGCTTTTCTTCTAGTCGGTTAAGTAGTACCAGCACTTTGTCGTACTGTTGTTGGCGGTTATAGATATCCAGCAGATTGTAAATAGGATCTAGTTTGTCAGGAAAGCGTATTGTCATGTCTTCCAATAATACAGTGGCTTTCTCTGTGTTCTGTTGTTGCAGATAGAGATTGACTAATCCTTGTGCATACCAATAATTATCTGGAGCGTAATGCACTGCTTTTTCCAGTGAAATTACCGCTTGTTCTTCCTGTTTCAAGGCCATGTAAAACTGCGATAATTCGAACAGTGCTGAAGGAGCATTGGGACGGATACGTAGACAATGTTGTAACAGGTCGAAGGCTGCATCGTATTTTTGCTGCGTCTTCATCCGTACTGCTTCCAGAAAAAAATAGTTATATTTGCGTTGGAGAGCTGGAGCCAAAGTATCTGCCATGACTATTGTTGTTGTGCTCGCGGAAATCTTTGTTCTGTTTCCTTCACGAACCATTCCGCATGACATCAATAGGCATATCGCAAGAATTGTTCCCAGCCATTTGTTCAGTTTGTATCTCATTACTCGATTTATTCGTTTTTTATTTACAGATTTCTACATACCTGTATGTCCGAAACCGCCAGCACCGCGTTGTGTTTCATCCAATACTTCTACTTCTTTCCAAATGGCTTGCTCATGACGGGCTATAACCATCTGTGCAATGCGTTCTCCGTCCTCAATAACAAATGGTTCGGCTGACAGATTGATCAGGATGACACATATTTCTCCTCGATAATCAGCATCTATCGTGCCGGGGGAGTTGAGCACCGTTATTCCTTTCTTTAGAGCCAATCCGCTGCGAGGGCGTACTTGTGCTTCAAAGCCAGGAGGAAGTGCAATGTACAGTCCAGTAGGTATCAGACAGCGTTGCATGGGTGCGAGAGTCATCGGTTCGGACAGGTTGGCACGTAAATCCATGCCTGCCGACAGTTCAGTGGCATAGGCTGGAAGCGGATGCTTTGAACGGTTGATAATCTGTACTTTCAGCATATTCGGTATCGTCTAACTAATTTTATATACTTATTTTAATGGGCAAAAGTACGGATTTTGAAGCAAATAGTCATACATTTGCAGTTAAATATAAGTAACTGCATTCTTGTTTTCTTAAACGTCAAACTTATAAAAATCTAAGATGAATTGGAATACCCTTTTGTCAGCCAAGCGTTTCGGATTGGAAGAATTTCATCAGGAACGTCACGAGAATCGTTCAGAGTTTCAACGCGACTATGATCGCCTGGTCTTCTCAGCCCCTTTTCGTCGCTTGCAGAACAAAACGCAGGTTTTTCCTTTACCGGGCAGTATTTTTGTGCATAATCGATTGACGCATAGCTTGGAAGTATCATGTGTGGGACGTTCATTGGGGAACGATGTTGCTAAAGGAATCTTGGCTAAGGAACCAGATTTACAGCAGAGTTTTCTTCCAGAAATAGGTTCTATTGTTTCAGCCGCTTGTTTGGCTCATGATTTAGGCAATCCGCCGTTTGGACATTCAGGGGAACGGGCTATTTCTACTTTTTTCTCCGAAGGAAAAGGACTTATTTTAAAAGGTGAACTGACAGAGGCGCAGTGGGAGGACTTTACTCATTTTGAAGGGAATGCCAATGCTTTCCGTCTTCTGACTCATCAGTTTGAAGGAAGACGTCCAGGTGGTTTTGTACTGACCTATTCGACTTTGGCCAGCATTGTAAAATATCCCTTTTCATCGAGTTTGGCGGGAAAGAAATCTAAATTCGGTTTTTTCATCAGTGAAGAGGGAAGTTTCCGTCGTATTGCTGAGGAACTGGGCATGATAAAGTTGAATGAACATCCGCTGAGATATGCTCGTCATCCATTGGTTTACTTGGTAGAGGCGGCTGACGATATCTGCTATCAGATGATGGATATTGAGGATGCGCATAAATTGAAAATATTGACTACAGACGAAACGAAAAGTTTGCTTCTTTCTTATTTTGACGATGAACGTAAGGCGCATATGGAACAGACGCTGAAGATCGTAAGTGATGTCAACGAACAGATTGCCTATCTGCGTTCCAGTGTCATCGGTTTGTTGATACGTGAATGTACCCAAGCTTTTTTGGATAACGAAAAGCAGATATTGGCGGGTAAGTTTGAGGGTACACTGATTAAACATATTAGTCCTCTTCCTGCTTCTACTTATCATCTTTGCTCTGAAATATCGTTTGAGAAAATATATTGCTCGCGCGATGTACTCGATATTGAATTAGCAGGTTTTCGTATTATCGGTACGCTGCTGGAATTGATGACTGATGCTGTTTGTTCGCCTGAAAAAACTTATTCCAAACTGCTTATCAACCGGGTATCCAGCCAATATAACATAAAATCGCCCGTATTCTACGAAAGAATACAGGCGGTATTGGATTATATTTCGGGCATGACGGATGTCTTTGCCCTTGATCTTTATCGGAAAATAAACGGGAACAGTTTGCCGGAAATTAGCTGATGTTCCGTGCCTTTTCAGGCCTTCTTGTTGAACACGAAACGGTTCACATCTTGTTCGTTCTCTACAAACGATTGGATGTGGCGAATACGTTTTTCAGCTAAAATTTCATCGACAGCAATCAGGATGCCTGTTTCTTCTACATTGCCAAATTCATAATTGATAGCGGTACCGAACATGCGCATTGTGGGACTTAGGCTCATGTAGGCATTGACTAACGGGGGGATGTTGTAACCAAATTTTCTGATTTCAGCATTTAATATTTTGTAGTCTTCTTTGAATGAGTCTTTGCAGAATAATGCAGCCAAGTCCTTTTCATCTGCTTCTAATTTCAATGGTTCCATCGGAACAACTAACCCTTCCTTATCGCCAAAGTGCTTATGCAGGAAGTAGAGAATCATGTCGCGACCCAAACGATGATAACTGGGGTACATGGTTACTTTGCCGAAGAAATACTTTACATTGGGCATGACGACCGTCAGTGCACCTAAACCATCCCATAAGTTGTCCAGTGCGAAAAGACCTTTGCTGTCTGTACGTGTGGATTGGTATTCCAAAGTGACGAATGAACGGCCCAGCTCAATGGTGGTAGGCAAGTATTCTTTCAAGAATTGTTCGGAGAAGTGGAACATGTGTGAAGTAGCCAAAATTGGGGCTCCCTGTTCGTCGAACCGAACGTCTGTTCCCAGCAGGTAGCGGTATCCACCCAGGATTTCCTCGGCTTCAGGGTTCCATACGATCAATTGCTTGTAGGGATTTTCCATAGTGTCGTATTCGTCTATGTCCATCGACATGCCGGTTCCACCACCAGCAGCTCGGAAAGCAATTTCTCGTAATCTGCCGATTTCTCTCATCGTGTTTGGGGCTTCATGTGCCGTAACGATGTATATCTGATTATGGCTGCGGTTTGTCATCCGTAAGCGCCTTTCTTCCGTCAGCTCCGCTTTCAGCAGTTCTTTGTCTACCGGTGCTATAATCTCTTCCATACTCATACCTATTTTTCTATAAACTCTGTGTCCTTACAATTTATATACGATATCCTTTACATACTGTGCCCATTGCGCGGGTGTCTTCGACTTGTCGAACGTTTGCCAGGGAATGGGTTTCCCGATGGTTACGGTAAAGGTCTTGTGTCGGTTTTTCAGCATTTCGTCGGCTAGATACAACATGGCGATGTTGAACTTGATTCCCAGGAACTTGCACAGGTTTGCCAAGTTGTAGAAAAAGTTGGAGTTGCGTCCCTCGAAGTGGATGGGAACGACGTCGCGCTGATGTTCTACGCTTTTTACGATGAATGCCTTTTTCCAATCCAGGTCGGCTATCACTCCGCCTTTCTGGCGGCGGGAACAAAGGCCGGCGGGGAACATGATGAGCTGATTGTCTGACGCAAAACCGGCTTCTACCAGTTTAGGGAAGTCTTTGGCCTGGCGGCCGGTCTTGTTGATGGGAATGCAGAGGGGAGCCAGTCCGTGAAGGTTCATCAGCAGGTCGTTCACCAGATATTTCACCTTGCCGTCGTAGTGTCGGCCCAGTATGTAGCCCAGGGAGATGCCGTCCTGTCCGCCCAACGGATGGTTGGAGACAAACGTGCACAGGCGGTCGTCCGGCAGGTTCTCGCGGCCTTTTACTTCGATCTTGGCATCGAGAAACTCCAGGCATGCTTCCAGAAAGTCGACTCCGACCTTGTCTTTCGATTCGCGCAGGAAGACGTTCAGTTCGTCTTGATGGACGATGTGCTTCAGGTACGAGACGACGAAACGGGGCACGTACTTTGATTGCTTCGGAGCTTTTTCCCGAAGGATCCTGTCAATGTCTATTAAAAACAAAGAGTCATCTGCCATTCTTGAATCCGGATAAAATAACTGCGCAAAATTAACGCTTCTTTTTAATTCCGTGCAAGACTTTGACAGAAAATACACCTGAAAACTGACAAAATACACCCAAAATCTATCAATAAACAGATTTTCCCCCTAAGTTTATCGGATTTCGGGTGACCGAATGCGTAAAGAGTCCGTATCATTGCATCGTCGGAACAAAAGTACGACAATTAATCATTTAACACGCACGTATAGTATGAACAGTGTAACATTTACAAAGGCTTTGGTGGGGATTCAAGACGATCTGCTCCGCTTTGCCTACAAGCTTACCGCAGACCGCGAAGACGCAAACGACCTCCTTCAGGAGACTTCCTTGAAAGCACTCGACAATGAAGACAAATATACACCTGAAACGAACTTTAAAGGATGGGTTTATACCATCATGCGCAATATCTTTATCAACAACTACCGCAAGATGATGCGTGACCAGACGTTCGTTGATCAGACGGAAAACCAGTATCACCTGAACACGCCCAGCGAGAGTTACGTGGAAAGCACCGAGACGGCCTACGACCTGAAAGAGATGCGCCGCATCGTCAACGCCCTCCCCAAGGAATACCGCATCCCATTCTCCATGCACGTGGCGGGCTTCAAGTACCGCGAGATTGCCGAGAAGCTCGACCTCCCCTTGGGTACGGTGAAGAGCCGCATCTTCTTCACGCGCCAGCGGCTGCAACGCGAACTGAAGGACTTCGTCTGATACTCCCCAATCTCTATATAGATGAAAGGACAAGCGTTTTTCGTGAGAAAAGGCTGTGTATATTTTTAGTTGTGCAAAGAAAAAGGGCCGGCTTCGTTTCGAAGTCGGCTCTTTTTTTCAGGTTGGCAGGCGGAAAATCCCGATAGGCAGGTCAGAAACCGTGGTCGATGGGTAGAAAATCCCGATTTTCAAGCCGGCAACCGCGGTAGACGGGCCGAAAATCCCGAAAGTCGGCCAAAAACCGTGGTAGACGGGCCGAAAATCCCGATTGTCATGCCGACAACCGCGGTAGACGGGC
>ULVG01002005.1_pt1 | contig 13583 bp, 9 predicted proteins | sample 1959221 | NCBI WGS metagenome assembly ULVG01 (sample SAMEA4835780, study PRJEB28245) | human gut metagenome | biome: gut microbiome; material: fecal sample | place: Denmark | collected 2008
CATGTGACGGAATCCGTCACATACAATTTAATAGTTCAAGGTTTTAACTTGCATAATAAAAATAAGGAAATCTTTACCAGATTAAATTTGGTAGGGGTTTCCTTTTTTGGTGCAGAAAAATCAGGAAGGAGAAGCAGCGTGAAAAGTGTAAGAGACCCACCAAGCAGATAAAAGGGTAAGAGTTAAACAGAGTCAGCGTGACGGCTTCCGTCACAGAAAGGTAAAATAATGGAAAGAGTAAAAAGAAAAAAGATACCAATATCCAGAAGAATAATATCAAGTATTCTGGCAGTATTTATGGCCGTAACAGCAATCATCACAGGAATGTCACCAGTAACAGCAAAGGCATCAGATGGTGTATATACAGTTGAGGAGGTATCAGATAGAATTAGTTATCAGGAAGCCTTTAGCGGTATTGATGATGCTATGGCTAATTGGGGAACTAATATATTTACCGTATCAGACCCTAGTGGCGATACATATTGGGGACTTTGTGCGTCACCAAACAAAGCAACACCAGGAACAGGTACTAACTATTATGATTCAACAGAATACACAAACGATACAGTTGCAAGAGTAATATATTGGTCACTAGGTAATGGATGGGATGATGAAGAATGGGGCGTTTTAAGAGATTATTCCGAAGATGTCAGAACAATCATTGCTCATCATACTGTTGCTTTAGCAATGGGTAATGACGACTGGAATACAACATATAGTGGCGCTATGGCACTTGGAGATGATTCAAAGATAGGTTATCAGCTTTGTATGGAGCTGCTTAATGTTGCAGCAAATATCAGTACTGGTGACTGGGATTGCACAGTTATATATATATCAGACCCAGACCATGATTGTCAGAATATTGCTGTATATAAAGAAGCTTATAATCCTCCAATAGAACTTACGGGAAGCGTAAGATTCCATAAAGAGTCAGCAATGCCTTCTATATCTGATGGCAATAGCTGCTACAGTCTTGACGGAGCAGAAATATCTATATATTCTGATGCAGACTGTACAGATTTGCTTGATACATTAACAACAGGTGAAGATGGATATACAGATTATTACAGCACTACATTCAGAGAAGGTGACAGTGTAACTCTTTATTTTAAGGAAACCAAAGCTCCAAAGGGCTTCCTTATTAATGATGAGGTGCGTTCAATAACGCTCGATTCTGAGGACAGCTACACCGAGACAATATCAGATATGCCAGGTAATGACCCTATCACATTACTGTTAAAGAAACAGACTGCAGATGGACATGGTTCTGGTGATACAAGACTTGAAGGGGCAGAATATACAGTAAAGTATTATGACATTTTATCAGACATAGACCCGGCAATTGCGGGAAATGAAGCTAAGTATACATGGATATTTAGGACAAATGAAAGAGGATATATATTTTTAGCTGATAATTATTTAGTAACTGGTTCAGATGGTCTTGTTAAAGATATTAGCGGAATGTATACATTGCCTTTAGGAACAATTACACTTCAGGAAACTAAAGCTCCAGAAGGATATTTGCTTAATGACACAGTATATGTAGCACAGACAGTTCTTGATTCGGGTAATAATACAGTCAGAACAACCAACCTTCCAACAGACGACAACGCTGCACAGGAAACACCATATGAAGGAACTATATCTATTCAGAAGTTCTTGGGTGGTAGTACAGTAAAGACATCTGAACCAGATGCAGAATTTGAAATCTATCTCACATCTGCAGGAAGTTATGATGCAGCTCCAGAGGAATCAAGACAGACAATAACAACAGATGCCAATGGTTATGCCATTACAAAGCGTCTGCCATATGGTACATACACAGTTCATCAGACAAAAGGTAATAATAAGTACTATTTTGTTGATGACATGGAAATAACAATCAGTGAGAATAATGCTAATTATCACAAGATTCTGGAAGATTCACCTATTGAGTTCTATATCAAGATGGTAAAAAAAGATGCTGATACAGGTAATACAGTAAATGTAGCCGGCACAACATTTGAATTGTATGATGATAATGGTTCAAAGATATCATTTAATATAATGACATCAAGTGGAATGCAGACAATTGACAGCTTTACAACTGATGAGAATGGATGTGTATATACAGCAGAAAAGCTTCTTAAGGGCAATTATACGCTTGTAGAGACTAAAGCTCCTGACGGTTATGTATTAGATTCAACACCAGTACAATTTACTGTATCAGAAGATACTTATACAGCAGATGGCGAAGCTGAATTTATTCTTGTTGAAAAGAGTGATAAGGCGGTTACAGGACAGCTTACTGTTACAAAGGTCGGTGAAGTTCTTGATGAATATAAGGGCGGATTATATGTAAATCCTGATGAGAAAGGATTTACATATAGAGAAGGTTCTCTTTCAGGTGCAAAATTTGAGGTTTATGCTGCTGAGGATATTTATACAGCAGATAATCAGAAGGATACTGCTGGTAACAGAAACAAGCATTACAGCAAAGGGGAACTTGTAACAACACTTGTTACCGGGACAGATGGAAAGGCAACAGCAACCAATCTTCCTCTTGGCAAGTATAAAGTTGTTGAAGTAGAAGCTCCTGACGGCTTTGTATTAAATCCGGATGAACAGGTAGTGACATTAGTTTATGTTGATGATAAGACTCCTGTTGTAAATGAAGCTTTGACATTTTCAAACGATAGACAGAAAGTAGAGTTATCTGTTTCAAAGCTTGATTCAGAAACAAGAAAACCGGTTGCAGGTGCAGAGTTTGGGTTATATGCAGCTAAGGACATAGTTAATGCTGACGGTAAGGTTATTGTAAGCAAAGATACTCTGTTTGAAAAATCAGTATCAGATTCAAATGGATTAATCCAGTTTGTAAAAGATTATCCACTTGGTTCATATTATGCTAAAGAAATCAAAGCGCCAGCAGGCTATGCCTCAAATGATGAAGTAATAGATTTTACTGCAGCATATCAGGGTCAGAATGTTAAGAGCGTAAAGCTTTCTGCGGAGTTCCTTAATAGTCCAACACATTTTGAATTTACTAAGACAGATATTACTAATGGTTCGGAATTGACAGGAGCAACGCTTACTGTATTGGATAAGAACGGAAATGTAGTTGATACATGGACATCTGATGCCAGAGAAGCACATGTAATTAAGAGACTTGTTGTTGGAGAAACATATACTCTTAGAGAAGAATACGCTCCTTATGGATATCTAAAGGCAACAGATATTCAGTTTACGGTCAAGGATACCGGAGAAGTCCAGCATGTAAATATGAAGGATGAGGTAGCCAGAGGCTCAATTGTTGTAACTAAAGATGGAGAAATTGTTTCTGATGCAACTATCAGGAAGGAATATTGGAATAACTTCGTTTTCAATTTCTTAAAGCGTAATCTTTCAGGAGTAACATTTGATGTTTATGCGAAAGAAGATATTCTTAGCGTAGATGGTCTTAACACGGTATATTATAAGGCAGGAGATAAGATAAGTACTATCGTAACAGATGAGCAGGGTATCGCAAGAATTGATAATCTTCCTTGTGGTAAGTATTATCTTATAGAGACTAAGACGATTGATGGTTTCATTCTTGATAACACACCAATCGAAGCTGACATTTCATATATCGACCAGAATACTAATGTTGTATATGCAGGAATGAATGTTACAAATGAACGACAGAAAGTACAGATTTCTGTGATTAAGACTGATTCTGAAACAAAGAAAGTTCTTGAAGGTGCAGTATTTGGCTTGTTTACTAAGGAAGATATCGTTAATGCAGACGGTAAGGTAATTGTCAATGCTGATACACAGATAGAAAAGGCTGTTACAGGAAAAGACGGAAAGGTAACATTTACATCAGACCTCCCACTCGGACAGTATTATGTCAAAGAACTGGAAGCTCCGGCAGGATATGTTAAGAGCGATAAGGTGATTGATGTTGATGCAACATATAAGGGAGATAATGTAAAGGTTATTGAACTTGAGGCTGCATTTGAAAATATACCTATTAAGGTTGAATTTTCAAAAACAGATATTACAGGTGAAAAGGAACTGCCTGGAGCAAAGCTTTCTGTGATAGATTCAGAAGGTAAGATTGTAGAAAGCTGGATATCAGAAGCAGGAAAGAGTCATGTAATTGAAAGACTTCCAGTTGGTAAATATACACTTCGTGAAGAATCAGCTCCTTATGGTTATAAGGTGGCTGTTGATGTCACTTTTGAAATAACTGAAACATCTGAAATTCAGAAAGTAATCATGAAGGATGAACAGGCTGTTGGAAGAATCATCATCAATAAGACTGATTCTGTAACAGGAAGTCCGATTGAAGGGGTTGTGTTTGAGATAAGAGACAAAGATGGAAAAGTGCTTGATACATTAACAACAGATAAAAATGGTTATGCTGAGAGTAAGCTTCTTCCAATTTGTACATACAATAAAGACGGTTCATATAAAGAAGATATTCATTACACAGTAATTGAAACAAAGGCTACTAATGGATATATTCTTGATGAAACATCTTATGATGTAGTTCTTAAGTATAGTGATAATACACCAGTTTGTATTGAAGAAACAGTGAAGCTTACTAATACTCCTAAGCCAGATATTCCAAAGACTGGTGATACAGGTAATGTATATAGATATGCTTTACTTGCGTTAATATCACTTGCAGTTATGGTAAGCCTTGTAATGGCAAAAAAGAGCAGAAATCAGAAGAATTAGAAATGTGACGGAATCCGTCACGCTATCCTGATGGACAGGATGGATAAGGAATAAAATATATCACACATATGGCAGGTGCTTAATTGCATCTGCCTTTTTTAGCGGAAAGGAGAGCAATAATGTTCTGTAATAAATGCGGTACAGAAAATCCGGATGAAGCAATGTTCTGCAGTTCATGCGGTAACAACATGAAGCAAAACAAATCCGGCAGACTAAAGCTTGAAAAAGTGCCGGAAGACAATGTGACGGAATCCGTCACAAATGAAGATGGAGACAGTCAGGATACAACAGATTCACCAGAGACAGATACCAAAAAAGCGGATGCAACAGTCGGTGTTACAGAAAGCCTTACTCCTGATATGATTCCAGATACATTTAAGGAAAAGGAAGAAAAGCAGCTTGCACAGATAGTTGCTGAACTGCGGTCTGAGAACAAGCAGGCAGTACCTAAAAAGGATTGGTACATATATTCTTTAATGTCTGCTATTCCTGTTGTTGGATTTATCTTTTTTGCTGTCAGGAAGAAAGATAAGAATGAGAATAAGAAGAGTTTTGCAAAAGCCGGATTCACAATAAATCTTATTTTGTCAGTTGTAATTCTGCTGATAGCCGGAAGTACATTATATTTTGCCTTTGGTGGAAAGATTACAATGCCTAAGAAGACAGCGAAGATAACAGAAGAATCAATTGAAGAGACCAGATTAGAAGAGAGCAGCAGCGCAGCCAGAACTACATCTCAGGCAGTTTCAAGCACAGCAGCTACAAGCCCGGTAAAAAAGACAGAGTCTGTTAAGAGCTTTTCTTATGATAAGAATAGCAAGGCATTTACATTTGAGTTGAATGGCAATACATTCAAGTATCCTGTAGCGGCAGCTTCAATCAAAGATTTGGGTTATATATATGTAAGTAATACATTATCAAGTGAAACAGCAACACTTGATATGTATATGGATGCATATAAGAGTACGATAATGATTAAATACAACACTAAAGCCGGAAACACTTCTGATTGTTATGCAATTGCTGTGGAATTAAAAGAAGGTTCAACATTTATGGGGCTTTCCACCACGGCTACTTATGCAACAGTTAAAGATGCATTTAAAAACGCAGACACAGAAGTTTCAACGGATTACAGGTCAGACACAGCAACAGGAATCCTACAATACATGTATGGGGACAGAAGAATATCTGTAACACTGGATAGTGGTTATGTTACAGGCGCATTAATAGAATAAATTATAAAAGAAACGAGGTAGTTTTATGAGAAGAGGAATAAGCCCGGTTAAAGTATTGGCATTAATAGTAGTAGTTATAGTGGCACTTGTTTTGTGCATGGTATTATCAAGACTGATAGTCGGTATCAACCCGGCTGCATTAAACAGATGGTTCGGCATGATATTCTTTGTAATGTTTATTGTACTTGCAGGACTTGGTGTATTTTTAGTCGGTAAATATGTTGGAAGAGATAAATAGGAGTAAGGGTCTGTGTCAAAAAGATACAGGCTCTTTTTTAATGTAAAAAAGTGACGGATTCCGTCACAGCCAATAGGCAGAAAGGAAAAAGTATGACAAAACAGAAAATAAAATTGAGTGAAACACAGAGAAAGGCACTGCAGTTTTTAATGATAGCTGCATTTGTAAGCATATTTATATTTGTTCCTCAACTGACGGTATTTGCAGAAGAGGGAGCAACGGATGGAGCAGCAATTGTTACAGGTGCTTTTAATAATCTTATAGCAATTGTTACAGCAATGGTAAGTTCGATAGGAGCAATTATCCTGTTATGGGCATTCTTTGAAGTAGGTGTGTCAATGCAGAGCCAGGAAGGAACAATGCAGGCTATGGGATTTAAAAGAGTAGGTGGTGGCCTTGTAATGACACTTGCTCCACAGCTTGTTAATGCAATTCTTGGATAAAAATATGTATTAACGCTCGTGAACGGGAGCAATACATTATGTTTTTACATAAATGATGCAGGACAGATTCTATAAAAAGAATCTGTCCTTTTTAACAGGAAAGGAGAACCAGTGAACATATTAATTAATCCGGTAGCTTTGGCAGCTCCGCAATGGGTTATAGACCTTTTATCAGGTGGTTCTATTTACACAATAGCACAGGAACTATGGAATTTTGTTATGGGAATAGCATATACGCTTATGGGTAAAAATGTAAGTTCGTTTACTACACCTGCAGCTAATGCCTTTTTACAGTTTCTTGGACTTGAAGGAAATGTAGGAGCGTGGGATTATGTTAAGAATACAGTATTTCCATTGTTCCTTTCGATGGGTGCAGCGTTCCTTAATATATTTACTCTCGTAGGATTCTGCCGGCAGGCAAGCAATCTGAAAGAAGGAATAACAATGGAAGCATGGATAGAACTTTTTATTAAGCTTATTGTCGCAAATATCCTTATGGTAAACAGTCTGGATATAATGCAGGAATTTACAGGTTTTGCAATCACAACAACAAAAGTGTTGCTGCCAAAGGGAGTTCCTACAGTAATAGGTGGAGATTATGATGCAGGATTCCGACTTGCAATGATAATGCTTGCACCTATATATCTTATTATATCAGGTGTCTGCTCAATAACAGTCCTTATAGAAGTACTTGGAAGATTTCTTAATCTTTTCATGCTTATATCGGTTGCACCTCTTGCATTGTCAACACTTTCAGGTGGAAGAGGAATTGAAAATTCTGCGATAGCATGGTTTAAAAGCTTTCTCACAAGTACACTGCAGATAATAGTAATTGCACTTGTAATGCAGCTCTGTAGCGGTCTTAATGCAGCACTGACAGGCATGTGTAATTCAGGTCTGCTTGCTTCTTGGTTTGATGGTGCAGTGGCAGTAATATTATCGTTTATATTTATGCCGTTTATGGCAACTGCAGTAAAGTCAAGCGATAACTTTTTAAAGAGAGCATTTGATTTAAGATAATGTGACGAAAGGACAATGTATGAAAATTAATATTAATAAAGACTTCCTGAAGGAATATAAAAACGATTTCTGGAAGGGCTTTTCAATGACAGATATTGTACATATAGCAGAAGGATTTATATGTGCAGGTGCGGTTGTAGCCGTACTTGTGCTTGGATTCAAGATACCGCTTACCATAGCAATATATTGTGCTGTGCCGGTAGCTGCACCTGTCATATTTATTGGATTTTACAAGTATCAGGGTTACTTATCTGTCAAAGAACTTGTGAAAGAATATATGTATACAGGCAATACTAAAAGACTTCTGTATGAATCGGAAGAAATAGAACCAGACAGAAAATTTCAGATTATAAGAAACGTTAATAATAAGGATAAGGCTAAGAGAAAAAGAAAGGGGGCTTAATCGTGGCATTTTATATGAATCCGGCTAAAAGATTCAGCGACAGCATAACACTTACGACTGCACCGGTGAAAACACCTAAAAATACCAGAGAAGCATTGTTTATTCATAAGGCATATCCTAACGGTATTTTCCAGATTGAAAATGGCAAGGGAGCTGTACTTTATGACAGGTGCTACACATTCACAGACATATCATATGTAAACAAAGATGATGAGGACAAGGCAAATGTCCTTCTTTCATTAATGGATTTTTTAAAGGGAATGAGTACATCATTTAAGATAACAGTGTCAAATCAATATCAGAATATGACACAGTTCGTTAATGATATATTTACCGACATTAACAGAAGTGACTATCCGGAGGTAAGCGAAGGCATAAGCATGTGGATTAAGGAAAAGATGGAAAATTCTGACCTTCATGATTTGAACCGGGTGCTTACGCTTACAATTGCAGTCAGAACAAGGACATATGATGAGGCAAGAAGCTATTTTCTTGGAATGGATACAGAACTGGAAAGACTGTTTAGCGCAATGAGAAGCATAATAGTTCCAATGAAGGCTGAACAGAGACTGAATATGATTCGTAATTTCTTCTACCAGGAAGAGAAGAAGGAATATGATTTCAACCATGATGCATTGTATGATGTTATTCCTGTGTCAGTAGACCAGTATAGGGATTTCATGATGTTTAATAATGACACATATGTATCAGTGTTGTTTGCGAGAGACTTTGATACTGCACTTGATGATGGAAAGCTCATACATACAATATCTGATACTTCTTACCAGTCATTCGTTACCATTGATTATGCGCCTGTGGAACACTCTGTAACAAGAAGCATGCTAAGAAGTGCTTATGGTAATAACGAGAGGGCAATAAGCCAGGAAGCGGATTCCAAGAAAAGCAATAATCAGGCTGTTACAGGAATCTCGTATAGTAAGAAGAAAAAGAGAGCAGAGCTTGAAGGATATATGGACCAGCTCGATGATGATTCTGAGGAATGTATACAGGCAGGTCTTTTGGTTGTTGTTACTGCAGGAAGTGAGGATGAGCTTGCTGCAAGAATAGAATCAATGCAGCGTACAGCCAAAAATGTCGGTGCATATCTTGAAACATATAACTATGTGCAGCTTAAGGCATTTAACACAGCACTCCCAACAGGTGTCAGACAGGTAAAGAAGATGAGAAGCTTCTATACATCTTCACTTGTAGCATTACAGCCGTTTTTTGCGCCGGAAGTAACAGAGCCGGGTGGGATATTTTACGGAATTAACAATACTACAAAGAATCTTGTATTTGCTAACAGAAAGTCACTGACATCACCTCAGGGAATAATTATCGGACCGACAGGAGCAGGAAAGAGTTTTCTTATTAAGGAAACAGAAATAACACAGACACTTCTATCCACAGATGACGACCTCCAGATAATAGACCCACAAAATGAAACACAGAATGTATGTGCCATGTATGGTGGTCTGTTCCTTGATTTTACTCCTAAATCAGATATACATATAAATCCTATGGAAGTACCATTAAGTCTGTTTAAAGCCGGCACAAAGAAGGACAGAGAGCTGTTCATAGCAGATGTAACAAAATGGGCGACAAGCTTTACCGAAGCCATAATGAAAAAGATAGTCTATACACAGGAACACAGCAACTTCATTGAGCAGGCAGTACAGAATGTGTATGACAAGGTTTTTAGCCGTAATAATCTTATACAGCCTACAATTAAAGATGTCCGTAAGGAGTTAATGATACTTGAGGATAATAACGAAAATGTTCATGATAAAAAGATTATTCATGAGATGGTAAACTGCCTCTACAGTTATACAGATGGTGTATATGATATGTTTGCATATCCATCAGATGTAGATATAAGTACTTACAGACTTGTAGCATTTGGACTTAAGAATGTTGATGAAAATTACTGGCAGCCAGTAATGATATCAATTATGTTCTTCCTCTCAATCAGGATGAACTACAATCAGGAACTGCAGAAAGCTACACGACTTGTTGTGGATGAAACACAGGTTGTAACCAGGAATGCTTCATCAGCACAAATACTTCTTAATGCTGTAATCACATACAGAAAGTTTGGCGGTATTGTTACACTCGCCATGCAGAATCTTACACGAGCACTGGAAAATCCTGATTTAAGGGATATGTTTCAGAATTGTGGGTATAAGATGTTCTTCCAGCAGGTAGGAGAAGATGCGGAAAGGCTTTCAAAAATTCAGGATTTGACCCAGGCAGAATATGATGCCCTAAAAAGTGATAGACCTGGAAGGTCTGTAATGGTATGGGGCAAGAAGGTTATAATTCTTGACAGTCTTATGAGCAAGGATAATCCACTGTATGAAGTTTTCTCTACGAACTTCCATGAGAAAGCGGAAAAGGCTCGAAAGGAAAAAATGAAAGAGGCTGCTTATGGGGATTAATTTTGCTGATGAAAAAGTAAATGTAAAATCAATACCACAGTTTGGTTCGACAAGGAAGATTCTTAATCCGGTTGAAGAAGAAATAAAGAAAAGCGGTCTTAAGATTCCCAAGCCAGAATATGAAAGACTGTCTGTAGAAAATTACATGACAAAGGAAGAATACAAAGCGTTTTCTTCCCTTTCACCTTCACAGCAGAAGAGAGCATTTGAGGTGTTCAAACAGTCTCCTGAATATAAAAGATTTAAGAAGAAGCTGGATGCACAATCAGAATTGTTATCAAAAAATGTGACGGATTCCGTCACTTTTTTTGATGAGAAAAATAAAAAGAATGAACAGCCTTATACAGATAATCAAAATTATTCATACAGGATAAATGAGCAGGAGGCTTCTTATTCTGCAATGGAAAATACCAAAAAAGCCGGAGAGCAGACTGCAAAAAAAGCTGCTGAAAATGGAGCAAAGACAGCAGCACAGACAGGTGCGGCTGCCGGTTCTGGTGGAGCAAGTGAGATAGCCAAAGAAGCAACAGAGGCAGTGAAAAAATATGCAGATACATTAAAGGATGCATCATCACAGCCTGAATCAGACCCGACAGATTATCAGACGGAGCATTCGTCAGATATTGCAATATCTAAGTCGGGGATGGGAACGATACAAAAAATAACAGCAGTTATCATGGCATTTGCGGCTGCTTTGATATCACAGCTTGGAGTTATTCTTCTTCCTCTGCTTATCGTGTTAGCCGTTGTTATAGTTATTGTTTCTCTTCTTGTTGCACTTATATCATCAATTGCCGGAGCTGTTAAGGATGCATCATCTGCACAGGTCATTGCAGGATTATACAGACAGCTATTATCAGATAATACAATAAGTTATACGCAGGATGTAAAAGACGCTGCAGTCAATGAACAGATAGAAGATTATGTGAATTATCTTCTTGCGATAATGGAAGTTGAGTCACACGGAATTGGAACTGATGTAATGCAGTCATCAGAATCTGCAGGGCTTCCACCTAACAGCTTCAAGACACCACAGGAGTCGATTGCACAAGGCGCAAAATATTTTGCTTCATGTGTTATGAAGGCATCCGAAAAGGAATGCGATATAAATACCGCAATACAGGCTTACAATTATGGAACAGGATTCATTGATTATGTTGCAGAAAACGGCAAAGCTTACACGCTTGATTTGGCAATAGCATTTGCTGAAGAAAAATCCGGAGGAAAACAAGTTGCTTATAAAAATCAGATTGCTATTGATTACAATGGTGGCTGGCGTTATGCATATGGCAATATGTTTTATGCGCAGCTTGTCAATCAGTACATATACAATTATGATAATGCAACTGTACAGAAGATTGTTGATGAAGCAATGAAATATTCAGGATGGGATTACATATCAGGAGGAAGTTCACCTGATGATGGTGGTTTTGATTGTTCAGGTCTTGTTCAATATGTTTATGGTAAGGCAGGAATAAATCTGCCACGACTGGAGAAAGACCAGTACGAAGCCTGCGAAGAAATTGAAGAAGAAAATATCCAGCCGGGAGATTTGATTTTCTATAAAAATGAAACATCGAATGGCGAGATAGGGCATGTTGCAATTTATCTTGGCAATGGAAAAGTTTTTGAGGCAGGAGACCCAATCGGAATATACAGTGCAACTGATGAATGGCATACATCTAATCAGCTTCATATTGGAAGAGTGAAAGGAATTGAAGATGCCGACAGCGCAAGTGATGATTAAAATGTGAAAGGACATGATAATATGCAGGATAAAATACTGGATAAAATTAATGTTGAATATGAGTTGTTCTTCATGCAGTGTATGAGCTGCACAAAGGAACTTTTATATTCAAGAAGTAAAGAGATTGAAATGAAAAAAACTATCACTTCATACTTAAGAGACGAGGTGAAGAACAATAAAAATATTAAGCTTGTCAGGATGAGTACATCAAACAATCTTCTTGATGAGTTCTACAGATATGCGAAAGACCATGAAGATATTTCTTTGAGAGAAGCATTGAAAAATTACATGAAAAATTATACAGAGTAATTTATATTCCCTTAAAAAATCGGAAGATTTTTTTAAAGGATTGATTAAAAATATTTTTCAAAGACACCAAAAACCGAAACGATAATTTAAAAATTACCGTTTCGGTTTTTAAAAATTTTCAGGAGAAAAATTACATGACAAAAAATAAAAGTGTAAAGAAAAAATGTGAATATGATTGTCATGTGTTGTGCCAGAGGGTCTTAGGGATACTCCCTAACAAGGTTGCAAGCCACTTTTTAAGGGGCGATTTTGTATGACAAAATGCGTATCTTGCAAAAAGAAGTACAAAAAACGGTAGAAAAAGTGATGCAAGGGGCAAAAATGTAACAAAATCTGTTACATGCAGACAGGCTCTGTGTTACATGGGTGTAACAAAAATGTAACAGGGTGTAACAGTGTAACAGGCATGTAACAAAAATGTAACAGCGTATGTAACACAATTTGAAGCAGATGTAACAGGTAACGATAAGAAAGGAGACAATAAAAATGTCAAGGTTAATCAGAGTGTCAGATGATATATACAGTGCATTAGAAATCATTCAGCCTGACGGATGGAGTATGCCAAAAACAATTGATGCAATGCTTCGTCCTGTTATTAATGCAATAAGCAAGGTTGTGACAGAAACTGATGGAGAAAAAGAAGATTTTCCGGTCAGGATTAAAAAAATAACAGAAGAAATTATTGCAGTACTTCCACAGGCATTGTCATCAGATGAAACAAAAAATGATTCAGAAATTTTTGAAGATGGCAACGATAATATTTCATCAGAAGAGCTGGAAAATATTTATGAAGAACTTAATAAACTGAATATGGAAATAGAAAAAATCAAAAAGCAATTATCAGGTGGCAGCTTTGAAAGCATAACAGAAAATGAAAGAAATCTGTTAAAACTTTTCACAGCAAAACCATCAAAGGAGTGTCCCAGTAACGCAGGATTTTTTGGAGAGCCGTATGTAGAAGCTCCGCCGGATGAGATAAGATACTACACACAGCATGTAACAAAAAGGATTCCGACAAGCCTCCCTTCTAACAATGGCTGGAA
>ULVG01086734.1_pt1 | contig 13500 bp, 10 predicted proteins | sample 1959221 | NCBI WGS metagenome assembly ULVG01 (sample SAMEA4835780, study PRJEB28245) | human gut metagenome | biome: gut microbiome; material: fecal sample | place: Denmark | collected 2008
GCTCGGGCTGAAACCGTCCAAAAAGAACAAGACGGGGCTTTCAGTCAACGTGGACGTACTTGAAAAACTTTACGAAGAACACCCGATTATCCCGCTTATTTTAAGGTACCGTCAGATTTCCAAACTGTTGTCGACGTACGTGCTGGGGCTTGAAAAGGCGGTGTCGTCCGACGGGCGCGTGCATACAGAATACAAGCAGACTCTGACGAATACGGGCAGGCTGTCTTCGACCGAGCCGAACCTTCAAAATATCCCGACTCGCACTGTCGAGGGCAAGGAAATCCGCCGTGCGTTCGTCGCGGAAAAGGGCAAAGTGCTGATTTCCGCCGACTATTCGCAAATCGAACTTCGTCTTATGGCGCACATGAGCGGCGACGAAAACCTCATCAGGGCGTACAACGAAAGCCGCGATATTCACGCATCGACCGCTGCGGAGATTTACGGCGTCGATATTGCCAACGTAACGGACGAAATGCGCCGCAATGCAAAAGCGGTCAACTTCGGAATAATTTACGGAATAAGCGACTTCGGGCTCGCGCAAAACCTGTCGATCAGGGTTGCCGACGCGAAAAAGTATATCGAACGGTATTTCAGGACTTATCCGAAGGTCAAAGAGTTTATGGACGGGCAGGTCGAATTCGCAAAAGAGCACGGCTTTGTAAGAACACTTTTCAACCGCATACGTCTTATGCCGGAACTTTCGTCAAGTAACTATGCCGTGAGAGAGTTCGGCAAGCGCGCCGCAATGAACTTCCCGCTGCAAGGTACCGCCGCCGACATTATAAAAATCGCAATGCTGAAAACGGCGAAAAACCTTGAAGGAACAAGTGCGAAACTTCTTTTGCAAGTTCACGACGAACTTATCGCGGAAGCCGACGAAAACGAAAAGGACAAGGTTGAAAAAATCCTGAGAGAAAGCATGGAAACCGCGGTAAAACTCAGCGTCCCCCTTACGGTCGGCGTCGCAAGCGGCAAAAGCTGGTACGAGGCGTAATATGAAAGTTGCGGTAACGGGCGGCATAGGCGCAGGGAAAAGCGAATTTATGCGCGCCGTGAAAGAACTTGGGATAAGGACGTATTCCGCCGACAAAATCAATGCGGAACTTTTGCGCGACAAAAGATATATCGAAAAACTTTCGGCGGCATTTCCGCTTGCCGTAAAAGACGGAAAGGTCGACAAGTCGGTTCTTCGCGAAGAAGTGTTTTCGGACGAGAAGAAGCGCAAAACGCTCAACGCGCTCGCGCACCCCGAAATACGGCGGAAAATCGAAGAAATCACGGGCGACGCCGTCGTCGAAGTGCCGCTTTTGTTTGAAAGCGGAATGACGGATTTGTTTGACAGAGTAATCGTCGTGACCGCCGGTGAAGACGTGAGAATAAACCGCATCGTTTCGACAAGGAACATATCAAAAGACCTTGCGAAAAACATAATTAAAAATCAAACCACGGACGACGAAAGACTAAAGCGGGCGGACTACGTCGCGATAAACGACGGCACCCGAAAAGATTTATACGAACAAGCGAAAAACATTATAAAAAGGATTTTTGAATAATAATATGGAAAACGTTCTTGACATTCTCGGCGGCGTGAAAGACTACGCCCATCGCGGCTGTTTCGACAAGACTTTGCCCGAAAACTCGCTCACTGCAATCCGCATTGCGGCGGACAAAGGGCTGGGGCTTGAAATCGACGTGCATCTGACAAAGGACAACAAACTCGTCGTGTTTCACGACCACACGTTAAAGCGTATGTGCGGCGTAAGCGGCATTGTCGAAGAAATGACCAAAAGTCAGCTGACCGCGCTTAAACTCAAAAACACTTCGCACACGATTCCGACGCTGAAAGACGTGCTTGCGGCGGTTGACGGGCGCACCCCGATATTGATTGAGTTGAAGTGCCGAAACAACGAAATCGCACTTTGTGACGCACTGATTGATGAGTTAAAGTCCTATAACGGCAAATATATGTACATAGGCTTCAACGAAAAAGCGGCAAAGTATTTTAAGGATAAGGGATATACGATCGCGCTCTCGTGCTTTAAACCGAAGACGCCGAAACTCGATTTCAAACCAGATTTTCTGCTTTGCAATATTCTGGGGATTCCGCGCAGCAAGAAAAAACGCGCGAAATATCCGCCGTTCATATCATGGACAATCGAAAGCGAGCGCGGCAGGAAAAAATCGGAAGAAACGTCGGTCGCGACCATTTACAACACGGCAAATTTCAATTTTTGAAAATAAAAAAGATAAGAGGTAAAATTATGCAAAACATCACAAACGGCATTCTGGACGTAACGGTCAACGAAAACGGCAGCCTTCTCGACAGCGTGAAATATCGCGGCGAGGAATATCTTTGGCAGGGCAGCGAGAAATCGTGGAAATCGAAAGACATCGTCATCTTCCCCTTCGTCGCGCGCCTTAAAGACGGCTGGTATACCGTCGACGGAAAACGTTACGAAATGAAAAACCACGGGCTTGCCCGCTACAACGTCTTCACGGCGGAAAGCAACACCGGCGACACGCTCGTTATGGACTTTAAATCGACGGAAGAAACCAAAAAACAATATCCGTTCGATTTCGATTTCAAGGTGAAATACGCGCTTGTCGGAAACAGTATGAAAATCACGTACACCGTCGTAAACACCGGCGACGTCGATATGCCTTTCGGGCTCGGCACGCACTTCGGATGGGCGCTTGTCGGCGACGAAACCGACGATACCTGCGACGTATCCGGCAACTTTGCGATTATCGACACCGATAAACCCATCGAAGAATATGAATTCGACGACGAGCTGCACCTTGTCAAGGGCGAGAAAAAGTCGGAATTTACCAACAAAATCCCCCTGGTGAAATCGACCTTTATCCACGACGCGGTCGTCACTAAAAACAACGCGAAAAAAGTAACCCTTCTGCGCCGCGACGGCAAGGAAATCACGTTCGACATCGGCAACGTTCCCGTGCTTGCTATATGGTCCAACAACAAAATGGGCAAATACGCCTGCATCGAAGCGTGGTGGGGGCTTCCCGACACCGTCGATTGCGACAGGGAACTGAAAAACAAATTCCTTATCAACACTCTCCCCGCGGGAAAGATGTTCGAATATGAAGTAACCGTTACGTTTTAATAAATAAACGGCGTTTATTATTGAAATTTTCAAAGGCGCGTGCTACAATTTAACAGTAGCGCGCGTTTTCGCGCAAAGGAGTATTTATGCAAAGAATGAAAGTTTCGGAAATTCCTTATGAAAGAGCGGACGCCGAAAAGGTATGCGGCGTCATTGATAAAGCGGTTGAAAAAATCAACGCGGCGAAGTCCGTCGACGACGTGCTGGAAGCAAGAGAACTCGTGAACGACGCTTTGCGCGATTTTTATACGGAGTCGTCGCTTGCGAACGCCCGTTTCACGCTTAATACCAAGGACGAGTTTTACAGCGCCGAAAAGGACTACTACGACGAGAAAATGCCCGTGGTGCAGGTGAGTTATCTGAAATACGCCGACGCGATTTTAAGAAGTAAGTTTTTGGACGAACTCAAAACAAAAATAAATCCCGTCATCATTAAACAATTCGAGTTGCAGAAAAAAGCGGTGAGCGACGCGATCGTTTCCGAAATGCAAAAAGACAACGCGCTTGTTACGGAATACTCAAAGTTCGTGTCGGAATGTACGTACAGCTTCCGCGGCAAGGATATTACGCTTGGCGAACTTCGCAAATTCGCACAGGACAGCGACCGCGCAACCAGAAAAGAAGCGTACGTCGCGCTTGGAAAGACGCTGGAAAAACACAGCGATTTTCTGGACGACGTCTTTGACAGAATGGTCAAAAACCGAGACCTTATGGCAAAGAAAATGGGATACAAGAACTACGTCGAGTTGGGCTACTACAACATGGGCAGGCTTTGCTATGACGAAAAAATGGTAAAGGTTTTCCGTGAAAACGTCTTAAAGGATATCGTGCCCGTCGTGACGCGTCTGAAAAAGCAGGTTGCGGAAAAACTCGGCATCGACCACATGCGTTTATACGACAACGACACGTATTTTCAGGAAGATCCGAAACCCGCTCTCGACGAGCGCGGCATTCTGAAAGCAGGGCAGGAAATGTACAAGGATATGAGCCCCGAAACCGGCGCGTTTATGGATATGATGATGGATACCGACGCGTTCGACGTGTTCACGCGCGAAGGCAAATGGACGGGCGGATATATGACGAGTTTCGATAAGTATCACCAGCCGTTCATCTTCGCAAACTTCAACGGAACGACCGCCGACGTCGACGTCGTAACGCACGAGGCGGGACACGCTTTTGCGTATTATATGTCGGAACCCGTCGTGCCGTACGAACTTGGTCTCGGCGCAATGGAAACGGCGGAAACACACAGCATGTCAATGGAGTTTTTCGCCTGGAAATATATTGATATGTTTTTTGGCAAAGATGCAAATAAGTACCGTTATAAGCACCTTTTCGATGCTTTAACCTTCATTCCGTACGGAACGATAGTGGATTACTTCCAACATATCGTATACGAAAATCCCGATATGACGCCTAAGGCACGCAACGACGTCTGGCTGAAACTTGAAAAAGAATTCCGCCCGTGGATGGACGCCGACGACGTGCCATATCTTTCAAAAGGTACAAGATGGCAATACCAGAATCACATTTTTGAAAGCCCGTTTTATTACATCGATTACTGCCTTGCTCAGACCGTCGCGATCGAGTTTCTGGAAGAATCGCAAAAAGATTACGACAAGGCGTTCAAAGCGTATCTTGCACATGCGACGCGCGGCGGCTCGTACGTCTTCACCGATCTTGTTCGCCTTGCGGGGCTGAAATCTCCGTTTGAAGAAGGCGCGCTTAAAGAAGTCGCGAAAACGTCTGAAAACATTCTTTCGTCGCTTCAAAAAACGTTTTAATTTTTAAGGGGATAAGAAATTATGAAAAAAACAAAAGTCAGGACAAGTAAAATTCTGTTGTGGGTTGTGTCGGCGGCGCTCGTCGCGATACTGTCGGTGTCGCTTGCCTTTATGGGCGTTGCGCTCAACCGCACGAAAAACCTTTATAAAACCGATTTTTCAGACCTTACCGGGCTCGCAAGCAAAACCGTGTTGTTCATCGGCGACGGTATGGGCGAAAACCATATTAAAACGACGGAAACGTATTACGGCGAAAGGGCGTTCATGCGCTCGCTCGGGGCAGACGGGTTCGTAACGACGTTTTCAAACAACGTCGGGATTCCCACGGACAGTGCGGCAGCCGGGAGCGCGCTTGCAACCGGACAAAAATTTAATAACGGCGAAGTCGCACGCCACGGCGGAAATAACGTCAAAAGCGTCGCAGAGTACGCCAAGGAAAAAGGGCTCGGCGTGGGTATCGTGACGACGGACAATCTTTACGGCGCGACGCCGGCGTCGTTTTCGTCGCACGCAAACAACAGGGGCGACACTTCCGAAATAATTAAAGGGCAGATTAACGACGTCGTGGACTTGTATCTCGGCGCGGGAAAAGACGAATACACGAAATATAAATCGCAGTTTGAAAGCAAGGGCTTTACGTTCGCAACAAGCCTTAACGACGTCAACGGCGTCGTTGGAAGCGCTTTGAGCAATAAATTAATTATGCCGTTTTCGTCGCTTCCATCGGAAGACGGCACCGCCGATACGCCTACGCTCGAAATGTGCACCGAGTTCGCACTGAAATTTATGGAAGCCCGCTTCCCGGGCGGATATTTTCTGATGATCGAGGGCGCGCATATCGACAAAAAAAGTCACAAAAACGATATTATCCCGATGACAAAGTACCTTAAAAGCTTCGATAACTCCATTAAAATCGCATACGACAGGCTAAAAGACCTCGACAGCGCGATTATCGTCACCGCCGACCACGAAACGGGCGGGCTGAAATACAAGGACGGCGAAACCAAAGACGATATCAAAAACAGCCTTTATACCACGAAAACGCATACGGGCACCAACGTGAAATACTTCATTTTCGTGAAAGGATTGTCTCAGGACGAGCTGAAAGCGATTATTCCCGAGAAAATCGACAACACCGACGTAAACCGCATCGCGCGCGCTCTTCTCGCCGCTTAAACATAAATGGTTTCAAATACTTGACTTTATGCGGTTTTTAAGATATTATTTTATCCGTTGTGCGGACATGGCGGAATTGGCAGACGCGTAAGATTCAGGTTCTTATGGTCGCAAGGCTGTGCAGGTTCAAGTCCTGTTGTCCGCACCAAACAAGAATAAAACGAACCGAAACTATTCGGCTCGTTTTTTCATATCTTGGTTTGCGACAGGACTTGTGACAATGCAGGGCATTGTCTGCACACTCCGTGTGCCCCTGCACGCTGTGCAGCTGACGCTTCACTTACGCGAATAAATTCGCCCGTTTCGCTATTACGCTCGTTTTACTCGCTACAAGTCCTGTTGTCCGCACCAAAAATCGACGGAGTGCTGCTTAAATACTTTTGGGAGGACGTGAGTTTCGCGGGATTTATGTACTGCGGATAACGAGTGCGTGTCGCTGGCAATATCCGTATCCCGACAAAAAACAATGTTTAACACTCAAAAAAAGACCGATAAAACGTCGGTCTTTTGTTTTTTCGGTTTGAGGGAATGTGATTAATTTTCGTCGGTGAAAATCTTTTCCTGCTTTTTGAAAGAGGTTTTGAACGTAAGGAACGAGAACTCGTTTTTCATATTTTTGAAACTTTCGGGTTTTGCTTTAAACCAGATAAGCCCGACGATCGATACCGCGACAACGGCGATGCCGATGCCCGACAGCGCGCCCAGAAAATCTATTGCGACGTCCTGCCAGGTTGCGTATCGTCCGCTTGTGAAAACGGGCAGTTGGAACATTTCCGAAATGCCTGCGACGAAAAACGCCGAAAGCAAGGAAAGTGGGAGCGACACCCATCTCGGCTTAATAAGTAGGAAGAACGTGCCGAACAATCCGAACCCCAACACAAGGAAAAGCGAGAAGTGTCCAAGCCCTTTTCGTATAAGCGTGTGGAAGGTGTCGAAGACGGACACGGTAATCGTCTTTTCGACGGTAAGGTCGGGGCGGCCGACGTACGTTGCGCGCACGGTAACTTTGCCCGATTTGTCGGACGTAAACACGCCGTTTTCGTCGATTGAGCCTTCGCCTTTGACGACTTCCCATTTCACGTTTTTCGTGACGTTGCCGCCCGTATAAGCGGTGAGATCGATTTTGCCGCCTTTGACGCATCTGTCGGGGGCGACGACGGTAAGTCCGTCCACGACGTCGGGCACGGTGACGTGCAGCGTTGCCGTTATTGTATTGTCGTAAATTGAAAAGTACGTAATCGTGGCGGTGCCCGGTTTATATGCGTGCAGGTGCGTTGTGTCTGCGCTGACGACGTTTGTATCGGACGATTTGCTGATTATGTTTTACGGCGCGCCTTCGCTTTCGTTTTCTGCCCGGAAGCCGAGTTGGCTTGTGATGACCAGGTGTTCGTCTTTTTTCATTGCAAGGCTGAACGAGCCGTCGTCGTTTTTTGTGACGCGTTGTTTATTACCAAAAGTGAATCCAGTGGCTTCCGGTTTCGAGCCTTCCAAGATTCTGATTTTTTGAGAAACGGTTTTATCGCCCAGTTTTATTTCAAGAGTTAAATAATCACCGTCCGTTGTTTTTAACGGATAAAACCACTGCTTTGCGGGAAGGAAAAAGATTTTGTCGTTGGCATTATGCTTTTTTCCGTCAATCAGAATTTCTGTTTCGATAGTAGAGACGCCGTAACCGTTGTATTCGTCGTCGGTGACAGCCAGCACCGACATTCTGTATTCTTCGCAGGTTTCAAGCGTGATTATCCCGTCTTTGGCCTTTACTAAGTCTTTGCCAAGATAGATTTCTGTTTTTATTCCTTTGACTTTGTCGGGGTTGACGCCCTCGTTGTATATTTTTAAATCGTACAACACGTTGTCGGGGTTGTCTTTCGACTTGACGACCACCCTGTGATAGCCCCATTTGGAAAGTGTGACTTCACCGTTTTCTTCGACATTTATGTAATTTTCGGACTCGTCAAAACCGCGCTCGAAGTAAAGTTTTGAGGTGTCGGCGTTTTCAGGAAGACACTTGACGCCAAGTTCCAGAACGTCGCCCGTATAATAATGATCGACATCGGTCAGGACTTTGCCGTCACGCCTGACGCTTTTGACAACATAGCCCGTAACGGCGGAAACAGGGGGCGCGGGCTCATCGGATTTCATTGCCGACTGAATGTTGTCGGACACCTTCACCGACTGAATCGCGCTTTTATCGCCGGGCGTCAACGCCTCGCCCCAGATAAAAAGGGTGAGCGCAATCGTACAAAAAAGGGCCGTTAGCGCAAGCGCGCGAAGCCCTTTGAAATATTTGCGTTGATTTGTAGTTTCCATAAAATTCCCCGTCCCGAAATTATTTATCGGATTTATTGTATGCCTTCACGGATTTGTCCAGCATTTCTTTGGTAATTTTCGAGTTGCAGTACGGACAAACGCCGACGTCGTTGATAAGCTCGAACTTCGCGTTGCAGAAAGGGCAGTGGACGAGGTTGAGCGTCCCCGCGCGTTCCGCCTCCATCATTTCGTAATCCTTGTCGCGCATTGTGGTTTTGTCGATGATTCTTTCGTTGTCGAGGACGAGATAACCGTCAAGATAACCTTTTTGCACCATCGTTTTGACGTCGTTTGCCACGACTTCGGGATTCCTGTTGTGAACTTCCGCAAGCATTTTCACGCTTTTGATGCCGTCGCCGACAATCTGCGCTTTGAGACGCGAGAAATATTTAAGCTGACCGAAATGAATCCATACCAACGGCGCGCCGTAAAAGCCCATAACGATAAGGATAATGCCGACGATGCCCATCGCGCGGAAAGACTGACCTTTCGTAAAACCGATGACGGTCATCACGATTCCCAAAGGGAAACCGACCGAAAGGAAAATCGCCCATAAAAGAGTCCTTCTTGTTTTTATATCGATTTTGTTCATACCTGTCTCTTAAATCGTGTCTTTGAGCCCCAAAAGATAGTCGGAAGATACGCTGAACACTTTCGCAACCGCGACGATGTAACTTGCCTTAGGCTCGTTTACGCCGTTTTCCCAGAACGAAATTGTGCTTTTCGTAACGCCGATTTTTTTTGCGAGCTGGTCGCTCGTCATGCCTGCGTCGATGCGCAAATCCTTTAATCTTTCAGAAAAAGCCGATATATTCATATTATACACCTCGTATAGAATATTGTAAAGAATTCAAAACAAATATAAGCATCAATTTAGAATTCAAAACGATACTAAAAGGCGTTGAAACGAGAATGCAAAACGCTTAAAGCTGCGCGTAACGGTTGGCGTTTTTGAAAAAGTATGATAAAATTGACAATATGAAAGTTACGGATACTTACCTTGCCGAAATTACCGACTTCGGACTTGACGGCAAAGGGTTTTCAAAAATCGAAGATATTGCGGTGTTTACGCCGTACACGGCGGCGGGCGACCTTGTGAAAATCAAAATCAAAAAGGTTTACAAAGGAGTTGCCGAGGCGGACGCCGTGAAAATCGTGCGCCCCGCAAATTGCCGCGTCGTTCCGCCGTGCAAAACGTACGGGGAGTGTGGCGGCTGCGTGTTGCAGCACGTCGATTTTCCGACCGAAAACGAACTGAAACGAAAACTCCTTCAAACCACGCTGAACAAGGCGGGGATAAACGTTCGGGTTTCGGACACGGTTTTTGACAAGGAGTATGAATACCGCAACAAACTGCAAATGCCTTTCACCATCGACGGCGGCGAAATCACGCTCGGCTTTTTCAGGCGGAACACGCACGACGTGGTCGCGCTGTCCGGGTGCATGCTGCACGGCGATTTCGCGACGAAAATAATAAACGCCATGAAAATTTGGGCAAACGACGAAAAAAGGAAACAAAAACTTTCCGTTTACGACGAGGCGACGGGCAAAGGGTGTTTAAGGCACTTTGTCGCAAGGTACGTCGACGGGCTGCTGTTCGCGACGGTTGTGATAAACGGAAAAGAACTGCCGTACGGGCGCGAACTTTTTGAAATTATATCGAAAGATTTTGAATGCGTTTTGTATTCGTCAGTCAACGAAAAACGCACGAACGTCATTATGGGCGACGACGTGAAAAAACTATATGGCGCGGAAAGAGACGTCGATATCGACGGCATAAAAACCACGCTTTCGCCAAAGTCGTTTTTGCAGGTCAACGACGGGGTCAGACAAAAACTTTACGACGGGGTAAACGCCGCGGTGAAAAACGCGGACGTAATCATCGACGTTTATTCGGGCGTAGGAATCCTTACGTCGATGCTTGCAAAAGCCAATAAAAACGCCAAAGTCTACGGCGTGGAAATCGTGAAAGAAGCGGTTGAAAACGCAAATGATTTGATGAAGAAAAACGGGCTGTCGGAGCGCGTCGAAAACATTTGCGGCGACGCAACGAAAGTGCTGCCAAAACTCGTAAACGATATTTTAAGCAATGAAAAATCGAGCATAAAGCCCGAAATATGCGTGGTTATCGATCCGCCGAGAAAGGGCGCGACCGAAGAAGTGCTGGACGCCGTGATAAGGTCGGGCGCCGAAAAGTTCGTGTACGTTTCCTGCAATCCGAAAACCTTGCAACGGGACGTCAGGTACGTTGGTGATACTTTTGAAGTCGCGTCGGTAACGCCTTACAACATGTTTCCGAAAACGGCGGAACTCGAAACTTTGTGCGTGATGAAACGCAAGTCTTTATGACATGTTTTTGAGATAAGGCAGGGTGAATCTGAAGAAGGTTTTATACGCCTTGCATTTTTCAACGTCGCGCCTTTCGCGCTTACAGCCGCCTTTGCAAAGCATATAATATTCGCACGATTTACAAGTCTCGTCCACGACGAGACTTTCTTTTATGAATTCGACGGCTTTGTTCGTGTGTTCGAGCGTGAAAAAGTCTTTGTCCGAAATGTTGCCAAGAAGATATTCGTCGGTGCAATAAAAGTCGCACGGATACACGCTGCCGTCCGATTCGATCACGAACTGGTGCGTGCAATGCCCGTTCATACCGCACTGTTCGGCGCGCTCGAAGTGAGCAAGTCGCACGAAGTTGTCAAACTGGCGTATCGACGTGTAATCGCCGTTTGCCATATCTTTCTGGTACAACGCGAACGCCGACAATAAAAACAGGGCATAGCTTTTTTCGTCAAGGTAAAAATCGGGGTTTTCGACCTCTCCGGAAAGAGGTTTCAGACAGGGGATAAACTGCAACCGTTTGAAGCCTTGCGACGTGAAAAACGGATAAATCTTGCCGATTCTCATCGCGACGTCCTTTGTCAGAACGGTAAGGATATTGAAATTTACGTCGTGTTTTTGAAGAAGTTTTGCCGCCGCGACGACCTTTTGAAAAGTTGGGTTGCCGTCCTTGTCCACGCGGTTTACGTTTGCGGTTTCGTCGCCGTCAAGAGAAAGCCCGACAAGGAAGTCGCCTGTTTTGAAAATCTCGCACCATTCGTCGTCGATGAGTGTGCCGTTTGTCTGGATTCCCAAAAACACGGGCGAGTTTTTGATATTTGCGCGGGAGATGAGATTAAGCGTCGCCCTGAAAAACGCTTTCCCGGCAAGCAGAGGTTCGCCGCCTTGAAAGTTGAACCAGACGGGATTTCCGTCGGCATAGGCAAACGCTTTTTTGACGACGGTTTCCGCCGTTTGAAGGCTCATTGCGCCGTGCGACGGCGTTTCGCGGTTTTTCGCGACGTCGTTGTAAAAGCAGTATTTACACCGCATATTGCACGTTGACGACGCGGGCTTAATCATTATCGAAATCGGCGGCATTACTTAATCCCCCTGCGGTTTTCTTTCAACGATTTTCTGAAATCTTTAAGCGCTTCTAAAAGGGTATCGGCGACGTCGGGATAGGTCATCGAGATATTGTAGCCTTCCGCCGGGTCTTTATCGAGATTGAACAGATAGTTTTTGTATTGCTGGTCGATGAACGCCGAGTTCTCGGTGCGTACTTTCTGATAATACTTGAAATCGTACGTTACGCCGCCGACTTCAACGGGCATCTGAACGGCCTGAACCGTGCCTTTTTTCATATAGAAAAGGGCGTCGTGCACTCGGGAATCCGGGGCGATCTCGCCGCTCCAAAGCGATTTCAGATTCACGCCGTCGATAATACGATCCGAGGGGAGAACGTCCACGCCCGCGTACGACAATATCGTCGGAAACAGGTCGGTGAGCATTGCGCTCGATTCGATTTTATATCCGCCGGTCGAGTTTGCTATCGTGCCGTTTCTTACGCCCTTCGGGTAACTCACGATCATCGGGACTTTCATACCGCCGTCGAAAGTGGTGTTTTTCCTTCCGCGAAGACTTCCCGTAACGCCTTCACGCCCCGGACCGTTGTCGGACGTAAAGATGATCATCGTGTCGTCAAAGACGCCTTTGTCTTCAAGCATATCGAAAATTTCGCCAAGCGACTTGTCGAATTCTTCGATGCAGTCGACGTAACTGTCGTCGGTGGTATCGCCTTTTCCGTTGCCGTTGTTATCCGAGAAAATGGGGTAATGCGGCCACGGCGTCGCGTAAAACGAGAAGAACTTTTTGTTGTTGTCAATGGATTTTTCGAGCGTGGATTTCAATTCTTCAGTGAAAAGCCTTGTGGATTCGGACTGGTCAAGATTTTCGGCGTGAGTGCGTACTTCTTCGGCCTTCCCTCCGACTTCGCGTACCCAGTTATAGGGCGTCATATCGTTGACGTAATAGCTGCCGTAGAAGTAATCGAAGCCCTGATTCGTGGGGAGATATTCGCCATAGTCGCCAAGGTTCCACTTTCCGATGCACGACGTGTCGTAGCCGACCGCTTTCAACGCTTCGGCAATGGTGATTTCGTCGCCCAAAATACCGTCCACGTTGTTTAAGAACTGATATGGATTGATAAAGTGGGTGATTGAGTACGGATCGCTGTCGCAAGGCGTCGGGAAAATAACGTTGTCGATATAGCCGCGCGTGGCGTAACGACCGGTAAGAAGACTGAACCTTGACGGGGTGCAGACGGGTGCGGATGCGTAAAAGTTTTCCATAAAAATTCCGTTTTCTGTCGCATACTTTCCGCCTTCTGCAAGGGAGTCGATGTTGGGCGTTTTAATGGTGGCGTTTGCTTTTCCGAGATAGCTGTACGCCGAAATGTCCGAGTACGCCATATCGTCCATAAGTATGATAAGGACGTTGGGCGCGGTGGCGTCGGCTTGTGTTTTCGACAGTTCTTTAAGGTATGCGTCGTGTCCCGCCTGCAAACTTTCGACGGTCGGACGGATTCTCAAAGACATATAAAAGACGTAGCACAAAGACGTCGCTGTCATCGCAAGGGACAACGCCGCCGTCGCAAAGCGTTTAAGAGTGCCGTCGGGAAGTTTCTTATCAAGCGCGTAAAGCATTAGTCCCGAGAAAAGCGGCAACGCGGACAAAATAAGATTATACCACACGATTTTGCCGAACTCGTCCGCGCCCCAGAAAAG
>ULVG01007393.1_pt1 | contig 13470 bp, 10 predicted proteins | sample 1959221 | NCBI WGS metagenome assembly ULVG01 (sample SAMEA4835780, study PRJEB28245) | human gut metagenome | biome: gut microbiome; material: fecal sample | place: Denmark | collected 2008
AGGGTAACCGATAGCCGGACGGATTCCTTGGTATTTCACCTTGTAAAGATCCGGGATAGACAAGGATTCGTCTTTAGCATATCCCCAATATTCTTTACGTACTTTCTCATGAAGATATTCGGCTGTAGCTTCCGCTAGGCGATCGGTCAAGGTTTGCAGCAACATTGAATTATAGGTATCGCCTTCTTCCTCAAATTTATCCTTCAAACAATCAGCGCCAGCTCCAGCGGTAACGACAAACGCCCCTACATAATCAGTTCGCTCCTCGGAAACCGGTATTACATAATCGGAAAGACATTTATAAATATTTTCCTCTTTTTTTACTTGCTGACGTAATAAAGGCAGCGCTATATCACCCATTCGGATCGTATCCCCTTCACTATTCGCTGAGAAAAATCCGTAAATCGCTTTACAATATTCAACCTTCATATTGACCAGCCGATCCAATAACCTAACAGCATCCTTGTATAATTGCATCGCCTCGGTAGCCTTCGCACGATCTTTTTCCGGGAATCCGGCCAACCAAGAGGCACGACAAGAATCGCAACCATGTATCTGGGAGATTTCCGAGAAACGGCCATTCAATTTCCATGCGCTAAAAAAGAAGGTCCAGTGGATATAAGGAATCACTTCTTCCAAGGGGATATAAGGGATAACATGTACCCCCATCCGGGCCGGAACAACCGGTGTATACCCGGTCCAATCTATTTCTATCGGATGCTTACGAGCCTCTGAAAGAGAAGCCAAGGTCTCTTTCTTCTGCCCTAAAGAGGCACGCAAGGCTTCTTGTTCTTGTTCCAACTCCCTGATATAAGCGTCACGGGTATCTGGATTCAATAGTTTGGCGGCGATCAACGGATTCTGTGAGGCATCCAGCACATGAATCACCGGATAATCATAATGCGGAGCGATCTTCCCCGCCGTATGCAATTTGGAGGTCGTAGCGCCACCCACCATCATAGGAATCGTAAGTCCCGCTTTCTGCATCTCGTCCGCAACATGCGCCATCTCTTCTAAAGAAGGGGTTATCAGGCCGGATAAGCAAACCAGATCCGGTTTCTCCTCGATCGCTTTCTTTATGATCACATCTGCGGGAACCATTACCCCTAAATCAATCACCTCGTAGTTATTACAAGACAATACGATAGAGACGATATTCTTACCGATATCATGTACATCCCCTTTTACCGTAGCGAAAATCACTTTACCGGCCTTCGCAGAGCCGGAAGCTTTCTTTTCAGATTCAATGGCCGGTTGTAAAATAGCCACGGCCTTTTTCATCGTACGTGCGGTCTTCACGACTTGAGGGAGAAACATCTTTCCGGCACCGAATAACTCGCCGACCTTATTCATTCCGCTCATTAACGGACCGTCAATTATATCCACGGCATGCGAATAAGTCCGCAAGGCTTCTTGTAAATCATCCTCCAAATAGTCTCCGATCCCTTTAATTAAGGCATGCTCCAAACGCTCCTTCAATGAAAGCTCACGCCAAGCCTCATGCTTCTCCGGAGTTTCTCCGGAAGCTTGAACATGTAAATTTTGAGCATAAGTAATTAATTCCTCGGCAGCTTCCGGACGGCGTGCCAAGATCACGTCTTCCAACAAGGTACGGAACTCCGGCTCTATATCCTCATAAAGTACGGAGGTAGACGGATTCACGATACCCATATCCATCCCCTTCCCAATCGCATGATATAGAAATACGGAATGCATAGCCTCGCGTACATGATTGTTCCCCCGGAAAGAGAAAGATAAATTACTTACACCACCACTCACCTTCGCACCCGGCAAGTTCTTCTTGATCCATTCAACGGCACGGATAAACGCCAGACCATAGCCATTATGTTCCTCCATACCGGTAGCGATCGCCAATACGTTCGGGTCAAAAATAATATCTTGGAGATTGAAATCGATCTTCTCGATCAATAGGCGATAGGCCCGTTCACAAATCTCAATCTTTCTTTCATAGGTATCCGCCTGCCCCTTCTCGTCGAAAGCCATCACGACCGCAGCCGCACCCAGTTGCTTAATACGGGCGGCATGTTTAAGGAAGACCTCCTCTCCTTCTTTCAAGGAGATGGAATTCACGATGCTCTTTCCTTGCACGCACATCAAGCCTTCCTCGATCACTTCCCATTTAGAAGAATCGATCATGACGGGTACACGGGCAATATCCGGTTCGGAGGCGATCAAGTTTAAGAATGTCTTCATTTCTTTCACGGCATCCAACATACCATCGTCCATATTGATATCGATCACTTGGGCGCCATCCTCCACTTGCTTACGAGCGATCGTCAACGCTTCCTCATAACTGCCTTCTTTTATCAAGCGTAAGAATTTCCGAGAACCGGCCACATTACAACGCTCTCCCACGTTCACGAAATTATTCTCCGGTTTCACCTCCAGCAGTTCCAAGCCCGACAGCCACAGGCAATCCGGTTTCAAAGCCGGGATATGCGGTTTAGCTCCTTTCACCAACTCCGGATACCGGGAGATATGCGCTGGAGTCGTTCCGCAACAGCCTCCGATAATGTTCACTAATCCCTCTTCCACAAAAGGCTTCACATGTTGGGCCATTTTATCCGGCGTCTCGTCATAGGTACCAAAACTATTCGGCAATCCGGCGTTCGGATAAGCGCTGATATAATAGGGGGCATACTTCGCCAACTCTTGTAAATAGGGCTTCATATCCGCCGCTCCGAAAGAGCAGTTTAAGCCAACCGAAACAATATGTGTATGCTGTATGGAAGCTAAGAAGGCCAATAAAGTCTGTCCGGAAAATGTTCGTCCACCTTGCGCAGACAAAGTCAAAGACAACATAATCGGCAGGTCTTTTTCTTTCTCTTTCAACACGACCTCAGCCGCTTCCAATCCCGCTTTTACGTTCAACGTATCGAAAGTAGTCTCGAAAAGGATGATATCCCCCCCGCCATCAACAAGTCCCTCGACTTGCTCCTTGTAGGCATTATACAAATCTTTATAAGTTACGGCACGATAAGCGGGATCGCTTACATCCGGACTCATGGAAGCTGTCTTATTGGTAGGACCGATCGATCCGGCCACGAAGATCGTACGATCCGGATGCTCTGCCATATAGGTATCCGCCACTTCCCTCGACAATCGGCCGGCGGCCAGATTTATCTCACGTACATAGGCCTCCATCGCATAATCTGCCATGGAAATAGCATTCGCATTAAACGTATTCGTAGCGAAGATATCCGCTCCCGCATCCAAATACTGACGATGAATAGACTGGATTACATCCGGGCGGGTGATACACAATAAATCATTGTTCCCCTTCAACTGTCCCGGAAAATCGGCGAAACGTTCGCCTCGGTAATCTTGTTCGTTTAGTTTGAAACTTTGGATCATGGTACCCATACCACCATCCAAGATCAAAATGCGCTCATTCAAGAGTCGCAGAAATCGTTCCTTATTCATAAATATGTTTTACCTTTCTTGCGTACATATAACTATATCCCCGGAGGATCCATACCACAACGATGGCGAAAAACAGACGGGTAGGCACCACCCAAAGAACGGGTACCCCTATCGCGGCAAAGATGATCGTATCTTCCAACAGGGAATGGCACACGGCCAAATGATGGTTCAGCAAGTTGCCGTCACCGTAAGACAACTTCCTCTGCTCCATTTGCTCTACCATAATAGCCCCGCCATAAGCCAGTCCAACCACATTACCTACCAACCACAAAAAAGCGGCATCTTGAGGCAAGCCAAATAATCGCATCAGTGGAGAAAAGACCGAGGACAATCCTTTCATTAGATTAAACTCTTCCAATATATAATGAAGGATCATTAAAGCCGTAACAATTATCAAAATAGAAATCACCACCTTCATCGAGCTGGTAAACCAAAGTACGAATACTTCCAACCAATTATCGCATACAGCCGCGCTTTGAGCGATCCCGACCTGTCCCCATCCTTCATGGGGCATTACCCAATTCAAAGAAAAGGCGATCACGAAACTCATGATCAAACGGAGCAGCGTCATCTCCCAGAAAGAAGACCCAGTCTTTGCCTGTACGGAGGATTCTACCATTAGATTATGGGAAGTAAGGCACATCAATGCTAATATCGTAGCTTCACGGACTCCTAAAGACATCGAGGTGATCAAAGCGATCGGAGCATATAATGGGGAGAATATACTGGTTATAAAAACAATGGCTGTCTCCCCCGGCAGACCCACCAACGAGAACACGGGCACTAACCAATCCGAGATCTGACCTAATATTCCGGAATATTGCAATATACGGACCAATAAAGAAATAGGCAAAATAATCTTTAGCAGCCATAAACACGTCTTGCCTGCTTTAGGCAGAGCTTTCAGGATACATCCCCAAACCCTACCGATCACGCCTTGCCCTGTTTCCATCTCGACTTATCGTTTGAAAGCCCGATCCATCTCCCGTCGGTCGTCACGTTCCCGGATGGAGTCTCGCTTATCATATTCCTTTTTACCTCGTGCGATCGCGACGACTACTTTCGCCAATCCTTTCTCATTGATAAACAAACGAGTGGGAACGATCGTAAAACCACTAGCACGAACCGCACCCTCGATCTTTCGTAATTCCTTTTTGGTAAGAAGTAATTTCCGGTCCCGCCGTGCGTTGTGATTATTGTACGTACCGTAAAAATATTCGGCGATGTACATATTCTTCACCCACAGTTCCCCTTTTTCCACGATACAAAACGTATCTACCAAACTCGCCTTCCCTAAACGGATCGATTTAATCTCCGTTCCGGTCAGTACGATCCCGGCCGTAAAAGTGTCGAGCAACTCGTAGTCGAACGTCGCCCGCTTATTCTTTATCTGTATGTTATTACTAATCTTCTCCTTCATCTTGTGTTATTCTGTCAAAAACTCAAACCGGGCATCAGCATCGATAACAAAATCTCGATAACTGCCGGAGTCAGTAATATAATGGCGGTTGTAAATCCTACGAACTTCAAGCGGATCTTCTCCTCGACTCCCATATACGGACCAGCGCCTTCCCAAACAATATAGAATGTATAAAGGATAAATATCCGCAAGAAGAAAAACTCGGGAAGCAACATCAATACGATATTCAAAGCGAACATCAACGACGAGGAATACCCGACGAAGCGCAACCACAGTTTCAAATCCTTCTCCCGTTTAAATATACCTTGCCATATCTCGTTCATCAGATAAGCCCCGAGGTAAAAACCACCGAACGAGGACACCAATGTCCGGATAGACGACTTCAAGGCCAGCTCTAAATCAAACTCCTTCCGCGTAAACAATACGCCCAGAAAAGCCGCAACAGTAACGAAGCCGATCAAAGGATACACGAATCGGGATAAGAACTCCTCCTGCTTCTCTCCTTTTTTCGCTAACAAGACCCACGCCTTCGCTGGCTGTGAGATGATAGCGATTACCCACCTAAATATCTCCTTATACATCTCTGTTTACTTTTAAATAGCAAAAGTATATATTTAATTCGTAAAACGCAACGTAAATACGTCGGTAGCCCCCCAAACACATGCGGTTGTATCCGCATTATAGCGTTCGGCATAATTTATTTTAAAGTTTATCTCATTTTGCCCCTCCCTGCTCTCTATCGCTTTGGCTTGGTCCAAAAACTTATCGATCGTAAAAGCGGTCGTATTGATCCATTTAGTGGAATCGCCGGTACCCCCCTCTTGGGTTACCCGGAGATATAGGTTATAGATCCGTTGTCCGTCATCATCTTTTTCCACCTCCTGATCAGGGTTATAGGATAAATTGAAAATATCCTTTTGGTCTACCTGATGATTTATATGTTGGGTTTGCAAGAAGAAACGTCCTTCCAAATAAATACTTTTCTTAAAGTCCAGCGTAACCAGACGCTCCTTGTCCAATACGACCGTAGTATCAGTTAATGTCTCATGCAAAGGCCATACAGCGACCGAATCATACTTATAAATCTCAGCGTTGTAAACACCATTGCCCAATTCCTCGCTAAAATTCGTCTTGAAATCAACCACGCAACAGTCACCCTCTTTCAAATCCGTCCGGTTCTCAAACTCAGAGGAAGAGACGATAAAGATATTCCCTTGATCATCTGCCGTATAGATACATCGCATAGGATTCTCACGTATCACTCCTACCCGATGATAATTGATGGAGTTACTTCCATCCCCCATACAAGAGGTCATTAAGAAAAACAAGGATAAAAATAAGCCGTATAAAATTCGCTTTCTCATCTTTTTTAGTTTATAAGTAAAGGATCTGTTACTCCCCATGTAAACTGGGTACTATCTTTCGGATTAATTTGATCGATATAATGAATCCGAACATACATATCCGCATCACGTCCACCTTGTTCTCGCATATCTTTGATAAAGTTCCCCAGATTAAAGGCATTGATAACCGCGATAGCCTCTTCTGCCTTGTCCTCCGGCTTTCCGGTCGTAGCGGCAGCCCGTAAATATAAGGAATAAATTGATTTCCGATTTTCAACAACTGGTTGTTGAGTCGGATCATAAGTCAGTTGCCAATTTAAAGCCCGGTCTTTTGTTGTCCAACAGGCGGAAGGCAAAAACAAATAATCTTCCAATTTGACGTACAGAACAGAGTCGTTCGGATTAACCGCAAGTATCGGTTGCTCATTTGTCAATAGTTTATGCGTATCCGTAAGAGGACTCTCAGCGTTTTGCTGGTTAACGGCGGTTTCCCCTTGTATCGTCACCGTATAATACCCTTTTTGTTCCGCACCCGTATTTTCCGGCAAGCTAGGATCATAATCAAAACTCACCAACAAGCATTTACCCTCTGAGTATGAGCTCAGCTTCGTCGAATAGATCCAACCGAACCGGGTATTAGCCATCATCAACGCGCTATCTCCATGTTGACGAACCACAGCGGCGGTCGTTCCCGGATTATAGACGTTATTTATGTCTTTTAGGCAAGAGGTAAACAGACCCATGATAACCGCCACCCAGACAAAACCTATTAAATTCTTGTATCTCATTTCACAATACTCCTCTTAAAGTACGCAAAGATACGATCTTTACCCATATACATAAAAAAAACGGCAAAAAAATAGGGCGTATCGATAATCTTCTTATCGGTACGCCCTCAACTTCTATACTAATTTCTTTATGAGTTTTTCACGACTTGGAATAGAACGGTATAAGAAGCCCATTTCAAATCCGTACTATCTTTTTCATTAATCGTATTTAGATAATTGACCTTAAGATTAAAAGACTTTGAATCTTTATTAGCCTCAGCGCTATTCACAGACTCCAATACAGACTTAACATTAAACGCACGGACTTCTCCTATGGATGATGCAGCAGAACCTGTTCCGTCCGCTACTTTAGCGACACGCAAGAACAAGTCATATGTCGGGACATTATCCACCATAGTAGGCTCCTTTGAACGATCCCAATATAAAGTATAAGAATTTTTCTGATCCTTAAACATATCCATTGTTATAAAGAAGAATAAATAACCGTCTACATACACCCCATAGTCGCCATTGCTAAATAGGTTTTTTACAGGTATCTCATTCTGAAGTAAGCTGGCCGAATCTGGCACATTATAAAAGACTGGCTGTCCTTTTGTTATCTCATCTGCCACAGAGATTGTCGCTGTTAAATAACCATTTGTCGCCGCATTCGCATTCTCCGGAGAATTTAGGTCTAATTCATAGTTGATCAAGTAACAAGCTCCGTCAACTACTTGTGCCGATAAAGACGGAGAGTATAATGCTCCCATATTTGTATTCAGTACCGTTTTATATGTCTTTTCAGAAAGACCTGCGACACCAAAGCCGGCACGAGTCACCGTATTATTCGATTCTCCAAGACAAGAGGTCAACAACAATAATGACGCAGCCGCCGCTGCTCCAATTAATTTAAATGCTTTCATAATTCAATTTTTCTATTTTTAAGTATTTGTATTTACACTGTTAATCTATCGAGTATTAAAAACCAAAACGAAATCCAAACTGAAGGCTCATGTTAAACGGCTTCTCCGAATGGATGGTTTCGATCTCGCTGCCATTATCAAAATAATAGCTGGCTCCCACCTCAGCGAAAGCGCTTACAAAACGGATAATCGGATAACTTACACCCGCACGGGCATTTACAGACCATAGCCATTCTTTCATTCGAATATGTTCACTTTGCTTTGCGATCTCTACCTCATCCGAGAATAATTTCATTCTACGTTTGCCAGCGACATTCACTTCCGCCATACCTCCGGCTGAGGCGTAAAACATAAAACGATTCCATTCCGCGATCTTATAAGTCAATGATAATGGAATTCCTATAAAATGCAATCGCTGATCATTCTCTATATGATACGTATTATTCGTACTCCACTCCGATCTTAAGTAAGAATAAGTTAATCCAGTCTGCAAAGAAAAACGATTATTCAAATAACGACTAATTGAGATCCCCACCCCAATAGGCGTCTTATGATGAATATCCGTCTTAGCAGGATCTTTCTTCTCCGCATCGAACGAATTTAAGCTCATCAGATTCTCACTCTTAAGCACGCTGCTATTCGTCACATACTGAGGGACCAGATTATCAGCGCCCATAGAAAGACCTCCACCTCCCATACCGAACCCCCATTTCCGGGACGCAGTCTTCTCCGGCTTCTTTTTAGCAACAGGAGTAGCATCCGCGACAAGTACATCATTCTTGAGAACAACTATCTCATCATTATTCCTTTCAACCTCCGGCTCAACGGTATCTTTCTCATTCGCCGGTATATCAGCAGACATTACCTCCGACTCAGAAATAGGCCGATCCTCTGCGCTCTCTACATTTTGCCGGAACGCTGCCATCCTAGCCTTAGCTCCCACTTTAACCGCTCCAGATGCCGCTTTTGCCTTCACGACCGCAGCAGCAGGAATAGTCGCTAATACGGGTGCTTGCTCCATCGTTTTCTCTACCGGAACAACCGGGGTATCCACGGATGTCGACTCTTGTGAAGACTGTATTTCTTGGGCTATAGGTAGATCTTCCATCTCCCTGTCATATAAATAGATACCACCCGATACGACCAATAAGGAGATCACGGCGGCGGCAACCCAGTAGCGAAGCGTACGACGCAAAGGAACCGGAGCCTTTCCGGGCAATCGATCGGCTATAGCCTCCCAGTCGCCGGGTAGCGTATCCATCTCGAAATCCTCTAGCTTCGATCGGATCGCGTCATCCCATATATCTCTTTCCTTTTTACTCATCTTATCTCAATACAATGCGTTAATTCTACGTTGTAATAACTGCTTGGCACGGGTATATTGGGAACGGGAAGTACTCTCTGTTATGTTCAACATCTCACTGATCTCCTTATGAGAATATCCCTCTATCGCGAACATATTGAATACGGTACGGAAGCCAACCGGCAACTCCTTCACTAGATTCATCAACTCAGCCGCCGACATGTCCGAGATAGCCGAACTATCGGGTTGAATCAGTTCCGCCGTATTGTCAAGATCGGTCGCTTCACGCAACACATCCGACTTTCGCAGATATTCCAACGCACAATTAACAAAGATCTTCCGCATCCACCCCTCAAATGAACCACTCCCTGTATAGGAATCCATACTGGTAAAGATTTTCACGAAGCCATCCTGCAACAAATCACGAGCCGTTTCCCTGTCGTTCACATAACGAAGGCAAACTCCCATCATTTTTCGGGAATACGCATCATAAAGCTCTTTTTGAGCTCGTCTCTCCCCCTTCCGACAACCCTCTATCAGTTGTAGCTCATTCATTCAGTCGTGCCTTGAACGTCTCCCTTCTGGAGACTGTACAATATTAGGATGTAAATAATTAAACAAACGCTGCATTCCGTAGAAAAATTATTTCATAAACAGGGCGGACACTCCGGCCCGCCCTCACGGAACATCTGCAAAGATAAGATGTTCTTATGAATTTCCATGTTAATGAGCGTGAGTATGCTCACTTTTTTTCGCCGGAGGTACCGGACAGCCGGCGCCATTATCTACCGGAACCGCTTCCATACCGATCTTTTTGAAGGCCGCGGCCAAGCGAGTCTTCGAAGTCTTATCCGTCTTGTAAGTCACAATGGCCGTACGGGTGCTCAGATCACATTTCAAGTCGGTCACTCCTTTCTCGAAAGCGATATTTTTCTCGATCTTCTTGATACAGTGATCACAATCCATCGCTTCGATAAAGAATGTCACAGAGTCCTTCTTCTTTTTCGCGTCTTGGGCGAATGTCATCGATACCGTACATACAGCACAAAACAATAACATAATTAATCGTCTCATAATCAATCGTTTTTAATATTAATAGTTCTAATTATCCATTCATATCTACCAAAAGAAAAGTACCACTATAGGCATCGGGCTACACGTATATAGGCGTAGAGGCACACCAGTATACGCATAGGCCTACACGTATATACGTGTCAATCCCTGCTTATATTAAAGCGGATACCCGCATAAATTTTCCGTCCATGCACCGGTCCCCACACCATAGATCCATCGAAGTTATCCCCTCTGGGATTGCTGGCATCGATAATCGGATTCGGTTGTTTGTAATTAAACAGGTTCTCCGCTCCCACGTAAATAGACCATTGACGGAAATATTTCGTAATCTGCGCATTCACTACCGTATAAGCCTTAAAATTCGGCTCCCATAACGGATTAGACGCATCCGGTGTCGGCATACGACCGCCTCCATTAAACTGGCCGGTCAAATCAAACTGCCATTTTTTCAACGGGGTTTGATAAGAAGCGGTCAATAAACCTTTATAATCACTAACCAACGGCTTTTTCAATCGATGCGCTACACCCTCCTCATTCCGGTAATCGGTCTTCGCGTCCGTATAACGATAAGCGGCCGTTAACGTAAATCCCCGGAAAAAAGGATAGGAAGCCTCCACTTGGAAGCTATTCGAATAGGAACGCCCATCCAGATTGTAGAAACGAACCGCATGAGGATCACTATCCATATCCACCACGATTTGCTTCAAGAAATCGGTATAATACCATTCCCCGCTCAAGCTCAGTTCCTTCCCGAACAAAGGTATATAAAATGACAGATTCACACCGGTATTCCACGCTTCTTCTTGATCCAGATTGTCGGCGATATACATTTTTCGACTACTGGATAACAAAAAGTTGTTCTCTGCCAGCACATTCGCTGTCCGAAATCCTTTACCTGCCGAAGCCCGGATATGGAACCAGTCAAAAGGATTATATTTAATATGTACACGAGGGGTTACAAAGAAATCATACAACGTACTATAATCCGCACGTACACCCGCCAATAAGATCAGTTTATCATTCAGATTGAACGTATATTGGGCATAAGCTCCCGGCACGACTTCCGTACGGTCATAGGCATGACGGACCGACTCTCCTCCCGCATATTGAACCAGATTCTCGTCGAAACCATCATAGTTCATACTTAATCCGGTACTCAAGCTATGCATCGGCGTAAACTCCTTTTCATACAGCAAACTGGCATATACATTATTCTGATATACATTATAGGGCGTACGGTCATATCTTGATTTTTGCTCATGATAAGAACCGGAAAGTATCAATGCCACGCTCTCTACCTTTTCCTTATCGATAATATAGGCCTGCTTCGTAAATAATTCGGCCCGGTTCGTATTTAAATGAATCCGATACGGGTCGGTGAAATCATGGTGTTTCGTATCCTGCCCACCGGTACGGCTCTCATGCAGATAGCGAACTCCGCATTGAGCCACGTATTTATCCAATTTATGATACCAACGATTCATTACGTTCACCTGTTCCCTTAGCGGCGTATCGAGAAAACCATCGTCATTACCGTCATGTTGCATTTTATCATTCGAGTAGTGTACCAATAAACCGGTAGAGAGCTTGTCGTTGATATGCCAAGAAGCATCCGCATTCCCTTCATAACGTCCGGCATCACTAGCGAACACATTAGCAGAGAAAATATCCGCCGTAGGGGGCTTCTTGAATTCCACGTTGATTTGTCCGGCCAACGCCTCATACCCATTCTTAACCGAAGAGGTTCCTTTAGACACCTGAATACTTTCCATCCAAGCTCCCGGAACATAATCCAGCCCATATAAGGAAGCGGCCCCCCGGAAATTCGGGTAATTCTCGGTCAACATTTGTACGTAGGTTCCCGCCAATCCCAACAGTTTAATTTGCCGGGCACCTGTAGCCGCATCCGAGTACGATACATCGACAGACGGATTTGTCTCAAAGCTCTCCGCCAGATTACAGCAGGCCGCACGGCAAATCTCATCGTACGTAATTTTCTGAGTTTGCAATACGCTCGTACGGGAAGCGATGGTTCCCATCTTGCGCTCACTAACCACGACCTCATCCAAGGCGATCTCACCTTTTAAGATAATCTGCATAGCATCGTCCTTCTCATCCACAGGGGTGACCTCAGTCATATAACCGATATAGCTAACCACCAGATTCTTGGAGTCACCTTTTCGTTCTAACTCGAAATTTCCATCCACATCGGACGTGGTTCCATTTTGGGTTCCTTCCCAATATACATTTGCACCGATAATAGGTTGTTTGTTTTCATCACATACACGTCCTTTCACTTTCTTGCCGGAATCCTCGGCCCAAGTCAAAGTAAAAGTCAAACAGGACAGTAAAAATATCAGATATAATTGTCTTAACATGATAGTTGTTATTTGATTGAATCGTTAAATACAGTTTCCGCAGGGATAGAGTATCCCCTACCTTAAAAACCAAAGGGTATTCAGCGAGCAGCTTCCACCCTCACGAATACAATCAAATCAAAAGCGTAGTCAATAAAGAAAGGTACACACGAGGACAGGCTACAGGAGGACCTGTCACCCTAATCTCATAGGAATCAGCAAATAAGGAAGCGATTTGTAAACTCTCGAAAATAGAGGAGAAGAGCAAATCATGTACGACTGGTTGCAGATCCGGTACTTGTATATTTACAGAATTCCAATCAAAATCAACCCGTTCAATGCCACAGCCGTTCATGCCACAACACTCCACCGTATTATTCGCAAGCTTATCACGACTATGATCATGTCCATGAATCTCACAGCACTTAGCTGCCAATAAAGCCTCCACTCCCTCTTTCTCGCAAACGCCACAACAATAAGATACGAAATTAACCCCCGCTCCCCCATAAAAGATCAAGGAAGCAAGAATTACAAGAAACAAGGATGTGGCAAATCGTCTCATATGCCGCAAAAATAAGCAAAAAAACTCGAAATCAAAATACCCCCTTTACTTGATAAATTTAGACAGGTAATAATAGGTATCCGGAGAAGGTTCACTCTCCATCCGGTAACGGGTGGAAGCCGTTACAGAAAATGTATACCCACGTTCAGACTCTACATCGATAGGAAGAAAAAGCTCGTTGCCATAAATATTCGTAGCTAATATGGATTTTGCCGAAGCCGTGTCGATCGAATCCGTCAATGAATAATAAACGGTATAAGTTAAATCCTGCTTTTCC
>ULVG01065273.1_pt1 | contig 13184 bp, 16 predicted proteins | sample 1959221 | NCBI WGS metagenome assembly ULVG01 (sample SAMEA4835780, study PRJEB28245) | human gut metagenome | biome: gut microbiome; material: fecal sample | place: Denmark | collected 2008
CGGCATTAACGATTACGGCGAGTTGTTCTTAGGTGGGAATGGTTCCGGTTATAACTTACCTAACACCAAAGAAAATGTAGAATATATCCGTGCAGACTTTGAATACTGGACAAAATAACGTTAATGTGTGGGCTTATGGAGTATATTCTCTAATATTTATTCTAAGGAGGGTTAAGTCATGAATGAAATCCATTATAAAACCATTAACGATGAAATCCGTTTTAAGGCCCTGATGAAGCACGTTGAAGATTGGGAAAGCATTTCCTTTGATCTCTATAAGACTAAGCGTGATAAATACGGCGAGGTGGATCAAGAGGTTGCAATTCTCAAAGGGGAATGGAAAGTTTGGAATATGCTATTGGCACTCATGAAAGACGATCGTCGCATGGCACAGTTAGCACGGCGGTATTTCGGAAGGGAGGTTCAACGATGATCTATTTAGTAATGTGGAAATATGATGATGGCTTTTGGAGAACATACACAACTACATCTTTGAAAAGCGCAATGCTTGTGTATGAGTTCAAGAAGAACATCTATGACACAGTGGAGTTTTACCAGAAACAAGATACTTGCATGGAGTTAATTATTAGAGGCGGAAAGGTGGAATCCTATTGCGTTATCGTCTGATTTACTATAAGAACGGCGAACAGCTTTCTTGCTGGTCGAATGATTATAGCTGGATTCTTGAGCGTTCTATCCGTTTCCATAACTGCGGCTATGATGTTGAAATCTGGGAATACAATGAGCAGGGATCACGCCTGTTAGAAAGGAATATACATGAAAACTAAGTGCTTTTTATTGACTGTCCACTTTGAGCATATTCCCAAGCACACATATTTGTTTTTCGATATGCATAATGTGATTGAGTGCGTGAACTATATCAAGCGCACTAAGCCAAGTCTCCGCATTAACCTCATACGAAAGGAGTTGACAAGAGAACAATGCGAAGCCGTTTTAAGCACCGGGCAACTACCCATTTGACACTATCCGTTCCGGCTGACCTCAAGGACACGCTTGAGGTCATAGCCGCCGAACGTGATATGTCTACCTCGGCTTATTGCCGTGAGCTTTTCCGAAAGGAGATAGCAAAGCATGAAGTTTTACCGAACAGCAGACCCTGCAACTGGGGAAGTGATTGACCCAAAAGAAACCCCGGAATTTTACACACTGGATGCTATCCGACACGCTGATGTATGGACACCAGAAACAATCAAGCATGAGTACCAGAGACTACGAGCAATTGCCGTAAAGCGCTTGAAGCGCATTGAAGAAAGTGAAATCGGCAGAGCAAGCAAGACATACTATTATAATAAGGACAAGTATAAACCTGCGTCAGAACTGAAACCATACGAGCAGAAAATCCTATTGGCAGACCTCGCTAAGATGATGCAAGCAAAGACCGGTACGCTCACAGGTATTAAACGCTATCGCAAAGAAGCAATCAAGACTTTCCACGAACACGGCTATGAATACGTTAACGAACAAAATTTCAACGATCTGGGCGAGTTCTTCCGTTACTGGAAAGCGTCTAACCTGCGTGGCTATGGCAGTCTCGTAGCAATGGACGTATACGAGAAAATCAAAAACTCAGAAGCATTTGAACGATCAACGCAGAAAGTCAATAAATCAGCCGAAATTTTCCGGGCGTTTCAAGCGTGGCAAACGGAGCGAGATGCACCATTTCAACGCAAGTCGAATGTTGTAGAACGATCTTCCGGTGAGCTATTGCAGGCGTTAGATGAATTTCTATGGTAATCAAGCCGTCAGAATTTCCCTTTGAATGGCTTGAGCAAATACCGGAAGTAAAAAGGAAGAAAGGCAATCAACGCACGAAGAAGCGCCGGAAATATAAAGACCTCGTAACAGCGTTTGACATTGAGACAACCAGACTTGCAGATATTGAAAATTCTATCATGTACGTTTGGCAGTGGCAATTTGGAAACGCCTATACAGTTGTTGGGAGAACGTGGGATGAATTTACACAATTTCAAAAGAAATTGCATAACATTCTTGATAACAATTTTCTGGTTGTTTTTGTTCACAATCTTTCCTATGAATTTCAGTTTCTAAGAGGTATTTACCCATTTGAGCCGGAGGAAGTTTTTGCCGTCCGATCTCGCAAAGTCTTGAAATGTGATATGTACAACTGCTTTGAGTTTCGATGCAGTTACCTGCACAGCAACATGAACTTAGACATCTATACCAAGAAAATGGGCGTACAGCACAAGAAGCTGACCGGCACATTTGACTATGACAAAGTACGCTATCCATGGACAGAACTGACCGAACAGGAAATAGCTTATTGCATCCATGATGTGCAAGGCTTAACCGAAGCAATCCAGATTGAATTGGAGCATGACGGTGACAATCTATATACATTTCCGCTAACGTCAACCGGCTATGTTCGCCGGGATGCCAAGAAAGCAATGTCGGAAGTGTCATACAGCTTTGTGAAGTCACAGCTGCCAGACTACGAGATTTACAAGATGCTCCGCGAAGCGTTCCGGGGTGGTAACACCCACGCGAACCGCTACTACACCAATTACACGCTGCATAACGTTCACAGCGCAGACCGATCCAGCAGTTACCCGGATGTAATGTGCAACTGCAAATTTCCGGTAAGCGAATTTTACAGGCTGGGCGATGTGCCATTTGACGAAGTTATTAAGATATTAGGCAAGCGTCAAAAAGCATGCATCATGCGAGTAGCAATCACCGGCGCACACCTGCAAAGGGTTGACTGGGGTTGTCCATATCTGTCATTAGCCAAATGCAGACACGTTGAAAACGCACTGCTTGATAACGGCAGAATTATTTCCGCTGACTATCTGGAAACCACTATAACAGACATTGATTTAAAAATTCTGCTAAGTGAGTACGCATGGACGGATATGAAATTTTACGATGTAGCAACTGCCCGTTATGGCTATTTGCCGAAGCCGCTCATAAAAACGATCTGCCAATACTACAAGTACAAGACGGAGTTAAAGAACGTTGACGGGCAGGAATTGCTTTACATGAAGTCGAAGAACAAGTTAAATTCCCTTTATGGAATGTGCGCGCAAGACCCTGTAAAGCAGTCAATTCTATTTGTCAATAATGACTTTGAAGAACAGAATGAGGACGAAGCTAGTTTACTGTTAGCATATAACCGAAAAGCGTTCCTTGCGTATCAGTGGGGCGTATGGGTGACAGCCTGGGCACGCTACCGGCTGGAAGAAGGCATACAGCTTGCCCATGGAGATCCAGAGGATCCCAATGCACCGCAATTTGTCTATTGTGACACTGACAGCGTGAAATACTTAGGTGAAATCAATCTGGACAAATTCAACCAGGAACGCTTTAAAGACAGCCGCAACAGTGGAGCATACGCCACCGATCCGGCAGGGATCACACACTATATGGGCGTATACGAGCAAGAGCATGATATGTGCGAATTTCGGACAATGGGCGCAAAGAAGTATGTCTACCGCGAAACGCCGGATAGTAAACTGATCTGCACCATTGCCGGAGTTTCAAAAAAGAAAGGAGGTGAAGAACTTGAAGCGCACGGAGGTATCACGGCATTTCACGAGGGCTTCACATTTTATGAAGCCGGTGGACTGGAAGCAGTCTATAATGATATGCCGGCTGGTGAGTACCGCGAGTATCAGGCCGAGGGCCGCGCCCTTAGAATATCATCTAATGTCTCTCTCCGTCACAGCACTTACACATTGGGCCTCGCCGCTGATTATAAGCGGCTGCTAACCGAAATTCGTTACGAATACGAATAACATTTAATTTTAAAGGAGATTATCACTATGGCTACTATTATTAAGAGCAACAAGGAACTGAACAAGCGCGAATCCTACAAGCTGACCCTTGACCCGGCTATCAAGAAGATGAAGGACTTTATCGGCGTGCAGATCGATGTTGCAGCGTACTGCTTGTACAAGGACGTGAACAAGGACGGAAAGGAAGTCGAGGTGCTGTCTGTCATGGACAAGGACGGCGGCGTCTGCGCCACCAACAGCGACACCTTCAAGCGCGATTTCATGAACATCGCGGATCTGATGGACGGCGAGGATTACACTATTGAGATTATCAGCGGACAGAGCAAGGCGGGACGGGAGTTCATCACCTGCACTTTGGTGTAACCCATGAGCCGCATATATCTTGATAGCGGCTATTTAGATGTTCACGGATTGCTTGAGCGTGGCTTGCCCTTTAACTTTGTGGTTGGAGGGCGAGCCACCGGAAAAACTTACGGCAGTCTGTTAGAATCCATCCAAGTCCCACGAACTTTCCTGTTGATCCGGCGAACACAGGCACAGGCCGACATTATCACAAAACCGGAGTTTTCCCCATTCAAGCGGATATGCGAGGATCAAAACCTCTTAATAAAGTCCTCGCCGGTCACGAAGTACAACAGCGCCTTTTATTTTTATAAGGTAGACGAGGACGGCAAGCAGATACAGCAGGGGAAGCCGTTGGGATATTCAGCCGCTCTATCAACGTTTTCTAACATTCGAGGGTTTGACGCTTCGGACGTTGACCTGATGATTTTTGATGAATTTATCCCGGAACGTCACGAGCGCCCATTTAAAAACGAGTTTGAAGCGCTGATGAACTGCTATGAAACCGTCAACAGAAACCGGGAACTTCAAGGAAAAAAGCCGGTGCAGTTGCTATGTCTCGCCAATGCTAACGATGTAGCAAACCCGGTGTTTGTCGGTTTCAATCTGGTCAAACGAGCAAACGAGATGTTAGCCAAGGGCAAAGAAGTTTATCAAGACAACAAACGAGGTATATGTCTCTATATGCTTCAACACTCGCCCATTTCAGACGAAAAGCGGAACACCGTTCTTTACAGGGCTACGGAGGGCACACGCTTTTCCGAAATGGCACTGGATAACAAATTTTCATTTAACGATTTCGGAAACATTCGGAGCAGACCTATCAAAGAATTTATCCCTATTTGCGCAATCTCTAAAATCTGCGTCTATCGGCACAAGTCAGACGGCACCTATTACGTTTCCTTGCACAAGTCCGGCAGTCCACCATGCTACACTGACAGCGAAGCAGATATACAGCGCTTCAAGCGTATGTATGGCTGGCTATGGGACGCATATATGAAAAATAAGGTAACTTTTGAAGAATACTTAGCGGAACATTACTTGACAAAGTATTTGAGATAAGCTACTCTTATATAAGAGCAAGGGCTGCACAAAGTCACAGTCGGAAGCTGGTGCACGCGTCTGACTAACGCACGATGCCCTTGCTCATTATTATAATATCCGGCAGAAAGGAAATGTATATGGACGTTTCTACTATTAGCCAGCTTGTAAGCAATCTGGGATTTCCGATCGTTTGCGTGGGTGTCATGTTCTGGATGCAGAACAAGGAGCGCGAAAGCCACGCGGTAGAAAGTGAGCGCTGGACGGAAGTTGTCAAGGAAAACACCGAAGCACTGCGAGATTTGAAAGAGGTTGTATCACTTCTAAAGGAGCGTGTTGGCCATGTCAGCGAAGAAAGAGAATGAGGTTGCGGTTTCAATTCCTTTGGATGACATTGAAAAAATTGAAATTTACCTGAACAAACCAAACCACCGAACACGAAAGCGGAAATCCCTATCAGCCATTATCAGCGCAACCGGCGCAGACTATGCAATTAACGGCACCTTATATAATATGAGGAACGGCAACCCTGCTTGCCCTCTGCGCCGGAACGGTGTAACGCTGTACCATGGGAAAGACCTGTATCGTGGTTATCTCTGGGACAACTACAACGCAAACAGCTTCCATTTTGATTTAGTCCCCAATGAAGCATGGGGAAATTACATTGCTTGCAGTCATATCCTGATGGACGGGAAAGCAATCAAGAAGCCGATCTATAACGTTGCACAAGGCGGCAGGCGTGGGAGAACGGCTATCGGCACAAAGTACGTCAACGGGCAGAAGCGGCTTTGCCTGTATGCGTCCAAGGACGGATCACGAGCAAGGAAAACGCCGGAACAGCTTGCAAAGCTACTTGAAAGCTACGGTTGGGAAGATGCCGTTATGCTTGACTGCGGCGGCAGTTCACAGGTATACCTTGACCACGAGCGGCGGCAGGTATGTTCAAGCCGCAACGTGGCGCATGTTATTCTGATTTATTTAAAGAAAGGAAGAAAATAATGTTTAAACCTGACGAAATCCTTACCCTTGCAAAAGCAGGGTTTACCGCTCAGCAGATTGCAGGTCTTTCCATGATTAACAATCCTGCCCCTGTTCCGCAGCCTGCCCCCGTTCCTCAGCCTGCACCTGTTCCTCAGCATGCCCCTGCCCCCGTTCCTCAGCCTGCACCTGCCCCCGTTCCTCAGCCTGCACCTGCCCCGGTTGATCCCGTTCTTGCAGAGTTGCAGAAGCTGACCGGTCTTGTGCAAGGGAGCAACATTATGAACGTGAATCAGCCAAAGGTGCAGACACCCGAAGAAATTCTTGCCGAGATTATTAACCCGGCACCGAAAGGAGATAAATAACCATGGCAAACGTAAATGATATGACGGTATTTCAGGCCGGAACGATCTTGCAGAATATCGTCAAACAGGCAACCGGCCAAAACGTGATTGCCGCCACCACGCCGGGCGAGTTCGTCAGCGTGGCACAGACGGCGCTGAAAACCGGCTATGATCCCATTATCAAGGCCCTGTCGCAGATGTGGGGTAAAACAATTTTCAGCATTCGCCCCTATACCCGTAAGTTTTCCGGTTTGGAAATGTCTATGGAGCGGTGGGGCAATGCCGTTCGCAAGCTGTCTATCGCTGACAAGCCCATTGAGGACGATGCCCGTTTCACATGGCCTGTTGCCTATGACACCACCAAAGCGCCCAACGCCATTGGCGACGGTCAGAGCGTGGATATGTACGCACTGAACAAGCCTGACCTGTTGCAGGTCAATTTCTACGGGCAGTCCGTGTATGAGAATAGCTATACTATTTTTAAGGATAACATGGACGTGGCCTTTACCAGCGCAGAGGAGTTCATGCGCTTCAACAGCCTTGTGACCGGCAACCGTACTGACAAGCTGGAGCAGTACCGGGAAAATATCGCCCGTGGTATTCTGGCGAACTACATTGCTTCCATTCTTTCCGAGAAGCAGAATACGAGAATCGTGCACCTGTTGAGCGAGTACAATGCGGAAACCGGGCTTGCGCTGACTGCTCAGAGCGTTTACCAGCCGGAGAACTTCACCAGCTTCATGCAGTGGACTTACGCAAGGATCGCAACCATTTCTCGCATGATGACCGAGCGGAGCGAAATGTACCAGACTGTTATCAACGAAAAGCACGTTATGCGTCACACGCCTGCAAACCGGCAGAAAGTGTATCTGTATGCCAAGGCTATGGATCAGTTTGATGCGATGGTCAAGGCGAACAGCTACCATGACAACTATCTGAAATACACCGATTACGAGGGCGTGAACTTCTGGCAGTCCATCAAAACGCCGGACAGCATCAATGTGACACCCATTTACACAGGCACTGACGGCGCGGTCAAGACCGGTAAAGCCGTGGAGCAGGCCGGTATTTTCGGCGTTATCTTTGACGAGGAAGCGCTGGGCTATGCACAGGTTAACAACTGGGCGGCAGTCACGCCGTTCAACGCCAAGGGCGGCTACTGGAACACCTATGACCACGTTAATTTCCGGGCCATTATGGATATGACGGAAAAGGGCGTTCTGCTGTTGCTGGATTAACACGGAGGGGCGGGACACTTTTCCTCGTGTCCTGCCCCTATTTTAAAGGAGGTCAATTATGCTTAGTGTAACGCTGTACGAGTTCAAGAAGCGTGAGAACAGCACAAAAAGACCGGACAGCACCGTGACGCAGAGAACGCACAACGCCGTCTTGAAGATGCCTACAAGCCTGTTAAGGCCGGAAATTACTTTTGATTTTGGCCTAAAGGGTAATCCCTCCTATTATAATTATGCGCACATTTCAGATCTGGGCGGCAGATACTACTTTATCACCGATTGGACAGTCAAAGAAGGCCACCTATGGACGGCACACATGGAAGTGGACGTTCTGGGCAGCTGGAAGAACAGCATCGGGGAAAGTTTTCAATACGTGACGCGCAGCGCCTTTGCGTCTGACGGCAGCGTGATTGACGGACTTTATCCGGCAAAGGGCGATGTTACATTGAGCGCGAAAGCAGCGTCTACATGGCCCACGGTAACGGCGATCTCTGGCGGTTCCTATGTTGTCGGAATTGTAAATAATAGCGCTGACGCTATCGGCGCTGTTGCTTACTACGTTTTCAACGATGTTCAGTTCCGGTCATTCATGGCCTATTTGATGGGTGATGTTTCGTGGACGGGTGAAATTACAGAGATCTCCGCGGATCTTCTCAAAGTCCTGTTCAATCCCATGCAATATGTCACCAGTGTGATGTGGTATCCGGACAATGCACCGGCTGGAACGGAGGTAACTTCTATTCCGTTCGGCTGGTGGGAAGTGTCGGTGAGAGCTGCAAAGCTGAAAACATCTGGTGTGCTGCCTTCCGCTGCCATTATCACAATCCCAAAACATCCGCAAGCAGCTACACGAGGGAAATATCTAAACGCTGCGCCATTCTCTCAGTACACGTTAGACAGCCGCGTTTGGGGTGTGATTCCCATTGACACCACGTCGATCATCAACGAGGAAGCGCTGAACATGTCTTACACGGTGGACTACACAACCGGCATTGCAGACATGTATCTCAAAGCCGGACTGAAAGATTATGCGATTGCTGTCCGGCGCGGACAATATGGCGTTCCGGTGCAGATCGCACAGATCGGACAGAACTATTTGAATATGGCTTTGACCGCCGTTAACGGAGCGGCGAACGTTGCTAAAAACTGGTTTAATCCTGTTGGAGCGATCACAGCCGGCGCGAACATGATCGGTGATATGGTTAACGCATCTATGCCAGAGTTCGCCACCAGCGGAAGCAATGGCACTGTTGCCAACTTCACCAGCGCGCCCACGCTGTACGCGAAATTTCTTCCGGTGGTCTCTGATGATAACGAGGATCGCGGACGGCCCTATTGTAAAAAGGTGAAGCTGTCCACGCTGCCCGGTTATCAGGTGATTGCAGATCCGGATCTTGCGCTGTCCGGCACGAGCGAAGAAAACCGGATGGTTAAAAGCTATCTGGAATCCGGATATTTCTATGAGTAGGTGAGTGCTGTTGCCGTGGATCACTGGAAACCGCTATCTGTCGATGGACGAAATGAAGAATAATGCCGACATTATGCACTATTTCTTCAAGTCTAACGGCTGGACGGATAACGCTATCTCTGCCATGTTTGGAAATATGCAGACGGAAAGTACACTGAATCCGGGAATCTGGGAAAATCTGGATCCGTTCGCAGGCGGCTACGGACTTGTACAGTGGACACCGTATACAAATTATTCCGAATGGGCAGGTACTGATTGGCAAGACAACGGGCAGAAAGAGATGGAGCGGATCATATACGAGCTTGAGAACCACAAGCAGTGGATCAGCACCAGCCTTTATCCTATGACGTTCCGAGAGTTCTCGCAATCTGACAAGCCGCCTGCATATCTTGCACAAGCGTTTCTCTATAACTACGAGCGCCCAACGGTGAAGCCGCAACCGGCACGAAGCAAGCAAGCGGAATACTGGTATCAGTATATTACAGGGCATGAGCCGCCGATCTCACAGCTACCAATCTGGCTACTATTTAAAATGAAAGAAAGGAGATGATTGCTATGATTGGTAATGGAATCCCTGCAAACTATGATTATATCAATGTGCAAAACGCCGCTGTAAGTCCGTCTACTGTCCATTGCAGAAACACAGCACTTTCCCAATACTTCCGGCGTTATCTGCTTCAAAAGGCTATGTCACTTTTTAAGTGGAATTTGCCGGAGCATTGGAGTAAGAATTATTTCCTGTATGTGCTGTACTGTTGGGGCTATCTCGCCGTGGTCAATACAAGCAAGTTCGGCGTTATTCCTCAGGGTTGCACCCTGACCGGCTATAATGTGTTCTACCAGCCGACAAACGCCATTATCACAAATCCCCTGTTGCGTGGCCTTATGGAGCCGAGAATTGGAAGCCAATGCACGATCATTCGTTTACAGCCGGATTACGGCGGTATTATGGATATTGTGGGCTACTACGGTGATATGTTGGCCTTGTGCGCTGAATCTGTCGGAATGAACCTTATGAACACGCACCTTGCTTATGTGTTTGCGGCAGGTAACAAGACCGCCGCCGAGAGCTTCAAAAAAATGTATGACCGGGTAGCGTCTGGCGAAGTCTGCACCGTGATTGACAAGAACCTTTTCCGGGACGATGGCAGTAAAGCATGGGAAGCATTCGAACAGAACTTGAAGCAGGTGTATATCAGTTCCGACATTCTCAGCGATATGCGCAAGATTGAAGCAATGTTTGACACAGATATTGGCATTCCCAACGCCAACACGGACAAGCGGGAACGGCTTGTGACGGATGAAGTGAATGCAAATAACGTTGAGACACAGAGCAAGTGCGCTATGTGGCTTGAGGAATTGCAGGAATCTATCAAGGCAACAAATGATATGTTCGGATTAGATATTTCTGTAGAGTGGCGTTTCCCGGACGCTTATGAGGGAGGTGTGAACAATGTCAGCAACAGTAAGCCTGCTGGGGCTGAAACGGTTGAATGACGGCATTCTGGGCGAGTTGGTTGTCCCTGATGGCGTGGACGTGGAGCTTGTCAAGGACAACCTGCTTGCGGAAACTGCGGAACTTGAAGTAATCTACCCGGATGCTATGTTTATGCAGGCCATGATTGGCAGGTGGAGCGCTAAAGAGCTTCCGATTTGGGAACGGCTTTACAAAACAACGCTGTTGGAGTACAATCCTATTGAAAACTATGATCGCATGGAAGAATGGACGGAAGCAGAGGACACGAAGAAAAACACGGAAGCCGATGCAACCGGAACCAGCCGGACAGACACGGACGGCACGAGTACAAAACAGAGTAACACGGACGGCGTTATCAACGATCAGAAGTATGTGAGCGCCTACAATGAAACCGACTTCACACCCACGGAGCGAGACAACAACACGCAGAGCGAGACAAACGAAAGCACTCAAACGGACGTTGGAACAGTGGCGGTTAAAACGTCTGCGGAGAATACCACGGACGAAACCGGAAATAGAAACCTGTTGCGGAAAGGCCGTGCGCATGGTAATATCGGCGTAACCACTTCACAACAGATGATTGAAGCGGAAAGAGATGTTGCACTGTACAATATTATAGATGTAATCATCACGAGCTTCAAAAACCGGTTCTGTCTCCAAGTCTATTAAGGGGGTATTGTAATGGGATTATTTGAGCAGTTTCCCTATGCGAATTTCCACGAGATGAATCTTGACTGGATCCTTCACGAGCTGAAAGAGCTTGAAAGGGAGATCACGAATTTTGTCGCGATCAACTCCGTGAAGTATGCCAATCCTATTATTTGGGATATCACAAGTCAGTATGAGACAAACACCGTTGTTTTGGATAACAGCGGCAACGCATACTTGAGCGTGCAGCCTGTTCCGGCTGGCGTGACTCTGGATCGTGTGGAATACTGGACGAAGATCGGCAACTTTTCCGCGCTGTGGGATAGCGTCAGATCTGCAATCACTCCGTATGACGAACAGCACAACACCACTGCAAGTGTTGACCACAAGGACGGTGATTGGGTTTGGTTGGAAAATGATCTGTTGCTGATTACAAAAAATATTGTGGCCGGTAACAAGTATGTTGATGGTTCGAACTGTAAGAAAACCAACGTACATGATCTATTTGTTGCGCTGAGCGATAGTATCGCAAATGAAGTGAATACCATTTCCAGCGAGTTGCAGGACGAGATCACGGCCAGAAAGAACGGGGACAATGCGCTGGATATAAAGATTGCCACAGAAACAACGGCCAGAGAAGAAGCAGATGCGGCTCTTGAGGCTAAAATAGGTAGCGGCACTATTCATGTAATTAACGTGCGTGATTTCGGCGCTGTTGGCGATGCGGTTCATGATGATACAGCGGCATTCCAAGCGGCGATTGAAAAATTCCAGACAAATAAAACGCCTATCTATGTACCGAACGGCGAATACAGAATCACGGCGAGTTTGCACTTAGATACAACTAAAGCCCGCAGACTTCAAATGTTCGGTGAGAATATCTATGCAACTATTCTTAGATCAGAAGCTAACACGCTGTTCGATTTTGTAATGCCGGACAATACAACAATTCAAGAATCGTATATCAGAAACCTGACACTTTTTAACGTAAACGCCGAGGGCGTGTGCATGAATTTCAAATATGCACAGAAATGGGTATTGTCTGATATGATTTTCAGACGTTTCACAAGCTCTATCATTGCAGATCACGCATGGACTTTTACAGTCAGAAATTGCGTGTTCGGGCAAAATAATTCAGAAAATCCCTCAAATGTTAGACTGCTTGAACAGGCTAATAGCTGGCTGTTTGATTCTTGCGATTTTGCTTTGCCTCAAGACAATAGCAAACAGGGATCAAATGTTGTCATTCTGTACAGCGGCGCAACCACTAAGTTTGTCAAATGTAACTTTGAGGGTCAGCGGGGTATCACAATCAACCCGGTGAATAACGTGCGCTACAACATTGACGTTGATACCTGTTATTTCGAGTGGATGAACGGCGAGTGTATCTACTGCGAGGGTAACAACAGTGCACATACAGAGAGTTTGACAGTTAGAAACTGCTACCTGAATAACAACGAAGGCGCAACAAGCCAGATTGCTATGAACTTAGGTTATATTAAAGGTCTGTGCGTTTTTGGAAATACCGCTGTAAGATACAATAGCGCACTAATTTATAGCGGAGCGGGAAATATCTCTGGTAACGTGCTGATTGCGGCAAATGTGATTGATAGGTCTAAAATGTCGCTACTCAAAGATATTTCCTTGTATGCCTTTGAAGTCGGTATCGCCGCTCCAACGGACGGAAATCACACTTTGGGCGAAGTTGTTTATAACAGCAGTCCTGCAAGTGGTAATCCTATCGGCTGGGTTTGCACTGCAACAGGAAATCCTGGCACATGGAAAGAGTTTGGTACAATCAGCTAACAGAGAATAGACTGCGGAGCAATCCGCAGTCTATCTTTATGCCCATAGTATTATATATTCTAATAGTTATCA
>ULVG01018426.1_pt1 | contig 13180 bp, 8 predicted proteins | sample 1959221 | NCBI WGS metagenome assembly ULVG01 (sample SAMEA4835780, study PRJEB28245) | human gut metagenome | biome: gut microbiome; material: fecal sample | place: Denmark | collected 2008
CGCATAGATCGTAGAATTCGTCGGCTTCGTAGATGCCACCGCCCCATGCACGCACCATGTTGGAGTTGGATTCCACCAAGTCGCGGATGCCGCGCTCGTAATCGCGGTTGGACACACGTGCGATGAACGCATCATCCGGAATCCAGTTGTAGCCGTGCGCATGAACAGGCACATTGTTGACGTAAATCTGGAATGGACGGCCGACTTCATCGGCGCGGGTGTCGACATGCACGGTACGGAAACCGACATGGCCGTTCCAGGCGGCGGCTTCTGCGGTAGCGGCCTCACCGGCGGTGACGGCAACGTCGTATAGCGGCTGATCGCCGTAGCCAATCGGCCACCACAACTTCGCTTCCGGCACTGCAATCGTAATCACCGCGCTATCGCGGCCTTCCCCAACAATGCCGTCGGCAGCCAAAGCAACACCGAAACCGGAAATCTCCGCATGCACCGGCACCGCCTGACGCACGGGATGGGAATCATACGGGGACATAATGCGGCCCTTGCCCACACGTTCGATCTCGACGTGCACATTCAGCAGGCCGGTACCATCAGCGGCAACATCAACCAACGGACGCACGGAAACCAAACGCACGTCGGACCAGGAATCGATGCCAATCTCACGCCAGATGCCAGCGTTTGCCACATCGATGCCCCAATCCCAGCCGAAGGAGTAGCTCGGCTTGCGAATCTGGTTGAACGCGTGATGCTCGGTGTGCGGGTAGTAGCCGCGGGCCTGCTCCATGCGGTCGGATTCACGCACCGGAGAAGTGAAGGTGACGGTCAGTTCGTTGGTACCCTCTCGCAGCAGTTCGCACACGTCCCAACGGTAGGAGCGGTGGAAGTTCTTGGTGGAGGCCACCGGGCGTCCGTTCAGCACAATGTCGGCGATGGTATCGAGGCCGTAGGCCACCAAGTCGTGGCGGTCGGCACCGTTGTCGTGCCAGTCGAAACGGCAAGTGAAACGCCAGTCGATGTCGCCGATCCACTGCTGATCGTTCTCGTTGGCACCATCGAACGGATCGGCGATCAAGCCCGCGTTCAGCAGGTCCAGGGTCGCCTCTCCCGGCACGGTCGCCGGAATACCGGCGGTAAGCGTTTCACGCAGCGATTCTGGGGCGGCTTCTGGATTGACGGCCGTCAGCGTCCATCCTTCGCTCAGCGAAGTGAATGTGCTGGGAATGTGAGACATGGAAAGTTCCTTTGTACGAAGAAGAGGGGCCACGCCGCGATGACTGTCTCGACGCGGCCCTTGATTATGGAAAAGGTTCAGTTCTCTCGGGTTTATTCCTTGACGGCGCCTGCTGCGATGCCGCTGTAGATCTGCTTCTGGAAGATCAGGAACAGGATCAGCATTGGCAGCAGCGTGATGATCACGCCGGCGCAGATCAGGTTGTACTTGCTGCCCATAGGACCGGTGAAGGAGTACAACGCGATTGCGATGGTCTTCAGATCGGCATTCTGCAGGTATAGGTTGGCCGCGTAGTATTCGTTGTACACGCCGACGCCCTTCAGGATTGCGCAGGTCACGATTGCCGGCTTCAGCAGCGGCAGCAGGATCTTGTAGTAGACGGTGAAGTACGAGGCGCCATCCATGATTGCGGCTTCATCCATGGACACCGGGATATTCTCGAAGAATTGGATGAATACGTAGATGGAGATGACGTCGGTGCCGCACTGCATGAGGATGTATCCCCACATCGTGTTGACTGCGTGGAAGTTGACCATCATTTTGTACAGCGCGACCTGCATTGCGATGCCCGGAAGCAGGGCCGCGATGGTGAACATGCCACGGATGAAGGTGTTACCGGGGAAGCGGAAACGGCTCAACGCGTAGGCAAGCATGGTGCCGATGATCGTGGTGACGATCAGGACTACAACCACCACGATGATGGAGTTGCGGAATGCGACTGCCATGTTCGACGTGGTGAACGCCTGCACATAGTTGTCGAAATTGAGCCAATTCTTCGGCATATCCATAACAGATGTGCTGTGGTATTCCTTGTCCGTCTTGGCGGCGGTCACAAAGCAGCTGACCAGAGGCAACAGCATCATGAATGCCACGAAAACCAGGGAAAGATACTTGACGAAAACGAAGAAACCAATCTTGAACTTGTACCAGAAGCCAGAAGTCTTGGCTGCGGAGCGTTCCTTCGCGAGTGCCACTGCGTCAGTCATCATGCCACCGCCTTTTCAGTCTTGCTCGGACCGTTCTTGAAGATCGGAGCGTTCTTCTTGGCCATGCGGGCGCGCTGGCGCTCGATCTTCGCGGCCTTCTTCTTTGCCTTCTCCACACCGTCGTCAGCGTCCTTAAACGCGTAGTTGAAGAACAGTTGCTGCAACAGCGCGCAAATGAGAATGATGATCAACAGGACGATTGCCATGGCGGATGCCAGGCCGACCTTCTGGCTGGTGTGGGCGATGCGGTCCATGCGCACGAAGTAGGTGGCAGTGCCGTTCGCGCCGGTGGTGATGACGTACGGGCCTTCGAAGGCGGACAACGAGCCGGTGATCGAAAGGATGACGTTCAGCACGAGGATGGTCTTGATGCCCGGCAGAATGATATGGCGGAACTGCTGGAACTTGTTGGCGCCATCGATTTCCGCGGCCTCGTACAGCGATCCGTCGATCGACATCATTGCGCCGATGAACAGGATCACGTTCTGCCCGAGGTAGCGCCAGATCGACGCGCCCACCAGCGACCAGTTGTTCACGCTTTGGTCTTTCAGCCAGTAGGGCAGACTGTCAAGCTGGAATCCGCACCATTGAAGCACAGTATCGAACACGTAACCACGTGTGTAGAAGAACTTGAAGATGAAGCCGACTGCAATGCCGTTGATCAGGTACGGGAAGAAGTAGATGGCCTTGAAAGCGCTGCCGCCGCGGACCTTGAACGCCAGCATGCTGGACAGGTACAGGGCCAGGCCAACCTGGATCAGCGCGCCGGCCATGTAGTAAAGGCTCAACTTCAGGGAGGAGAGCGTGTCGGGACGGGTGAAGACATCAATGTAGTTCTTGAGGCCGACGAATTCACGCGGGCCGATGTACTTCATCTTGTAGAACGAGTAGCCGATCATGGATCCGAACGGCCAATACGTGAAGATTACGAGCAGTGCGACCGGAACTGCGCAGAAGGCGACGATAATACCGGCCTTGCGCCAATCTCGGGGCTGCTTATTGAATGGGATCTCGACCTTCTCGGCCGGTTCCACTGCTGCTGCAGTCATGATATCCCCCTCAGGTGAGTTTTCTTCTCTGCCTTGTTGTTAGTGAAAAAAAGGACTTCGACCGTTCCTGCTGAGAACGAGCCGAAGTCCTCAGTGATGATTGAAAGCAATCACAGGTTGAGCATCAAGCTCACTTGGCGTCAACACCCTCGGAGTCGAGAGCGTCGTTCCACTTCTGGTTCCATTCCTGGACGAGTTCGTCATAGGTCTGGTCCTTGTTGGCAGCGTGCTCGACGATGCCCTGAACGCGGGCGTCGCCGCCGTTCTTGAGGTTGAGCTCGGAATCAGAGTTGAGGTCGTTGAACAGATCTTCCTCGCCGGACTTGGCGGGTTCGTCGGCGATGAGCTCGACATCCTTGAAGTTGGCGTAGAGGTCAGGAAGCTTGTCGTCGTTGGCGGAGATCGGGATGCCACCCTCGTTGTAGGCGAAGTTGGACTTTTCGGTCATCCACTTGACGAAGATCATGGACGCTTCCTGATTGTCAGCGGAAGCCTTCTTGTTGATGCCGAATGCGTAATCCGGACCGGAAGACGCGTACTGCTTGCCGTCGACGGTGATCGGGAACGGCATGTAGCCGACGTCTTCAGCGTTGTCGCCAGCGGCCTGCATCTGGGAGACTGCCCAGGAGCCGAGCACCATGGTAGCGATCTCGCCGTTGTTCATCTTGCCCTTGGAAGATTCCCAATCGGTGGTGGAGTAATCGTCCTCAGTCAGACCATCGGCAACAGCGTCGTACAGAATCTTGTAGACGTTGTAGGCGTGGGTGCCGTCGCCCGGATCCTTGAACGGATTCTTGGTGTGCTCAAGCACCTGGTTCAGGTACTTGGTATCGCCGGTAGCGGTACCGCCAATGTAGTCATCCCATGCGCCCATGGTCCAACCAGCGGCATAGTTGGTGTACAACGGGATGGCCTTGGTCTTCTCCTTAATGGCCTTCAGATCGGAGATGAACTCATCCGGGGTGGTCGGCAGCTTGTCGATGCCGGCGTCCTTGAAGACCTTCTTGTTGTAGACGATGCCGGAGGCGTTGCCGGTGGAAGCGATGCCGTAGACCTTGTTGTCGTAGGCCTTGTCGGTGGCGTACTTGACTTCCTTCTTCACGTCGTCGAGGGAGCCGTAAGACAGGAAGTAGTTGCCCAGCTCGGACTTATCAACGGCCGGGATCATCATGATGTCGCCCCAGTCGCCACCCTGCAGACGGGTCAGCGCGCTGTTGGCGTAATCAGTGCCGCCTTCGATGGAGATCTTGATGTTCGGATACATCTTGTTGAACTCAGCGAGGTACTGCTTCCAGGTCGTGCCGCTGTAGTCGTCCTTGAGCATATCGGTACGGTTGCTGTACAGCTTCAGATTGGCCTTGATGTCCTTGCCGGTCTCGCCAAGGGTGATGTCCTTGTACTGGAGATCCGTGGACTGCGAGGAGTTGTCGCTGCCGCCGCAAGCAGCCATGCCCATCATGCAGGCGGCTGCGACGCCGGCTGCGACAATCTTCTTGAGATTCATCTTCTGATCCTTCCTTACGAATCACTGTTCATCACTTCGGGAGACTCGGCACCGATTCTCCGTTGGTGATGCCTTTCATCTCAGGCCTCTCTGCCTGCCCTTGATGAAGTGGTAATACTTACGATAACTGAACCCCTTAAGCTTGTCAAGCGCTTAAGTGTGCGTCAATACCCCCGAAATGAGTTTTACGATGCTTTCTCAACATTACGCGATTTTGTTTAGTCTGCAAAAAACGTTGATATTACTAGGCTTTCGATTACTTATCTGCAATCTAACAAGTATTCAGTAGGTTAACATTAATGCGATTAACGTAATTTTATTTACTGGAGTGTCGTTAAGCGCTTAAGTCATACTGCGGTATCCGCAAAACGTTGGAGAATCAACAAAAAATTAGCATGTCACGTCTTCAAAATGACGTGACATGCTAATGTCGTTCAGTGCGATTTTCAGAAGCGCATCCGCAACTCCAACCTCACACGGGCAAAGCACTATGCACGAGACGCAATGAAATTGCGATACCACAGGAAGCTATCCTTCGGAATGCGCTCCTGCGTGGCGTAATCGACGTACGTGATACCGAATCGCTTGGCATAGCCGAAATACCATTCGAAATTGTCAAGCAACGACCACACGAAATAGCCAGTCAGCGGCACACCCTCGCTCATCGCGCGACGAGCCGCGGCAAGATGACGCTGCAGGTAGTCGATGCGGTCAGCGTCATGCACCGACTTGCTGCCATCGTCGTTAACCACCAACTGATCCTTGCAGGCCATGCCGTTTTCCGTGACCATCAGCGGCACTTCAGGGTAATTATCGTGCACACGCACCAACAGATCATGCAGGCCATCTGGATCGATATTCCAGCCCATATCGGTATGCGGACCCTCGGTCGGCAGCCAATCAACGTCGGAAGCGCCCGGAGCCGTGGAAGCCTCCGTGGACTGCGGGAACTGCGGGCGGTCGCTCATAGCCAACAGATTCGTGGAGTAATAGTTGATGCCGAGCACGTCGATCGGCTGATCAATCTGCTCAAGATCGCCCGGCTGCACGAAACTCCAATCGCAGATGCCCTTGGTGATGGCGAACAGCTCGTCGGGGTAACGGCCGCGCAGCATCGGATCAAGGAACGCACGGTTGGAAATCAGATCGAGACGGTGGCAGGCGTCGGCGTCCCCGCGGTTCAACGCAAGATTCAGTGTGACCGAACACTTGGCACTCTCCCCCAGCTCGGCACGCACGGCCTGAACCATCAAACCATGCGCGAGGTTCAAGTGATGCACCGCGGGAAATGCACCTGGGCCGAGACCCAAGCCCGGCGCATGCTCCTTTGCACCATAGCTCAAATACGAGGAGCACCACGGTTCGTTCAACGTGGTCCACGTGTCGACGCGGTCGCCGAGGCGCTTGGCCACCACAGACGTGTAGTCGGCCAGCGCGTATGCGGTTTTGCGATTCAGCCAACCGCCTTCATCACCCAAATACTGCGGCAAATCCCAATGATAGAGCGTCACGACCGGCTTGATGCCACTCTCCAGCAATGCGTCGACGATACGCTCGTAAAAGTCGAGGCCCTTGTCGTTGACGACGCCGTTGGGCGTTGACATGATGCGCGGCATGGCGATCGAAAAACGGTAAGCATCAACGCCGAGATCCTTGAGCAGCGCCAGATCCTCGCGCCAACGATGGTACGAGTCCGTTGCCACATCGCCGGTATCGCCGGCTAGCGTGGCACCCGGGGTATGGCTGAACGTGTCCCAAATCGAGGGGCAGCGACCATCCTCGTTCGCCGCACCCTCAATCTGGTACGACGCCGTAGCCGTACCAAATACAAAATCCTGAGGAAAAGTGTTCTCCATTGCACGTCCTTCCCATGAAGCGGTTAAGATACTGTGTTTCATATAATAAGCCAGCACTCCAGACACGGCACGTAACGGCCACCACCGCACCCGTCATGAAGCAACCGACTGCGTGTCTTTTCGTAAAGTCGGTTAAGATATTGCGCGTAGGCAATCGTATCGTTCACATCAGCCAGGCGACGACCGCCAGCTGGAACGATATCAAGAACTGACCGAAATCTCTGCCGTTCAGCCAGTCCTCCATGTATTGCGGCAGCAGGCACTGCCGCAATCAGCATTGAAGCAATAGGGGAACTCTCACATGCAGCATATTTCTTTCAACAATCCGAATCTTCGTCATATGGGACGCGTCAGCGATGCCGTGGATCCAGTCACGCACGCGCCATTCCAAACATGGGCATTCCCGTACACGCAAGTGTCATTCCGTTGCACTGGAACATACATCGGCGTACGCCTCGTCAACTATTGGGGGTACGGGCGAGCCACTCTAGGAGCCATTGTTGACGGCCTGCAACTGCGCATTCCCGTCCCCATCGACACCGAACATGACGCCGTCACGCTGAAAAACGGCTATCCCAGCCGCGTGGAACCAACGAAACCAGCAGAACCAGCAGACATGCAGCACAGTCAATCCGACGTTCGCAAACCCGTATACGTCACCATTGCCGAACAATTACCGAACATCATGCATGAAGTCACGATTTTCAAACGCCAGGATGAGGGCAACAATCGTTACGACATGGTCAGCATCGAGCTTGACGACAATGCGCAACTACTGCCGCCCAGCGCCACTAAGCCAAGCCGTCGCATGGAATTCTACGGCGATTCCGTAACCTGCGGCGAACGTTGCGAGGCACTGTGCTACGAGGGGCAGGCAGATCCCGACGAGGATTTGAGCGGCTACAGCAACTCTTGGTATTCATACGCCTCAATCACCTCACGCAACCTCAACGCTCAAGCTCATCTAGTAGCGCAGGGCGGAGCCAGCCTCATCGACGGTATTGGCTGGTTTCACGCACCGCACTATCTCGGCATGGAAAGCATTTGGGATCGCAGTACGTACAATCCGGAATTTGGTGAGCCGCAGCCGTGGGATTTCACGCGTTACACGCCGCATGTAGTGGTGGTTGCGCTGGGACAAAATGATTCTCATCCTCGCGATTTCATGGCGTTGGATTACGACGGTGCTGAGGCGCAGCATTGGCGTGCACGCTATCTCGATTTCGTACATGCGTTACGCGAGAAGTACCCGAAAGCGCTGATCGTGCTTACTACAACAATTGTGCGGCACGACGCCGCTTGGGACCGAGCGATCGGCGAAGTCTGCGATAAGCTTCGCGCTGAGGGCGAGTTTCACGTGAAACATTTTTTGTATTCACGCAATGGTTGCGGCACGGATGGCCATCCGCGAGTTCCGGAAGACGAACAGATGGCCGCCGAACTGACCGCATACCTAGAATCATTCGGCCCGGATCTGTGGCAATAGCCTATGCATTCGTGACATATTTTTATTTGATTCGTTTCTGCGATTTTGGTGGCACAAATCGCAGAAACGTTGAATCTTCAATGATTTTTTATTTGACCGGTATTTGATTCGTATTTGACTGACGTGCGATCAGCAGAACTTCAATCGCAATACAAAGCGTGCGATTGCCGCACACTATAAGCACAGCAATCGCACGCTATTCATTGTCGACTAGCGACAATCATGCAACGTGATTATTCAGCGTGATCAGAGTCGGTGTGATCGGTCAGGTCTAGCTTGAATGGGTGAGCGGGCAGATCATTGTCATTAACCAACGGTGCAGGCCCCCAACTGCGCCACGCGTAGCGCATCATCACCGGCGCTGGCACTTCCGGCGTGGCCAACGTAATCGTGCCGATACTGCGACTGTTAATCGGAATACCGAACTCCGTAGCGTTATAGTCAACCACATTGACCTTCGCGTTGATCAAATCGTCAATATCGCAATCCACGAAAATCGCAGCAGTGGCCGGATGGAACACACCATCAGCGCCGGCAAGCTCGAAACCGGAACGTTCCGGCAGTCGTACCAACGAAGGCAGGCTCTTGTCGAACTTATCACCATAACTGTCGGGCGTAGTACCGCTGAAATGCAGGCCGTGCGCATACCGGAAGAACAGACGCACGCGACCGCCTTCGTCGCAGCGGAAGCCCAGCACAGTCGGACCATACACCGGAATACGGCTCATACCATACACTTGGTGAAGCGCACAATTGCCGAGACGCTCGCCGGGCGTGCGCTTATCAACCGGGTGAATGTTGTTGTATTCACCGCAATCCATGGTGCAGATGGCGAACACGTTGTCGATGGACTGTGCGGCATCCCACTGGGCCTCACGCAGCACCGGCCACAGCATCGGATCGCCTTCGCCCTCGTCGACCTTCTTGTCGATCCACTGCGGCAGCTGCACGATCAGGAACGGCAGATTCTCGCTCCACAGCGCACGCCATTCGCCGATCATCATGCCCAACAGCTCACGGTAGGTTCCGCAATACTGTTCGTCTTCCTCACCCTGATACCACAGGAATCCAGCCAAGGAGTACGGCACAATGCGTTCCAGCATGGCATGGAACGGACCAGTCGGACGCCACTGCGAGGTCGGCGTCATCGGTGGCGGCCACGGGCATTCGCCGTACTGTTGGGTCAGCGTATCCCACGTCACATCAGGATCGGCTTCACGAGCTGCAGCAACCGACGCATTCCAAGTATCAGAACGCGACTGCCATTCGCTATACTCCAAATCGAATTGTTCCTGCGTTTTACCGGCGACCGCCTGCTCGTAACGAGCAAGATAGCCGCGCCCGGATTCGCTGGAATTCAGTGCATCTTCGCTCATCCAACAACTAATCGACGTACCCCCGATATAACAGTCGATAATGCCGATCGGAAGATCGGAATCGAGTTCGTTACGCAGTTTTCGAGCGAAATAGTAGGCTACCGCGCTCATAACGCCACTGTTTTCCGGCGATGATTCCTGCCAGCTTGCCGCATGTTCGGCGTTGCGATTGATCACACCGGTTTTTGGCACATTGTAGAAACGAAGGAGCGGATCGGCGCAGTTTTCGAGGGCTTCCTCAGCGTTTTCGCTGTTGCGCAATTCGAGTTCCATATTGCTTTGGCCGCCGGCCATCCATACTTCGCCGATAAGAACGTCGTAATATTCGATGAAATCGTTGCCTGCGGTGACGCGCAGCGTGTAGGGTCCGCCTTCGGGTTGTGCGGGCAGCATAACGCGCCATGGAGAAAAACCGTTCTTGATCTCTTTGGAGGCGTACGCGTGCGCCTGCACGATCACGGAACCATCGAAATCGCGGATTTCCGCGGAAACCTCAAGTCCAGCGCAATCGGCATCCAACGCGCCGAACACGGCGATGGGTTTGTTGCGCTGCAACACCATATGTGAGGCGAAAATCGCGGCGACGTGCAGAACTCCTGCCGTGCTACGGTCATCGGTAGATTCAACCGACGTTGTCATTTCAGAACCAGGAGCAGGACCAGTCGCAGTGACCATGACATCTCTTCCTATAGAAAAACTGTAAGAAACCGTACGTATCTATCCTAGAGCAATATGCGACAGAACATACAAAAAGACCGCCACCGTGAGGCAGCGGTCTTTCATAAAAGACTCAGCGATTAGCCGGATGAGTCAAATCAGCCACGGGCGATCTTGCCGGTGAAGGTGGCCATATCAGCGTCGTCATCCTTGCCGTTGTTCCAGGAGAACATGGCGCGCAGCTTCGGACCGACGGTCTCGATGCGGACGTTGCCATACTCTTCCTGCAGGGCCTTGAACTTCGGAGCGCCAGCGTCCTGATCATCGATGAATTCCTTGGCGAAGGAGCCGTCCTGGATGCGCTGCAGGTGGTACTGCATGCGCTCACGCACGTGCTCGTCGATGCAGGTGTTGGTGTAGTCGCCGTACTGGGCGGTGTCGGAGCAGGACCAGCGGGCCTTGTTCAGACCGCCCTCGTTCATGAGGTCGACGAGCATCTTCAACTCGTGGCAGACCTCGAAGTAGGCGATTTCAGGCTGGTAACCGGCGTCGGTGAGGACTTCGAAGCCCATTTCAACGAGCTTGTTCACGCCGCCCATGAGCACATTCTGCTCGCCGAACAGATCGGTCTCGGTCTCTTCGGTGAAGGTGGTCTTGATGGCGCCTGCACGCAGAGCGCCCAGAGCCTTGGCATAAGCCAAGGTGATGTTCCAAGCGTCGCCACGCGGATCCTGCTCCACAGCCACGACAACCGGGACGCCACGGCCGTTGGCGTACTCACGACGAACGATGTGGCCCGGTCCCTTCGGAGCGACCATGAAGACCGGATGATCCTCGGACGGCTTGATGTAGCCGTAGTGGATGTTGAAGCCGTGAGCGAAGGCGACGGCTGCGCCCGGCTTGATGTTCGGCTCGATGTCGTTGGTCCAGATGGTGCGCTGGTACTGATCCGGAGCCAGGATCATGATGATGTCGGCCTCAGCTGCGGCTTCCGGAACGGACTTGACTTCCAGGCCCTGCTCCTTGGCGTGCTCGACGGACTTGGAGGTCGGACGCAGGCCGACGACGACATCCACACCGGAATCGCGCAGGTTCAGCGCGTGAGCATGGCCCTGGGAACCGTAACCGATGATGGCAACCTTCTTGCCTTCGAGGACCGAGAGATCACCGTCGTTCTCGTACCAGATTTGTGCAGCCATTGTAATTGGCACTCCTTTTATGTAGTGGGGTGAACGCCTCCCGGCGTTCGGGTTTCTACCATTCGCAGATGAATTCGCGTGTTTTTGTGCATGGATTTTGTCCTGCAAACTGGGGTCTATCCTACTCCCGACCCTTCCTAAATAAGTACCGAGTCCACAAAGTGAGCTAACGCCTAACCGTGCGGCTCCCCGACAATCAGTGCTGCGATCCCGCATACGAAATATCCCAGTCATAAAACAACACAGCAACAAAAAGAAGCCACCGCGGTGAGACGGTGGCTTCCAACACGTTTCGCGCATATTGCGCTACTACGTTATTCAGCGGCCCTTAACATGCAGCCGCTACAGCGAAATCACTGAACCTGGGTACGAGCGATCTTGCCGTTGAAGGACTCGGCCATATCGGCATCGGCGTCCGTCTGGTTGTTCCAAGAGAACATGGCGCGCAGCTTCGGACCAACGGTCTCCAGGTGCGGGTGGCTGTACTCTTCCTGCAGCTCCTTGAACTTCGGAGCGCCAGCGGCCTGATCATCCATGAACTCCTTGGCGAAGGAGCCGTCCTGAATGCGCTTGAGCTGGTACTGCATGCGCTTCTTGGTCTCTTCAGTGATGACGGTGGAGGTGTAATCGCCGTACTGAGCGGTGTCGGAGCAGCTCCAGCGAGCCTTGTTCAGACCACCCTCGTTGGCCAGATCCACCAGCATCTTCAGCTCGTGGAACACCTCGAAGTAGGCGATCTCCGGCTGGTAGCCAGCCTCGGTCAGCACATCGAAGCCCATATCGCACAGGTGGTTGATGCCACCCATGAGCACGTCCTGCTCACCGAACAGATCGGTTTCGGTCTCCTCGGTGAAGGTGGTCTTGATGGCACCTGCGCGCAGAGCGCCCAGAGCCTTGGCGTAAGCCAGGCACAGCGGCCAAGTCTTGCCATCCGGATCCTGCTCCACAGCCACAACGACCGGAACGCCACGGCCGGCGGCGTACTCACGACGAACGATGTGGCCCGGGCCCTTCGGGGCGACCATGAACACCGGATGATCCTCGGACGGCTTGATGTAGCCGTAGTGGATGTTGAAGCCGTGAGCGAAAGCCAGAGCAGCGCCCGGCTTCAGGTTCGGCTCAACCTCTTCCTTGTAAACCTTGGCCTGGTACTGGTCAGGCAGCAGGATCATGACCACGTCGGCTTCGGCGACGGCCTCGCCGACCGGCTTGACTTCCAGACCCTGCTCCTTGGCGTAATCCACGGACTTGGAGGTCGGACGCAGGCCAACGACGACGTCCACACCGGAATCGCGCAGGTTCAGCGCATGGGCGTGACCCTGAGAACCGTAACCGAGGATGGCCACCTTCTTGCCTTCAAACACAGACAGGTCGGCGTCCTTTTCGTACCAGATAGTTGCTGCCATGATTGGCGCTCCTTTTATTTTCTTTTATCGCTTCGGGATTGTACTTTTCCCGAAAAATCTTTCGATTTCTGTTACTTGTTCGGTTGTTGCAGCGGCTTGTGATTCCTAGGATGTTGCTCCCCCCGGATTGTGTCCGAGGAATCACTCCCGCCTCTCCTGCGGAACCGTTCTAGTCCCGCTTTCTTTATATTGATTGCTGGCGTTCACATAGTGGTTATGTTTTGCGTCAAACGTTTTTCGTAGTGGTACACGGGAGTACCAAGTTCGGCACTCGGGAGTATCGAATGCGACTCACTTGGTGAAGTCGACGTCCTTGGTTTCCTTGCAGGTGATCACCGAGATGAGGCAGCAGACCGCCATCACGCCCAGATACAGACCCACGGAATGCACACCCCAATGGTGCGACAGCCAAGTGGCGATGGTCGGCACGAACGCAGCGCCGACGATGGCAGCCAGGTTGTAGCCGATG
>ULVG01061265.1_pt1 | contig 13152 bp, 10 predicted proteins | sample 1959221 | NCBI WGS metagenome assembly ULVG01 (sample SAMEA4835780, study PRJEB28245) | human gut metagenome | biome: gut microbiome; material: fecal sample | place: Denmark | collected 2008
GGCGAGGCGGCAGGCGCCGATCCGAAGACGTTCGCCGGTTTGGCTGGCGTGGGCGACCTGATCGCCACCTGCGGATCCCCGTTGAGCCGCAACTACACGTTCGGATCCAACCTGGGCAAGGGCCTGAGCGTTGAGGAAGCCACCAAGGTGAGCAACGGCGTGGCCGAAGGCGTGCCGACCACCGATGCGGTGGTGGCGCTCGGCAAGCAGTATGGCGTGCCCACGCCGCTCGCCACGGCCATGAGCCACGTGCTTTCCGATGGCATCTCCTGCGCGCAGATGCTGTCCGAACTTTTCGGCGAAGGCATCAGCGAAGAATAAGCTTTCCGCAACATCGCGATTGCAGATAAGACCGCACTTTCAGGTGCGGTCTTTTTATTTTTCGAGGCATGCGATTGCGTAAAACGTCAATCGGAATGTGTCAATCGTCAATCGCCATATATTTCGGCAATAATAGTAAATCTGTATAAAGATAGTCTAATCGTGATTAGTCTAATCGTGATTAGACAAAGCGATTAAGCTCGGTTTTTCAGGTTGCAATCGCATCATTCCAACGTTTGATTCCGTATTCTATGATTCATGAAAATAGGACATGAGTGACGGGCGTGTGTAATTATGATTCGTCGTGTGTGGGCTGTGGGGTGCGGTTTGTATACTGAACTGCGATATTGCGAATGCGTGGTATCGCGGGCGAACAGAAGTGCGAACCGGCGCGATATTGCGAAGACAGACAGTACAGACAGTATTGGCAGACGGTATTGGGCGCGCGTGCGTTCAACGGACCAACTTATGGAGCATAAGACAAAGATGGCAAAACAGCGCATTGTGGTGATGTATGGCGGCAAAGCCGACGAGCATTCGATTTCCTGCATCTCTGCGGCGGGCGTGCTGCGCGCGTTGGATACTGACAAGTTCGAAGCCATTGAGGTGGGAATCACCAAGAACGGCGAGTGGATCGTAGGCGGCGAGGATCCACGCAAGTGGAACATGAGCGAAGGCCTGCCGATGGTGGAGAAGACGGATTCCTCCAAAGATGTGGTGCTGGATGTGGCACTCGGCCAGGATGGTTTCTTCGCTCGTGAAGATGACGGCACGCTGACTTCGCTTGGCCACGTGGACGCCGTGCTTCCGGTATTGCATGGTCCGTACGGTGAGGATGGCACGATTCAGGGCCTGTTCGAAATGATGAACGTGCCGTACGTTGGCTGCGGTGTGCTCGCTTCCGCCGCTTGCATGGACAAGCATTATACGAAGGTATTGCTGGCTGCGGCCGGTATTCCCGTGGCTCCCGGCATCACGTTGGATGTGCGCGATTATGATGCCGCTTCCGAATTCGCCGCCGAAGCGGACGAGATGCTTGCCGCGGTGCAGCAGGCCGGATTGCAGTACCCGCTGTTCGTGAAGCCGTCCCGCGCCGGTTCCAGCTTCGGTGTGACCAAGGTCGAACATGAGGGCGATGCGGCCGAGCTTGCCGCCGCAGTGTTCGAAGCGTCCCACCATGATTGGCGTGTGCTCGTGGAACAGGGAATCGACGCGCGCGAAATCGAATGCGCCGTGCTCTGCCCGAAGGCCGGCGAGGCTCCGCAGGCCAGCTGGCCGGGCGAAATCGTGCTTGACAAGCGTGCCGAGGGCGACGACCAGTTCTATGATTTCGACAGCAAGTACATGAACTCCGACGCAAGCCATGTGGAAGTGCCCGCAAGTCTGCCGGAGGAAACCCTGAACCGTGTGCGCGAAACCGCCAAAAAAGCGTTCATCGCAGTCGACGGCGCCGGCCTGAGCCGTGTCGATACCTTCGTGACGGCTGACGGCGAAGTGATGGTCAACGAAATCAACACCATGCCGGGCTTCACCCCGATTTCCATGTATCCCAAGGCGTGGGAGGCGACCGGCGTGAGCTACACCGACCTGATCACCACGCTGATCGAAGGCGTGCTGCGCTGATTCCGATTGTGTGGCGGCTCCGCGCCCGATCGTAGTGCTCGCCATGTGATCCTTTTCGTTGCGGACGCTTATGGCGACGGTCGTGAGATTGTAAGCTGTCGTGAGATTGTAAGCTGATATTCAGCATTCCTGTATTAAGGTGCTGAATATCAGCATTTTCGTATATGCACCCCGTGCACGTCGTCGCAAAGGCAAATATGACGTTTCCGCAGTACCCTCAATATCCGCAGCGGCCGCAACAACCGCATACGCAGCAGAATCCACAACAGCCATCCCAATATCAGCAATATCCGCAACAACCGCAGTGTCCGCAGCCGCAAGTCAATCCCTACGAACTGTGGCTCAAGCGCGTGAAAAGCGTGTTCTCCCGCATCGGCGCAGGCATGTGCCTGATGGTGGTGATCTGGTATGCGCTTGCAACGGTGCTTTCCGGCATGCTCTATCAGGTACTGCACACCACGAATCTGCCGAATTGGGCGGTGTATGTGGCGTCGGATGCCCCTTTGTATCTCGTGGCCATGCCGCTCGCGGTACTGATCATGGGCAAATCGTCGGTCATTGAAACACGCAAGTTCGACATGAAGCCGGGCCAATTCTTCAAACTGCTGGTCATGTGCTTCCCGCTCATGTATGTGGGCAGTCTCATCGGCAATATGCTGGCGTCGCTGCTTTCCGGAGGCAAAGCCAGCAATTCGGTAAGTGACCTGGCCATGCAATTCGACGTGTGGAACGTGGTGTTCCTCGTGATTCTCGGACCGCTGTTCGAAGAATGGATCTTCCGCAAGGAACTCATCAGCCGCACGCGCAAATACGGCGAAAGAACCGCGATCGTGTTCTCCGCGCTGTTCTTTGGCCTGGTGCACATGAACCTGTTCCAATTCTTCTACGCATTCGCATTGGGTCTTATGTTCGGCTACGTGTACGTGCGCACCAGCAAACTGCGTTATTCGGTGGTCATGCACATGTTCGTCAACTTCATGGGTGGCGTGGTTGCGCCGTGGGTGGTGACGAACGTTGACATCGACAGTCTGCTGAACGTGCTGACCAGTGCGGAAAACGGCGACGGAACGGCCATGATGCAGTGGATGGGCCAGAATGCGACGGGAATGATGATATTCGGCATCTATATGCTGCTGTACTACGGTCTGATCATTGCAGGTGTGATGCTGCTTATTCGTGAACGTAAGAATTTTGAATTCTATACTGCACCGGAAGAACTGCCTCGCGGCGTTCGCACGAGCACGGCAATACTGAACGTCGGTGTAATTACTTACATTGTAGTGACGGTTATTATTACGGCAATCAATCTAATGATGTAATAATTTCAGTATAAAAAGTGCCGCATGTGGAATACTGCATGCGGCACTTTTTATGTATGGGTCAATCGCGATTTCTTGTGTTCGCGAGGATATTACGATTCCCTGTTGATGGCGCGATTCTCAAGAAAATCAGCATTGGCGATGGAACGTGCCACGGCGTTGACCATGTCGGGAAGCAACGATTCCGGCTTGGCGTATGCGCACACTTCGACATTGATGCCGTAAGGGGAGTAGCCGGTCAGTCTCACTTTCGGAGGGAAGCGCGGATCGGCCAAATCGGCGGTATCGCGCTGCACGGCCTCCACCACCTGACGGGTCATCTCGTCGATATCGGTGCCGGCCTTGGCGGTAAACGGCACGCGAACCAGCATCTCATTGGACGGATTGAGTTTTTCCAACGACGCGGTGTTCAGAATCGAATTCGGAATGATTTTGACGTTGCCATTGCGCTCGCGCACTACGGTCTGACGCCAGTTGATGTCTTCGACCACGCCATCGGTGCCCGCCACATTCACCAGATCGCCCGGCTGAATTACACGGCCAAGCATCAGGCCAAAACCGCCGATGATGTTCGCGATCGTATCTTTCATACCGAGCGACACCGCAAGACCGCCAATGCCGAGCGCGGTGAAAATCGTGGTCGGATTAATGCCGAACACCGGCTGCAGCACAGTGCCCACAGCCAACGTCCACACCACCGCGCGCAGAATATTGATGAAAATCGAAGCGTTCGGCACTTGCGAACGGTCCAGCACTTTGCTCACGATTCGGGTAAGCGCCTTGTCGATAACGGCCGCAAGCAGTGCCACGACAATGAGCAGAATGATTTTTCCGGAATTGGTTTTCAGCCAATCCACAACGATTTCAATCGGTTCCATGATGTTCTGGAGCGTCCCTTCATAAGCTTGATGCGCGTGCGTTGCTGTTCGCAAACTGGTGCCCGCAACTGGTTCCGCACATATCCTACAGTGTGCGGCTGAGTCGAATATGAGCGCAAAAGCGCTGCCGACGTCGAGTGCGCGAGGACGTGCGGGGGAAATGTATACGGGAAATTCGTTCGGGAAGACGAACGGGTTAGAGTTGAGATATGGGCAATGTTGTGGATTATGTGCGCCGCGAGTTCCGCGGGTTCGGCGAATTGGCGTTCAGCAATGTCGATTCCTTAGTGCTTTCCGAGCTTTCCTACATGCGATTGCTGGGTTTGGTTCCAGCATTCGGCGAGGCCAAGTCGGTGGCGACCGTGCCGATCCGTGAATTGCTGCGCGCCGAAAGCTACGATGAGATGTTTGTTTCGAATTCCTCCGATATGAACGATTACCGTCTTTCGTTGCTGCGTGCGGTCTGCGAATCACCGCGATTCCGCGGATTGCGGGTAGGCGAGTACGCCGAACGTCTAGATGAGGGCGAGCAGCAGCAGTTTGCTGCAATGACCTTCGATGTGGGCGGTGATTGCGGCCTGTACGTTGCGTTCCGTGGCACTGACGGCACGCTCGTCGGTTGGAAAGAGGATTTTAATATGGCGGTGCGCTGCCCAGTGCCGTCGCAAAAATCGGCATATCGATATGCGGACTCGATTTTGGATAGGACGGAACGTTTCCTCTCGGCGAAGGAATCGCCCGGCATTATGATCGGCGGGCATTCCAAAGGCGGCAACATGGCGGTATATGCGGCCATGCAAATCACGCAAAGCGATATTGAAGCGACCAACGAGCGTGCGCAACGGCTCGGACTGCTGCCGGCGCTCGGCGGAAGCGTGCCGGGACGCAACTGCAGAATCTCCCGCATTTTCTCGCATGATGGGCCTGGAATGTCTCAAGTCATGGTGCATAGCCGCGCATATCAGGCAATCGCGGCACGAATCGACAAAACCGTGCCGGAATCCTCCATCATCGGCATGCTGTTGCAATCGCAAATCAAACCAACCTTCGTCAAAGCCGACGCCATAAGCATTCTGCAGCATATGGGATCGAGTTGGCAGGTGATGCAATCCGGCGAATTCGAGCGGGCAGACGAGTTGACAGGCGGTGCGCAACTCATCGGCAAAACCATCGACGGATGGTTCGACCGCGTAAGCCAGGAACAGCGCGAGCGGGCCATCAACCAGATATACGACATCTTCGCAGCCGCGGGGTACGGTAATATCGCTGATCTGGTGGCGAATTGGACGGATTCGCTGCCGAAAATCGTGACAGCCGCCAGAGGTACCGACGTGGAAACGCGCGAACTCATCAAAGACGTGTTCAAGGCGATTCCAGCCAGCGCAGCGAAAGTCGCTGTCGGTGAACTGCGCAACGACAAGGAGGGGGATGCGTGATGGGCAACATTATTGACTATGCGCGCACGGAAACGCGCAGTTTCGAGGCATTGCCGTTCCGCGAGGCCGACGCATTGGTGTTGGCGCAGCTTTCGTACGACGAAGTACCGGAATGCGTGCTGCTATTGGACGATTTGGTAGCGAAATATGGTACGTTGCAGGCGCGTGCGAAGCAATTCGATATTCGACGTCCGATCGCATCGTTGCGTATGCTGCGCAAGCCCCCGTTTGGAGGTGTGACGATTGCGCGTGCCGATGACGAGCTGAACCACGACAAGCCTGTAGCCGACCATGACGTGGAGAACGTAGGATTGGTCGATCCGCAGGTGACGCACGACTTCTACCATGCTGTGGCGGCGAATCCGCGGTTTTCCGACGTTGAGATGAGTGCGTACTGCGAGCAGTTCGATGGCGACGCACAAACGCAGTTCGCGGCGGTGACTTTCCGGCTGCCGTCGGGAACGCTGGTTGTGGCGTTTCGAGGCACCGATGATTCGCTGGTCGGATGGAAGGAAGACTTCAACATGGCCTTCCAATACCCGGTTCCAGCACAGGTTTCCGCAGCTGAATACCTGAAAAAAGTCGCCTCGCTGTGGGATGGGCCGATACTGCTGACCGGTCACTCCAAAGGCGGTAATCTGGCCGTATATGCGGCCATGAACGCCGAAGACGAGATCAAGGACCGCATTGAATGCATCTACTCGCTCGACGGGCCGGGTTTTCCCGAGGAAGTGGTGAAAAGCTTCGAATATGCGAGCGTGAGCGACCGCATTGTGAAAATCGTGCCGGACTCCTCGGTGGTGGGCATGGTGTTTGAAACCCCTGAACGTTGTGTGGTGGTGAAATCCGACGTGGATGGCATCATGCAGCATTTCGCCTTCTCGTGGCAGATGCACGGGGGTGAATTCGCCAAGGCCGAAGATGTGGCCGACAGTTCGGTGGTGTTCAACAAGTCGCTAAACGGCTGGCTTGCGGGACTTTCCAAAGAACAGCGCGAGCATGCGGTCGACGCGCTGTTCTCCGTGCTCGAGGCTTCTGGAGCGGGCAGCATTTCCGCGATCGTGGCGGCCGGTCCGAAAGTAATTCCCGAAATGCTCGGCACATATGTTGGCTTGAGCAGTGCGGATCGGCGCAACATCAATCAGGCGCTGGTGATTCTGTTGCAGGCGGCGCTCGCGCGCAATCCCAAGGTGCAGCGCAAGTAGGACGTGCTTGGCAGAGCCGTGCGTGTGGTGTGCGTGATATGCGTGATGCCTGCATGGCATGCGGTTGTGTGCGCTTGTGTCGTATTCGTGAATTCGTATGCGACATTCGGTGAAATATGGTCTAGACAGTTTGTACAATAAAACGTGGTTATAAGGCAACGTGACTAATTATCAGGGGGTGACTGATGCCACGACCACGTAGGGATTCGGAAATCCTGCCAGCAAAAGATCGTCTCGAGAACGCATTCTGGGAGCTGCTTTCGGAACGCGAGTATAACAAAATCACCGTCACCGACATTGTGCGTACGGCCGACGTGAATCGCAATTCCTTCTACTATCATTTCTCCGGACTGCCGGAATTGGCCGACTCCGCCATTCTGCACGCCGTCGAAAACACGCCAATGCCAGGTGTGCTAGGGCGGGATTTCAATCCTGACACCGAATGGCGCAAGCACGTCACCGCACTGCTGCGCGATCCCGAACAGCGTCAGCGTCTCGACCGATTGGCCTTGCTGGCAGGTCCGCACAGCTCGCCGGAACTCGTTTCGTCGTTGAAGGAATTCGGGCGTTTGACCATGATCTCCGTGCTCGGATTGGATGCCGACAATCTCGACCTGAAAACCGATCTGATGCTCGATTTCACCGTCGGAGGCATGCTGGCCGTACTGCAGCGCTGGCCGAAACTGCATGAAAAACTGCCGCTCGACACCGTATTCAACGAGGATGTCGCCGTACTCGCGGCAGGCATGTTCATGTCAATGTCGAAAGCGGACATGCTTGAATATTGGCGCAGGATCTTCAGCAACGGTTTCGTGCCGGGCATGGCGGCTTCGCAACAGCAGCCGCCGTCTACCAAGTGACCATCGAAAGCCGGCTGTGACAATCCGGTGGTAGAAACGATATAGCGGCGTTTTTCCGCGGATTGTTCCGTGGAAAACGCGAACGTGCGAAAGCGTGTGGCAGCGCGAACGTGCGAAATGAACGAACGACGGGGAGGTTGTCCATGATCAACGAAGCTTACAAGGCCATGCTCGGCGGAAAATCCGTGATCCGCGAGCTGAGCGAATACGCGACCGCGCGCGGTGCCGAAATCGGTTACGAGAACGTGTTCGACTATTCGTTGGGCAATCCGAGCGTGCCCTGCCCGCAAAGCTTCACCGACGAAATGATCGCCCTGTACCAAGAGGCGGAACCGGTCGCGTTGCACGGATACTCGCCGTCGCTGGGCATTACCTCGGTGCGCACGGCCATTGCGGAAAGCCTCAACCGCCGCTTCGACATGGACTATACGACCGACTACATCTTCCCGACCACGGGTGCGGCCGGCGCGCTGGCCCACGCGCTGCGCGTGGTGACCAATCCGGGCGACGAAGTCATCACCTTTGCCCCCTACTTCCCGGAATACCAGCCGTATGTCAACGGAACCGGCGCACATCTGACCGTGGTGCCGGCCGACACTGAAAACTTCCAAATCAACTTCGAAGCGTTCGAACAGGCGCTGAACCCGGGAACTGCGGCGGTGCTCATCAACACGCCGAACAATCCTTCCGGAGCCGTCTATTCCGCCGAAACGCTGACCCGACTGGCCGAAATACTGCAGGTCAAGCAGGTCGAATACGGGCACGACATCTTCCTGATTTCCGACGAACCATACCGTGAAATCGTGTTCGATGGGGGTGCGCAGCCGTACCCGAGCAAGTTCTACGACAACACGCTCTCGTGCTACTCGTACTCCAAGTCGCTGTCGCTGCCGGGCGAGCGCATCGGCTACGTGGCGGTGAACCCGCGCGCTACCGATGCCGAACTGATCGTGCCGATGTGCGGGCAGATCAGCCGCGGAACCGGCCACAACTGCCCAGGATCCAGCGTGCAGCTGGCCGTGGCCAAGGTGGTGGACGAAACCAGCGATCTTTCCGTGTACGAGAAGAACATGAACCTCTTGTATGACGCGCTGGTGCGCCTCGGATTCGACGTGGTGCGCCCGGGAGGCACGTTCTACATCTTCCCGAAGGCGCTTGAGGATGATGCGAATGCGTTCTGCATGAAGGCCAAGGATTACGACCTGATTCTCGTGCCGTCCGACAGTTTCGGCGTGCCCGGCTACTTCCGTATGGCGTACTGCATCGATACGGAAAAGGTGGAGCGTTCCATCGCCGCATTCGAAAAGTTCGTGCACGAAGTCTACGGCCGCTGAGCCCTGTGTGCGCTCGCTGGAGGAATTCGGACGCAAATAAGCCAAAGGGGTGTGTTTCTGCCTTATATATGGCAGAAACACACCCCTGTCCGGAGCTATCTCGCTTATATATGGCAGGTCGGTTGGCTAAAACGACCAAAAACATACCCCCGAAGTGGTGTTTTGCTGAGGACGTCTGCCATATATAAGCGAGATAGGCGTTCTTAAGCTGTGTGGAGTGTCCGTTTCTGCAGAATCGGACGTTCATAGGCTGGTTTTTGGTGTTTGGATGTCCGTTTCTGGTGAATCGGACAGTTGGGCTGCTGCTTTTGGGTCCTGTTTGTCCGTTTCTGCAGAATCGGACATTCAAAGCACTCTCAGTGGGTGGCGATTTCGTCGATCTTGGTGACGTGGCCGCCGAACTGGGCGCGCATGGTGGAGACGACGCGCAGAATGTCGTCCGCGCCGCCGCGGGAAGTCTGGCGGGCATACAGCGCGGCCGCGGTGGAGGGTGTCGGCACGCCCAGTTCGAGCGCAGCCTCGATCATCCACTTCGCCTCGCCGGATTCGTTGGCCACCGGCGGCATGGATTCCAGCGTCGGATCGGACTTGAACGCGATCGCCAGCAAATCCAACAGCCAGGACTGTACCACGGAACCGTCTCGCCATGAAGTCATCACGGCCGCCGGATCCTTGATGAGATCGGACTTCACCATAGTGGCGAAACCCTCGCCGAACGCCTGCATCATGCCGTATTCGATGCCGTTGTGCACCATTTTGGCGAAATGGCCGCCGCCGACCGGGCCTGCGAGCACCAGTCCGGAATCGCCTTCAGGCTTGAGTGCTTCGAAAATCGGGCGAGCGCGTTCGAAATCCTCTTCGCTGCCGCCCACCATAAGCGCGTATCCGCGGTCAATGCCCCATACGCCGCCGGAAACACCGCAATCCATGAAATGGATGCCCCTCGGCTCAAGTTCGGCCGCGTGGCGCGCGTCATCGGTGTAACGGGAATTGCCGCCATCGATGATCATGTCGCCGGGCTCCAGCAGCTCCGCCAATTCGTTGATGGTGCTGTCGGTCGCCTCGCCTGCGGGCACCATCACCCACACGATGCGCGGCGCGGTGAGCGCTGCCACCATCTCTTCGAGGCTTGCCACGGTGCGATCCGATTCGGGGGAGCGGTCGTATCCGACCACCTCGTGTCCGGCCGCCGCGATGCGCTTCGCCATATTGCCACCCATTCGGCCCAGACCGATCATTGCCAGCTGCATGATGTTCTTCTTTCTACGGTTTTGTTTGATATGGAATTTGATTGGGATTGGTGCCGTCCACCCGCTTTCAGCATCTTCCGCAACGCAGAAAAGAAGATGCGGAAAACGAATGGATGGCAAGTTTTTTGTATTTCAGATATGTTTTTTCAGATATGATGCGCGCGAATCGCAATCGCAATTCGTGTGCGAAGTGTTGCGTCAAAGCACCAGCGAAAGCAGCATGACGCAACCCAAGCCGGTGACCGACAGAATCGTTTCCATCAGCGACCAGGTCTTCAATGTCTGACCGACGGTCATACCGAAGTATTCCTTGACCAGCCAGAATCCTGCATCATTCAGGTGCGAGAAGAATACGGAACCTGCGCCGATGGCGAGCACCAGCATCGCCAGATGCGTCGGGCTCATGCCGGTGGCGAGCGGCACCATAATGCCGGATGCGGTGACGGTGGCGACGGTTGCGGAGCCGGTTGCCAGGCGGATGAGCACGGCGACCAGCCAGCCTGCGATCAGCGGATTCATGGCGGATTCGGTGATCGAATTGGCGATCACGTCGCCAATGCCGGAATCGACAAGCGTCTGCTTGAAACCACCGCCGGCGGCGACGATCAGAATAATGCCGGCGACGGAGCTGAACGACTGCCCGACCATGCCATTGACCGCGTCGCGAGTGAACTTCTGCATGTAGCCGAGCACAACCATCGCGAAAATCGTGGTGATGAGCAGAGCCGCCAGCGGAGTGCCGATGAAGGCGAGCGCGCGTCCCCACACGGTTTCGCTCTGGCCGGTCAGATCCACGATGGAAGATGCGAGCATAAGCACGACCGGCAGCAGGATGACGGCGATTGCGGAAGTGAAAGACGGGCGGTTTTCCGCGGATTTCGGGGCTTCTGCCTCAGCAGTGTTTTCTGGGGCCGCGATCGGCACCCACTTGGCGGCGAGCTTGCCGAACAGCGGGCCGGAGATGATCACGGTCGGAATGGCGACGATCAGGCCGAGCGCCAGGGTGATGCCAAGGTTTGCGTTCAGTGCGCCGATGGCGGTCAGCGGGCCGGGGTGCGGCGGCACGAATGCGTGCAGGGTGGACAGGCCTGCGAGGGCTGGAATGCCCAGCAGTACGACCGGAGCTTTGGCGCGGCGGGCGGCGAAGAGCACCACCGGAATGAGAATGACCACGCCGACTTCGAAGAACATCGGAATGCCGACGATGAACGCGATCAGTGCCATGGCCCACGGCAGACGCTGCAACGGCGTCTTGGACATGATGGTGTCGACGATGGTGTCGGCGCCGCCCGACTTGAACAGGATCGTGCCGATGATTGAGCCGAATGCGATAAGCAGGCCGACGTTGGCGATGGTGGAACCGACGCCGGACGTGAAACTGTCGAATGCCTTGTCGTATTCCACGCCCGCGCACACGGCCATCGCGAATGAGCCGGCAAGCAGGGAAAGGAACGGATGCACTTTGCATACCGCGATAAGGAGAACGATGATGGCGATGCCGATGATCGCCGCAGCAATAAGGTTCATGAATCCTCCTCGATTCATGGGGTTGGCTTGCTAGATTTGTCCGATTCTGGAGATTCGGACATATGGAAGCCCATTTTGGGTGCGTACATGTCCGTTTCTGGTGAATCGGACAGTTGGGCTGCTGTTTTTGGGTTCTGTTTGTCCGTTTCTGTGGAATCGGACAAACATGCACCGGTTTTGGGTTTTGTCTGTCCGTTTCTGCCGAATCGGACACATGCGGACTGGGGAATGGTGGGTTAGGCGGCCTGGGCTGCGGTTTGGGCGGCCACAGTTGCGGCGTAGGCGTTCAGCGCTTCGATGGCACGGTCGACCATTTCGTCGACGCTGCCTTCGATGGAGATTTCCACGCCGTTCTCTTCGGGGACAAGCGGCTCAAGAATGGCGAACTGGCTTGGTAGTAGCGCGGGCGGCATGAAATGGCCCTTGCGTTCGCTGAGCCTCTGCTGAATGAGCTCGTGGCTGCCGTTGAGGTGAATGAAGAATGTGGGCACGTCTTTGGCGAGTACCTCGCGGTAGCTGCGCTTTAACGCGGAGCTGGACACCACGGTGTTTTCGCCGAGCGCCTCGCGTGCCACCATCCAGGAGTTGATGACGTTCAGCCATGGCCAGCGGTCTTCGTCGGTGAGTGGAATGCCGGCCGACATTTTGTCGATGTTTGCCTGCGGATGGAAGTCGTCGCCTTCCGCGTACACGTATCCGAGTCGCTCATGGATGGCTTCTGCGACGGTGGATTTGCCGCATCCTGCAACGCCCATCACCACTACGTGAATGCTCATGTTGCTCTCCTTGCTATTGACGATCCTGTGCCGCTCCGCACCAGGAATAAGACTACTATAAACCGTAAAAGTAGTATCAGTCAAATAAAAAGTACTACGAATTGGAAAAATCGTGTGACTTGCTATGCTGAAGATAGTGCAAAATGGCGGTAAATCACCCAATCGCAGATACGCAATCATCTGCGATTGGTGATTGCCGTGCGTGTCGCAGAATACGTGAAACATACCGTGAAACAAAGCGGGCATGGTGTGAAGTGGACAAGGGAGGAGCGATCGATGGCTGAAGGCACGGTAATCGCAGAAAATACCGTCGGTGAGCTGATGCAGGATTCGGTGAGTCGAACGCTCGCCATCGAAATGCTTGACGGCGTGTGGAAGGCTGGCGAAAGCCTTACGTTGGAAGCCTTGCAAAGTCGTTTCGGTATTTCCAGAACCGTGGCGCGAGAAGTCGCGAAAACACTGGAATCCATGAATGCGGTACTCGTCAAACGTCGCATCGGACTTGTTGCACGTCCATTCGGCGAATGGCAGGCGCTCAACCATCAGGTGATCGAATGGCGTCTCCACTCCACGCAACGCGAACGGCAGCTGTCATCCCTCACTGAACTGCGACTGGCGGTCGA
>ULVG01014102.1_pt1 | contig 13076 bp, 13 predicted proteins | sample 1959221 | NCBI WGS metagenome assembly ULVG01 (sample SAMEA4835780, study PRJEB28245) | human gut metagenome | biome: gut microbiome; material: fecal sample | place: Denmark | collected 2008
GCATCGATCATGCGGGAAGCACGGCTGCACAGCACCCCGAAGGCCGTTTCCGGCACCGTGCCGCCCGCCGCCGCATACTGGTCATAGGTGCAGTAGAGCATGGCCTTACGCCTCGATGCGCTTGATGTACAGGGTCTTGGGCTTGGACACCTTGATGCCGTACACCTTGCGCCCCTGCACAGCGGATGCGCCGATGTACTTGCCGGAGCCGCCCAGATCCTGCAGGTGCACCGGGGTCTGCCACTCCATGACGCGGTGGCACCAGTTGGGATGGCCGCAGATGAACTCGGTGGTGGTCTTTTTGGTGGCCACGCGGGTGGCGTTCTCAAAATCCATGTTGTTGGACTCGTACACCGCAAAGCCTGCGATCTGGCCCACCGCGCCGGCCTGCACCAGCTGCTGGGACAAATCGCCCTGCTTGATGAAGCGGTCGTCCTGCATGAGGATCTCCAGATACTCGGGGCTGACGATCATCCAGCGGCCAGCCTGCGGCACGCCGTTGCGGCTCAGGGTACGCTTTGCGGCCAGAGCTTCCTTGTAGGCGGTGGAAGCTGTGCAGGCGGTCTTGGTGGCGCTGATGTTGGCACCCGCTGCGCCCTGCAGCGCCTCGATGGACTTCTTGTCGATGGACAGAGCCATGGAGTAGCCTGCGCTGTCCAGACGCTCGGCGGTGATGTCGTCGGGCACGGATGCAGCGTCGAAGCCGTCGATGATCTCGTTCACGGCCTCGTCGTTGTCGATGTCCAGATCCAGATAGGTGGTGGTGCCGGCATCGGCATCCACGCCGTTTGCCTTGTCGTAGGCCTTGACGGCAACCTCAGTGTCGCGGACAGGGATCTTGACCTTACCGGCCTTGGGGCTGCCCTCATAGCGGTTGTTGAAGATGGTATTGTCGCGGGTGACCAGAGTCGCACGCAGCTTTGCATCCACCAGAGCGGAGTAACGCTCCTGACTTGCATGTGCCATAGAAATCTCCTTTCGTTGTTACAGGTTCAGTTCAGGGTTCAGGGATTTGAAAGCGGCTTCCACACCATCGCTCTCGTTGGCGGGAGGGGCACCGTGCTCGGCACCGGTGGAGACCACAGCCACACCGGCTGCGCCGTCCTCGCCGAACGCCCATGGGTTGGCCTTTGCGGCATCGTCCAGCGCCTTGGCAATGTCGGTGCTGCGGTCGGCAGAGCCTTTCAGGGCGTCCAGATCCAGCAAAGCCCGCACCGCCTTGACGCTGCGGCCCTTTTTGCCCAGGATGGCGGCGTCCAGCGCGTTATCAAAGGCAAAGCCCTCGGCCTGCGCCTTCATGTCGGCCTTCAGCTTGGTGACCTGCTCCTGCAGGCCTGCCACGTCCACGCCGTCAAAGGCTTTCAGGCCGTCCTGTGCGGTCTTGAGCTGGGCGTTTGCGTTGTCCAGCTGGGTCTGCAGGGCCGTGGCGGCAGACTTCTCCCGGTTGATGTCTGCGCCGTTTTCCTGCATGATCCAGTTGAGCTGCTCCTCGGTGATGCCGGGGATCTTGTTCTTCACGTCTTCACGCTTCATGGTGGAAACTCCTTTCGTGTGTGAGACCTCAGTTTTTTACACTGTTCTCTGTCAGTATTCGGTCGTGGGCGGGGTACGCGCCGCCCGCCGCATGGCACCGTTTGCAGGACTCGAACCTGCCGCTTCCGGTTTTGGAGACCGGCGCTCTTCCGACATGAGCTAAAACGGCATGAAAAAACCACTATGAAGCCTTTTTCTGGGCACATAGTGGTTAAAATGGGGGATTTCTGTGAATGACTTTTACGGCTTCACCTCCACACTGGGCAGGATGTCAGTGTGGAAATAGAGCTTGTAGTGGTAGGGGTCGGTATGGGTGCCGGTGATGTCCTCTACCACATACATGGTGTAGTCGTTCAGGTAGATGTAGTTCTTGCGGTAGGAATCCGGGCCGACTTTCACCGTGCAGACCAGCTCATTGTTTGAGTTGTTGGAGATGGACATGTAGCCTTCGGCTTCCATAATGACCTTATCGGTGCGGGCGTTGTAGACGGTGATCTTGCGCTCACTCTCGAAGTAATCTGCCTGCTTGGAGATGTTGTAGTTGGCCTTTTCGGCTTCGCTGGAACAGCCACACAGCAGAATGGATGCGGCCAGCGCAAGGGCGAGAAGAATCTTTTTCATGGTTCGTTCCTTTCTGTAAAAATGGGCAAAAGAAAACCACCGTCCGGGTGGATGGTGGTTAAGGTTATTCGATGTCGGGCGGGAGCTTGCCAAGTTCTTTCAAAATACTGTAGCAGTCACGAGCATACATCTGACGGTGTACAGTTCTGTCCCACCCATCGTAAAATGAGTTGCAAATATCATCATATGCCGGATCTACAGGAGTTTCCAGAAGAACCTGCTGCATTTCCCTGACTTCCTGTTCTGTGTAAGAAGGTTTATTCGTAGAATTTGGCACCATTTTTCTGCAACTCCTTTATGCAGTCCGAAATAACCCCTTCTGCCTTTTCAAGAACCTGTTCATCCGTCAGCGTGGACTTGAGCAATTCATCAATTGCGCAATCCATTTGCCGAATGGCCTGTTTCGCGGAGCTTTCTTGAAAAGTCGAAGTCTTTTCGATTGCGTAAATATGCCCATCATGCCCAAGAGCAGTAAGCAGCTTCAAATTTGCGTTTCGCGTAAATTGCCGCAGATCACCATTTGAAAAGCTACCGCACGCAGGATGGGTATGAATCGCAATATAGGGTACATCCGGGTTTGGTAGCTGAACAGAATGACCATCCGGCAAGCCGATGATATCCTTCGTCAGCGGCTTCATCTTGATGTCGAACACCCTGCCCACTTCAACATTTTCCGGCTGCTTTGAAGCGACCATGAGAAGGCGTTTGTGGGCGTTTTTCAGCTGTTGCTGCCCGGCGGCATCCAGTGTGTCACAGCTGAACGACTTAATATTTGCGATTGACTGCATTGTAACAGGTTTCGCCTTTGTGTTCAAGCTGCTGTATGTAGAGGATGCCTTCCGCACCTGTGCGCTCGCCCTGCTGGCTTCGCTCCTGCCGAACTTCGGCACGCTGGTGCGGGCGCTGTCCACTCTGCCACCCGTGGCCTGTGCAAACTCTGCAAGGCTCTGGCGGGCCGCTTTCAGGCGCACAGCGCTGTCGGTAGGGTCCAGCCCGGCAGCATCCTCGGCCAGATACCGCTTTTTCCAGCGGCGGACGTTCCGCTCCCGGGCGCGATGCATCTGGGATATCTCGTAGGCGGTGTACTTTTTGCCGTTCCACTCGATGTTCCGGGCGTTCAGCTCCTGCAGCTGCTCCTGCGTCCATTGGGGCGGGTCGCCCAGCTCCGGGAACACCGCGAAAAAGGTGTGGCGGCAGTTCCAGCCGCAAAGGCCTGCGCCGGTGCCGTAGCCGGTGGTAGCTTCAAAATCCGGGTAGTGCCTGCCCTTGTAGTCCACCGCGCCGCCCCGGTGGAAGCGCCTGCCCTGCCACTCTGCATGAGAAGGACGTGCACCGCCATGGGCACTTGTCTCCACAAACTCGCAGCCCATTTCGTCCATGCGGGCTTCCTGAAGCTTGCCGCAAGTCTGGTTCACACCGGTCAACACGGCACGCCGTGCGGCCACCTCGATGCTGTCCTTGTGGCCGCTGGGGTATGTGACCATGGGCATGTCGTCTGCAAGGCTGTCCACGGCCTGTTTGACGGCGGTTTTGTAGTCGAAGGCACCGGTGCTCACTTTGAGCCATGCAGCGTCCAGTGTGCGTTCAAAGGCCCCTGTGACGGTGTTTGCCGTGGTGGCGGTCAGATTCTGCCATGTGCCGCAGGTCTGCCGCGCGCCGGCATCCAGCAGGTTGTTCAGGGCGGCGTTCTCTTCAAAAGGGGGCGGCTCCATGTCGTAGTGGTAATAGATCGCATCCTCCCGCTCCATGGCTTCAGTGGCGGCCTGCAAAAGCAGCTTGCGGATGGCCGTTTCGCTCTTGCCGGTGTACTTCGCCAGCAGCTTCACCACGTCGTTGCGCAGCGCCTCGGTCTGCTGGTAGCGCCACAGCTGCCAGTTTGCGGTGGGGGTCACTTTGTCCATCTTGCCGATGCGCCGGGCAACGTCCTGTAAGATCGCGTCCTCGACCTGCTGCCAGAGCTGCACAAAGGCGTCCGGCATCTGGTCGAGATAGCTCGGCGGCAGCATCAGGCACCCCCGAAGGTGAGGGCTTCGTCAGTGTGGCTGTCCGCCTTGGCCTCTGCCGTCCACTGGTGGGCCTCGTCCTCGCTCAGGCTGTACCGGGCAGCGAGATACCGGCAGCGGGGCACAAGGCCCGCAATGGCGTCCTCCCGCAGCTGGTTTGTGCGTTCCTGCTCGCTGACGATGTAGCTGTCGTCCCAGTTGACGGAAATGCTGGTGTCTGGGTCCACCGGTGTGCCCAGCAGGTTCTTTGCGGCCCACAGGATGGCCCGCAGAATGCCGATCAGCGCCGTTTCAATGGGGATCTGGTTCTTGTTGGCGTTCTGCACCAGATCCTGACGGCTGCCGGTGTACTCGGTGGCGGTGGTCACGGTGCCCTGATCGAACTTATAGCGGTGGCAGCCCAGTTTGCACTTGAAGCTCATCATGTCCAGCGCGTCCTGCACCGCCTGATGGTTGGAAGCGGTGCGCAGGTCGGGGTTGTACTCCCGCCATGCAGCAGGCTGGTCGATGCTGCCCTCCGGCGCAGGCAGTTCGTAGAAGATCTGGCGGTGGACGGCATCCGGCGGCACGGCGTGCTCGGTGCCTTCCTTGTCCACCCACTTGCGGCACAGGGAGCGGTCATAGAAGATCTTCTTGCCGCCGAGGCGGATATCCTGCCGGTAGTTGTCGAAGGCGTAGTCCACCATCTGCGCGGCGTCCAGCGCTTCGGAAAAGATGCTCATGCCCAGCCCCATGCCGCCGTCAAGGTTCTTGACAGCAGCCGGGCTGAACAGGCTGAACCATGCCGGTGCGCCGGTGACCGTGATGCTTTTCACCGTGCCCGGCAGGGTCTTGTCCTCGGTGAGCTTGGAGAACTTCGGTGTGCCGGAGATGTCGTCCGTCACCTCAAACCATTCGTTGGTGATCGTGCGGCTGCCGTTCCTGACCGTGTGGGTCTGCAGGTAGACGGCAGGCTTGCCGCCCATCATGCACTCGGACACAAAGGCCGCTTCGGTCACAACGCCGCGCTCCACGCTGATGGGCAGGATGCAGCAGGCTGGGTCGTAGTCCAGCCGGATGCTCCCCTGCGGCGAAGGCAGAGCGTTGCCGGAGGCATCCACCGTCAGGTTCTCCACGCTCATCACAAAAGCGCCGGTGCCCGACCAGTAGGCCTGCTCAACAAGCCGGTTTGCGTTCTCCCAGAAATGCAGCTGCCGCAAAAGGCCGCCGGTCTGCTGTTCATCGCTGCCCAGCAGATAGGCAGAGGTGGATGCATCGCCGATCTGGAGAGTGGTCTTGTCGTTGAGCAGCAGGTTTGCCCAGTCCTCGCAGACGTGCTTCGGCATCCGCAGGGAAGCTAGACGCCGCGAAATGACGCTGCCGTCCGGGGCATCCTCTTTCTGGTCGTGGATGTCGGGCACGTCGCCCTTCCACCACTGCCGCCAGACTTCGATGTTGCCGTAGTAGTCCGCATCGAGGTGAAGATGCTTTGTTTTGTTCAGGTAATCGATAAAAGCGGCAACGTTCATCTTGCAGTCAGTCTCCTGTAATCGCGTTCAATGGTGTACTCGAAGGCATCCAATGTATCAATGTCGGTTGTGCCGTCGTCCAGACGTTCATCCACGCCGGGGTGCTTCTGGCTCCACAGGGCGGCGGCAAGGGCATCCCGCAAGGTGGCAGCTTCCGGCAGATACCAAAAGCGCCCGCCACCCATGAGAATGGATGTCAGGCGGATGCGGTCGATGATCTGGATCTTGGCACTGTTCTGCACCCGGTCGGCCAGCCAGGAAAGCGGGCAGGCCCGCAGCCGGGTGCGGATGTGGTTGATCAGCGTCTGTTCGGCGCTGTCGCAGAAAAGATAGTGGATCTCGCCGTACCGTGCGAACACGGCGGCGCAGAAATCGATGAGCTGCGCGGCGAGGAAGTCTGCATCCTGATCCTTCGGGTCGATGCGGGCGGATGCCAGCCCCACAACCCCCGCGTAGTAGGGCAGGATGCCGGTGGCCACGAATGCGTGCCGAGAGCCGTTGCCGCCGAAGTCCACCCCGATGTGGATGCGCCACGGGCGGCAGGGCTTGTCCGCAGGCCAGAGGAAACGCCCATCCCCGGCGGCAATGCTGTCCGCAAAGGGCCGGTAGATGATACCGCCCGCTGCAGCCCACTGGCCGAGGATAAAGCGGTTATAGTAGACCGTGCCCGCGTACTCCTTTTTCAGCTGTGCCACGAACTCCGGCGGCAGAGTGGGGTTGTCGTCGATGGTGTAGGCCTGACAGTAGATGTCCGCGTCGCTGTCCAGAAACTGCTTGAACCAGTGCTGTGGGTTATCCGGGTTGCAGGTGCCGTCAAAATGGCTGTGCGGACAGGACAGACGGCTTTTCAGCATCTGAAATACACCTTCGTCCCATGTGGTGATCTCGTCCCCATAGGCGTACTCGAAGGCCGCGCCCTGAATGCGGGCAATGTGCTTTTTGTTGTCGGCACCCAGCACGCACACCTTGCGGCCGAACAGCTGCACGATGTTACCGGACGCCGAGGTGCGCACCACGCCCACAAGCTCCGGACCCCAGAGGGCCCGCATGGGCTCCAGCACGTTGCGCTCCAGCGTGCCGAGGGTGTTGCCCAGCATGACGCAAAGGCCCTCGTCCCGGGCCGCGCAGATGCGCTTGGGGATGGTAACAGCGCAGTCCAGATAGGTCTTGCCGGAGCGGGTGGCCCCAGTCTTGACGTTCCAGCGGTGGGAGCAATTGCGAAGGAACTCCTGCTGAAACTCAGTCAATGGCACTGTCCACACCTCCCAGCAGCTTGCGGGCAGCTTCCAGTGCATCCGCTGCCGGGTCCTCCTGCACGGTCTCCTCGCCCAGCATCTTCAGCAGCACCCCGGCGGCACGGGCATCACCGCGCTTGGCGGCTTCAGTAATGCCCATGACCACCGACATCTGATTGTCGATATCCTCATTGTCCACCTCATCCCGCAGCAGGGCATTCACCCGGCGGAGGTCGGTCTCCGGCAGGCTGAGATAGTAGTCGGCGGCTTCTTTCATGCTGCGCTTGCGGCGGCGGGCCGCACCGGAAGCAATGCCGCCCTTCTGGGCGATCTGTCTCTGTTCGCTCTCAGTTCGTTCGTTGAACGGGATGAGATTTTCTTCGTTGGCCACGTCACCACCTCTCTTGCCGTAAAATCAAAAAGCCGCCCGGAAGATCCGAACGGCAGGATATAACAAAGAAACCCGGCTGGTACATTCAGGCTGTTGGTCGGGAAAGGTGATCCTCTGTGTCAGCCGGGCAGCACAAAGCCCGCAGGGATGAAGGGAGTAAGTCTTTCCTGCGGGCTTCGGCATTTTAAATTTTAGCAGGGGTTGACAGTATTATCAAGTCCGGTTCGCTCCGGTTCAGTCCGGACTTTTGATATCCAGTCTTTTTATGGCCGCGCTGTGGCGCTGGAACATCTGGCTGCGGGAACTGCGGATGTTGATCGCGATGTCCGGCCAGTCCTCCAGCAGGATGTACCGCCGGAACAGGATCATGAAATCCACCTCATCGTCCAGCTGGCTGAACACCTCCATGATCTCGGCCCGGATGGCGTCGCACACGGCAGACTGCGCCTCAGCGGCCCGACGGGCCTCGTCGATGCGCTCCACGCTGCGGGGCAGAGCCTGTCCGTCGCCGCTGCCGCCCGGCACAGGAGAAAAGCGCTGGGTGGTGTGGGTGGCGTCGGTCTGCAGCGTGGCCAGCTCGTCCAGTTTGAGCAGCTCGAACCGCTTGGCCGTCCGGAACCGCCAGAGCCATGCCTTTTTCTCTTCGTAGGTCATTACAGTTCCTCCACCCGGACGAACACGCCGCAGGGGTCCGACCAAAATTTTTCTACGATCTCGCTGCACACCTGCGCGTCATCGGCCCAGAAGTGCAAGCGGGTCATTTCGTCCTTGAGGGCCTTTTCCAGATTGTCGGTGTCCGGCTTTGCGGTGCGCCAGCTGCCGTTTTTGCGGCCCTCGGCAGGGAAGCACCACTTGACCAGCAGACGCACCGGACGGCCTGCGGGGATGGGTTTTTCCGGCGCGTGGGGTGCCAGATGGGCGTGGAGCTTTGCACGGGTCTGTTTCAGTTCCGGGCTGTCGTGGAGCACCGCGTGCGGCTGCCCGCCCTTCATGTAGGCGTGCAGCTGCTTTGCGTTGTGGGTGGTGGTGGGCGGCTGCATGGGGAGAAAGAATTGCATGTACATGGGGTTCACCTCGTTTTTTCTTTTTTTCGGGTTTTAGCGCCAACGTGATGGGGAGGGTCCCCGAATGGATGGGGGCTGTGTACGCCCCATCCTTCGGGATACCCCATCACACACGGACGGATTTTGTATATTATATATAGGCTATTTTCCGTCCCGGATTCGGAAAAATAGCCGCTATTTTCCGAAATCCGTAAGCGGATGCGGATTTGTGATAGCCGCTATTTTACCGTTTTTGTACCATGCGTAAAACAAAATATTGCAGGCTGTAATTTATCCTGCGCTGCCAGGTTCCTTGCGGCCGATGTCCGCGCCGTCGATCCAGAAACCGCCGTCCGCTTTCAGACGGCGGCGTACGGTGTCCGGTTTCAGCCCCATGTATTCGGCCATGGAGTAGACCGTCACCTTGCCATCCATCATGCAGGCTTCAAAGGCGGTGTCCAGTTCGGCCTTTTTGTCCTTGGTCACCTTGCCTTTATCGCCCCAGCGCTTGGATGCACCGCGGCTGCCCAGCGTTTTGAAATCGCTGTCCGGCTGCAGGTCCTCCAGCAGGCCGGTGTCCGGCTTGTGCACGGGGTAGTCGAACCAGAGGTTCACAGGGTCGAAGCGGGCAAACTCGCGCAGGGTGCCCTCGATGCGCCATGCGGTCATGCCGTCGGCCTTTTTCTCAGCAGCTGCGACCTCGGCATCGATGGCCCGCAGATCTGCAAGGCCCAGTTTTTCCTTTGCGATGGTCAGCATCCGGTGGCGGCTGAGGGTATCATCCAAGCCGTAGGCATCCGCATGTCCGCGTTTGTCCAGCATGGCCTTGATCACGCGGCAGGCGGCTTTGTTATGCAGCTGTTCCCGGATGGCATCGGTGGGCACTAGCTCGGTCATGTCCAGCATGGCATCCGGGTCGCGGGCGAACACGCCGGAGCCGGATGCACGGTCCATGCTGCGCTTGCCGCCTTGGGCACCTTTGCTGTGGTGATGGCAGTAGATCACAGCGCAGTCCAGCGCGCGGCACACAAGGTCGAACTGGTTGCAGAACTTTGCCATCTGGTCGGCAGAGTTCTCGTCGCCGGTGATGACCTTATAAATGGGGTCGAGGATCACGGCGGTGTAGCCTTTTTTCTGGGCCCGGCGGATGAGCTTTGGGGCCAGCTTGTCCATGGGCACGGACGCGCCGCGCAGATTCCAGATGTCGATGCTCCGCAGGTTCTGCGGGGGCAGGCCGAGGGCGGTGTACACGTCCTTGAAGCGGTGCAGGCAGGAGGCCCGGTCCAGCTCCAGATTGATGTACAGTACCTTGCCCTGTGCGCAGGAGAACCGGCCCAGCCACGGCCTGCCTTCGGCGATGGCGATGCACAGTTCGATGAGGGCAAAGCTCTTGCCCGCCTTGCTGGGGCCTGCCAGCAGCATCTTGTGGCCCTTGCGCAGCACCCCGGTGATGAGGGCATCGGCCAGCGGGGGCAGGCTCTCCCAGTCGTCGGCCAGACTCTCGGTCTCGGGCAGCTCATCGGTCTCGGCTTCCAGCCAGTCGCGCCACTCATCCCAGCAGGATTTCCCGATGTTCGTTTCCAGCAGCACCTGCCGTTTGTCACCGCGCGGGATGCCGGGCATCCGGGAAAGGCGGGAAGGGTTGCGGTTCTGCTGGTCGATGGTCAGGCCGTTTTTCTGACAGGCGGAATAGAGATAATCCACACGCCTGCGGTACTCGGCGTAGTCCGGGGCATCCACCTTCACGATGGCGTGGACGCTCTTGCCGCCGGAGTACACCAGCGCCGCACAGGGCAGTTCCAGCTGCTTGATGATAGCCTGCTGCTTGCCCAGCTCCATGTTGTCGCACTCTACGAGGGCATAGCGATAGGCAGTAATATTGGCATCCTTGCGTCCGGTGCCGTCCACAGGGTTGAAGCAGATCCATGCACCTACTTCAGGATCACAGTCGCCCACCACCTTGCCGAGGTCACCGCCGCAGGCATCCAGCTCGGTGATGAGCTGCCCTGCGGTGCGGGTCCAGCTGCCTTTTGCAGGGCGGCGGCGGTCGGCGGCCATAAAGCTTTCGGTCACATAGGCCACATATTCATCCGGCTCAAACAGGGCTTGCAGGTAGCGCTTGAGCTGGTCGGCGGGATGCCACTCTTCGGGCAGGGCCAGCTCGTGGGCTTCCACCCAGCGTGGATCTACCAGACGGCCCTCGGTTTGTGCGCCGGTGCCGGCAGAAATATCATCGTTCCAGTCCAGAGCGTGGCCTGCGGGGCCGCTCCATCCGTGGGAGTAGGCCAGCTGGAAGATGCTGCTTGCGGTGACGGGGCTGGCCCCGCCGCCGTGAAAGCTCTCCCATTTCTTGACGCACTCGCCCTTATGATAGCGGCCCGCATCGCGTGTGCTCCACTGTTCCCAGATGGTAACGGGCAGACCAGCATCCTTCAGTGCCATGCCCACCATGAGCCATTCGTCATAGGTCAGGGCGGACGGGGATACGAAGTCCAATGCTTCCTTGAGTTCATTTTCATGTTCCATTCGCGTTACCATCCAAAGTTAAAAGGACTGTCCGGCGCAGCGGGCGGTTCCGCAGGCGGGACATAGGTTCTGGGATTCACGCCCTTGGGCACACCGCGCCAGCCCTGCACCGCAATGCGGTCGATCATGTGTTTGGCTGCATCGAAGCTCCACCTGCCCACGCTCTGGAAACCGTAACGTTCCAACACGCGGATCTGCTTGGGTGTGGTCAAGCCTTCAGCGCGGCGTTTGTTCAACCGGTCCAGCAGCAGGGAAGCCTTACCAGCAGATTCTACAGCGTCCGGCAGGATGCCCATTTTCTCAAGAGCAGCAGTCTGTTCAGCGCTGGGCGGGCCTGCTTCCCAGCCAAAGGCCGGCACATATCCGGCAAGGTCCTCGGCCTGAATACTCATCTCGTACTGCAGCGGGTCCACGAGACGGGCTTTTTTGCGGCGCTGTTCTTCCAGCTGTTTTGCAAGTGCTTCTTCCCGCTGGGCCACCACGTCCTCGCTGGCCTGCACGGCTGCTTTCTCGATGTCCTCCGGGCATCCGGTCTGGGCCAGATTTTCGGTCATCTGCCGGGCCACGGCGCGGTCCTCACAAACCAGATCAGCCGGGCGGCACAGCTCGTGTTTGTCGGTCATCCACAAAAAATCCAGCAAAAGCAGATCGCTCTTGCCCGGGGAGAGCCTGGTGCCGCGCCCTACCATCTGGCTGTACAGGCTGCGTACCTTGGTGGGCCGCAGCACCACCACGCAGTCAACAGACGGGCAGTCCCAGCCCTCGGTGAGCAGCATGGAGTTGCACAGCACGTTGTATTTGCCTGCATCGAAATCCGCCAGCACTTCCTTGCGGTCGGTGCTCTGGCCGTTGACCTCGGCGGCACGGAATCCATGGGAGTTCAGCAGGTCGCGGAACTTCTGGCTGGTCTTGATGAGGGGTAGGAACACCACCGTTTTACGGCCTTTGCAGCGCTGGGCCATCTCGGCGGCAATCTGTTCCAGATAGGGGTCAAGCGCAGTGCCGAGGTCTCCCACGGCGTAGTCCCCGCCGCTCATGGTGACAGAAGAAATGTCCAGCTTCAGCGGAATGGTCTGGGCCATGATGTGGCACAGATAGCCCTCTTTGATGGCATCGGTCAGCTTATACTCAAAGGCAAGGCTGTCGAACACCTCGCCCAGATTGCGCATGTCGCCGCGATCCGGCGTGGCGGTCACGCCCAGCACCTTGGCGCTGCCGAAGTAGTCGAGGATGCGGCGGTATCCGTCGGTGATGGCGTGGTGGGCCTCGTCAATGATGATAGTGCCAAAGTAATCATGAGAAAAGCGTTCCAGCCGGGCGGTGCGCTGCAAGGTCTGCACGCTGCCCACCACCACACGGAACCATGTATTCAGACAGGTGGCATCTGCCTTTTCCACCGCGCTGACAAGGCCGGTGGAGCGCTGCAGCTTGTCCGCTGCCTGCTCCAGCAGCTCACCGCGATGCGCCAGAATGAGCACCCGGTCACCGGCGCGCACCTGATCGGCAGCTACCGATGCAAACACAATGGTCTTGCCGGTGCCGGTAGGCAGCACCAACAGGGTGCGGGTGTGGCCGTTCTCCCACTCGGTGTGGATGCGTTCACGGGCCTGCTGCTGGTAGGGGCGCAGGGTTTGTGTCTCGGCCATTTAGAACGCCCCCTGTGTCCAGCCCTGAGTGGGTGCAGCTTTGGGTTCGGGCGGCGGCAGGAAGCGCTGCACTTCGTTGCTCTGGCAGGTCTCGCCTGCATAAGGACCGCTCTGCTTGGTGTACTCGTGGATACCCAGCTTGCAGATGCCTTTGGCACCCACGACCTCGTTCCAGCGGGGGCGGAAGGTCTCGCCCCGCTTGCACTGACCGATGCTCTCAAAGAAAGCCCCCAGCAGGCCCTGCGTTTTAGTGTGCAGGTACAGGCGGTGGGTCACGGTGGTATCACCCTTGGCCCCGCCGAAGATCTTCAGGGTCAGCTTTGCCATGGAGCAGGGCGGGAGCTTTGCGCTGCCCTCAAAGCGGGCACGCTCCATGCCGGTGACCTCAAAGGCATACTCGCCCTCGGGCAGGAGCACGAACTCCTGCTGCTCGTTGGTAAATTCGTCGTCCCAGCCCAGGGCGCGGTCGGTGGTGTTCATTTCGTTCATAAGTAATTACTCCTTTATTATAAAACTCCTTCAGTCACGCTTACACGTGCCAGCTCCCTCCGTGAGGGAGCCTGTTAAAAC
>ULVG01010101.1_pt1 | contig 13017 bp, 9 predicted proteins | sample 1959221 | NCBI WGS metagenome assembly ULVG01 (sample SAMEA4835780, study PRJEB28245) | human gut metagenome | biome: gut microbiome; material: fecal sample | place: Denmark | collected 2008
CCGAAGCTCCTACCGTCAATGAAACGACCAAACGGGCTTTCTTGTTCTGCTGCCTTACCGGGTTACGTTACAGTGATGTTAGCGTATTGACGTGGCGTGACATCAGGCAGGGAGATAACGGCTGGATGGTGTCGGTAAAGGCTATGCAAAAGACTGGCAAACAGGTGGTAATACCTCTGAACCAATCAGCGATAAGCTTGCTGCCAGACAGAAACGGATGCAAGCCGAGCCAAAAGGTATTTGACATGACTTGTTTGAGTTCCTGCAACAAATGCCTGAAAAAGATTGCCGCCGCTGCTGGTATAGAGAAGAGAATCAGCTATCACACGAGCCGCCATACATTCGCAGTCTTGGCACTGGCCGCAGGTGGAGATATTTATACGGTGGGCAAATTGCTCGGACATACAAGCATCAATTCAACACAGGTTTATGCCGATGTAGTGATGGAAACAAAGGTTGAAGCAATCAGAAGGATTTCAAGTTATTTATCCAAATAATACGAAGATGTTAATGGATTGGCAATATTATGATATTCCGCAAGACGAATATCAGAAACCCCGCTTGCTGTATTTTGACTTAAAACGAAACTGAAATAACCGGCCTTAAAAATCAAACTCGGAACAATCGTCGTGTTTTGTTCATATTCTTCAAGACTGACACAATAGGCTGGTTATTGAAGCGGTATTTGAATGGTGGAACAGCCGTTGAATATGTCCACTTGCCGCCATTTCATCCACAGGAAGATGGTGCAGTGCGCCATCATCGATAAGGGCGATGCTGTCACACATTCGGAGTGCCACGTCAAGTTCATGGGTGGAGAACAACACGCATTTATCTTCCTCACGTACAAGTCTCTGCAAGAGTGCCACAAGTTCGTAACGGTTGGGGATGTCAAGAAATGAGGTCGGCTCGTCCAGCAGGATTATCGGTGTGTCTTGTGCCAATGCGCGGGCTATCATGATACGCTGGCACTCACCGTCGCTCATTTTATCCATCGTGCGACTGGCATAATCCGTCATCCCGACGGAAGCAAGTGACTTCATAACAATCTTTTTGTCAATTTCCTGCAATCTGCCAATCCAATTGGTATATGGGGCACGCCCTATGGAAACGACATCTTCACATCGGAGGTTGGCTATGCGTGTGCGCTCTGTGTTGACAAAAGCTATTGTTTTTGCCAATCCGTTGGGACGTAATGTCCTCATATTCTTCCCGTCCAACTGGATTTCTCCCGAATACAAGCTGTTGAGTCCAGCTATGGCTCTGAGGAGGGTAGATTTTCCCGTTCCGTTCCTGCCGATAAGGGCCGTCAGTTTTCCTTTTTTGAAAGAGGCATCGACTTTATTGAGAAGCATTTTCTTCCCGTAGCCTATGGTAAAGTCGCACAGTTTTATCATACCGTCATTGATTTATTGCAAAGCACCACCCATACCACTATCGGAATACCCAAGAGTGCGGTAATGGCATTTATCGGCAAGGTGAATATTTTGGATATCAGGTCGCAGAGTAAAAGTACCGAGGCTCCCGAAAGCAGAGTACCCGGCACAAGAACCCGATGGTCGCTGTTGCAGAACAGCATCCGCGCTACATGGGGCATGGCAAGCCCAATAAAACCTATCGGACCGCAAAAAGCGGTCACTGTTCCGGCAAGTAGCGTGGTTGACAGGAACAACATGATACGTGAACGCTTGATGTTAAGTCCCATCGTTACGGCATATTCCTCGCCGAACAATAACAGGTTGAGCGGTTTGATGGTCAGAACGGCCAGCAACAGCCCAGCAAGTATCGATGGAATGAGGATACCGAGTTGTCCGTAGGTGACGTTTCCCAAAGACCCCATCGTCCAGATAACAAAGGCCTTCAACGATTCTTCCTTGCTGAGATATTGCAATATCTGTACCACTGCGCTCACTCCTGACGAGAACATCATACCAAGAATCAGTATCACCATAATGTCTTTAATACGATGGCTTGCGCCAGCGATTACCATCAGTACGGTTCCGGATCCTATCCATGCGGCAGCGGCAATACCTATCGACGACCCCACTCCAGCAAGTACCACAAGTGCTGCGCCGAGACTTGCACCCGAACTGATACCGAGCACGTATGGACCGGCAAGGGGATTGCGGAAAAGTGTCTGCATCTGTAGGCCGCTGACCGACAACGCAGCTCCGGCAAGCAGTGCGACAACGGCTTTGATAAGCCGGATATCCAAGACAATCTTTGCCGTGGCTTGGGAACAGTTGCCGCCTGTAAGCGCAGCCCATACGTCACCAAACGGAATACTGACCGCCCCCACGGACAGGTCTATGAAAAATAGAACCGCTGTGAGGACAATCAGTACAAAAATCACTATGGCTGTTCGTGACCGCATTTATTTTAGTTTTTTGTAGTACACGAAATCTTCTTCCACCAGTTCCGGATGGAATATTTTTATAAGGTCGCGCAGGAGGAGATCAGGGTTGACAACCGCCGACTCGTAGTAGTCATTTCCTCCGGCTGCATTAGTACGGGCGTTGTTGTTAAAAACTTCACCGTTCCGAAAACAGCGTGTATCGGTGAACTTCGGACACATCCGGGCCACATCGTCAAGCGTGTTGGCCATTCCGACATTAATCCATATATCGGCTTCGGAAGTCAGCAGATAGGCTTCTTCGAGGTCGATAGGCAACGAAGCGTTACCCGTATTTTTGCCGTAGACGTAAACGCCTCCGGCATCATGGATGAGTTGCACGGCATAGCTTTTTGTCGAGGGCATGAACCAAGAATCACCGTAAGGGGTATTCATCATTATTTTCGGAGATTCGAGTGTCGCTTCTGCTACGCTCTTTTTGAGGTTATTGTATCTGGCAGGGATATCTTCAAAAGACTTTACGCCATCTTCGCGCTTGCCGATGATTTCAGACAAAGCTACCAGCCATTCGGCCTTTCCAAGCGGCGATTCTTCAAGATAGTCCCCGACATACATGTAAGGTATGCCCAATTCGTTCAGTTTTCCTTCCATTGCACTTTCACCATTCAAACCGAAAAGCAGAACAATGTCCGGGTCGAGTGATAACAACAATTCATAGTTAATATTCCCCTCAAAACCGACATCACCCACGCTGTCCCGCCGTGACAGAATATTTGGATTGGATATATAGTCCAGTCCGGATACACCTACAATGCTATTGACAGCCCCTACTGCGTCAAGCATGGCAATATGGGTTGACGACATGGCAACAATGCGCCTTGCGTCACCGTCAAGCACCTGTCCTGAGAACCCCTCCGGTGCACTTTCACCGTTACGAGCTATAAAAAGATGGGTAGAAACACTGTCTGCCCCCTGCCATGGATTGGTAGAGGTTATGATAACGCTCTCCATGTCGTCGGCTCCACAGATAGTAAAGCCGGAGGCATATTCAGGTGTATAGATATTTTTGTTGAAATCCTCAAATTTTGATTTTTTATTGGTGCATGCTGCAAGTGTAAATGACAATACGAACAGGATGCCAATGCTTTTTATGATTCTCATCGTTTTGTAATTTTTTATTATCGATTATTTCCTTTGTTTTTCCAGAATTTGGGTGTTATGCCTATGAAGAACTCGAAGTTGATCCCCGGCATGGGGCGGGACAACACCGACAGGTAATCTTCATTAAACAGGTTATTGACCGTCAGCTTCAGTTGTAGGTTAGCCGGTTTGAAGAACAAGTTTTTCTCCAGAGACACGTTGCTCATGAAATACACGGGCAGATGTCCGGTCAATGTATAGTCGTTGCTCGACATGGTGTATCGTTCCGAATAGTAGCACCACTTGTACATAAAAGCCCAGTTGTTCCATGACAGACGACCTGTCAGCGATGCAGAATATCGGGGCACGTATGGAAGCTGTTTGCCAACTGATTGGTCGGCCGGTGACATTTTCTCTCCTTCGTTGATGGAGGGTGTCCATGAAAAAGAGCCATTCAGGTCGAGAAGCCATTCCTTTGCAAACTGCAAGCCTAAGTTGGCTTTAGCCTCCAAACCGTAAGCATGTACTTTTTTTACGTTGCGTGGAGAGAAAAAACCTTTGGTTGTGGGCAGCCAAATGATCCAATCGTCTATATAGGAATCAAACCAAGTCAGGCTTCCGTCAAGAGCATACACTTCTTTCTTGCCTACGTCGAAAGACATGCCCACATCGTAAGTGAAGCCGTGTTCGCTTTTTAACTCAGGATTTCCTCCCGGCAAGAAATACAAGTCATTCAGCGTAGGGAAACGGTAGTTGCGTGAGATAGACGCTTTCAGCATTATGTTTCCCTTCGGGGAGAGTATGCCTTCTATAAAAAATGCCGGGATGAGGGGAGTCCATTTGGAACCAAACATCTCCTCGCGCAGCACTACCGACATGCCTATTCGGTCTATGGGTTGCCATTTGGCAGATACGGAGCCTGACAGTTCCACGCGGCCTTTGTCGTAACCCACAACGGCCTTATTCCCGTCCTGCATGATGATATTCTTGTCCTCGCTTTTCACCAAATGCTGGTACAAGGACACATTGGCCGTGAAATACCATCGGCGCGTAGGCGTAAACTCCCCGTCAGCCTGTCCGTAGAATGTGTTGATTTTACTTCGTGACCGGGTCATGGAGGCCATTATACCGTTGCCTACATTGCGCTTATAATCGTATGCCATCCACGTATGTATGTAACCTCCTTTCACGCCGGTTTTCCATTTTTCCCGGTTGTAGTCCCACGACAGTATGCTTCGAAAGGTCTGTTCCCGTTGCCGGTTTTCAAAAGAAGTCTCTTCGCCGTAATCTGTAGTCAGCATCGGCAGTTCACGGTTGGAATTGATGTACCATGCGTTGAAGCCAAAACGACCGCTGCCGGGTGTGTTATAATATACTTCTTGCAACAGATGGAAATCTTTGAACGAGCCGCTTCTATTGCGTTCCTCCGGATAATATTGGCCGATGATATTATGGTCGTCGTCGTAAATGTTTATTTTCTTATCGTGGTTGGTGTATTTATAATCATTAGGGGATGACGAATACATCACACGGGTCGAAACATGCCAACGCTCACTCCCGTAAGTGATACGGGCGAACTCATCGAAGGTTGAAAACGAGCCTATGCCCTGTACGTATTGTGCATTAAATCCATCGCCTACCTCGGGAGTCGTGTTCAATTTCACCAGTCCTCCCAATCCACCTCCCGTTTCGTTGACGGATGAAGTTCCGTGTAATAAGGAAGCATTATCCACGAAGTAGGACGGTATGGTGGAAAAATCAGTCATTCCAAGCATCGGGTTGCTAATTTTCATGCCGTTCCAAGTTACTTGCGTGTGGCTCGCTGATGTACCCCGGAACGCGACTGTTGACAACGTGGCACGTCCGTAGCTTTTTACAAAAATAGACGAATTAAAAGTCAGTATGTCGGCCATTGAAAGAGATATGTTTTCCTTCAATGCAAGTGAGTCAAACCGGGTTTTCGTCACGCCTATATCCTTCATAGGCCGTTTGGCGGTCACGACCACCTCGCGTAGTTTGAAAACGCGTTTGGTCATATCTTGCGCATAAACATTTGTTGATATCGCCGCTACCCATAATAGCAGCAATAATGCTTTTATGATTTCATGCCTGATATTCATAGCTTTCTCACATTACGGGTATTTTCCTATTTCCAGCAAAATGCTCCGGGAATGATTCCTACATAAAACTCGTCCAATAATTCTCCTTGAGGCGAGTAACGGTAGATGATGCCTTGTTGCTGGTAGTCGATGGCATCGGCCACATAAACCTCGCTGTTTTGTGGATTCACCGTCAACCCGTAATAAATGGTGTTTTGATATTCGAGGAACGGACGGACAGGCACGCGGCTTGCTGTCACGTCCATACGCCAGATGTCCTTGTTTATCCAATACAACGTGTCGCGCGTGCCGTTAAGCTGCACTTCGCTCGGCCAGTCGCCGAGTTGGAATTTGAACTGCTTCTCCACCTTAAACGTGGCCGCGTCTATGCAATAAAGCGATGGGGCCTCATAGCCGTATGGCGAACCTTCGTAGCCGCCATCGGTGATAGTCCACATCTTGTCATACTTGTCCATCACCAATGAGGTAGGCTGAATTCCGATGGTCAGTTCGTCTACTACCTGGTCGGTTTCGGTATCTATCTTGATGATGCGGTTCTGGTAACTCCAGCAGTTGCAATACACATATTGCCCGTATTGCACCATCTGTTCCGTCGAGCCGCTCTCCATGGTCATGCCGGGCACTTTAATATAACCCGTTATTTCGTATTTCTTGGGATTGATGATGAAGATACGATTGTCCCAGATTTGCGTCACATAGGCTTTTTCGTCACTAAGGAAGTGGATGTAACGCGGTGAAGTCAGGTTCTCAATGCGTCCCAATTCCTTGAATGTGTTGAGGTCGATGGCAAAAATCACATGCGAATTGTTCACCACCACCCAACCTTTATTGTCGTAGATGGTCATGGATTGCGCCACATCGCCCAGCTTCATGCCGTTGGCACGGTAGAACACCTCGTTTTGCACCTCTTTGGTTTCGGGGTCGTAGTAACTCAGCGTGGCGTTGCCATACTGGAAATTGCCTTCGTTGGTGATAAACAGGCCACTCCCCGTTACAGAGAAGTCCTCTATCTCCCCGTAATCCCATTCCATACAGGAGTGCAAACTTGCAGACAACACGACAAGTCCAATCCACTTTAGGTATCTTTTTCGAAGTTTCATTTCTCAGTCTTTCTTTACAGGCAATCCCCGGTCGACACATAGGCAATGTGCCATGACGGGGATTGCTCAGATTGTATTAAGAGTTTTTATTCGGCTGAAGTGTATTTACCGGCTTTCATGTCTTCATAAGTCGGGTTGTAACCGCAACCTGTCACAGTCCAGTTCCCTTCCGTGATATTTCCATTCTCGATGAATTTTCCGAAGAATGTAAAATCGGACAAAGAAGTCGAATTGTAGAAATAACATCCACCAAGTTTTCCTAACATTGGCATCTCTACATTATCACCATTGTATGAATTCAAAACAAGTGTACCATCTACATCAGTAAGTAAAGGACACGTAAGTGAAGTTCCACCCTGAACGGCCAACCCTTTACCTCCGACACGGGTCAATGCTGGAAAAGAGACTCCACCTGTTTGAACCCGAATGTTGATAGAACCAACCGGTGGAGTTGCTTCCGAATCATTAACATAGGAGGGGTTATTTGCACAACAAACTGTTTTCAAGGAACTGAAATTGTATTCCTTCCCAAGCGTTATTACTTGCAATTGTCCTCCCACTGTCTCCAAATTGGGCATGGAAACAGTCGGTCGGAAAGTAGGAGCGATTTTTGCCCATGAAATATTAAGGTATCCCCCCACTTCTTTCATATCCGGCAAGTTGATAGCTTTGGTATAGCTTCCGATGTTCATTACAAGAGAAAAGTTACCCTCCACTTTTTCCCAATTAGTAAATACAAGATCATCTGATATTGCGCCTGCTGTAGTGATATCGACTTCGGAAATGGTGGTTTTGTATTCGAAAGCAGGAAGTTTCTGTTTGTTGTTGCCCATGACGATTTGTAATTTGGCATTGAGAATATCCGAAGTGGATAGTTTATCCAATACGGCACAGGTTTCGAAGTGAACTGTTGCCAACGTTTCCCCCGCTGGAGCAGTAAATGTTACATCGGGTATGGCAAGACTTTCGAGCAAAGGGAGACCTTCGAGCCAGATTCCACCGCATTGTTTCAAGGAAGGCAATGAGATTTCCGTCAAAACTCCAAAATTTGTCAGAGTCAGCACCTCTCCAACCTTTTCCAGTTTGGATAGACTCTCCAGACTAGTGAGAACATCATTATATGTGTTGGTACCTCCGATAACCGCAACAGTTTTGGCCGAACAGATTTTTAGGAATCCGTTCACGGTGTGCAAGGCACCGAGGTCGATAGTTTCGAATTTCATGGGCAGATACTCGAAGTTGATGTTTCCTACGGTTTCCAGTTTCGCAAGAGAGATTGTTCTCAGTGTTGCAACGAAATTCACTCCGAGTGTTCCGCCTACTTTTTGAAGGTTCGGCATTGAAAAAGTGGCCAGATTACCTTTCATGACAGGAGGGTCGTACCCCGATGTGCTGCCATCCGCAAACTCCCGTTCCAAACACCCCTCGATAATAAAGTCTGTTTCAACTTCCGTCAACTCGGGCAGTTCGATGTTTTCAATGATTTCCGATGCAAGCGATATACCTCCGGCCTTATTCAGTGCCCTGAGTTCCACCCATTTCAAATTATTGTTCCATATCGAGATGTTTCCAGTAACTTCTGTCAAATTTGACATTGATACATGGCTCAAATCGGCTGTGGATGGATTCGACTGGCTACCGACAAACAGCCCGCCTATTTTAGTCACTTGTTCCAGTCCAGTCAAATTCGTAGCCTTGAAACTGTTTTTTAGGACAAGGTCTCCAGTGATTGATTTCAGATTGGAGAGCTTCTCAAGAGAAGTTATATCTTCCCCTTCATCCGTTCCGATTGTAAGGTTACCGTCGATGACCGAGATCCCTTTTTCGTAAAAAGCCACGATTTCAGCCATTGTCCGCAGGGTAACATCACCTTTTTCCTCAATTTCATCATGGGTAATGCGATACGTGTATTCGTTGGTATCTCCGTTGTAGGATGTTACTGTAAAAACTTGTTCCCTGTTCCAGTCGATGGCCTCCTTGTTTGGGTCGGGATTAATGGTAGCGCTTTGTGTGTACTCTATGGTTGCAACAGCAGAAGTCAGCGTCACATTATAGGGTACAGCTACAGTTATTTCTTGCCCTTCTATGGTCGCAACATACGTGTCATCATCGATAGTTAGTGATAATGCTGTAATAAAATTGTCATCGGCATCTGCCGGAATTGTAAGGTCTTCATCCTCTGAGCAACTACCCAGTAATACGATTGCTGAAAAGAACAGCATTAGAAATTTGAATTTGTCCATTCTTTATTGGTTTAACATTGAATAATCTTGAAAACTGAATACTTCGGTTGAAATTTCGCCAAGCGAACCGCTTTTGGCATTGACAGCGACTTGGACTTTTATAAAGTCTATGTATTTCAAATCGACTGGACTTCCATCGGGATAGATGGCATTGGAAATTTTGAATCCGTTGCGTTGGCCGCTTCCATCTACCGCATTGTTACCTTCCAGTAGATCGCTGCCCATGTTATCTGCATATCCCCAATCGTAGGCCTCGTTCGACCAATAACCGGTTCCAAGGTCCTGGTGGTTTTTTGAAGGCAATCGAGTACCACGCAGCGTATAGGTGTCAGCAGAAATCCATGCCGGATAGTAATAATCTTGACGGTGATATTGCTGCAGATAATCTATATGCCCGCTTTCACCTTCCGAGTCCGTCCACTCAATATTCATTTGTGGAGCCGACGGTTTATAGTAAGTTACTGCATAATCCTGAATCGTACCCTCTTTTCCCGTTTCACTGCCTCGCAACTCGTACCATTCATCGTCAGGCAACCCATTATGATTGATATCCTGCATCACCCATACGATGCCGGGCTCGTTCGAACTGCTGAATGCGTTTCCTTCTATGGCAAAATCATATGCAGCACCGGTTTTGGCTATACTGTGATCGAATCCCACGATGATATAGCCGCCGAATCCACCGAGTGACACGAAATTCTGGTCGGACAACCGTTGTTCTGCCCAAGCATTTGCCGCTTCGAGTGTCGTCTCATTTCCAGTCATACCGCCAATGCCAGTTTCCCCTATGAACTGACCCGGGGCCGGAGTCCATTCGTAAACTTTATTTTGGAACTTGGAGTGACCGCTTGAGACAGGCCGCTGTTGGTCTGTTTCACTTGCAGCAACACAAACTACCGTCACGCTTGCTTTAATGCTTGTCCCTATTCTGACAACATTTTTGGTCAAGGACTGTGGATTTGCGTTTTTTTCTGTTACGGTCACACTTATATCGTATGTTCCACTTTCCGTTGGAGTCATTTTGTAAGTCTTATCGTTGCAATCGACTGTAACGCCGTTGACCTTCCATTCGAACACGGGATTGTCAAAATATTCTAAATAAGGTGTGAGGTATATAGTGCGTCCAGCAAAAGTATAACGGTCTGTAGAGGGTTGGAAATAGGAAGGGGTCGGGAACTCCACACGGTATGGCATTGTTTCCACCACTTCCACATCGAATTCCTTGGTTGTTGTTCCGTCAATGTTCGATGCTTTAATGGCGATGGGATAGATGCCCAGTTCCGTTTCATTGAACGTGTACGTTGTATCCGTTGAAACGATTTCCCCATCTCGCCACCATTCAATCTCAAATCCTTCCAAATCTTTATGCTGTATGGTCGGCTCCAAAACATAATCTGTTCCGGCAACGACTTTCAGACCTTGTGACGGGATAAGCAGTGAAATCACAGGGGGCGTGAGATCCACAACTTCCACCTTCAACTCTTCTTCTGCTTTTCCGGCTGGAGTCCGTACATAAAATGTAATATAATATTCTCCGACCTCGTTCCATTCCTTTGTAAGTTCTCGTTCTCTACCGATTATTTCATTTCCGAGATACCAAATGTAAACGGCATTTTCTGCATTCTCGACTTCAGGAGAAATGGTCAGTTCTCGACCTGTTTTCACCGTGTAAATACCTGTTTCGCTATCCAGAACGACATGGGGAGCAAGCGTTATTTCTTCGGTGATTTCCTCGTCTTTATTACAAGAAACGATAAGGCATAATAAAAATAGCCACAGAAAATTTCTCATAAGGCGGTGTATAAAAGGCTGCAAATGAAATTATGCGAATCATTTGCAGCCAAAAGGTTTAATTAAATGTTATATCGTCTATGCAAACGTATGCTGGTGTGTTCAGTCCGTATTGACTGTTGTCCGAACCTACAAAATTGAACTTGATTCTGGCAACGGAACCCAATGCGGATAAATCCCATTTCGTCCATTTTTCTATGGCCGGAGTGGCTGTTGACGAGTTGTCTCGGTAATCTGCGAGATAGAACTCTACAGGATTTCCTCCGTTGGTTGCACTACCATCAGCCTTATAGCCATATGCCAACACTTTGAACCAGCCTTTGCTCGTAACAAGGGACTGTGCAGAGCCGGTCCAACCGTCGTCTTCACCATCGTCCCAGTAATTTCCGTGAATGATGACTCCATAAGTATAGGCACTATTGCAGACATACATATATTGGATATTTCTGTTTACCAGATTATATTCTTCATCCACGAATGTAAATTCAGGCATTGCCATGTAAGTAGAATTGTATTGGTCAAGATAGCCGTAAACAATACCAAAATTGGAACCACTATGTCCGGCATTACTTGCCCCATCTGCTACATCAGTGTTGTATACGCTACACTGGTTTTGATAAGAGTACCACCAATCTTGAGTGTGCGTGGTTCCATTGGAACGGATGCTCCAGTTGGATGGAGCAATACCTCCACAATAAAATGCCGTCACACCACCTACCGTGTTGAACTCTGTCCAGAAACCTATAGTCGGGTCAGTCCAACCCAAAATACTTCCATCATATAGATTTTCGCCATAAGAAGTAGGCCCGGCCAACTCATCCTCCGTGGCATTGTCGAAAGTGACAACTTGTGTTGCAGTGGTTGCACGGGTTTGCGAAGTTCCGAAATCAACTGATTCCATCAAAAAGTCATCGTCTGAATTACAGCCGGTAAACATTGCGGTTGCTGTCAACATGCAGACACCCGCTAAAAGATTCAAATTTCTTTTCATTGTCCATTCATTTTTAATGTAAAACATATATTTACAAACACAAAAAATCCCGTTCATGCTAACTTACACGAACGGGAATATGTCTGTATTCAAATATGAATGGCCGATGGGCTATCCTTAATTTGATTATGACCTGTATATCCCGCAGGTGTAAATCCATTTTCGCTATAGCAGGTCTTCTGACTTATTCTTTTTTTGTTACGCCTTCCCAATTTTCTAACCAGTGGCCTTATGTAACAAATTTCCCTTTCGGAAAGAACTTACAGCAGCGGGTACTGTTCCGGATTTGCACCGGATTCCCTTTTAATCCTTCTCGAACCATTCGGTTCTCAAGGAACTATAACGGTGCAAAGATATAATTTTGTTTTGAGCCGGAAAAGAAAAATCAAACAAAAGTTAAATCAAATGCCGAAAAAATATAGATTAATGCGAAATTTGCCATCCATAGTTTGCAAAAATCATCCCTTCCTATACGGCCATAACGAACTATCAATGAACTTTGCTCATAGCGATTTCATGCATTAACAGGTGCCAGATTTCAGTTAGAGCCTCCTTTGGAACCAATCTTGTCAGATGTTTTTCTGACCGCTTTAAGCTGCTTCCTAAATATCGTCAAGGTGGAATCCACACCGACGTTTTCCACCAGCTTTTCATATGCACCGACGGTTACGGCCAGTTCAGGGTAAAGTTCGTTGAGCATGACCGTGGTCACTTGGTACTTGTCTGCAACCGTTCTCAACCGCCTGTTTTCCTCCCGGTATTCATGCCATCGCACCCAACTAATGGCAAACAAGGCAAAGAACACGAGCGTACAAACGATACCAGCCCATGCGTAAGGGTTCTTGTACCAGCCATCGGGAACTTTGTCCCATAGCCGCCTGATTCCGCTTGTTACTTTGTAAAAGTGGATAGCTTGACAAAGTTTCCGTGTGAAGCCTTGGTTTTGCTGTGCCTTTTGTGAAACCTGTTTGTCTTTCTCCACATGGTCTGTAAGCACTTCCAATATCTTGTAGAGCAAATCTTTGGTAGTTGGGATGCCACGCTCGCGCATATTCTTGTCGTTGGCATCGGTGTATGCCTGCAAGCTCACAATCATTTCACTGCCCAATGATTTTTTGTATGCATCGATGGTTTCCTTGCTCCTGAAAATGCCGTTGATGTTCTCCGGCGTGCTGCCGCCAAAGAAACGTATGACCGGCTCCAGCTTCACCGCAAGCCTTTTCACTGCCTCGTCCTTGTCCGAAGCGTCCTTTGCGGCCAGTATCTTCTTGATTTCCTC
>ULVG01059872.1_pt1 | contig 12954 bp, 9 predicted proteins | sample 1959221 | NCBI WGS metagenome assembly ULVG01 (sample SAMEA4835780, study PRJEB28245) | human gut metagenome | biome: gut microbiome; material: fecal sample | place: Denmark | collected 2008
TCTTATATAGACTTGCTAAATTATATGCTTAAATATAAAATACCTCAGATTGTTACGTTGACCCTTGATTCCACGTTGCCTCCCTTTGGGGGATTGTTTGGACAATAACAAAAAAAGAGGAATATTCTTTCGAATTTCCTCTTCTTTGCGGGTGGCAGATGGGACTCGAACCCACGACATTCAGAACCACAATCTGACGCTCTAACCAACTGAACTACAGCCACCATGTTAGTGCATTTCTTAAATGCGGTGCAAAGATAGGGATAATCTTTAATATTGCAAAGAATGAGACGAAAATTTTTGAGATTTCTGCATTATTTTTTCTTCTCGTAGATACCTATATTGTGCTGCTGGAGCAGCTTTCGAGAGCTTTTGACAAAGATTTCCAGGTGTTTACGAGCTTCCGGCGTTAAATGTTCTGTAGGAAAACTGGCAGGATAAAGAATGTAATTTTTTTCTTTAGTAAGTTCCGGCCGGCCGGTCCAGACCAGATTATATCCACAATAGGAAACACGACAGTATGGAAAAGGCAGAGGATTGGAGTCTGGCAGGGGCGTCTGACTCTGACCGGTGTAAGAGGGACGGATGGGTTGGGGGAGAGGATGTTTCTCCAACTGCAAAGTGAAGATGAGGCCGCCGTCAGTGTTGGCCTTGCTCATATTGGAAATGAAGTTTCCCAAGGAGTAGACTATGATGTGCTGTTCGGTACCGTTGGTACGTAGTTCCATCGGTTGAATGACGTGAGGGTGTGAACCGATAATATGTGTTACGCCTTGTTGGAGCAACCAGTTGGCCAGTTCGCGTTGCTCACGGTTGGGAAGGGACTGATATTCCTCTCCCCAATGCATGCAGGCAATAATGGCATCCGGTTGGCGTGCCTTGGCACTTTGGATATCTTGCAGGATGGTATTCTTATCAATATAGTTTACGATATTGGGAGAGGTAGCCTTGATACCATTGGTGCCGTAAGTATAGTTGAGTAGGGCAATGCGAAAGCCGTTTCTGTTGATGAACAGGGGATAGCGTTGCCTGCGCTCCGACAGATTCTTGTAGGTGCCTGCGTAACGAATACCGGAGGAGTCAAGCAATTGTATGGTACGCTCCATTCCCTTTTTTCCACGGTCCAGACAGTGGTTGTTGGCTGTCAGTAAAATATCGAATCCGGCGTCCTTTATGGCCTGAAGATATTCATCGGGGGCGCTGAACATAGGATAGCCCCGATAGGGCCTGCCCCCCAATGTGACTTCCAGATTTCCTATGGCGAGGTCTGCCTGGGATATTTGCTCTTTTATGAGGGAGAAGCAGGAGGAGTAGTCATATTTTCCTTCAGATACATGTGCAGCGTCTATTTGTGCCTGGTGCTGCATCAGGTCGCCGACAAATAATAGCGTAATCCTTTCCTGCGAGGAAAGGGTTACGCTATACAGTAGGACAACAATGAAGACGGCGAGCGTTTTCATCGCCTTGTTATTGGTAGATTGCTTTCTTGCCGGCGAGCAATGTATTCTTCATAAGGGAAACGATGGTCATGGGACCTACGCCTCCCGGTACGGGGGTAATGAATGAACATTTGGGAGCTACTTCGTCGAATTTCACATCACCGGTCAACTTGAATCCGGATTTCTTGGAGGTATCGGGCACACGGGTAGTACCTACATCAATAACGACAGCGCCTTCCTTGACCATTTCCGCCTTAACAAAGTTCGGTTGTCCCAACGCAGCAATGATGATGTCCGCTTCCTGGCATTCCTTTACCAGGTCTTTGCTGCGGCTGTGGCATACGGTCACTGTGGCATCGCCGGGATAAGCCTTCTGCATCATCAGGGCAGCCATGGGTTTGCCGACAATGTTACTGCGTCCCAATACCACGCATTTCTTGCCTGAAGTCTCTATCTGATAGCGCTTCAGCAGTTCGAGGATACCGTTGGGAGTAGCGGATACATAGCAGGGAAGGCCAATGGACATCCGTCCCACGTTGATGGGATGAAAGCCGTCCACATCCTTGCGGTAGTCGATGGTTTCAATCACTTTCTGCTCGGAGATGTGCTTGGGCAAGGGAAGCTGTACGATGAAACCGTCCACATCCGCATCCTCGTTCAATTCGCGTACCTTGGCGAGCAGTTCCTTTTCGGTAACGTCTGCCTCGTAACGGATAAGTGAGGACTTGAATCCGCAAACTTCGCATGCTTTTACTTTGGCGGCAACGTAGGTTTCGCTACCTCCATCGTGTCCTACAAGAATGGCGGCCAGATGCGGGCGTTTACCCCCACGAGCCACTATCTCGGCTACTTCTGCTGCAATCTCTTGCTTTACTTGCTCTGAAATTGCTTTTCCATCAATCAGTGTCATAGGCTGTTATCTTATCTTTTAAGTTTCGGCATCATCTTACCCATCTTGCTGCCAGTGACCATCTTCATCATCTTGCGGGTCTGGTCAAACTGTTTCAGCAGGCGGTTTACTTCCTGAATATTCGTACCGCTACCTTTGGCAATGCGCTGGCGGCGTGAACCGTTCAGAATGGCCGGATTGCTGCGTTCTTCCGGAGTCATGGAGTAGATGATGGCTTCAATGCTCTTGAAGGCATTGTCGTCAATGTCTATATCCTTGATGGCTTTGCCTACGCCCGGTATCATGGAGGCAAGTTCCTTCAAGTTACCCATTTTCTTGATTTGTGCAATCTGGCTCAGGAAGTCGTTGAAGTCGAACTGGTTCTTGGCAATCTTCTTTTGCAGGCGTTTGGCTTCTTCCTCGTCATATTGTTCCTGTGCACGTTCCACCAAAGATACGATGTCACCCATACCGAGAATACGGTCGGCCATACGTGAGGGATGGAACTGGTCGATGGCATCCAGCTTTTCACCGGTACCTACAAACTTGATGGGCTTGTTTACCACCGAACGGATAGAAAGGGCGGCACCACCGCGGGTATCACCATCCAGTTTGGTCAATACTACACCATTGAAGTCGAGCCGTTCGTTGAATTCCTTAGCGGTGTTCACTGCATCCTGACCGGTCATTGAATCCACTACGAACAGAATCTCGTCCGGATTGATGGCCTTCTTGATGGCGGCAATCTCGTTCATCATCTCCTCATCCACTGCCAGACGACCGGCTGTATCGACAATTACAAGGTCGTAACCTTTGGCTTTGGCTTCTTGGATGGCATTTTGGGCAATGGCTACCGGATTTTTGCTGTCCGGTTCCGAGTACATCGGTACGTCAATCTGTTCAGCCAGTACACGCAACTGCTCGATAGCGGCAGGACGGTACACGTCACAAGCCACCAATAACGGCTTTTTGTTCTTCTTGCTCTTCAGCATGCGGGCCAGCTTTCCGGAGAAAGTTGTTTTACCGGAGCCTTGCAAACCGGACATTAGGATAATGGCAGGCTTGGAGTCGAGGTTTATTTCAGAAGTCTCGCCGCCCATGAGCTGGGTCAGTTCATCGTGTACGATTTTTACCATCAGCTGGCTGGGCTTAACGGCTGTCAGCACGTTTTGTCCCAAGGCTTTTTCCTTAACGGTATCGGTGAAGTTTTTGGCTACCTTATAGTTCACGTCGGCATCCAAAAGTGCCTTACGTACGTCTTTCAGGGTTTCCGCAACATTGATTTCGGTGATTTTGCCCTCACCTTTCAAAATTTTAAACGACCTTTCAAGTCTCTCGCTTAAATTATCGAACATAGTATCTAATTACAATTACTAAATTACAAATTACTCTTATTGAGGCGCAAAAGTACAAAAAATCCCTTTAACTGCCTTCTTTTGAAGCAGAATATTATTGAAGACTTGCAGCGGGATGGGCGAAAAGAATGGAAGTGCCGGTCAAGGCACTGATAATCATCTATATTATTCTGTTTTTTTAGTTCTTTTTGCTTACTTTCTATTGATAATGTCTCTGGCGCAGGGTCCTTCGTGGTTGGGATATCCCGGTGCGTGGCTGCGCCATCTCTTGTCGGCTTCAACTTTCAGGCTTCGGTAGTCGTCCTGTGTGCGGCGGATGTAGTCATCCAGCAGTGCCCGGTGCTCGGCCAGAATCTTTGAGTATTTGGGGTCATGGGCAAGGTTTCGTCTTTCTCCTTTATCCTTCAGCATATCATACAGTTCTTCCCCGTTGCCTTCCAGATAGTGTGTGTATTTGTATCTGGGACTGCGTATCATCCGTCCCGGGCTGACGGTCACTTCGTATTCACTGTGCCATTCGGAGGCTGCATAGGGGTGCTGTCTCTTTTGCTTCTCGCCTTTCAGAAAAGGGGCAAGGCTGATGCCGGGCTTGGAGGAAGGCACCGGAATGCCTGCCAGTTCACAGAGAGTGGGCAGCAGGTCGATAGTGGGTTGGGTCAGTAAATCTTCCACCGGTTTTTGACGGGGATGAATGCCGGGACCGGCTATGATGAAGGGCACATTTGTCATTTCTTCGTAAAAGCTGACCTGCTTGGTTACCATGCGGTGTGACCCCATTCCGTCTCCGTGGTCTGCCAGTACAATGACAATTGTATTTTTTCCGGCGGGAGTGGAGTAGAGGGCTTCCAGTACACTCTCTATCTGTCTGGCCACTATCCGCGTGTAATGCTGGAAGGCGGCGACGTAGTGCCGGTAATTGTCCTCGTTCCAGTGGGCGGCTTGCATCATCCTCCGGTGGCTGCAGCAGATGTACTGAATGGGCAACGGAAGTTTTTCCCAGTCTTCCACTTCAAAGTTTTCGGGTAGTAGCGGGAGTGGGGTACTGATGGGGCTATCTATGTGCTCCCCTTTATTTTCGCCTACATATCCGCAGATATTGTGCGGGTTTTGGAAATCGGCTATGCAGATGAAAGGTTCTTGCGGTGGATTGCTGAGATAGGCCACGGCATCCTCGCAGGTTCCTACATCCAGAAAGCTGTCATTGTTGACGGGAAATTCGGGGTCGGTGAAGGGCTTGGCAACCGGTTCCTTGTGGCGGAATCCCCTTAGGGAACCCATGTCATGGGTTTTGCCAAAGTGGACGGCCTCATAACCGTTGGCGGTGAAGAGGCTTCCCAGGGTCGGAATGCTGTCGGGTAGCGGAGGATTGATGTGTTCGGCCGAGTTGGAACGTACATTGGTTTGATGCGGCATCAGTCCGCTCCATAAGGCAGCGCGTGACGGTTGGCTGAGGGGGCATCCCACGTATGCGTTGGCAAATGTTACACCTTGGGAGGCAATTCGGTCTATAGGTGGAGTGCAGCTGGGGTCGGCACCGTATGCGCCTACTACCCGCTGGGTCAGATGGTCGCATTGGATAATAAGAAAATTGGGCGATTGCTGTGCCATTACCGGAAAGCTGCACAATGCCATTCCCATAAAAGAGTGAATCGTTTTCATCAGATTTGGATTTTATTTGTTCAAGGTTATTGTATGGTGGCAAATGTATGAAAAAACGGATATAAAAAAAGCTTCCACCTACGTTTATGAACGTAAATGGAAGCTTTTGTACAATATCTGTATGCAGTTGCTGTTAACTGTTCATGCTCATCAGGAATTCGTCGTTGTCTTTGGTCTTCTCCAGACGGTCTTTTACGAAGTCCATGGCTTCTATCGGATTCATGTCGGCAAGGTACTTGCGGAGAATCCACATGCGGTCCAGTGTCTGCTTGTCTTGCAGCAGGTCGTCGCGGCGGGTGCTGGAGGCAACGATGTTGACAGCCGGGAAGATACGCTTGTTGGACAAGTTGCGGTCGAGCTGCAACTCCATATTACCCGTACCCTTGAATTCTTCGAAGATAACCTCGTCCATCTTCGAGCCGGTGTCAATCAAGGCAGTGGCAAGGATGGTCAGTGAACCGCCGCCCTCGATGTTACGTGCTGCACCGAAGAAGCGTTTGGGCTTATGCAATGCGTTGGCATCCACACCACCGGAAAGCACTTTGCCGGAAGCCGGGGATACGGTGTTGTAGGCACGTGCCAGGCGGGTGATGGAGTCGAGGAAGATGACAACATCGTGTCCGCATTCCACCATGCGTTTTGCTTTTTCAAGGACGATGCCGGCAATCTTCACGTGGCGTTCTGCCGGTTCGTCGAAGGTAGAGGCGATTACTTCCGCATTGACGGTACGCGCCATGTCGGTAACTTCCTCCGGGCGTTCGTCGATGAGCAGCATAATCATGTAGACTTCCGGATGATTGGCGGCAATGGCGTTGGCAATGTCTTTCATCAAGATGGTCTTACCGGTTTTGGGCTGTGCCACAATCAAGGCACGCTGGCCCTTACCGATGGGGGCAAACAAGTCTACGACACGGGCCGACATAGAGTCGGAGTATCCACCTTTGCAAAGCTTGAACTTCTCGTCCGGGAAGAGGGGGGTGAGGTGCTCGAACGGTACGCGGTCGCGTACGAAAGCCGGGTCACGTCCGTTTATTTTGGATACTTTTACCAGCGGGAAGTACTTTTCGCCTTCTTTCGGGGGACGGATTACGCCTTCTACCACATCACCGGTTTTCAGGCCGAACAATTTGATTTGTGATTGTGATACGTAAATATCGTCCGGTGAGGACAAATAGTTGTAATCGGAGGAACGGAGGAAGCCGTAGCCATCCTGCATGATTTCCAGTACACCAGTTCCGGTGAGGATGTCGTCGAATTCGTACGCCTTCTCGCGTTCTATTACAGGTTTGCGTTCCGGAGCGGCGGGATAGTTCTCTCCGTTGTTATACGGTTGTGCAGGGCGCTGCTGTACGGGGCGCTGCTGGTTATAGCCACCGGTACGGTTATTATTGTTGTTATTATTATATGGGTTGTTGTTGTCACGGGGACGGAGGCGTGGGCGTTGTGGCTGTTGCGGTTGCAGTTCGGCAGGGGCAACGACAGGAGTGGGAGTTGCGGGAGTTTCTGCTTTGGTCGCTTCGAATTTACCGATAAGTTCGGAAGGCAACTCTATCTTTTCTGTAGGGAGGTCTTCAATGGGGATGAAGTCATCTGCCGCCTCGGCCAGAATAGGGCTTTCGTCCGGTACGATATTCTTCATGGCTTTTTTAGCTTCCACTTTTTTAGCTTCCGCTTGGGGTTCCGTTTTCGGAGCTTTAGCCTCGAAGTTCAATTCTGGTTCGGCAACCTTCGGGGTTTCCGTTGCTTGGGGTGCGGCAGTCTCTTCCTTTACCTTGCGGGGGCGTCCCGGTTTGCGTTTGGGTGCGGCGGCTTCTTTGGCTGGCGCCGGCGTTGCAGCTTCTATGGTCGGTTCTTGGGGTGTTTCCACAGTTTTGGGTTGTTCTTTCGCAGCCGGTGCTTCCTCTGTTTTGGCTTTGGTGAGGTCTCCGTTTTTATTGGCTGAGAACACTTTGTCGGCACCTTCCTTTTTTACGGTCTTGACAGTGACGCGCGAGCGTTTTTGCTTTTCCCCTTTACGCTCTTCCTTCAGCTTGTCGGCGGCAACTTTCTTGGTAGCGCCTGCGATAGCTTGTTCGTCAAGTATCTTGTAAACAAGTTCTTCTTTTTTGAGTGAGTCTGTTTTTTTTATACCCAGTTCTTGGGCAATAGTTTGTAGTTCCGACAAATTTTTGTCGTTCAGTTGAATGATGTTATACATACAGTATATATGTGAATGGTTTAAAATTTACTTTTATTGAAAGGCATAAGTGCACAGTTGCAGTTGTTGTAGGAAGCAACTTGGGCAAGTTTACCTTGTGATATATGATTTATATGGGATATTTATTATTGAACCGGAAATCTGATAAACAATTCTTGCCACAGCAAGAAGTCGCAGAATGTTTCAACGGTGCAAAGGTAATAAATATTTTTGGTTTCATAAACAAATCATCTTTTTTTTAAATTTAAAACTTTATCTTTGCTGTATTAACAACAACATGAAGGATTGGTTTATGAATATAGATGAAGTACAGTTGATAACTTTTTCACCTACTTGTACCTCTAAACAAGTGGGAGAGGCAATTGTTCACGGAACGGGAATTTCGTCTGTCTCCAAAGTGGACCTCACCTTGGAGGCGGCGGGTAAAAGGGAGGTGCCTTCCCATGCTTTGGCGGTCATCACGGTGCCCGTATATGGCGGTCATGTGGCTCCTTTGGCATTGGAGCGGATGAAGGAGCTTCATGCTGACGGTGCACCTGCCGTGGTTGTGGTGGTGTACGGCAACCGGGCCTATGAGAAGGCTTTGGTGGAATTGGATGCTTTTGTCACGAAGTTGGGCTTCAAGGTAATTGCAGGTGCTACGTTTGTAGGAGAGCACTCTTATAGCAGTGAGAAATATCCGGTGGCAGCCGGACGTCCGGATGCGGACGACTTGGAGTATGCAAAGCTTTTTGGTGAAAAAATACGTGCTAAAATTGCGGCGGCCGAAGATATGGAGAAACTGTATGGGGTGGATGTGACCCGTATCCAGCGTCCGCGCCAGCCTTTCTTCCCGTTGCTCCGCTTTTTGCGCAGAGTCGTCAAGTTGCGTAAGAGTGGGGTGCCTATGCCCCGTACTCCGCAAGTGGATGCGGAACGTTGTACGCATTGCGGATATTGCGTGAAGCATTGTCCTGCAGGAGCCATTATAAAAGGAGACGAGTGCAATACGGTTGCAGAGAAATGCATCAAATGTTGTGCTTGTGTGAAAGGCTGTCCGCAGAAGGCGCGCACGTATGACACGCCGTTTGCCGTATTGCTTTCCGATTGCTTCAAGAAACAGAAGGAGGACAGAATTATTCTGTGATGGCTACTGGTCGATGGTTGATACGACCAGCACTTTCCGGGTTTTTTCGTCTATTCTGAAACGGTTGTCCACCCGTTCTCCCACCAGCCAGATGATGTCATCTCCGCAGCAAAGCACCCATTGCCGTTCTTTGCGCAGAAGGGAGAACTTGCGGTCGGTCAGGTAGTCGCTTACCTTCTTCCGGCCTTTCATGCCGAAGGGCACGAAGCTGTCTCCCTGCCTGCAAAGGCGTAGCGAGAGGGGATGCTGGAGTTTGTCGGCATCAAAGCAGGCGGTGGCTTTGTTGCGTGGAATCATGAAATCCGGTGTATAAGGATGTTCTTTTATTTCCAATAAGGGCTTTACGGCTTCCTGTACGGGCTCTATCAACAACGAGCCGCGGTCTTTGATGACACGCCAGCCGGGGGTGGCAAAGACTTTGCCGGGCTGTCCGTCCAATGTCCGGCAGATGTCCCTTACTTGTGCGGCGTTGAATCCAAGCGGATGCAGAATTTCAAATAAGACCGTTTCCGGTGCCGCTTCTTGCCTCAGGGCGCCGATACTTATGCCTTCCGGTGTCTTGACTCGCAGTTTGGCTTCTTCTATACCTATATTATATATAGAGGCGGCATCGTCCAGATGCTCTGCCGTTTTGAGGATGCTTTCCTTGACGGAGGGGTTTATCTCCTGCATCATGGGAAGCAGGTTCAAGCGTATTTTGTTGCGGGTATATTCGTCCTGCAGATTGGTGCTGTCCGTCACGTAGGCTTGCCCGATACTTTCCAGATAACCGACGATTTCCTTTCTGTCCAGGCAGAGCAAGGGGCGGACTATATGTCCGTTTCGGGGGCGTATACCCCGCAATCCGTTGATGCCGGTACCGCGAATCAGATTGAGCAGCAATGTCTCTACACTGTCATCTTGATGGTGGGCGACGGCAATGACAGCTGCACTGCATGCTTCCCTTGTTTTTTCGAACCACGCGTAGCGCAATTCCCTTGCAGCCATTTCGATGGAGATATGCCGTTCCTTTGCTTCCTGCTCCGTGTTGAAGTGGACGGTGTGCAGCGTCACCCGGTGCTCCAGGCAGAGTTGGCGTACAAAGTGCTCGTCGCGGTCGGATTCCGCTCCGCGCAGATGGAAGTTGCAATGGGCGGCTTCGCATGTGTATCCCAGGCTGAGGAGCAGGCGCAGCAACGCCACGGAGTCCGCCCCGCCGCTCAGTGCCACAAGTATCTTGTCGTCCAGCGAGAAGAGCTTGTGGCGCTCGATGTATTGTACTACCTTCTGCATATTCAACTATAGAGTGGTGCAAAGATAGTGCAAACGATTTTTATTGCCATATCTGCAAGTATCTATTTTCAGAATCTCTATCGGCTAAGGTCGTATTTGCTAAAAGCTAATCTTACCACAGCTGTGTTTTATGCATACCACATCTTTGTTCTTTTCTTACCACAGCTGTGGTAAGAAAAGAACAAAGGTGTGGTGAAGTTACGATTTAGTATCTCTGGAAGTAGTGTTCTGCCTTCTGGGCATTATTGTTTAGTGTCTCTTATTTAAAAACATTCTAAATTATTTGTGCCTTGCGGACATAAGTATTATCTTTGCCCCCAAAATAGAAAAGAAAGGCAGAAAGACTATGCGTTTGTCCGAATTGAATACCGGTGAAAAAGGTGTAATCGTAAAAGTGCTGGGACACGGTGGTTTCCGCAAACGGATTGTGGAAATGGGATTTATTAAAGGTAAAACAGTGGAGGTCTTGCTGAATGCCCCACTACGCGACCCTATCAAATACAAAGTAATGGGATATGAGATTTCTCTTCGTCGGCAGGAGGCTGAGATGATAGAGATTATCAGTGAGCAGGAAGCTAAGGAGCAGGCTGTGCAGCCCGATTACCACGAGGGGTTGGGCGAAAACATGCATCTGGGCGAAGATGAGCTGAAGCAACTGGCCCTCGGCAAACGCCGCACCATAAATGTGGCTTTGGTGGGAAATCCCAACTGTGGTAAAACTTCTCTTTTCAACATCGCTTCCGGTTCGCACGAGCATGTGGGCAATTACAGTGGCGTTACGGTAGATGCCAAGGAGGGGTATTTTGACTTCCAGGGCTACCATTTCCGTATTGTCGACCTTCCCGGAACCTATTCCCTCTCGGCCTACTCCCCTGAAGAAATCTATGTCCGCCGGCACATCATCAATGAAACGCCGGATATCATTATCAATGTTGTGGACTCTTCCAACCTGGAACGCAATCTCTATCTCACCACCCAGCTGATTGACATGAATGTGCGCATGGTGATTGCACTGAACATGTACGATGAGCTGGAAGCCAGTGGAAACACGCTGGATTATGTAAAGCTCAGCCAGTTGTTCGGAGTCCCGATGTTGCCTACGGTCAGCCGTAGCGGAAAAGGCATTGAACAGCTGTTCCATGTGATTATCAATATTTACGAAGGCGGCGACTTCCTCGACCATAAGGGCAGGATGCGCAGCGAGATATTGAGTGACCTTCGCAGCTGGCATCAGGAGTATGTTCCCGACCATGACTTCGGCAGCCATAAAGAAGAGATAGAACAGCCGCGTGGCTTCTACCGTCATATCCATATCAATCACGGTCCCGAGCTGGAACGTAGCATTGAGGAGGTGAAGCGCGTCATCAGCGTCAATGAGAACATCCGCCACAAATATTCCACGCGTTTCCTTGCCATCAAGTTGCTGGAGAACGACGAAGACTTGAAAAAGATTGTGGAAGAGTTGCCCAATGGAAAGGAGATTCTTGCCGTCCGCGACCGGGAAGAGGCACGGATTGCCGAGGTGGTGAACGAGGAGAGCGAGCAGGCCATCACCGATGCCAAGTATGGTTTTATAGCCGGTGCCCTGCGCGAGACCTATGTGGACAATCATCAGGATACGTCGCGCACTACTCAAATCATAGACTCAATCGTTACTCACCGTGTATGGGGTTATCCCATTTTCTTCCTTTTCCTTTATCTGATGTTCGAAGGCACCTTTGTGCTGGGCGACTATCCTATGCAGGGGATTGAATGGCTGGTAGGCGAATTGGGCGACCTGATACGCAACAAAATGTCCGAAGGACCGCTGAAGGACCTTCTGGTGGATGGTATTATCGGAGGTGTGGGCGGTGTCATTGTTTTCCTGCCGAATATTCTGTTGCTCTATTTCTTTATTTCCTTGATGGAAGACTCGGGCTATATGGCACGTGCCGCTTTCATTATGGATAAGATTATGCATAAAATGGGGCTGCATGGAAAGTCTTTCATTCCGCTGATTATGGGCTTTGGGTGTAATGTGCCCGCCATTATGGCTTCGCGTACCATTGAGAACCGCAAGAGCCGTCTGGTGACGATGCTCATCAATCCGCTGATGTCGTGCAGCGCCCGTCTACCCATCTATTTATTGCTGGTAGGCGCCTTCTTTCCGAACAATGCGAGCTTTGTGCTGTTAGTAATCTATGCCATCGGCATTCTGTTGGCAGTGGTCATGGCACGTCTTTTCTGCCGCTTTCTGGTGAAAGGAGACGATACGCCGTTTGTCATGGAGCTGCCGCCTTATCGTATGCCGACGTCCAAGGCCATCTTCCGCCATACGTGGGAGAAGGGGGCGCAGTATCTCCGCAAGATGGGAGGCATCATTATGGTGGCATCCATCGTTATCTGGGCATTGGGATATTATCCCAACCACGATGAATATGAAAGTGTGACGGAACAGCAGGAGAATTCCTACATCGGCCGGATTGGTAAAGCCATGGAACCGGTCATCGAACCGTTGGGATTCGACTGGAAGCTGGGCATCGGCATCCTTTCCGGCGTGGGCGCCAAGGAACTGGTGGTAAGCACGCTCGGAGTGCTTTATGCCGACGATGCCGAGGCAGATGCCGCAAGCTTGGGTGAACGCATTCCGATAACGCCTCTGGTGGCTTTCGGCTACATGGTATTTGTGCTGATTTATTTTCCGTGCATCGCCACGTTGGCAGCCATTAAAGGGGAGTCGGGCAGTTGGAAGTGGGCCGTGTTTGCGGGGCTTTATACTACTGCGCTGGCCTGGCTGATGTCTTTTGCAATTTATCAGATAGGAGGTCTGTTTTTATGATGAATAGTTGGCAGGAGTGGGTAGTAGCCTTATTGTTGTTGCTCTGCGCTGTGCGGATTGGCATGAGTATTTATTCTTTTTTTCATCGGGTCAAAGAAAATGGTAATCCGTGTGATAGCTGTGCAAGTGGCTGTGAACTAAAGAATTTGTATGATAAGAAGTGTAGCTAACACTTGAAAAGGGACCCGGGTAGCATTTG
>ULVG01082697.1_pt1 | contig 12879 bp, 9 predicted proteins | sample 1959221 | NCBI WGS metagenome assembly ULVG01 (sample SAMEA4835780, study PRJEB28245) | human gut metagenome | biome: gut microbiome; material: fecal sample | place: Denmark | collected 2008
TTGTTTCAAAAAATACTATAAAGAGGAAATCCAATTCCTCATCTCCATCAAAGTTGTGGCATATAACGACTCGATCTTCATAGACAAATACAGAGTTGATGAAGGTATTCACTATGCGCTGCATATAATTTATATCCGCCCGGTCACCTTCGGGAACCTTTGAGAGGAAGTACATGATTTTCTTTTCGTCGAACTTTTCCTGCACCAGCTCCTGCTTTGCAATGGCGTACTTGATGTTCTCCAATTCTTCCTCTCTATCTCTTACCATTGCCGCAATGGTGGGTGATGCAGCGCCTGCTTCGAGTGTGGCAACAAGATTACTGATCGCTTTCTCGCACTCTCTCCTGCACGATTTTAACCCGTCCAGGATCGCGATATCTTTCTGCCTTTGCTGCCATGCACAAAGGTCTGCGGCAATTGACTGGATGTTTTCTTTGTGCAGTGCCACATCGAGGGTCGTATCGATCACGAGCCGCTCTAAGAAGTCTTTCCTTACTGGCCTCTTGGGGCAGGCTTTGCTTTTATCCCGGCTGTTCTTGTGGTGAACGCAGCCGATGACAACGCCAAGAGAGATAGAGAACAATCGATTCTGAGGGATGATGTATGGCTATTTGTGGTGGATCATCGACTCGGAAAAGAGAATTTCCGCGGCTATTGGCAATAGCGGCAATGTGATTTATGTCAATGTACTGCTGCGTATCGTCATAGCTGCTGCGCATTCCTTTAAGCCTGCCATATATGATTGGGTCGATTTTATCTGGGAACATATTGAACCGTTTGTGCTGGAGCAGCGAGAAAAGATAGATGCCCAAAAGGGAAAATACAGTCGCTTTTATAAAAAATGTGTTGACAATGCAGTGTGCTTTCGGTATAATAATAAAGCTGACCTTCGGGACAGTACTATGGCCCGTTGGTCAAGCGGCTAAGACACCGGCCTCTCACGCCGGTAACGCGGGTTCGATTCCCGCACGGGTCACCATAGTCGGTGTTGATTGCGATGAGGTTCCACCTGTTCCCATCCCGAACACAGAAGTTAAGCTCATTGGCGCCGAAAATACTTGGCTGGAAGCGGCCCGGGAAGATAGGTAAATGCCGACACAATAATTGGTGCTTATGACGATGAGGTTCCACCTGTTCCCATCCCGAACACAGAAGTTAAGCTCATTCGCGCCGAAAATACTTGGCTGGAAGCGGCCCGGGAAAATAGGTCAGTGCCAATACAAGCTTAAGTGCCATCTCTTTGCGAGATGGCACTTTTCTATCTCAATAATTATTTCAGGAGGAGTATTTTATGAAGGCCAAATCCCTTTCTGCGCTTCTTATTCTGGCATTGCTGCTGGCGCTTTGTGCCGGCTGCACTATTCACATCAATCCCAGCGCCGGCATTACCACCAATGACTCGTTCCACTATTCCACTTACGATAACGCTGCCGATTACACCGCGGGCCGCTTCACTTATCAGGCGGAGGACATTCGTGCCGTCCGTGTTTATTGGGTCGCGGGCAGCATCGATCTTATCGAAAAGAATTCTGCTGAGCTTTCTGTCAGTGATTCAGCGGATGACCGTTCGCAGGAGGCCCAGCTTCATTCTCTGCTGCGGGATGGCATCCTTACCATCCATTACTGCGCCTCGGATTACCGCGGTGAGATGCAGTCCGAATGGAAGCAGCTCACCATCGAGATCCCCAGCGGTATCGAACTGACGATCGAAAATGTCAGTGCACCGATCCGCGCGGCAGCGCTTTCCACGCCGCAGCTCCACATTGCCACGGTCAGCGGGGATATCGCCATCGATAGCCTGGTAGGGGAAAACGCCGAGTTTGATACCGTCAGCGGCAATATCGAGGTGGATACCGCCAATGTAAAGACCGTATCCTTGAACAGCATTTCCGGCAATTTCGATTGGGAACGGCTCACCGTGGATCAGCTCACGGCCGATACCGTTAGCGGCGACCTGGATTTTGAATTTATCTCCTGCCGGGAAGCGGCGCTGAATACCATCAGTGGAGAAACCGACCTAACTCTCCCGGCACAGGGTGGCACCGTCCGCTTTGATACCGCCAGCGGTGCTTTTATCACCCAGCGCGCCTATCAAAAGCAGGATCATTTCTACGGCTTTGGCCCGGCGGATTGCAAAATCAGCGTCTCCTCCACCAGCGGCGACCTGGAAATCGAATAACCATTGCAGAAATTAAAGCTCTCCCGGGAAAAATTTTCCTCGGGAGAGCTTTTACTACTACTTCACCCAGTCGTCCGGCAACTTCTTGGCGGTAAATTCCTGTCCGTTTAGGTAAAATAGGGGGGAGCCTTCCGGAATGCCGGTAAAGCGCAGCCGCCAGGCACACAGCACCTGCTGCTGCAATTTTAATGCCCGGTTTTTCTTCAGACTTTCCGGTGTGCAGTACTTGGTATCCCCCAGCAGCGGCCAGCCCATGTGGGTCATATGTGCTCGTATTTGATGGGTGCGGCCGGTGTGCAGTGTTACCTCCAGCAGGGCCAGCCCACTTTTTTGCCGCAGTACCCGGTATTCCGTTAGGATGGTCTTGGCATCCGGCTGTGGCTTATCAAATACCGTTACGGTTTTTGTCCTGGTATCCCGCCGCAGAAAGGCTTTGCAGGTAGCATGGTCGGGATTGGGGACTCCCACAGTTACGCAGCGATAGGTCTTTTCCACCTGCCGCTCCTTGATGATCTCATTCATCGCCTGCAGCGCGGCGGCGTTCTTGGCGCACAGCACCAGTCCGCAGGTGTTGCGGTCGATGCGATTGCACAGTGCCGGCGCAAAGCTGTTTTCCTGTGCCGGGTCATATTCGCCCTTTTGGTACAGGTATTTCTGCACCCGTCCGATCAGCGTATCCGCGGTGCCGCTTTCATCCTCATGTACCACCAGCCCGGCGGGCTTATCAGCGATAAGGATATTCTCATCCTCATAGATGACCGAAAGCGCGTCCCCAGCCCGCAGAAAGGCCTCATCTGCCCGCTTTTCCTCAAAAAACTCATCATTGAGGTACAGGCTTACCACATCACCCACGGCCAATCTGGTGCTTATTTCTGCCCGCTTGCCATTCACCTTGATCCGCTTGGTGCGGATTCCCTTATACATCATAGAGGAGGGCAGCAGCGGTACGGCTTTGCCCAGGAATTTATCCAGCCGCTGTCCGGCGTCATTCTGTCCTATCGTAAATTCTTTCATTTATGATTCCTTCTTTTACGCCCGGCGGCTCGCAAAAATGAGCCCCGGCTGCGTCAGCCCCTTGACAGGCGCCAGCCCGATTCCATCGGGCGCCAGCCTGCCTGCGGGCCTTCCTTGCCGTCCTCTCATTTTTTCGGCTGCGTGCCATCTGTTCTTTTTTCAAAATTCAATATAAGCATACCCGGATTTCAGCTCACCGTCAAGCCCCACCGCTCTTTACTTTTTTCGGCGGGAATGGTAAGATAGGAGCAGAATTTTGTCGAAAGGGGAGAGAAGCGTATGGCCAATGAACATTCCGGTCATCGGGATCGCCTGCGGGAGCGCTATCTCTCGGAGGGCCTGGATGGCTTCCCGCCCCACAATGTGCTGGAGCTCCTGCTGTTTTATTCGGTGCCCCGGCGGGATACCAATGTCTTGGCTCACCGCCTCATTGAACAGTTTGGCTCCCTCGTTGGTGTCCTCAATGCCGCCCCGGAGCAGTTGGCCCAGGTGGAGGGCATCGGCATGAATGCCGCCGTTCACCTCCACCTCGTCGCGGATATCGCCCGCCGTTACTATGCCGAAGCCATCACTCCTCTGCCCAATGATGCCCAGCGGGAGGACCTAATGCGCTATTATGGAAAAAAGCTGGTGGCCGCCTGCAATGGCCTGCCGGAGGAAACACTCTATCTCGTCTGCCTGGATAATAACCTCCGGGAGATCAGCACCGACCGCATCTCCACAGGTGCCCCCAATGCCGTGCAGCTGCCTGGCCGTAAAATCGCTGAGGTAGCGCTGCGGCACCATGCTCCCAGCATCCTGCTGGCGCACAATCACCCGCGCGGGCTGGCCATTCCCTCCCGGGAGGATATCGCCGCCACCCTATCCCTGCGGGATGCCCTGCGCGCCATTTCGGTCGATCTCATCGACCACTTCATCATCGCAGGCAGCGATTATGTCTCGATGGCTCAGTCGGGTTTCTTCAGCTCGGCGGCCCGGCAGACTTTCGCCTTCCGCAGCCCGGAGGATGACCTTGATCCCGGCTTTCCAGCCGATTGAACGGGCGGGCACGCCTCCGCTCCCCCTCGGGCTGGCCCTTGCGGGCAGCCCTCGTCCGCTCCGCCGCGCCCGCCCTAAATATTCCCCATAAACCAAGAACCGGCTTCAGAGCGTTTTGCTCCTCAGCCGGTTCTTTTTGCACCTTATTTCTTCTTCAGCAGCTTTCCAAGGTACTGCCCGGTAAAGGAAGCCTTGCAGTCCGCTACCTCCTCCGGAGTGCCACAGCAGACGATCATTCCGCCGCCGTCGCCGCCCTCGGGGCCCAGGTCGATGATATAATCCGCCGTTTTGATGACATCCAGGTTGTGCTCTATCACAATAACGGTATTACCTGCGTCCGCAAATTTCTGCAGTATCTCAATGAGCTTTTTCACATCATCGGTGTGCAGGCCGGTGGTGGGCTCATCCAGGATATATACTGTCTTGCCGGTGCTCCGGCGGGAAAGCTCTGTCGCCAGCTTCACGCGCTGTGCCTCGCCGCCGGAAAGGGTCGTCGCCGGCTGTCCGATCTTGATATACCCCAGCCCCACATCGTACAGGGTTTGCAGCTTGCGCTTTATTTTTGGCAGGTTCTCAAAGAAGGTCAAGCCCTCTTCCACGCTCATCTCCAGTACATCATAGATGCTCTTGCCCTTATATTTGACCTCCAGCGTCTCCCGGTTATAGCGCTTGCCCTTGCACACCTCGCAGGGGACATACACATCCGGCAAAAAGTGCATCGGGATCTCCAGAATACCGGCGCCCTCGCACGCCTCGCACCGGCCGCCCTTCACATTAAAGGAGAACCGCCCGATCTTATACCCCCGCATTTTGGCCTCGTTGGTGGAAGCAAAAACCTCCCGAATGTCATTGAACACCCCGGTGTAGGTGGCAGGGTTGCTGCGGGGCGTCCGCCCTATGGGGCTTTGGTCGATATCAATGACCTTATCCACCAGCTCCAGCCCATGCAGCGTCTTATATTTGCCGGGCCGCACATGGGCCCCCATCAGCTCCTTGCTCAGCGCCTTGTTCAAGATCTCATTGACCAGCGAACTTTTGCCGGAACCAGATACACCGGTCACCGCCACAAAGCATCCCAGCGGGAATTTGACATTGATGTTCTTGAGGTTATTTTCGGCAGCGCCCACAATCTCCAAATAGCCGCCGTTGCCGGGTCTGCGTGACTCCGGCAGCGGGATCTTCTTCGCCCCGGAAAGGTACTGCCCGGTGATGGATTCCTTGCAATACTTGATCTCGTTTGCCGGGCCGCTGTATACCACATGGCCGCCGTGGATGCCCGCGCCCGGGCCGATATCCACAATGTAATCAGCGGCCTCCATCGTCTCTTCATCGTGCTCCACCACTATGACGGTATTGCCCAGGTCGCGCAGGTTCTTTAGCGCCTCTATCAGCCTTGCATTATCCCGCTGGTGCAGCCCAATGGAGGGCTCATCGAGGATATACAGCACCCCCATCAGGCTGGAACCGATCTGGGTCGCCAGCCGGATACGCTGGCTTTCCCCGCCGGAAAGGGTGCTGGCGCTGCGGGCCAGCGTCAGATAATTGAGCCCCACATTCGCAAGGAAGGAAAGCCGGCTCTTGATCTCCTTGATGATCTGTCCGGCGATCTTCTGCTGCATATCGGTCAGTTCCAGCGTGTCCATAAATTTCAGGGCGTCCCGCACGCTCATTTTACAAAAGTCGCTGATGTTGATGCCGCCCACCGTTACCGCCAGTATCTCGGGCCGCAGGCGGTCGCCGTGGCAGTCGGGGCAGGGGACAGAGGACATGAAGGTAGCGATATCATACCGCATCCATTCGCTGCTGGTCTCCTTAAAGCGCCGCTCCAGGTTATTCACGATGCCCTCAAAGTCATTGACGAACTTGCCCTTAAAGCCCGCCGATTGCCGCACCATCTCAAATTTTTCTCCCTTAGTGCCAAAGAGCACCAGGTCCAGCTTGTCCTTTGGCATATCCTTTACCGGTACATCTAGCGGTACGCCAAAGTGCTTATTCAGTCCGGTAAAGTACATCTCCCCAATGGAGCCGGGGTCGCAGCTCCAGCCCGTCACCTTAAAGGCGCCGTCCCGGATGGAACGGTCGGGGTAGCGCACCACCAGTGCCGGGTCTACCTTCTGGAACACACCAAGGCCGGTACAGGTGGGGCAGCTCCCGGCGGGGTTATTGAAGGAGAACATATTGGGCGAAAGCTCCTCGATGGAGATATCATGGTCGGGGCAGGCATAGTTCTGGCTAAATAGCATCTCCTCGCCGCCTACCACATCTACCAACGCCAACCCGCCGGTCATGGCGCAGCAGGTCTCTATCGAATCCGCCAGTCTGGAGCGAATCTCCGGCTTGACCGAAAGCCGGTCCACCACGATCTCGATGGTGTGCTTATAGTTCTTCTCCAGCTTTATTTCCTCGGTCAGCTCGTACATATTGCCGTCCACCCGGGCTCTTACATAGCCGCTGCGGCGGGCCGCGTCCAGTTCCTTCTGGTAGGTGCCCTTGCGCTGCCGCACGATGGGCGCCATTACCTGGATGCGGGTGCCCTCCGGCAGTGCCAGTACCTTATCCACCATCTGGTCCACTGTCTGCTGGGTGATCTCCCGCCCGCAGATGGGACAGTGGGGGATACCGACTCTGGCATATAAAAGACGCAGGTAGTCGTAGATTTCGGTGACGGTGCCCACGGTGGAACGGGGATTTTTACTGGTGGTTTTCTGATCGATGGAGATGGCTGGGGAGAGCCCCGAAATTTCGTCCACATCGGGTTTTTCTGCCTGCCCCAGGAACATCCTGGCGTAGGAGGAAAGACTCTCCACATAGCGTCTTTGGCCGTCTGCGTAGATGGTATCAAAGGCGAGAGAGGTCTTGCCGCTGCCGGAAAGCCCAGTAAAGACAATCAGCTTATCTCTGGGGATCTCCAGGTCGATATTTTTCAGGTTGTTCTGCCGCGCGCCGCGGATCACGATTTTATCTAATGCCATTGGTTCCTCCTTGCCGCAAAGGCCTAATGTTATCAGCGTTTTGCGGCAGTAAAGCTTACTTCTGTTACAGGGTCTCTTTCAGCTTGGCTATCTTATCCCGCAGGTAGGCGGCATGCTCAAATTCCAGCAGCCTTGCCGCTTCCCGCATCTCGGCGGTCAGCTTGGCAATGGCCGCTTCGGTCTCCTTGCGGCTCATCTTCTTGCCGCCCTTGCCGTTCTTCTTGTCCGTCACGCTGATCTCCAGCACATCCCGGATCTCCTTCTGGATGGTCTGCGGGGTGATGCCGTGTTCGGTGTTGTATCTCTGCTGGATCTCCCGCCGACGGTAGGTTTCCTGGATGGCCTTCTGCATGCTGTCGGTCACTTCATCGGCATACATAATGACCTTGCCTTCCGCATTGCGGGCCGCCCGGCCGATGGTCTGCACCAGCGAGGTCTCGCTGCGCAGGAAGCCCTCCTTATCGGCGTCCAGGATCGCCACCAGCGAAACCTCGGGGATATCCAATCCCTCGCGCAGCAGGTTAATGCCCACCAGCACATCAAATTCGCCTTTTCGCAGGTCGCGGATGATCTCCATTCGCTCGATGGTATCCACATCATGGTGCATGTACCGCACCTTGATGCCGGTTTTTTCAAGATAGGCGGTCAGATCCTCCGCCATCTTTTTGGTCAGCGTCGTTACCAGCACCCGCTGTTCCTTTGCCGTCCGCTGATTGATCTCCCCAATGAGGTCGTCAATCTGCCCCTCGACGGGTCGCACATCAATTTCGGGATCGAGCAAGCCGGTGGGACGGATGACCTGCTCGGCAATGAGAGCGCTTTCGCTCTTTTCCAGGTCGCCGGGCGTGGCGCTCACGCAGACGATCTGTTTGAGTTTGCCCATAAATTCATCGAATTTCAGCGGGCGGTTATCCAGCGCCGAGGGCAGCCGGAACCCATACTCGATGAGGGCTTCCTTGCGGCTGCGGTCGCCGCCGTACATGCCTCGGGCCTGCGGCAGCGTCACATGGCTTTCATCGATGAAGATCACAAAATCCTCGGGGAAATAATCCAGCAGGGTGTAGGGCATGCTGCCGGGGGCGCGCCCGCTCAGCACGCGGGAGTAGTTCTCGATGCCCTTGCAGAAGCCGATCTCCTGCAGCATTTCGATATCATAGTTGGTGCGCTCGGCAATGCGCTGCGCCTCGATGAGCTTATTGTTGGCCCGGAAATATTCCACCCGTTCATCACATTCCCGCCGGATCTCCTCAATCCCGGCCATGAGCCGCTCCCTGGGGACGATGTAGTGGGAGGCCGGGTAGATGGCCACATGGCTCACCACATTTTTCACTTCGCCGGTCACGGTATTGATCTCGCAGATGCGGTCGACCTCATCCCCGAAAAACTCCACCCGGATGGCAGTCTCGCTGGAATAGGCCGGGAAGATTTCCACCACATCCCCGCGCACACGGAATTTATTACGGACGAAATTGATATCGTTGCGCTCGTACTGGATCTCCACCAGCTTGCGGATCAGCTCGTCCCGGTCTTTTGTCATGCCCTGCCGCAGAGAGATGACCATGTTGCGGTAATCGATGGGGTCGCCCAAGGTGTAGATGCAGGAGATGGAGGAAACGATGATGACATCCCGGCGCTCCGAAAGGGAGGAGGTGGCGGAATGGCGCAGCTTTTCTATCTCCTCATTGATGGCGCTGTCCTTCTCAATGTAGGTATCGGTGGAGGCGATGTAGGCTTCCGGCTGGTAGTAGTCGTAGTAGCTCACAAAGTATTCCACAGCATTCTTCGGGAAGAACTCCTTGAACTCGCTGCACAGCTGCGCCGCCAGCGTTTTATTGTGGGCCAGCACCAGCGTGGGCCGGTTGATGCGCTGGATGATATTGGCCATGGTGAAGGTTTTGCCGCTGCCGGTCACGCCCTTCAGGGTTTGCATCCGGTTGCCGGTCTCTATGCTTTTTACCAGGGCATCTATGGCCTCCGGCTGGTCACCGGTGGGCTGGAAAGGGGATACCAGTTCAAATCGGTCTTTGCTCATACGCCCTCCTTGTCGCTTCTTTTCCACTCTTTATTGTACCACAAAGGAATCGCGAACACAAGTTCGTTTTGCAAAAATCCATGAGGAAATTTGCGGGAGAAAAAGATGCAATTTTGTGCGAAAGCGACCAAAACGGCCGGTGCAAAATGCCAACAAAAAGCGGATGCCGCAGCACCCGCTTTTGGAGATCATTCTTTTGCCAGCACCTCCGTCAGGATTTTTTGGAACTGGGGCAGCCACCACAGCAGGTAGCCGGCCCGGGTGGGGTGGACAGCGTCATTCATGTACAGCGCGCGTTCTTCGGGGGAAAGGGCATTAAAGGCGTTATCATGCCACAGGTCCAGCAGGGCAAAGCCCCATTTTTCCTGCAGATCCACCAGCAGGTTCACCAGCTTGTGGTAGCGGGGGTTATCGTAGCGGGCGGCGGTGTAAAAGACAATGGGACAGTCCCATTTTTCCCGTACCATGGCCAGTATAGCCTCCATGCCGCCGACAGTGGTGGAAACATCAAAGTCCTCCGCCCGGAAGCAGCGGCTGACCCGGCCCGGCACACTGCGGAAGGTGGCGTCATTGGTGGAAAGCTGACACAGGAAGCAATCGGGCGCCTGCGGCATGCGGGCCATGCGGCGGCGCAGCCGCTTAAGGTAGGAAAAGTATCCCCGGTCCGCCAGGGTGGTGGCGGAAACAGTCTCCTGAATGATGCGGCAGCCATCAATGCGGGCGAGATAATCTAGGAAGGAGACCCCGCCGGAGGAGAACCCGGAGGAAATGGAGGAGCCGAGACACAGGATGGTTTTTCCCCGCAGGGGGCTGTTATCCCTGGGCAGCTGGCGGCGCAGGGCATAGGGGGCGGCATTGCCGGGGTGGCCCAGCCCAAAGAATACCCGCAGCGCAATAATGGCGGCGATGAGGATTATTATGCCAATCACGATGAAAAGGACTTTCATTTATCTTCCTCCTGTGCTATAATTACAAGAGTTGGCTCCGATAGAGCGGCCCGTGTGGTGGTTTTCTACCTCCATTAAGCAACAAACGGGTGGGTTTTGTCAATACGGGAGCCGAAAGAAATACCCAAAGGAGGAAAAGCGCATGGGGAGACCATCACTGGCGGAGCAACGCCGTGTGGAAATATGCCGGGCGCTGCAAAGCTGTGTCATCCGCAACGGATCGTATGAGATGACCTCGGTGAAGGACATTGCGCAGGAGGCGGGTATGGCCGCCGGAATGCTGCATCACTATTTTGAGAGCAAGGATGATATTCTGCTGGTGACGGCGGAAATGGTGCTGCTGGAGCTGCAGAACCACCTGAGCGACCTGCTGCGCATCAAGGATGCCGCGGAGAGAGAAAAGATGCTGGAGGAGCTGCTGGGCGATAACGAGCAGAACCGGTTTTACATCATGCTGCAGGCCATGGCTCTGGCCATGCCGGCGGTGAATGAGCTGCTGCTTGGCAAGCAGGAGGAGATGCGGGATATCCTGGCAGAACGGCTGGAATTCCGCGGGAGTGACCCGGAAAAGGCCAAAGCCGATGCGGATCGGATGACCTTCCTGCTGTGCAGCGCGCTGACCACCCCCAAGGGCGTACAGAGCGCCGCCGCGCGGCAGATGACAGCGGATACCCTGCAGGAGCTTTTCCCATTGGGCTAAATTACAACAGGCACGCCTTACGGGGCGTGCTTTTTTGTGGGGTGGGGAAAGGATTTCTTGCGGCAGGTGTTGCGGTGCGGGAGGATTCATGATACAATATAAGGTGGAAAATTGTAAAAAGAGAGGGTGGCTGGCCTTTGAGCCAAAGCGAAAAAAACATACAGAATTACCGGACGCTCCGCGAGCAGCAGGGGTGGGCCGATGCCATAAAAAAATACCTCAGCGAAAAGTACGAGACCCCACCACTGGCCCATGTGCATTCCTTTGGCTGCCAGCAGAGCGTTTATGACGGGGAACGGTTCAAGGGCGTGCTGGCGGAGCTGGGCTACGGCTTTACCGATGATATCCGGCAGGCCGACCTGATCCTCTACAATACCTGCGCTGTCCGGGAAAACGCCGAGCAGCGGGTATTCGGCAATGTGGGGGCGCTTAAGGGCCTAAAAAAACAAAAGCCGGACATGGTGATTGCCCTGGCGGGCTGCATGACCGAACAGCAGCAGGTAAGCGAAAAGCTGAAAATGAGTTATCCCTATGTGGATCTTGTAATGGGCAGCAATGCCGCTGGCCGTTTGCCGGAACTTTTGTACCGTGTCCTTATCGAAGGGCGGCGCAGCATTCGCCGGGATGCCGGGGAGGGCGGCACCGATACCACCCTGTACGAGGAGATGCCGGTGCTGCACGAAAGCCGGTTCAAGGCCTTTGTGCCGGTGATGTACGGCTGCGATAATTTTTGTTCCTACTGCATTGTGCCCTTCGTGCGCGGGCGCGAGCGCAGCCGCCTGCCCGCGGATGTCGCGCGCGAGGTAAAAAATCTGGTGGAGAACGGCTGCCGGGATATCACCCTACTGGGGCAGAATGTGAATTCTTACGGTAAGGGGCTGGAGGAACCGTGCAGTTTTGCAGAGCTTCTGCGGATGGTAAATGCCATTCCCGGGGATTTCCGTATCCGCTTTATGACCAGCCACCCCAAGGACTGCACCCATGAACTGCTGGACGCCATGGCGGAGTGTGATAAGGTGTGTAAACACCTGCACCTGCCGGTACAGAGCGGCAGCGACCGCATCCTAATGGCGATGAACCGCCACTACGACTTGCGGCATTACGAGGAATTGCTGCGCTATGCCAGGGAAAAAATGCCGGGGCTTTCCATCACCAGCGATATTATTGTGGGCTTTCCCGGAGAAACAAGGGAAGACTTTGAGAAAACGCTGGAGCTGGTACGGCGGACCAAATACAGCGCGCTCTTTACCTTCATCTACTCCCGGCGCAGCGGCACTGCCGCCGAAAAGCTGCCCGATCCCATTCCGGCCGAGGAAAAAAGCCGGTGGTTCAGGGAGCTGCTGGACACACAAGGGGCTATCGGCAGCGAACTGCTGAAAAACTATGTGGGCAAAACGCTGCGGGTGCTGGCGGAGGACGAGGGCAAAACCCCCGGGACTCTTAGCTGCCGGGCGGAGGATAATACCATTGTGGAGGTGGCCGCCCCGCCCGAAATGATCGGGGAGTTCCTGCAGGTGCGCATCACCGCCGCTATGAACTGGGCGCTGCGCGGAGAGCGCGCCGAATAAAACAATAAACCTATGGAGGATAAAAAACATGACTTACACTGAACTGGTGGAGAAAGCAAGAGAGCTGGGTGTTGCCATCCAGGATACCGATGAGTTTACTGCCTTTATCGTAGCCAAAACTGCGGCGGATAAGAGTGAAAAGCTGCAGGATAAGCTGGGGCAGTTCAACTTGAAAAAGCTGGATCTCAACCGGGCCATCATCGCCGAGGAAAAGGACAACGAAAAAATAGCGGAGCTGAACGGAGAGGTGAAGAACCTGTACGAGGCGATTGTGAGCGATCCCCTAATGATCGCCTATTCCACCACCAAGGACGAACTGGATAACACGGTGCGATTCATCATGCAGATCATCCAGGGCAGCGCCAATGGCGATAACCCCTACGAGATCGAGGAACAGTCCTGCGGCGGAGATTGCTCCGCCTGCGGCGG
>ULVG01054887.1_pt1 | contig 12809 bp, 9 predicted proteins | sample 1959221 | NCBI WGS metagenome assembly ULVG01 (sample SAMEA4835780, study PRJEB28245) | human gut metagenome | biome: gut microbiome; material: fecal sample | place: Denmark | collected 2008
CGCCTCGACGGTGTCCCATCCCATGTGAGGCACCACATCGGCGTCAAGCAGTTCCACGTCGCCCTTGATCAGGCCAAGGCCCGGAGTGCCGGTGCCGTGTTCCATACCGCGTTCGAACATGATCTGCTCGCCCACGCACACGCCGAGCACCGGTCGCCCGGCACGCAGACGATCCTTGATCACGGTGTCTCCGCCCACCGACTTGAGTCCTTCCATGCATGCGCCGAAAGCGCCCACGCCGGGCACTACCAGACCGTTGGCTTCCAAGGCCTGCCGATGGTCGGAAGTGAGGGTCACGTCAAGGTCGAGATCAGCCAGTGCACGAACCATGGAACGCACGTTGCCGAAACCATAATCGAAAACCACCACGGAAGTCATGGGCGTTCTCCTTCTTGTGTCATTCGTTGTTCTGTGGCGTGAGTCGTCTTGTGTCGCGTAACGCATGTTCGGCAGGATGACTCACGTTTGCCGTCGTTAACTGATGCTTGATGCACCGCGTCCGAACCGCGTATGCTCGGCGATAATGCTCATCGCCGCATCCCGATCGAGGTCGGCGGAATCGAAAATGGTCATATCCGCCTGTTCCAGCGCGTTCATATCGGTGATGCCAAGCATGAGATCTTCAACGAACGGCGCGGTGGAGGTGAATAGCACCGGCGGAGCGAAGGTTTTGCCCGCCTTGCCTTCCACGTACATCGTCGCTTCGAGCTTGTCCGCACGGTTGACGGCAAGAATCGCGGGCATGCCGGCAACGACGATCGTCATGTCTTTGACCGCCGCTTCCGGACCGTCTCCGTCGAGATTGCGCAGCACCGCGACAGCACCTTGCGCCGATCCGATGCACTGTGCGGAAATATCGGACAATTCGCAGAATGCCGCCAGCAATCGTGGCGAGGTCAGTCTGGTGATGATCACAGCCACTTTCGCACGATTGCCAAGCAGTCCCTGCAACTCGTCTTCGAATTTCAACGAATCCTCAGCCGCGTTGAGCATGTCGTCGACTTCCGAGGATTCGGAGGATTCGGAGGATTCCGCGTTACCGGAAGCTTCGGAGGAATCGAAAGCTTCAGATGGCGGATTGTCCGCCCGCTCATGCTTGGACGCTTCGGCATCCTTGAATTCCTGCTCGAAGCCGGCCATGGCCGCTTCCAATTCCTCTTCGCTGAAATGCATGCCGTCGGCGTTGGGATCGCCGAAATCGTTGGATCCGTCGAATCCTTGGAAATCGTCGAAATCGTTATTTCGATCGTCGCTCATCACAGAGCGCCCTTCGTGCTCGGAATACCGTCGACACGCGGATCCGGCTCGATGGCGAAACGAAGCGCACGTGCCAAGGCCTTGAACTCGGCTTCGGCGATGTGGTGCGGATCACGACCGGAGATCACCTGCAGATGCAGGCAGATTCCGGCATGCATGGCGATGGATTCCATAACGTGACGCACGAGGGAGCCTGTGAAATGGCCGCCGATCATGCAGTATTCGAAGCCTTCCGGCTCTCCGGTGCACACGCAGTACGGACGCCCGGAAATATCGACCACGGCCTTGGCAAGCGCCTCGTCCAACGGCACGGTCGCATCAGCGAAGCGACGGATGCCGCGCTTGTTTCCCAGCGCCTGCTTCAACGCCTCACCGAACACGATGGCGATGTCTTCGACGGTATGGTGCGCGTCGATGTCGGTGTCACCTGTGGCCTTGATGGTCAGGTCAATCAGCGAATGCTTGCCGAGCGCCGTCATCATATGGTTGTAGAACGGCACCGACGTGTCGATGTCGGTTTTGCCGGTGCCGTCGAGATTCAGGCTCAGTTCGACCTTGGATTCGCTGGTTTCACGAACGATGGTTGCGGTACGCGCCATGTTGCGACTCCTTTTGGAAAATGTTCGGTCCTGTTGTGTTGGTTCAGTCCCGTATGTGCTCAGTCCTGTTCCACAATACGCAGCACTTCGACCAAGGCTTCACGGAAACGCGCCATTTCCTCGTCGGTGCCCATACATACGCGCATCCAGCCGTCAGGGCCGACGGTGCGGATGAGCACACCACGCTTGAGCAGTTCGTCGAAGATGCGGTCGCGATCGTCGAAATGACCGCCGAACAGAATGAAGTTGGACTGCGTCTCGGCCACTTCGAGCGGCTGGCCCTTGTAGGTTTGTTCCTTGAGCCATGCCGCGGTCTGATTGCGGATGTCACGCAGGTGCGCCACACGGCTGAGCTGTTCGTCGGTATGTTCGAACGCGGCAAGCGCGGCTGCCTGGGTGACGGCCGACAGGTGGTACGGCATACGCACGATGCGCACACAGTCGATAATGCCCTTGTTGGCGGCCAGATAGCCGACTCGCGCGCCTGCGAAGGCGAACGCCTTGCTCATGGTTCGGCTCACGGCGAGATTCTCATACTCGCCGATGAGTTCGAGCGCGGTGGGCGTGCCCGGATCACGGAATTCGATGTAGGCTTCGTCCACCACGACCACCGGATGCACGCCTTCGGCGGCACCTTCGACTTCAGCGGTTTTGGCGGCTTCGAGCACGCGCTTGAGATCGTCCATCTTCAGAGGCGTGCCAGTCGGATTGTTCGGGCTGGTGAGCACGATCATGGCCGGCTTGACGTCTTCGATGGCCCTGATAGTGGCGTCTACGTTCAGCGAGAAATCCTCGTTGCGGTGCGCAAGCTTCCATGTGGTGAACGTGTCGCGGGCGTATTCCGGATACATCGAATACGTCGGATCGCAGCCGAGCGCAATGCGTCCTGGACCGCCGAAAGCTTGGAACAGCTGCAGCATGATCTCGTTGGATCCGTTGGCACCCCACAACTGGTCGACTTCCAGCTTGACGCCGGACTCGCGTTCGAGATAGTCGCAGAATGCCTGACGCAACGCGATATGCTCACGATCCGGGTAACGGTTGAGCATCAGAGCGATTTCCTTGACTCGCTGCGCGATGGTTTCGACCACTGCCGGTTCCGGCGCATACGGATTCTCGTTGACGTTGAGGCATACCGGCACGTCCAATTGCGGCGCACCGTACGGCTCCTCACCGATCAGATCGTTGCGCAGCGGAAGATATGCCGGAATGGCGTTGCTGGAAGTCTCACTCATCGAAGGCCTGCCTGCTCTTCCTGTTCCTTGATGGTTTCCTTGTTGTACGGATCGTCGATGAAACGGCTCAGCACGCTTTCACCGTGTGCCGGCAGATCTTCGGAAACGGCGAAGGCGTTCACACGAGCAGCGAGGGTCTTCAATCCCTGCTCGTCGTATTCGATGACTTCGACCGGCTTCATGAAGGTGTGCACGCCCAGACCGGAGGCGAAGCGTGCAGTGCCGGAAGTCGGCAACACATGGTTGGAGCCGGACATGTAGTCGCCCAGCGGCACCGGAGAGTACGGGCCACGGAAGATGGCACCGGCGTTGCGAATCTTGGCGATCACGGCATCCGGGTCGGCGGTCTGGACCTCAAGGTGTTCGGCGGCATACGCGTTGGCCGCGTCAATGGACTGCTCGATGCCATCGGTGAGGATGATACCGGACTGACGACCACGCAGCGACGTGTTCACACGCTCGGAATGCTCGGTGCGAGGCACGCGGTACTTGAGATCCTCCTGCACCTGTTCGGCAATCTCTTCGCTGTCGGTGATGAGCACGGAACCGGCGAGTTCGTCATGCTCGGCCTGACCGATCAGATCGGCGGCCAGCCAGCTCGGGGTGGCACCCTTGTCTGCAATGATGGCGATTTCGGTCGGTCCTGCCACAGCGTCGATACCGACAATGCCCGACACCATGCGCTTGGCGGTAGCGACGAAAATGTTACCCGGACCGGTAATCTTGTCGACCGGATCGCACAGGATCTCTCCGTCCTGCGGTTCGGAACCCTTGGCGCCGTAGGCAAACATGGCCACGGCCTGAGCGCCGCCGACCGCATACACTTCATCGACGCCAAGAATGGCGCAGGTGGCGAGAATGGTCTTGTCAGGCAGACCGTCGGCATTGTTACGGCTCGGCGGGGTTGCGATGGCGAGGGATTCCACGCCGGCGGCCTGTGCCGGAACCACGTTCATGATGACGGAGCTCGGGTAGACGGCCTTGCCACCCGGCACATACAGACCGACACGCTGCACCGGAATCCAACGTTCGGAAACGCGGGCGCCCTCAGCCAAATCGGTGTGGAACGGTGCCGGCACCTGGGAAGCGGACACGGCGCGGGAACGACGCACGGACTCTTCGATGGCGGCACGCACTTCCGGATCCAACTCGTCGACGGCGGCCTTCATGGCTTCCACCGGCACGCGCAGATTCTCCGGACGGATATGGTCGAATTTCTCCGCGAAGTCACGCAGGGCCGCAGCACCGCGGGCCTTCACATCGTCAAGAATGGGCTGCACGAGATCGGTTGCCTCGTTGGTGCCCATCTCGGCGCGAGGCATAGCCTCCAGCATTTCAGCTCGGGTCAGCTTCTTGCCACGCAGGTCAATGATTCGCATATAGTTTTCTTCGCTCATAACGCCCCATGGTAACAACGTGATGTCACGAGAACGCCCGCGCGTCTCAAGTTCAGCCGCATAGTGAGATATTCGGCTGAACTTTCGGCATCATCCCCACGACCGGTCAGCCCAAAGGCAGGGAACTGGGACCGAAAAGGATTTTGATCTCAGCGAACAGACTCGTGTCGCGGCGCACGCGGAAACGGTCGCCGAACGTCAGTACCTTGGCGTTGCCCTTATCGTCCATCAATGCGAGCTTCACTTCGCAGGGTCCAGGATGATTTGAAAGAATCTGCCCCAACTGCTGCACATGCGATTGGTCAAGCGCAATCGGCGGCAGCATAATCGTCACCGGCTTCTCATCCTGTGCTTCCAACGTCGGCACGTTGAATTCCGTGGCACGCATGCTCACCGTCTCATCGCGTTTTTCAACCTGTCCACGAATCTGCACCACCGTATCGACCGCCAGTTCGGGAGCGGCGGCCTCATACACTTTGCCGAAGAACATGCACTGAATGGAGCTTTCCAAATCCTCAATCGTCACAATCGCCCAAGGATTGCCCTTCTTCGACACGCGACGATCCACATTCGTGATCAAGCCAGCCACCGTCACCTGCTGGCCGTCAGGCATATTCGCGGCACGATCGATCAGATGCGCGATCGACATTTCACTCAACGACACCAGAATCGACTGCATACCGCTCAACGGATGGTCGGACACATACAAACCAAGCATTTCACGCTCGAAATTCAACTTGGTTTTCTTATCCCACTCCTCCACGTCAGGCACGCTCACCATGGCATCACCCATGCCGGCATCATCTTCGCCGGAATCCTCCAAATCAGCGAACAAATCAAACTGGCCCTCAGCCTGCTTACGTTTCAAACCGACCACCGAATTGATCGCAGCCTCATGAATCGTAAACAACGCACGACGGTTCGGATCAATCGAATCAAACGCACCGGCCTTAATCAACGATTCAACCAATCGACGATTCAACGCCTCCATCGGCACACGCTTGATGAAATCAGGGAAATTCACATACCTGCCATGACTGCCGTCGCGTTCCTTGACAATCGCATCAACCGCAGCCTTGCCAACATTACGAATGGCGCCAAGGCCAAAACGCACCACATCGCCGACAGCGGAATACTCGTACACCGACTCGTTCACATCAGGCGACAACACCTGAATGCCCATGCGACGAGCCTCACCCAAATACAACGCGGTCTTGTCTTTGTTCGTACTCGCACCCTGCAGCAAAGCCGCCATGAACTCCACCGGATAATGGGTCTTCAAATACGCGGTCCAATACGAAATCAAACCGTATGCGGCCGAATGCGCCTTATTGAACGCATAGCCCGAGAACGGCACCAAAATATCCCACACGGCTTGGGCCGCCTCCTGGGAATACCCATGCTCCTTCATGCCCGCGAAGAACGGCACCTTCTCCTTGGCCAGTACCTCAGGCTTCTTCTTGCCCATCGCTCGACGAAGCACATCTGCCTTGCCCAACGAATAACCCGCCAAAATACGCGCGGCCGACTGCACCTGCTCCTGGTACACAATCAGACCATACGTCTCATCAAGCACCTCCTTCAGCGGCTCAGCCACCTCAGGATGAATCGGCGTGATCTTCTGCAAACCATTCTTACGCTTCGCATAATTCGTATGCGAATCCATATCCATCGGACCAGGACGATACAACGCGATCAATGCGGAAATATCGTTGAAGTTATTCGGCTTCAACGTTTTCAGCAACGAACGCATACCATCGGAATCCAACTGGAACACGCCAAGCGTGTCACCTCGCGACAACAGATCGTACGTGGCACGGTCATCCAACGGAATCTTCGTATGGTCGATACGCGTCTTACCATTCGCCTCGATATTGTTCAACGTATCGCGAATAACCGTCAAGTTGGAAAGACCAAGAAAATCCATCTTGACCAAACCAAGCGTTTCACACGTATGATACTCCAACGTGGTCGTAACCGTACCATCGGTACGTTCCAGCAACGGCGACGTATTCGAAATCGGCTCGCTACCCATGATCGTGGCGCACGCATGCACACCGGTCTGACGGATCAAGCCTTCGATACCCATCGCCTCATCCGTGACGCGCTTCACATCCGGATCGGAATCATAAAGCTCACGGAATTCGCGGGCCTCCGCATAACGCTTCGAACTCGGCTCGAAAATATCATGCAGCGGAATATCCTTGCCACCCGTCTGCGCCGGCGGCAACGCCTTGGTGATGCGCTCGCCCATGGAGAATTCGTAGCCCATGATTCGTGCGGAATCCTTCAGCGCCTGTTTGGTTTTGATGGTGCCGTAGATCACGCATTGCGCGACCTTGTCTCGCCCGTACTTGTCTCCGACATAGTCAAGCACGCGGCCGCGGCCATCCGGATCGAAATCGACGTCGATATCAGGCAGCGACACACGTTCCGGGTTAAGGAATCGTTCGAAGATCAAGCCGTGCTTGATTGGATCGAGTTCGGTGATGCCCATGGCATACGCCACCATGGCGCCTGCCGCGGAGCCACGGCCAGGCCCGACCATCACACCATGCGATTTAGCCCAGTTGATGTAGTCGGCCACCACAAGGAAGTATCCGCAGAACTGCATCTGACAGATCACACCGCATTCGTAATCGGCCTGCTTGAGCACTTCGATCGGCGGATGCCCATCATAACGCCGTTCCAAGCCTTCCTCGACTTTTTTCAGGAACAGCGACGTCTCATCCCAACCTTCCGGGCAGTCGAATTGGGGCATGAACGCGCCATCTTCATGATCGTCGAACATGACATTGCAGCGTTCGGCGATTTCCAACGTATTGTCGCATGCTTCGGGAATGTCTTTGAACAGCTCACGCATTTCTTCGGCGGATTTCAGGTAGTAGCCGGTGCCGTCGAATTTGAATCGTCCCGGCTCGTCAAGAGTGGATCCCGAATTGATGCACAGCATGGCATCCTGAGAGCCGGCGTCTTCGGCGCGCACGTAATGGGAATCGTTGGTGGCGAGCAGTGGCGCGTTCAGTTTTTTCGCAATGTCCAGCAGACCGTCGGTCACCTGTTTTTCGATTTTCAGACCGTGATCCATGAATTCGATATAGAAATTGTCACGTCCGAAAATATCCTGCAATTCGCCTGCCGCACGTAATGCCTCGTCGAATTGGCCGAGCAGCAGTCGCGTTTGGATGATGCCTGACGGGCATCCGGAAGATGCGATAATGCCTTTCGAATATTTGGCAAGGATTTCCTTATCCATTCGGGGGTATCGCATGACACGTCCCTCGAGATTCGCGTCAGTGGACGCCTTCATCAGATTGACAAGGCCCTCATCGGTTTCCGCCCACATCGTAAGGTGGGTGATCAGACCACCGCCGGATACGTCGTTGGGGTTACGCCTGCGATGTTGCGGATCGATATCGGGATTCCAGTTGGTATCCCAGCTGACGCGGGTTTGATCTTGGCGTGCGGTTTCCGGCGTCACATACGCTTCGATGCCGATAATCGGTTTGACGCCTTCCTTGACCGCAGTGCTCCACATTTCGTATGCACCATGCATGTTGCCATGGTCGGTGATGCCGACGGCCGGCATGTTGAGTTCTTTGGCGCGCTTGACCAGATCCGGAATCTTTGATGCCCCGTCAAGCAGTGAATAATGCGTGTGATTATGCAGTTGCACGAAATTTCCGGAAGTAGCCATACATTCCAATCTACCGGTGATTGGTGACGTGCGATCACACTTCAGGCTTGTCTTGTGTGTCGTGCCTGCCGCGCATCACGTCGAGCGCATGCTGCAAATCAGCTGGATAATGCGATTTCACCATGGTCCACACATGGGTTCGCGGATGGCGGAATTCAAGTTGCATGGCGTGCAGCCACTGCCGTTCCAATCCCAATGCCTCACCCAACTGCGGATTGGCACCGTACATGGCGTCTCCCGCAAGCGGATGCCCGATGGACGAGAAATGCACGCGGATCTGATGGGTTCGACCGGTTTCCAGATTCACGGAAACCAGCGTCGCCTCACCGAAACGTTCCATCACATCCCAATGGGTGATGGCTTCTTTGCCGGCGGGCGTAACGCAAAAACGAAAATCGGAGACTTTGGCCCGTCCGATCGGCGCTTCGATCGTGGCCTTGTTTTCCTTGAGATTGCCTTGCACGAGTGCATGATAGGTTTTGACGACTTCATGTTCGGCGAACTGCCTGCGCATTTCCACGTAGGCGAGGTCAGATTTGCACACGAGCATCAATCCGGATGTGCCCACGTCGAGGCGGGATACGATGCCCTGACGTCCCGCGGCGCCGTAGGAGGTGATGTGCACTCCCCTGTCAAGCAGACTGCCGAGCACCGTCGGACCGGTCCAACCGACGGAAGCGTGAGCAGCCACACCCACTGGCTTGTCGACCACTATGACATCATCGTCTTCGTAGACCACTGCCATATCTCGTGCGATCGGTTCAGGCTCGGTCCGTTCCTCGACAATATCGAATTCGACGGTTTCGCCTGATTGCAGAGTCGATGATTTGGAAATGTCACGACCAAGCACGCGCGCCTGTCCGCTTTCGATGAGTTCCGCGGCCTTGGCTCGGGAGATACCAAGCATCTTGGCCACGGCCACATCGAATCGTTTGCCGACAAGCGCGTCGGGTGCGGGAACAAGACGGCTCATGCGTTCTGGTCTCCGGTCGTCTGTTTCGTCTGTTCTGCGGCCTGTTCGTCAAGATCCTTCTGGCTGAAGGGCTCTCCGACAAACAGCAGTACGACGGCGGCAACGCCCGCCACCATCAGGAAAATATCCGCAACATTGCCGACCGACCATCCGTAATTGAGGAAATCGACGACCTTGCCATTAAGGAAACCTTCGGCATACATCACACGATCGATGAGATTGCCCAATGCTCCGGCGAAAGCAAGAGCGAACACCACCGTCCATTTCATGGAAATGGTACGGATTGCCAGTACAACCAACGCCACGCATGCCACGATGGCAAGCAACGAAATCAACCAGGTCATGTTGGATCCCATGCCCAAGGACGCACCCGGATTATGCACCAGCGTGAATGAGAGGATGCCCGGAATCACACGTACCGTCTGCCCGTCGGCAAGCGCCGACTGCGCCCATGCCTTGCTGATCTGGTCGAGTACCAGTGCCACAACGGCGATACACGCAAAGACGGCCACGCGGGTGCGCAGCCGTCTTTGATCATTTGTCATGATGTCAGACACAGCCTAATCTCAGTCGTCCTGGGAGTCCTGATCATAGTTGTTCGTGTCGGACACCTGGGACACGAGCTGGCCGAGGAATTCGGTAAGACGTGCACGGTATTCGGTTTCGAACTGCTTGAGGCCCTGAATGTTGCCTTCGATGACCTTGGTCTGCGCTTCGAGATTGTCGCGGACCTGCTGGGCGTAGTCGTCAGCTGCGGTACGGGTCTTCGAATCGTAGTCGAAGGCGCGCTTCTGCACTTCGGACTCGTATTCGTCGGCTTCGTTGTGCTTCGTGGAGAAGTAGGTATCACCATCCTGGGTCTTCTGCACGAGGTAGGCGTCGCCTTCCTGAGTCTTCTGATCCAAGTAGGTATCACCCTCCTGCGTCTTCTGAGCAAGGTAGGCGTCGCCTTCCTGAGTCTTCTGATCCAAGTAGGTATCACCCTCCTGCGTCTTCTGAGCAAGGTAGGCGTCGCCTTCCTGAGTCTTCTGATCCAAGTAAGCATTACCTTCCTGAGTGCGCTGCGCCAGATAGTCATCGCCTTCCTGAGCACGCTTGGTCAGATAGGCATCGCCTTCCTGAGTCTTCTGGTTCAGGTAGCCATCAGCCTTGGCACGAGTGTCAGCCGAATACTGATCGGCTTCAGAACGGGTGCCTTCGGAGTAGTTGTCAGCTTCGGTGCGAGTGCGGTTGGAGTAATCGTTGGCATTGCCGATGAGCTCATCGTACCTACGCTGGGACTCGTCGGTGATTTCTTTAGCCTTGGCTTTGCCCTTGTCGACGTACTGGTCGTGCAGCTGCATAGCCAGGGTCAGCATGGCGGTGGCACGCTCCGGCTCCGTGTTGGCGCTGGCTGCGGCTCCTGCAATCTTCTGCAGGCTTCCGGTTTCGGTACTCGGTTCGACCTTGGCGACCTGCTCGCGCAGCTGGGCTTCACGCTGCTGCGATTCCTGCAGCTGCTGTGCAAGCTGCTGAATCTGCGCGGCCTGCTGCTGGGCACGCTCATCCTGCTGCTGGGACTGTGCCGCATGCTGCTGCGTGAGCTGCTGAGCTTGGGCGACCTGCTCCTGAGCCTCTTCAAGCCTTGCATTGAGCTGCTGGATCTCAGCCGCCTGCTGCTGGGCCACCACAACCTGCTGCTGTGCGGAAGCCAGCTGACGGGACAGGTCTTCGGTCTGTGCACGGAATGCGTCGCGCTCATGCTGCATGGAAGTCAGCTGTTCGCCCAGATCCGCCTGGCCTGCAGCTTCAGCCGCCTGTGCGGTGAGCTGGTCGACCTGTGCGGACAGGCGATCCACCTGACCCTTGAGCTGTTCGTTCTGAGCCGACAGAGCACGGTTGCTTTCCTCAGCCTCGGTGAGCTTGGCTGCTGCGACCTGTGCGGCCTGAGCTGCCTGATCACCAGCGCCAGCTGCCTGCTCGGAGGCGGACTTCAATGTCGCGTTCTCCTGCAGCAGGGACTGAACCTGGGCGCTGAGCTCGGAAATCTTGGAGTTGAGCCCCGCAACATCCGGGCCGAGGGACTGAGTAGCCTGGCCGCTGGCAACCGCCTGCTTGCCAAGGGCCTCCACCGTCTCGGTTACCTGATCGAGAAAATCGTCGACTTCATCGACGTCATACCCCTCCTTGAACCTCACGGTCTGGAAGGTATGCTCTCTGATATCTTTCGGCGTCAACAGAGCCATAAATCTTACACCTCGCTTTGGGCTTGATGCCTTGCTGTTGTTGCTTTCATTGTTCGACTCTAGCACGGAACCACCGATTTTTTGCGAAAAATCGGCATTTGACATACATTAAATGAGGAAATCAATAGCAATGAGAATGAAATAAAGAACGATGAATGCCACATCGAAGTAGATGGGACCCATTGGAATAGGACGGATATATTGGCGTAGCCAGCGCAGTGGAGGCTCCGTCAACTGGTAAACCGCGTCGATCAACGACGACACCAACCCCCGTGGACGCCATGCCGATGCCAACACAGCAACCCAATCGAGAATCATGCGAATGAACAGCACCAGAATGTAGGCATTCACCAAAAAGTGGACGATGCTACCGATCAAAGACAAAATCATGGGGCACCACCTTAGCAACAGAACATAACAAAGCCCCCATCACGGGTGACGGAGGCTTCATGCAGTCTGCTTTCGCAACGGCTTTCGTCTATATCAGTCGGCGAACAAATCGTGCGACGAGTTATTCGCCTGCGGTTCCTCAACCTTGATGTTCACCTGAGCTGGGCTCAGCAGGAACACGCGCGGAGTGACACGTTCGATGGAGCCACGCACGCCGAAAACCACACCCGCGGAAAAGTCCACAATGCGATACGCCACGGCCTCGGCCACACCGGTCAGGTTCAGCACCACCGGAACGCCATCGCGAATGGCACGTCCGACCAACTGAGCGTCCTCATAGGATTTCGGGTGAATCGTGGTGATACGGCTCACCCTTCCGCCTTGGAACGGGTTGGCTTTGGTCTGCTCGCGCGGTGCGGACGTCGCGGCAGGAGTCGAAGCCATCGGGGTCACGGAATGGTCGGAATCGAACGAGGTTTCGCTGCTCTCAGCCTCCTCGTTGAAATCCTCGTCACCCTCGGCAACGTCGGTCATGCCCAAATAGGACATCGCGCTTTTCATAAAACCTGCCATGAACGATCCTTTCGCGTCTTCGCGTTGCTTTTAGCGCAGGAAATCCGGAATATCCAAATCGCCGGCGTCGTTCGAAGACACCACTTCATGCTCGGTGGTCTGGTCGAATGACGGAACGACGGGTTCCGGAGTGGACGGAATATAAGTGGACAGCGGCTGCACCTTCGGGGCTTCCGGAGTCTGAATAAGCTGAGGCTGGGGCTGCTGCGGAACCGCCGCTGCCCTCGGGGCTGCGGACAACGCCGACAGCGGCACCGTGCTTTCCGCAGGCTCTGCCTGCTTCTGGGCTTCAGCCTGAGCCGCCTTCTTGGAGTTGGCATCAAAGCCTGCGGCGATAACGGTGACACGCACTTCGTCGCCGTAAGCGTCGTCGAGGGAAAGACCCCAGATGATCTGTGCTTCCGGATGGATGGCCTTGCCCACCAGCTGGGTGGCGGCGGCCGCTTCCTGCAGCTTCAGATCG
>ULVG01069109.1_pt1 | contig 12769 bp, 16 predicted proteins | sample 1959221 | NCBI WGS metagenome assembly ULVG01 (sample SAMEA4835780, study PRJEB28245) | human gut metagenome | biome: gut microbiome; material: fecal sample | place: Denmark | collected 2008
TAAAGCGGATATTTCATCTTGTGATAAATAATTTTTTGCGATGTAAGTATCTCTCTTTTGAATGCGTCCGTCTGGTGCTTTTGGCCAGGTTGTAAGACCCATATTTGGCTTATTACGATCGGCACCGTAATAAACAATTTCGGCCGCTGTTTTGCCGGTTATCGCATAATGGAAAAGATTCTGAACTCGGGCAAAAAAATTGCGAGCGGTCTCTGATTTTGAATCGTAATCAATGCTACATTCAGCAAAAATTTCAGTTACTTGAAGCCAAATTCTTTGCTCGCTAGCTCTGATTGATTTAACTCGCCGGAGCAATTCTTTGAAGTAATCTACTCCTGTAAGCGTTTTTGCCTGTTTTAATCGTTCATCGTCAAGGACAAAACCCTTAACAATGTATTCTTTTAGGATCTTTGTTGCCCATATCCTAAAGCGCGTTGCCTGAGAGCTATTAACTCGGTAGCCAACTGAAATAATTGCATCGAGGTTATAGTGTTTCGTGTTGTACGATTTTCCATCTGCGGCAGTTATTAGAAAATTTCTAATAACTGATTCTTCACTGAGTTCGCCTTCTTGGAAGACCTTCTTTAGGTGTGCGTTAATTGTTGGAATTGAAACAGAAAACAGTTGAGCCATCTGTTTCTGCGTTAACCACATAGTTTGATCTAAGAGTTGGACTTCAACCCTAGGACCATCACCGACTTCACCATATAAAACAACACTTTTTTCTTCTGACATCAATTTCTCCGTAACTTAAAATGCCCTATTGATCTCAACAATTTTGCCGTAGATTCTTAATTTAGAAAGATCATCTCCGGAATAAATTTCCGGCTGATAGTCGGGATTGTCTGATCGAACAACGATGCCATCTTTTGTTTTAGAAAGTCTTTTAACCTTAAGCTGTCCTTCAACTGAAATCGCATAGATTTGCCCGTCAGCGATGATTACACAACCTGGACGTGAGTCGCACTCTTCATAGAAGAGGAACGTGTCACCGTCGCAGATGGTCGGTTCCATACTGTCGCCCGAAACGCGGGCGCGCTTACATCTATCCGGATTTAAGTGCCGTTTTTGGAAAAAGGTTCGTTTATACCAGTAGTCATCACCGTCGTCGACGATTTCCCATTCCGGAGATGCTTCTATGCCGGTTGGGCTGGCTCCGAATGTCAGGCGGTACTCATGGATCACGACAACATCGTCTGGGGGCGTGTCGCCGTTGTCAAAAGTTTTAACTGAAGAGGACTCTTGGCCGAAAAGAAGGTAGCCTGAAGTGGTTCCAAGGGCAGCGGCTAATTTTTCGAGATTTTTACCGCTCGGGGCGGTTTGATCTTTTTGCCACAAGGAAATGGACTGACGAGCTACACCGATTTTGTCAGCGACTTCTTGTTGAGTCAATCTCTTTGATTTCATTAACTCGCTTATTCGTTCACCGCAAGACATCTGCGATCTCCAACTCAATGTTTACTTGCATTTTCTCACACTTTATCAAAAGTAGGTAAAAACATATTGCGCAAGTGTCACTTGCTATCACTTGCGAAAGTGGTGTAAGATTTCGCAATAAAAATTGCGGAGATGCAAGTGACTCTACAAGAAAACAATCCAGTCAATCGAGCGGTCAACGCTCTTGGCGGCAAAGATCAATTTCTCGCCAACGCTGTCGGAGTGACGCATCAGGCGGTTAGCGATTGGAGAAAGAAAGGATACATCTCGTATCGCAAGGCTGCAGAAGTTGCACGCCTCACGGGGATTCCTGAATTCATTCTTTGCCCTAAATACTTCAAAGAGCCGGTAAAAAGTCGCCGGAAAGCCTAGAGGGCATCATGGCTCGCTATAGAAAAATCGACACTCGGATTTGGAACGACAGGAAGTTCAGGGAATTGGACGACAAGTCCAAGCTGGCTTTCTTTCTCGTACTGACACATCCGGACACCAACCAACTTGGCATGCTTCGATCGAGGTCGGTGGCACTCGCGATGGAACTCGGATGGCAACCAGATGCCATGCTCGATGCCATTCAGACGCTATGCCAGATGGGAATGTTGATGGTTGACGAAAAGGCAGGCTTCATCTTCATTCCGAACTTCCTAAAGTACAACCCACCAAACGGTCCAAATGCGGTGAAAGGATGGGCTGGTCTCATTGATTTGATGCCCGAGTGCAACCTTTTGGCACTCGCTTTATCGCACCTTAAACCCACTATTTTTGGGCTATCTGAGGGGGTTCGCTCTGCCATCCCAGATGACATAAAAGATGCCATCTCGCATGCCATCCCAGATGGCATAAAAGATGCCAACGAGACGTCATCGCGCATCCAGGAACAGGAGCAGGAACAGGATATATATATTCCATCTGAAGATGGAATTGTGGAAACTGCCGTTTCCGACCCGCCTGCCTCCGATTCTGAAAAAGACGAAAAACCGAAAGGCATCGACTGCCCGTACCAGAAAATCATCACCGACTACAACGAGATCCTTGGCCCGTATCTGGGAATGTGCCAGAAGCTAACGCCTACACGCCAGAAAACCGTCCAAGCACGCTGGCGCGACTGCATGAAAGACGGTGACTTCAAAACACAAGACGACGGTATCGCTTACTTCCGGCGCTATTTCGAGTACATCAAGACCTGTGACTTCCTGATGGGTAACAACGGGCGTGACTGGCGGGCTGATTTCGATTGGATCTTCAAGCTATCGAACTACACGAAGATTTGCGAAGGCAAATATCTGTCGAGGTAATCATCATGGAAATGAACACGACTCAATACGCCAAAGCCAAGGCAGAGAAGAAACCGATAGAGCCTGCACGATGCTGTTGCGGTGACTGCCAAGGCTTGCCCGTTTTTAACAAGATGTGCGTCTTTCACTCTGTCGCACAGGATCAGTACGTCAGAGGAGCGATGACTATTGTCCTTCGAAACCACCCGATTTATCACACGCTTCTTAACTACGCGCGCCTTTGCACTCACTACGACCCGCCGAAGACAACCGACGAGTGGAAAGTGATCTTCGGCTGCGCCCAATTGCTGGAACGTGTGAAGCTGCTGCCGGAGGGCGTCGATCTTTCCGACAAAAAGATGTTCAAGTCATTGATTGACGGGATGCATCGCAGAAATGTCGGCGGCGTTCATTTTGACGCAACTTATATCGGCATGGCCCTTGAGACATACCTCGTTGACCGAGTTTTGGCGGAGGCGCATCGGGTTCTCGAATCAACTAAGAATATCGACAGCCTTTTGAGTTCAGCCGACAAAGCCGAAATTGACAAGCGATCGAAGTTCCGGAAAGAGGACTTTGTCGAATTCTCGAAGCTGCCGATGTTTAACCCGAAAGTGGAGACGGCATGAGTGAATTCATTATCGAAATCATTTGCGTGATCGCTGGGCTTATTGCTCTCGGTTTCGCTTGTGTGAGGTGGTTATGAGCTGGACATTCGATTGTGTCGCAGATTCCATCGCTTATGTTTGCGTTCGTATTGCATTTGGGCTTTTTGTAGCGATGCTTTTAGGCGCATTGCCGATTCTGGCGCTGCTTGCTTCAGTCTCTTGGATTTATGAAAAGCTCTTCAAGCTATCGAGGTGAAAAAGTGAAAAAGAACTACAGCAAGGACGAGAAGCATCTCACGGAGCGTGAACGAGTGTTTGTGCTCCAGATGGCGCAGCACGGAGATGCAACAAAAGCAGCCATGAAACTTTGGCCGGAGCTATCAGAAACCGCCGCCAGAGTAACGGCAAACGGGCTCATGCGCCGTCCCGAAATTTACAACGCCATCCAGTGGCTGCGAGATCATCAAAAGGAGGAAGAAGACTATGTTGAAAAGCTTTGAGACGGAGCGAGCCTATCTAAATGGCGTCACGAAGGGGCAAAAACGCTTCACGGTGAAGTTTTCTGCACTCGTTAATGCAAAAGCTCGTGACATCGCAGAAAAAGCGTGCAAAGGCTTTATTTCGGAGTTCAGAAAAGCACATGATCCCAAACTCCTTGCTCGTCGAATGATCGTCAGAACCACCATCCGTGGCTACGACAAACTAATTAACCTAGGCGGTGACATGAGTCAAAAAATGCACTTCATTCGCAAAGAGCTCGAGAAAATCAAAATGCCCATCGAGGGAAGCACCTACATATACGAGCAATTAAAACCGAATGAAACGCCACATTGGCAGTTTGATGTCACGTTCTATGACGTGGATCCAACAGACCCGTTCACGGGTACTCCGTACTACGAGCTTATGCGGACGGAGAATTGATATGGGTAAATCACAGAGAACAAAGGGGGCGGCAGGGGAGCGAGAGGTCTGCCACTTGATTCAAGATACTCTCGGCGTCGAAGCCAAGCGCAATTTGAGTCAAACGCGCGAAGGCGGTTGCGATATCGCCGTGGGCAAGTATCACATTGAAGTCAAGCGCAGGGCTCGGATAGGCGGCATCTATGACTGGATGGAGCAGGCGGAAGCGTCCTGCTCGGGCACTGAACGCCCGGTTGTCTTCTGCCGGGCAGATAACAAAAAGTGGCTCGTGGTGATGCCGGTAGAGGAAGCCTTGAGATTGATGGGCAATGAGTTGTAGGAGATGTTTCGCCTATGGAGTTTATCGGAGATCCGCAGGAGTCAAAACTGCGCACCATGCAGGAGTTTTTACGCTTCTGGGCATGGTCGCAGAAAGAGCGAAAGCGAACAGGCGTGAATCCGCTTTACTCGCTCATGATGTCGGTTAGAAACGCCGAGGAGGAGCTTAAGCGAATCGAGCAAAAAGTGGCCGACAAGGACAACCCAAACGCTGCCTGGCGTGGGCTGACGCTTGGCAAACCCATCCCGATGACGCGGATCGAAAAGCAACTCATCGCCCGCAAGGTCGACAAGATTATGAATGACCCTGAACTTTGGCGGGGACATTATCGTGACAAGGAAGTTTTGGCCATGTTTTACCTTGACCCAAGTGCAAACCCGAGAGGGTGCAATGAAAGCGTCAAAGTGTTCTCGAAATCTTTGCGTGTTCCACGATGGCAAGTGAAGAACATGATCAGGTCGGCGCTTATATACTTTTCAACTCTTTACGGAGGATAAAAATGAAACGAGATTGGCGAGTGATTGAAAACATCCTTACTCATATTGAGGATGGAGATCTAAACCAGTATGTCAAAAAACAGCAATACCTAACGGATCTTGAGATCGACGACAAGGATTACTTCGGACACATCGAAATTTTGATCGATGCGGGGTTGATTAAACATTGTTCTGTGACGCGTTGTCTTGATGGAAGCTTCAGGGAGTGGCATCTTGAGTCGCCATTTATCACAATGCAGGGCCATGACCTGCTTGACGCAATGAGGGATAAGAAACTGTGGACAAGGATTAAAGCGAAGTCTGTTCAGTGTGGTGTTTTAATGTCGTGGGAATTCATTAAAGCGGCAATCCCTGTTGTTCTCCGTGAGATCATTGAAAGGCCGTAATCATGCATGAAATGTTGTATACTTCATCCGTCACGGAAAAAGACGTGACCGGGATTAGGAACCCCGAACGAATTTTGTAGCTTAGGCGCAAGTCGCCACTCTCTGTGGCTTTTTTATTGCCACAGATGGGGTAGTGAAACGCTACCCCATAGTCTCTGACGAGTGAGGCTTGTGGGCAGTCGCAAGACTGGCCGTAACCTAAGCTACGGTAGTTCCTAACCCACAAGTCCTCGCTCACCCAATTAGGAACTGGGAAGCAGGGTTTTTCAAATCTGCTTAGGAGACTTTAAATGTCTGCATTATCTTTTTGCTTTGAAAGCAATCAAGTTCGTGTACTCGGAACAATTGTTAATCCTCTGTTCGTGGCCCTCGACATCTGTAAAGCTCTTGGTTATCAAAATCACAAAGATGCCGTTGCACGTCACGTTGATCCAGAAGACATTTCTAAACAAGAAATCACCGACAACATGGGGCGCAAGCAGGAGGTAAACTGCGTTAATGAATCCGGAATGTACGCCCTGATCTTCGGCTCGAAACTACCGAGCGCAAAACGCTTTAAAAAGTGGGTAACCTCCGAAGTGTTGCCTGCCATCCGCAAGACTGGGCAATACTCAACTGCTGACAAAATGAAAGCAGTTGCCACCCTAACCCCCGAACAGCAGTTCGAGCTCAAAGAAGCAGTGAAACGCAAAGCAAAGACCGCCCCAACGCATTATCAAACGATCTACCGAGCAATTTACGCTCGCTACAAGATCGCTCGATATGAACAGTTGCCCGCAGATAAACTCGCCGATTGCATATCGTTCATCAATACGATTGATTTGAGAGTGCCTGCTATGCCGATCACTCAAAAGTCAGAGGCTCGCTGTCTCACAGATGCTGAATTAAGTTCTTTGGCCAAACTTCATGGCTTGCATAAAGATCCGTACTTCGCGATTGCGTATAAAGTTGCATACGATACTCTGCGTGTCGCTCAGTCAAAATTAGCCGGCAGGTTTTACGATGTTATGACTGAACCTGCTTTGGCTCTTCTCAGAATCGAGAAAATTCTTGAGCGAAATGGAATTGAACACTGCTAATTGTTAGCCCAAGCCCTGGAAATATTGTTCACTTGACATTTGTTTTCAGGGCATTAACATTACTTCCAACAATTTGGATGGTTCCGGTTTAAAAGCACTGTGTATTGATAGCGCCCCGTGAGGCGCCTTTGCCGTGCCCGGAAGAAACGTAATATCTTTTCAAAGAGTAATGCCCATAGATCACAGAATGATTTATGGGCATTATGTTTTTTAGATTCTTTATTCTATTTGGGAATACTAAGTGTTATTTGCTAACGAAATCATTTCTTGTAAAAAGTCAATTTGATAGGCCTCTCCACCAAATGAGATAGGACTTGATCTGGTTCCGTCAAGCATCAACGTTAACCTTTCTGAAGATTCTCTTACAACAGAAATTACTTTCTCGAATTTTACAAATTTTGCTTTGTCATAAAGTCGGATTCGTACTCCAATATTTGTTACGACAACTTCACCAGTTCCTAAATAGACCTTTTCTTCTCTGGAAACAAATTTTCCTCGCGAGTTACCAACTCGAAATGAAACGCCTTTGGCCACACGAAAAGACACACCGCGCGAACCAGCTTCAAATTCTCTTGTCTTTTTTGTTGAAAATATTTTCAACTGACCAAAGCAAAAGAAAACCTGTTCTTTCTTAGGAACCAGAATTGTTGAATTTGAAAGAGTTAAGAGCCTTTCGGGCTTAATGTTGTTTTTAAAGTAAGCTTTAGTTAACGCAATTCTTAGTTTTTCTTTTTGATCCGCGGTTAACTGAGTGAGGGTATAACCATTATTTGTTAACGACTTATCAAGATAATCTCTCAGGCTTTCATCACTAGAAGTCACATCTGCATTCTCATAGCAGTTTTCGACAACTGAGAAAGTGCTTTTAGGGACTTCAAGTTTCTGATCTACAGAATCCACAACATCTTTTTGATCATTGTTTTCGGCTGTTGAGCCTTTATTGATTAACTTGTAACCACCGTAAGCAACGCAAAAAAGAATAGCAATAGCTAAGAATGCTTCCATGATCGATCCTGATAAGTTTTGAAATGGAAATAATTCTAGCCAATAGACGACATGGCAACACGAGTAAAGAAAAAAATGGGGGCTCCCTCTTTGTATTCAAATGAGCTGGCAGACAAGATTGTTGATTTAATCTCACAAGGCTTTTCAGAGCGAGAAATAAGCAAAAAACAAGGGATGCCTTCATTAAGGACGATACAGAACTGGAAAGATAAATACCCTGACTTCTTGCAACGCTCCGCGCGAGCACGTGAAGATAGCGCCGCTTTGTACGATGATAAACGGCGTCAAACAAACGAGTGGCTGCGAAATTTGATGGAAGAACACGCAAAGTCAGGTGAACCAATTCCGAAGGGAGTCGTTGAGGCGGCCCGAGCGGTCATGCAGGAGGATGCTAGATCAGCAGCCAATCGGAATGATGCCTTGTTCGGTGATAGAAAGACTGTTGCTATTGACGCGGCAAAGGACACCGGAGAAGGCTTGGCAGCCGTTTACGAGAAAATCAAAGAGGGACTGAAACAGGATTCTAATGAGTAATCCGTTCATTGAACTTTGGAGGCCACACCGGTACAAGGTGTTTTACGGTGGCCGTGGCTCTGGGAAATCTTGGGCTATTGCAGAGGCGCTCATCGTTATGAGCGATATGTGCAAGCTACGCATACTGTGTTGCCGTGAAATCCAAAAGTCAATTAAAGATTCAAGCTATCAGTTACTGAAGGATACGGCTGACAGACTGGGGATTGCGAATCGATTTGTCTTCCTTGAAACAGAGATCCGTCATAAAAAAACGGGATCAAAGTTCATCTTCACAGGTTTGCTTCGCAATGAGCAGACGATAAAGTCAAAGGAAGGCATGGATATTTGCTGGGTTGAAGAAGCCCAGACGGTATCTGAAAGTTCATGGGAAACCTTAATCCCGACGATTCGTAAGGATGGCTCGGAAATTTGGTTGAGCTTTAATCCACTTAATGCCGACGATCCAACGACCGTTCGTTTTGTCGAAAACCCACCGCCAGAGGCTTATGTAAGAAAGGTCAACTACGACGAAAATCCGTATTTCACCGAAGAGATGCGCTCCGAAATGGAATACGACAAGCGGACGGACTATGAAAAGTATCTTCATATTTGGGAAGGCTATCCGCGCACTTTCAGCGACGCTCAGATTTTCAGAGGTAAGTTTGTCGTCGAATCGTTCCCCGATGACTTGTGGAAGTCTGCCGATCGTCTTTTTTTCGGTGCTGACTTCGGCTTCGCTCAAGACCCCTCAACGCTTATTCGTTGTTTCATCCACGAGAAGAAGCTCTATATCGACTATGAAGCGTATGGCGTGGGCGTAGAAATTGACGAACTTCCGCAACTCTATCGTTCTGTGCCTGAATCCGATAAATGGCCGATCAAGGCTGATGAAGCACGACCCGAGACAATTAGCTATCTCGCTAAACGCTGTGGCTTCAATGTCTCAGGGGCTAAAAAGTGGAAAGGATCTATTGAGGACGGTATCGCTTACTTGAAGTCGTTCGACAAGATCGTGATTCACCCTCGCTGTAAGCACACAGCCGATGAGTTCCGTCTGTACAGCTACAAGATCGACAAAGTAACTAACGAAATTCTGCCCATCGTTCTGGATAAGTCGAACCATACCATCGACGCTATACGCTATAGCCTTGACGGTTACATCACACGCCCGGGCATCGCTAAGTGGCAACAACTTGGAAAATGAAAACTCGCAAAAGACAACCCGCAAGAATCGACAAAGCACGCTCACGATTTTCCGACGGCATCGCTAATCCTCTCCTGCGCATCGGCACGGGTACACGCAACACCTTTAACCCGTCGACCTATCGCCCCCAATGGGTGACGCTTAACCGCCAAACACTCGAGTGGGCTTATCAAACGTCTTGGATGGCATCGCTCGCTGTCGACATCGTAGCCGAGGACATGACTCGTGAAGGCTTTGAGCTTCAGGACACGCAACCCGAAATCGCTGACAAGATCAATAAGATGGTAGACCGCTACGGCGTGCTCGACTCGCTCTGTGACGTGGTTAAGTGGAGTCGTCTGTACGGAGGAGCGATTGCAGTCATTCTCGTCGATGGTCAGGACGTATCTAAGCCATTAACAAACATCCCTATCGGCTCGTTCCGAGGGTTGTGCGTCTTAGATCGTTGGCAACTCGACAGCGTAACAAACGATCTCGTGACTGATCTCGGCCCTGACTTCGGAAAGCCCGAGTATTACCGCATTATCAGCGAGAACGCCGAAGTTAAGTTCACGACGGACAAAATCCATCATTCCCGAGTCCTACGCATGGACGGGCGCAAGCTCCCGTACTACCTCCGCCAGTCTTACCAAGGTTGGGGTGCGTCGATTCTCGAGCCTGCGTGGGATCAAATCCGAGGCTTTGACTTAGGCACTCGATCCGCAACGCAACTGCTCTCTAAGACGTATCTTCGCTATTACAAAGTAGAAGGCTTACGAGACATTCTGACGAACGACATCGCCGCTAAGGGCTTTCTCTCTCAGATGGACTATGTCCGAGAGTTTCAGTCGTCCGAAGGCATGACGTTAGGCGACAAAGAGGACGACTTCCAGACGTTCTCTTATTCGTTTACGGGCATCCCTGAAGTTCTTCTTCAACTCGGACAACAGGTTTCCGGTGCTTTCGGTATCCCACTCGTGCGTCTGTTCGGTCAATCTCCTGCCGGACTTAACTCGACCGGCGAAAGCGACCTGCGTAACTACTACGACAGCGTCAAAAAGTTACAGCGGTCAATGCTACGCACGAACTTAAGGAAGCTCCTCGACGTTATCTATCAGAGCGTGACGGGTGACCGACCCCCTGCGGAGTTCGATTTTAACTTCGCTCCGCTTTGGCAGATGACGCAGTCCGAGCGTGCTTTGGTAACACAGCAAACGGCTGCGACAATCGCCGACGCTTACGACCGAGGGTTGCTCTCGCTCGATCAGGCTCTGACAGAGCTTAAGAAGCTCTCTGGCGTGGTCGGTGTGTTCTCTTCTATCACAGACGAGGACATCGCAGAAGCAAAAGAAATGGAACAGGCGCAATTACCGCCCAATCCTGACGATTACGCTTATGGAAATATCCCAGAAGAAGGCAAACCGGGCGTTCCGAGAGCCGACGAAAACGGTTCAGATCGAACGGTGGTACAGGAAACGCCTGACGCAAGTAGCCAAACTGGTCGGACAGATCGCTAAGGAATACGATGAGGACACTAACCCCGTCGTCATGTCCAACGTCATTCAGCAACGCCTTTTCGCTTACTCAGCCACGCTTGAATCGTGGGCTTTTGCAGTCTCAAAGATCATGCTTGATCGAGTCTCTAAAGCCGACTACGACACGTGGCTCGAAGTCGGCAAAAAGATCAGCCGAGAGACCCGAAAGAAGCTCAAAGACGTTGCACCGACCTATCAGCAACTGCAAAACGAGCAGGTGCGCTTGATTCAGTCACTCCCCATCGAAGCCGCAAAGAAGGTTCACGACTGGGTGCAAAAGGGACTCGACAAGGGCGAGCGATACTCCGACATCGCCAAGCGCATTATGGACGAGCTAGGCGCAGACACAGAAAGCCGAGCCATCTTAATCGCCCGTACAGAGACAGCTCGGGCACGCTCGAATTTCACTCAAGCACGAGCGCAAGCGGTTGGCTCTACGCACTACATCTGGCGAACCGTAGGCGACGGCTCAGTCCGACCTACCCACAAGGCTTTAAACGGCACGATACAGCGTTGGGACTCTCCGCCCGTAAGTGACTACGGCAAGGGTGGCATACCTATCCATAGTGCCCCCGGTTGCGTCTTTAATTGCCGTTGTTTTGCCTCACCAATCTTTCCCGATGACGAAAGACTTAAAAACTTATGAATTTCAAAGACGGACAATTTTTAACGGTCGAACACATCAGCCCTCACATGGAAAAAACCAGTGAGGGCTATTTGTTATGCCGTGAAGTCCCCATTTCCCGAGTTGGTGAATTCGAATACTCGGGAATCGAAGTGGGGATTCCTTCAAAAGGCGGTCGAGTGCTGATGACTCGCACCGCAGACGAGCTATTCAGACCCGAAACAATCCAATCCTTCAATGCGAAGCCCGTTGTTATCGGACACGCTCGTTTTGCCGACCCAGAAAACTGGAAAGACATCACGGTCGGCATTGTGCAGAACGTTCGCAGAGGTCAAGGCGATCAAGCTGACGAACTCCTTGCGGACTTGCTCCTTACAGACCGAAAGGGAATCGACCTCGTGGAAAGCGGTCGTTTGCGTGAAGTCTCCTGTGGCTACGACGCATCGCCTATCGATGACGGGGACGGCAAGGGGCATCAGGTGGGCATCGTGGGCAACCACGTCGCCTTGGTTGAAAAAGCACGGTGTGGTCGTGCTTGCAAAATTCGAGATGGTGAAATGAAAACGACAAATCTCAAAACGATTCTGCGCCGACTTTTCAGAGACGGCGACGAAGAAAAGTTCAATGAGACACTCGACAAGTTAAATGTCGAAGAAGTCAAAGATGAAGAGGGCGAAGAAGTCATCACGCCCCCGACCAACCCCGAAAGCCCTGACGATGATCGTCTTGCTGTTCTCGAACACGAGTACAAAGAGATGGCTCAAAAAATCCAGATCATCATGGAAAAGCTCGAGGGCAAAAAGGAAGAAGAAACGACTGACGAGGAAACAGACCCCGTTCCCGAAGAAGAAGTCGTCTCTGAAGAAGAAGCAAAGCAAGTTCTTGCTGACGCTGAAACGGTGTGCCCGGGCATGAAACGTCCGCAAGGCGATTCTGCCGACGGCAAGTTCTCCCGTAATCAGCTTGAACGCATTATGCGCATGGCTCTTAAGGACGGTGGCATCACGCAGTTTGGTGACTCTGCCACGCTCGACGGTCAAGCCCTCGCAATCGCTCTCAAGGCTTCCGCTCAATCAATACGAGACAAGAAGAACCCGAAACCTGCCGAAAAGTTCGGCGACGGTTTCCACTCTCGTCTTGAACAAATCAACGAACTTAACAAGAAATTCTGGAGCAAGTAAAAATGGCCGCTCAATTTATTGGTACTTCCATGACTCGTGGTTTTGCCGGAGAACTTACTCGTGGCTACTACGATGCAACGACCGAAGTGAAAGCTAACGACGCTACCACGCCTGTCGTGGGCTTCGGTGTCCCTGTCAAACTCAACACGAACGCCGACGGCGTGACCCCGTGTTCCGCTACGGCTGACGCTGTTTATGGCTTCGCC
>ULVG01074665.1_pt1 | contig 12690 bp, 10 predicted proteins | sample 1959221 | NCBI WGS metagenome assembly ULVG01 (sample SAMEA4835780, study PRJEB28245) | human gut metagenome | biome: gut microbiome; material: fecal sample | place: Denmark | collected 2008
GACACCGTCATCGCCACGCATGATTTCGAAGAGGATGATGCGGCCACCGCGGAAACCGGCAAGACCGTAGTAACCACCGACGCCGGCGACATCACCGTACTGACCGCGCAAAGCGTGCTTTCCAACCTTGCACAAGGCAAGGCGACCAGTGCCGACGCCGAAGCGGACGGCGAGGGAACGACGGCCGGGCGTCTCGCGCGATTCGTCGCGCAAAGCGCGTTCTACCAGATGGAGCAGCCGTATTCGGAACGCAATCTGCTGGTCTGCCTGAACGGCAACTCTGATCCGTCCGTCGTGGACGCACTGATGACGGACGTCGAACAATCGCCATGGCTGAACATCACCGATCTGAACACGCTCAACAATGCCGACCCCGCCTTGAGCGGCGACGATGCAGCCGCGATCGTGCCGCAATCCGACGGAATCAATGATGCGACGCAAGCCAATCTCAGGCAGACGCTCAACACACTGGCAGCCTCGACAAACGACATCAAACGATTCAACGCGTCCATCCTCACCGACGTCGCCGACGATGCCAAGCAGGCCCCCGCAGGCCTCAAAGCGTGGCGCAGGCAGCTCGTCAACGCGCACGGCATCATGGCCCTGCACGCGCTAGGCGGCGAAAATCCAGCCGGAAGCACCATGGTAGAAGGAGCCGGGCAACTGGCGTCCCTGCTCATCAACGGCGTGGCCATCACACCGACGGAAAACGTCAACGTGGTCAGCGAAACCGCGCAAATGCCCGTTACCATCAGCAACAGCCACCCCTATCCGGTCACGGTAAAAGTCTCATCATTGACCAACTCCATGCAGATTGTCACTTCGCGTTTCGACACCGTGGAAGTGCCCGCGCACGGCGAAGCCCAAGTGGCGTTCACCATCCGCGTGGCCACCTCCGGCACCGCGGACGCCACGCTCAGCCTGCAGGACAGGCAGGGCATCACATTCGGGGCGACACAAACCACCCACATCACCAGCGCATTGCAGATCAGCGACAAAACCGGCTTCATCATCATCGGCATCGCCGTGCTGCTTGGAGCTTTGGGACTGTGGCGCCAATTCCACCGTAAGAAGGATCCAGACGAATGAGTTCTTCCGTTGGCCGTAATTCACTGATCATGGCCTCCGGCACCGCGGCCTCGCGCGTGACCGGGCAAATCCGTACCATTCTGCTCGCTTGGGCTTTAGGCACCACCGGCTATGCGGCGAACGCCTACCAAGCCGGATCCATGATTCCGCAGGTGATCTACACCTTGGTTTCCGGCGGTATTTTCAACGCCGTGCTCGTGCCGCAGATCGTGCGCACGTTGAAGGCAAAAGACGCCGAAACCAAACTCAACAAGCTCATCACGCTTGCCATCACCATGCTGTTGGCGGTGACGATCCTGATGGCCCTATGCACGCCGCTGCTCACCAAGCTGTATGTGAACGGTAGCCCCGAAACCATGGCGTTGGCGACCTCATTCACCCTGTGGTGCATGCCGCAGATCTTCTTCTACGGCCTATATACGGTGGTCGGCCAGATTCTCGCGGCCAAAGACCATTTCACCGCGTATGCGTGGAGTTCCGTGGGTGCGAACATCATCAGCTGCATCGGCTTCGGCACGTTCATCGCGCTATTCGGCCGTGCCACCGAGCATCCGCTTGATTTTTGGACCGCCGACAAAATCGCCCTGACCGCAGGCACGTGGACGTTGGGCGTGGCATTCCAGGCGCTGGTACTGTTCATTCCACTGACCAAAATCGGATTGAAATACCGCCCCACCTTCGGCCTTCGTGGCATTGGATTGCGTTCCATGGGACCGGTCGCGGCTTGGAGTGTCGGCATTGTCGTAATCGACCAGCTCGCCAATATCGTAATCACGCGTACCTCCACTAACGCGCCGATGCTCGCGCAGCAACAGTTCGGCATCAATCCGCTCGACGTGGCCGGCAATGCTTCATACCAGAACGCGTACACGATTTACATGTTGCCGTATTCGCTGATCGCCGTTTCGCTGGCAACCGCGATTTTCCCGAAAATATCCCGTGCGGTCGCCGATCATAATATCGCCGAAGCGCGCATCGATCTCAGCCAGGCGCTGCGCAATATGGGTGTGATCATGTGCTATTTCGCGGTCGCTTTCGTGGTGATGCCCGTTCCGATCATTCTCGCGTTGCTGCCGTCTGTGAGCGTCAGAGAGGCGATTCTTATGGCGGGACCGTTGGTCACGCTTGGCGTGGGACTTCCGTTCGCCAGCGCGTATCTGATTATCCAGCGCACGTTCTATGCATTCGAAGACGGCAAATCGCCGTTCATTTTCATGCTGTTCGCCATGGGCATTCAAGCGGTAAGCGTGGTCATCGGCGCGAAACTACTCCCCCCTACCGAATGGACGACAATGATCGGCATGGTAGGAGCCATGAGCTACATACTGCCGATCCCCATCCTGTATGCCATGCTGCGCAAACGATTCGAAAACAATATCGACGGTCCGCGCATAGCCATCTCGTATCTGAAATCGATTGGCGCGGCAGTAGCTACCATGTTCATCGGCGTGACGGTACGTGACAGCGTCTACCAGCTTGTCGGCGCCCAAATCGGAGCGGTGGACGGTCATATGAACTGGATTCAGGCAGTGGCGTGTGCCGCACTGCTGGCCATAGTGACCTTCATCGTTTACGTAGGCATGTTGCGGCTGCTACGTTCCGAGGAATTCAATGAGGCACTCGCACTGATTTCCTCACGTATTCCCGGACTTCGCAAGCCGACCAGCCCCAACGATAGACTGGAACAGGGCGACGCCGAAAACGGCGAGTGACCATAGGCAGAACAAACGTTTACAAAAAGTTGAAGGAACCCATGAAACCTCAGCTGGGAGATACCATCAGCAATCGCTACGTGCTCGTTTCGCCATTGCGCGAAGAAACCGGACTGCAGGTCTGGAAGGCCAGCGACCATGTGCTCGCACGGGATTGCCAGCTGTTTATTGTCAGCAGCAGCAAGGCATTGCAGGAAGTCAACGCAACCGCTTCCATGCTGGCTATTTCGCATGATTCCCACTTCACGAAAGTGCTGCAGCTCCAGCATGCCGGCCAGGTCGCGCTGGTGGTGACGCAGCTTGACGAAGGCATGACCCTCAGCGAATATCTTGCGCTGAACGCCAACCAGCCGTTGAGCTATACAGCCATGCGCTCCATCATTGGCGAAGTCATCGAATCATTGCATGCGCTGCAAAAAGACAATCTCACGCATTTCTCCATCAGCACCGACACGGTGCGACTGACCCGTTCCGGCATTCAGATCGCAGACGCTCCAGTGAGCATCATGCTTGCCGACACTTCCCGCGCGCAGGCTTTGGAAAATCGGGAACAGCTTGCGATCCGTCAAATCTCAGCGCTGTTGTACGCTATGCTGATCCGACGCCCGTCCACGCTGTCGACGGATTTCCGTCTTGAAGCGCTCGCGCCGACCACGCCGATGGAATTCCGCGTGATCTGCAAACGCGGTCTCGAACTTGAAGAGGACGACGGCTTCCCCACCGTTCCGATGGCGACCATTGCGGAATTGGAAGCGTTGCTTGGCGAGTACCAACCGCTGTCATCGTTGGGAAGCATGGATATCACGTTGCCTTCCATGGATTCGGAATGCTCGATCGCCAATGTTCCGTTGCTGCAGATTCTCGAAAAGGATACGCTTCCGCTGCCGGATACGCTGGCAGTGGCCGGCAGCATTCCGGAAATGACGTTTACCGCTCCCGAACCTCACACCGATTTTTCCGATGGCAAGGAGGCTTTGGCGAAAGGCGTCGCGGCCACCAGTGGAGCGGTGAAATCGTTGTGGAGCAGCGGCCGTGAACTGCTGAGCGAAGAAGACATCGATGGTGTGACCGACACCAGCGATTCTCCCTTCTCCTTCCCCATCAGGGTTTCCGTACCGGCCGATGGCATGTCATCCGACGATTCCCAGTTGGAAAAAACCGGTCGCATTCCAGTGATCGGCGCGGATGGTCAGGTCATTCAGCCCGGCGAGGAGTCCGCCCGTGCGTTGAAAGCAGAGCAGGAGGCGATCGATGCCGCGTATGCCGCCGGTCGAGCCGCGGTTCCGCCGAGCTTCACGCCGAAGAATCCTTCTTTCGCTTCGGCGAATACTGACGTTGCCGACGCGAAACTGTTTGGCAAGCTGAAAACGAAGGTCGTTGCGATTATCGTTGCGGTCATCGTTGTTGCGGTTGCGCTTGGGTTTGCAGTTCATGGTTTGATGCAGCCTTCAGATTCGGTTACGACTGATTCAAAAGGACCATGGCCGGAAATAAATCTTGACGAAGTGCCGTTCGGCGAGGGAGATCAGTCGGATGCGAATTCCGCGGATTCTTCCAATTCCGATACGTCCGGCAATACCGATTCGTCCAATTCCAAGGATTCTTCCGATGCTTCCGCCAATGCGCCGGCATCCGGCGAGTCTACGGCATCCAAGAAACCCAAGAAAACCGAAGATAAGGTCGTGACCGCCGACAAGCAGTCGAAGAAAGTGCCGGATCCGAAGCAGTCGGAAAACACGACCGCATACGAAATCGACAATCGTCAGTTCCTGTCGAATCCTGACGGACAGCAGGGCTACGGATATTACGTGCATCTGAGCCAGCCGCAGAAGGCGTATCGCATGGTCATCAAAATTCGTTCTTCCGGTGGTCAGGGATATATTCGCGTGAATGCGACAAACAGCCCGTCCCAAGGCGAACAGGTGGCGCAGTTCGAGTTTGACGATTCCGGCACGACCGACATCAAGTTCGACAAGGCCGTGGAAACGCAGGATATCATGCTGTGGGTTCCACTTGATAGCCTGCCGGGCAACCAGCTGTACATCGAAAGCATTCAAGTGTTCTGATCGTCAGCACACCGCAATATCCGATTACTTCTGAAGATTGCGATACGAAAAGAGCCTGCCATGCGTCACCTCACGTATGGCAGGCTCTTTGTGTATTTATTTTTGGAATATGGTCGTGGTCAAAAAGCGATGGAACTTGTCTCAAGAATCGACAACCAACTTTTCGCCATTTTTATCACTCTAATGTCAGATTCGGGAGCTTGCTCGCGGATGATTTTATGCTGCGCGACGGCTACCCCCGTCTCTACAGTTCCGAAATGCCGCTTGAACTCTTCTTTTCGTCATATCTCAGCACATATGTCGAGCGAGACGTGGCCGGTTATCTCAATGTGCGAAACGTGACCGCTTTCCACAAATTCCTGCGTCTTTGCGCTCTGAGCGGCGCTTTGTGGCGGCTCGCGTGGAATCAAGTTTTCAAGCCAAAGACGCGCAGGCATATTCCGCCGCAGACTGGTTGACGCGCTGAAACGTCTACCCCAGCATTAGTCTGACCTCATAATCTGGTTTGGCTGACCTCATGATTGTGATCTGGCGACCTCACGATCTGCGATTTTCACACGATTTTGATTGGCTGACCTCACGATTTCAATCGGGGACACTCTTTTCCAGATCGTGAGGTCGCCAAAACAAAATCATGAGACCAGATAGAAGAAATCGTGCGGTCAACTGACAAATCATGCGGTCGCTCACATAATCCCGTCCGCACAACCCGCACCTAAAACCGATTACCAGAGTCACACGGACGGAATCGCAGCTACCGCCAGCACACCCCTTACTCCGGCCAGGATTCGAAGAGGGTGAGGAGCTTTTCAACGTTGGCGTCGCTCCAGCTGTCGATTCGGGGACCAGCATACGCACTGTTGTATGGCTGATCGAACACGACCACATGCTGCCCTGCCTCACGCAAGGTTTCGATATTCGCCGGCGAATCGTCAATATGAATCGTGGCCTGCATACTGTCTTTCAGCCCAGTAAAGCACAGACTCATGTACGGAATGCGGTTGCTGTCCAGCCATTGCGCGGTGTCGGAAACGACCATCTGATGCTGGCCGGACACGAACAGCCGGTGCGTGACAATGCGAATGTACACGTGCTCATTCGCCAATCGCTGCAATGCCTGTGCGACCCCCGGAAGCGGCTTCATCGTCGCATACAGATGCTCATGCTCCGCGGCTTTGTGCGTTTCGATGTAATCGTCGAGCGTCTCGAACGGCCATCCGTCCTCGCGCGTGAGATTGTAATGCGCGGTCTGCAGCGCACGTTCCGGCACGTCAATGCCCTGCCGCTGCAGGTAATCGCGAATCGCGCCCTTGTAATCCGCGCAAACGCCGTCCAAATCGAGATTGAGCACGCGATATCCCTGCACACCGACGCGCTGGCTTTCATATTGTTCAGGAATAGTCGCCATATCACGTTCCTTTCTTACGCCCGACACCAATCAGCCTGTCGAACAGCCACGCCAATCAGCCCGATATCAATCAATGTAACCTGACATTCGCTGGCAACAAGCGCAAATACTCCCGCAAATAAGGAAAATAGAAAATGGATAGAAAAATGCTGACCTTGCGAAAAGTCTTACGGGAGAACGATTTTGAGACTTTCATAGAAAAGATAGAAAATCTGAAGATCGCGCCGCTTCTTTTGCGACGGCAATACTGCCCTGCAATCGACGATTGATGTTCATCACAGCATCGTTACGTTTATTTCAAGATTAACCGATGAAAATACAAAAGAATCGACGATCGTTGCATGACATCGACGGTTGAGCCTGCCTATGATGAAGGCACAACAGAACAAAGAGACACGATGCGGCAGGGACCGGAGAGAAAACCGGAGCCGCATCCCACACGCGGAGAAACGGCAACGCCACCCGCGCTGAAACAACAAACAAGACTTACGGCAGCGGCCAGAGGAAAGAAAAGAAAACAAGAACGCCGCCAAGCCGAACGAAAGGAAACATTATGAAGAACAACACTTTCAACCAGATCGTCAACGCCAACCTCGCTTCCGTCGATCCGGGCTTCGGCCAGTTCGCACTCGCCAAGGCCAGCGCCGATCTGTTCAAGAAGGTCATCAACAAGTGATCTAAGGCCTGCACAGGCAGGCGTCACGATTTGCACCAAAGGGCTTGTGTTCCACATGGGACGCAGGCCCTTTTCGTGCGTTCCGCTCAAAGACGCCATGTCGATCTGCGAATAGTACAGCGGCACAGCAGTTTCGATCCATCCGCTGAACGCACTGGTCGACGCACAAATCAGCAGCAGCAAAACAATATTGATATGCGGCAACAACGACGATTCGCTTCGACTTTCCTCAGTCCGCCGCAAAGAACGCACTTGGGTGGCATACGAGCGCACAGGCGCGCACGCCGCCACATTGCACAGCCGACAGCCATCAACGCATACACCACGCCAAGCGTGGCACCCGCATTGCAAATAGCCAAAAGCACGCTGGCAATGAGTGGACCTGCCACATAGAGCACGTCCACTATCAGCACTTCCAGGTCATAGGCAGCGGGAACCAGATCATCCGACACGTATCCGAATCGGACCGCATCGTCGATAAGGCACACGTCATCCTTGCGGTATGGAATGGCTTCCAGCACAACAGGAAACGCTTCCGCCGCGCCTTCCGTCGTACCTTCCGCCGCGCCTTCCGTCGTACCTTCCGCCGCGCCTTCCATCACGACTTCCGTCGGTCGAGGCATCCACATTTTCGCAGATAGTTTTTTCCGTCGCTTAAACGGATTTCGACGTGGTCGAGCACGTCCACTTCATAGAGTTTTTGCGTCATGTTCATACCTCCTTCATGCTTCCTTTTCCGCTGGCGCAACCCACATGTTGTTGACGTTCCATTCGGCGCGAAGTCGATCTCCAACGGCAACGCGCGCATCGTTGGACGAAATGTGGGCGAGGATTTCAACGCTTCCATTGGTGAGCATCGTTCTGTAATGGGATCCCATGAAATCGACGAGGCATATCGAGATTTTGTCAATTGCGAGGATTTTGAGGCATCTTCGAGTCTCGTTTTCGGAATTCGTACTGTTTTGCGTACTGTCACATGCCAAACAGCGCCGTCTTCTGGAATCGCAGCAACGCAACCATGAATGGCGACATGCAACGAGCGCAACCGTCAAAGAATCCAACGCGGTTATCTACGGCGTCGGAAGCATTGGACGCACGGTCGGCAAAACACTCACCAAGCTTGGCCTGCATGTGCGAGGTATCGACCCCTATACCAGCGTTGCGGAAGGTTTTGAATGTATTTACCGCAATGACGACATGCGCGAAGCGGCCGCTTGGTCGGATTATTTCATTATCTGCGCCCCGCTCACCGAGCAGACCCGGCATAGCGTGAACGCTGAAATCTTTGATGCCATGAAAGCGAGCTGCCATGTAATCAATGTTGGACGCGGTCCCATTATCGACGAAACAGCCCTTGTCCAAGCCTTGACAAGCGGTTCCATAGGATCGGCAAGTCTCGACGTGTTCGAAACCGAACCTCTTCCTTCAGACAATCCGCTGTGGGAGATGGAAAACGTGCACATCAGCCCGCATATTTCCGGCGATGCGGGAGATTTCGAACTTGCATTGATTCGGCAATTCGCGGATCTTGCTGATATGTGGTTTCACGGTCACGACTTTCCATCGGCCGTGGATAAGAAGCGAGGTTATGCCCATACCCGGCAAAACTGAATACGACATTATTCCTGTGTGTTCGTATTCACTATTTCTTGTGTTTCACGTGAAACTCTGTAGATGATCCGGTTCGGAAGGTACTTGATAATACGCCATAGGAAAAAGGAATGCGCGAAATCGTGAGATGAGTGGATGTCCGTTTTGACGATTCGCTACAGTGGGAATATGAGTGATTTGCGAGATGTGATTATTGTCGGATCCGGCCCTGCCGGATATACCGCAGCCATATATTTGGGCCGAGCTGGATTCAAACCACTAGTCATCGCGGGCGCGCTGACCCCAGGCGGGCAGCTCGTCAACACCACCGAAGTGGAGAATTTCCCGGGCTTCCCCGATGGCGTTATGGGACCGGAACTCATGGACAATATGCAACGCCAGGCTGAGAAGTTCGGCGCGGAAATCGTTTGGGATGATGTTGTTTCCGTGAGCAACAATGACGCCACCGGCGTGAAAACCGTGAGCGTCGATCAGGGAGACGTTTTTGAAACCCATGCTTTGATCATCGCAACCGGATCGGAATACCGCAAGCTCGGCATCCCCGGAGAGGCGGAATATTCCGGCAAGGGAGTGTCATATTGCGCGACCTGCGACGGCTTCTTCTTCCGAGATAAGCCGATTATTGTGGTCGGCGGCGGCGATAGCGCATTCACCGAAGCTGATTTTCTTTCCCGATTTGGATCGTCGGTGACGTTGATTCATCGTCGTTCCGAATTCCGCGCATCGCAGATTCTCGTGGAACGCGCTCAGCAGAATCCGAAGATCACCATCGTCACGGATTCCGTGGTGGAGGAAATCTTGGGTGACGACAATGGAGCCCAATCCGTGAACATTCGCAACGTCATCACCGGAGAGACCAGCACGATTGCCGCAAACGGCATTTTTGTGGCGATCGGCCACTCCCCCGCTACAGCTTTTATTGACGGCATTGTGCAGCGAGATGTGGATGGATATATTCAGGTGGACGGCGCCAGCACACGCACCAGCACTGCCGGCTTTTTTGCAGCCGGCGACTGTGTTGACAGTATTTACCGTCAAGCGATCAGTGCCGCCGGCATGGGCTGCCGGGCCGCCCTCGATGCCCAAGCCTACCTCCAGCAGTAACACTCCCCATCACGGTCATACCCTACAAAAACTTGAAAAACGAGCGGAAGGGCGGCATATTCTGTTCACGACACACTCAAGGCCGTTTGGCCAAGCTTGCAGTCGTGAACAGAATATGCCGCCCCTTCCGCGGACACCAAAAAACTTAAGAAATACTATTTTTCGGCAGTGGGCATGAGCAGGTCGACAATGCGCTTCATGTCGTCTTCGGATTTGAACACGATTTCGATGCGTCCATGCTCCTTGGATCCCTTGATCGACACCTTCGTGCCGAACCTCTTTTCAAGACCGACCTGCATCGGCGTTCCGGCCCAAGGGTTCAGCTTATTGGTTTTCGCTTTCTTCGGCTGGTCCGATTCAGCGACCTTCATCGACACGATTTCCTCGGTGCTGCGTACCGACAACCCTTCGGAAATAATGCGCGTCGCAAGCTGTTCCATGTCAGCTTCCGTCGGTAATCCGAGCAATGCGCGCGCATGACCGGCCGACAGCAAGCCGGAAGCAACCTTCTTTTGTACGGTCGCAGGCAGATTCAGCAGTCGCAGAGTATTGGCGATTTGCGGACGCGACTTCGACACCGACTTTGACAATTGCGCCTGCGTCAAGCCAAAATCGTCGATCATCTGCTGATAGGCGGCCGCCTCTTCCAATGGATTCAACGCAACGCGATGCAGGTTTTCCAGCAAAGCGTCACGCAACATATCGTCGTCGGCAGTGGTTTTGACAATCGCAGGAATCGTTTTCAAACCTGCGATCTGCGATGCGCGCCAACGACGTTCACCCATAATGAGCTCGTACATGCTATCCATGCGCCCGTCGAACATATTGTGCGACTCGGCATCTTTAGCGGCGTTCTCCTTACGAGCAGCCTCAATCTGCGCGAGTGGACGCTTCCGTACGACAATAGGCTGCAGCACGCCGACTTCTTTGATGGAATCGGCAAGCTCACGAAGATCATCCTCATCGAAAATGGTACGCGGCTGATGCAGGTTCGGTCCAACATCACTCAGTCGCAATTCAACGAGATAACCGCCCTGCACCGGCAACAGTTCAGGTTCGTCATTCTTCTTATCTTCGGTCTTTTTTACCGCAGCGGTTTCACGTGAAACACTTTCCTGCTTCACTTCGGAAGTGGCAACAGGACTGGTGGAACCGAAGAACATGTCGGCAGGATGAGCAGTCTCATTCAACGTGATGGAAGGCATACTGGCTCGATGGCCACTCCCCTTCTTGGTTTCACGTGAAACGTTCTTCTTCATGTCATGGACGGCATCGACGGAAGCCTTGGCGGTTGCCACGGAACTCTTGACCGCGGTCTTCCCCGCGGATCGCCCGGCAACAGTCGCACCACCGGCTACGTTTTCTGAAACCTTTCCAGCGATCTTGTTATCAGCCTTTGCACCCGCAACAGCCACAGCCGGTTCAGTAGCGGCTTCCGATTTCGCCGACTCTCCTGGAAGAGACGGAAACAGTGCGCCGAGACCCTTGCCTAAACGTGATTTCGTAGCCATGATCAGTTCTCATTCCTTCTTGCATCGATAGCCTTCAGCACCGTCTGCGAGCGACGTGCGATTTCCAATGCGGCCTCACAATAGGCAATCGCTCCCATTCCCTTGGGATCGTAGGCGATCACGCTTTGATTGAAGCTTGGAGCTTCCGATATTTTCACCGTTCGGGGAATCGTGGTATTCAGTACGATAGTCGGATAATGATTTTTGACTTCGTCATGCACTTCACGGCTGAGTAACGTCCTCTTATCGAACATGGTGATCAGCATGGTGGAAACCAGCAGCGACGGATTGAAATGCTCCTGCACCAGTCCGATGGTATTGATGAGCTGGCCGAGACCTTCCAGCGCATAGTACTCAGCCTGGATCGGAATCAGCATCTCATGCACCGCACACATGGCATTAATTACCAGCAGGCCGAGGCTTGGCGGGCAATCGATAATCACGTAGTCGTAGTGCTCCTCGCTGGTTTCCAGAAACTCGTCAACCGCGGTCTTCAGAAGCACATTACGATTTTCCATGTCGGCGACTTCCAGCTCGGCACCGCTCAAATCGATCGAAGCTGGAACCACATCGAGCAGATCAAAATCAGGGCATGTGCGCTTGACTTCGGCGATGGTCTTCCTGCCTTCGATCACGTCGTACACCGAAGGCTCCCCCGACGCATGCGGAGCGCCCAACGCGGTCGACGCATTGCCCTGCGGATCCATATCGATCAGCAGCACCTTGGAACCGAACTGAGCCAACGCAGCGGAAAGATTCACGGCCGACGTGGTTTTGCCAACGCCACCCTTCTGGTTGGCGACCGCGATCAGGCGCGTCTGCTCCGGCTTTGGGCAAACGGCCTTCTGCAAGGCGCGATAGCGAGTCGATTCGTCGGCAATCTGCGAACCAAGAGGAGAATCCGATCCTCCGAAAATTCGTTTGATGGTTTCCGTTGCCGATTCCATCGATGTCAGGTTATCTGGTCCTTCAGGTCCAGTCATACACTAGCCTTCCTTACGATATGCTTAACATTCAAGTTTCATCATTCGGGTGGACAGAATCAGCTCATCTCACCCACTGTGCACAAATGTGAATAGCTGTGGATAGTCGGTGGATAACTTACGTTGTTCGCAAAAAGTTATCCACCGATCTTTCGTTGCTACTTCAACATTTTTCCGCCGCTTTTTTTCGTCGATTTTCCAGTTGTGGACAATGTGCATAACTCACCGAAATGGTGGATAACTTACTTTTTATCCACCATGAGCACATGGGTCGATTCCAAGCCCGGACCAACCTCGGCATCCACCACCCGCGGACGAATGCCACCGCATTTGGCGATCTCTTTGGAAGCCTTTTCGATCTCCTCTTGCGCGGACCGCCCCTTCAGTGCGACCAAACGTCCACCGCGCTCAAGCAACGGCAGCGTCCACCCCGAAAGTTTGGTCATAGGAGCCACGGCACGGCACGTCACCACGGCAAACGGATGTTTCGCCTGAATAGGCTTGCCATCCAAATCCAGTACAGGACCGCG
>ULVG01064030.1_pt1 | contig 12685 bp, 9 predicted proteins | sample 1959221 | NCBI WGS metagenome assembly ULVG01 (sample SAMEA4835780, study PRJEB28245) | human gut metagenome | biome: gut microbiome; material: fecal sample | place: Denmark | collected 2008
CCGGGCTTACGGGTTGCCCCGCAAGCCCCGTCTATAACCGGCGAGCCGGTTTAGGCGGGGTTGCTGACGATGCAAAGGCCGATATATTTTCTGCCATTGGGTGCCGTATACGGTTCAATCCCAACCTCAACATCCTGTGTGCCGGTTCTCTCTTTGTTCTGAATCGTGGCTTCGACGGTTTTCCCGGAGAGAAGAGTCTTGGCAATATCGGCATCAACATCAAGCTCATTGCCATACAGCTTCGATTCCTTCCAGAGCGCCGCGCCGCAAGACTTGTTCGTGCAGGTGAAGGCTTTTGCCGTCTCTGCCACGGGCTTTCCGCAGAACGGGCATTTTCCGACTTTGCTGCCAAATGACATGCTTGACTTATCAAATTCAATATGATAAGCAAGGCGGTCTCCTGAAAAGTCGCAAGTTAGTATGGAGTCGTATTTTTTGCCGGTCTTGGCGCTTATGCATCCTTTGAGCGGAGCTTTGCCTTTTGTGAGCAGAGCCTTTGCTGTTGTTTTGGTCATTTCTTTGCCGAGCGCTTCAAGGAACTTGTTCTTCTTCCAGATTGCGACCGGGCATCGTTTCCCATCAGAGTCTTTCCCGGTACATGCATAGGCAAGCTTTGTTTCCACAACATCCTTGCCGCATTTTGGGCACTGGCAGAGAACTGGATACTTGCTGCTGGCTCCCTGTGCAGCTTCAATCGTCACATCCTTTGACATGATGCTCTCAAGGGTCTGTTTGGTGAACTCCAAAACCTGAACGCGGGTCAGGTTTCCGTCCTTGATGGAGTGCAGCTGCTTGGAAAGGTTAACGGTCACGGGAACATCCAAAACAATGCCGAGCTTATCCATGATATCGACCAGCTGGAATCCTGCAGGTTCACCGTAATACACGCCCTTTTTGAGGGAAATGTACTGGCTCTTGACGCATCGGTCTACCGTATCAGCACGGGTTGCTTCGGTGCAGATGGTAGCGTCAGAAAGAATCTCTTTCCATTCAGCGTCCGTGTACTCGGTATCTTCTTTCTCTGCACCGCGCATCGGGGCGACCATCCAGTTATTGAGAGCCTCGACCGTATACCGTTTCGGAGGTGTTGTCATCTTCCCGACCAGCTGGAAATTGATGTTTACCGCATCACCCTTGTTGAGCTTCGGGAGCATCTTGTCGCCATTTGACGGTTTCTCAAATCTCCGCCATCCGGGAGTGACTTGCACATCGCCTTTCAGCGTAAAATCTTCATCGTAGCAATGAATGACAATCGTGGTCCGGTCCACGGTGCAATCCTCCGCACAGAAGACGGCACAGAATCGATTCAAGATACATTCAAAAACTGTTTTCTGTGCTCCAGCCAATGCTCCAGGCCATTTACCGGTCGGGGTGATAGCAGAGTGAGCCTCGATTTTACTGTCGTCATAAATCGATTTAAGGCCCGGCTTATTGACAAGGCCCGTAATTCCGTTCTGTGCTAAACCTTTGATGGCTGCGTCCACCTTGACGGTTTCATTCGTGGCAAGGTAGCTGCTGTTAGTACGCGGGTAGGTGACGAATCCGCCTTCATAGAGTGCCTGCGTTGCGGCAAGAACATCAGCTGGGGACAGGGTTTTGTCTGCCTTACAGGCAAAGCTCTGTAAATCACTCATGGAAAAGAGTTTGCCAGGATTGACGGTCTTGCGCTCCGTCTTAACGCTCGTGACGGTCGCGCCCGCCTGGTTGAATGCGTCCGCCAGGGCCTGAGCTTCAGCTTCATGGCCTTCCTCGAACGTCCGTTTACTGGTCAGTTCAATGTCCTCACCGTTCGTCTTCTCCTTGCTGGAAACGGCGGAGTACGGTTTCGGAACAAAATCCCGAATTGCCTTCTCGCGTTCAATGACATGGGCAACAATCGGGCAGACGCAGCGTCCGATGCGGATAAAAGTGCCTGCCTTGACGGACACATACCGAGTCAGCTCAATTCCCAAGAGCCAGTCCATCTCGCTGCGGGTCTCTGCGGAGGAGGAAAAATCCGCATACCCGTCATTGGGTTTTGCTGTTTCAAACGCCTGCTTGACGGTCTTATTGGTCGTATCAGGCAGCCAAAGTCGATAGATAGGTTTCGGCTTTTTGAGGCCGTAATGGATGATTTCATCAACCAACCGCTGGCCTTCCCGGTCAGGGTCTCCGGCATTATAAATCTTATCAACGTCTGTGCGGTTCATCAGGCTATTGATAGTTCGAATCAGACCCTTGACATTGTCCTTCCCCTCGAACTTAAAATTCCAGTTGTCGGGAAAGAACGGAAGCCGTTCCATCGTCCAGGAATGTTTTTTCCCCGGCTCATAATCCGGAAAATACGCATCCAGGTCAATGAGTTCGTACAGATGTCCAACGGAGGAAGCCACGATATAATTCTGGCTTTCCAGCCATGTATTCCGGTCTTTTCCCTGCCGTGTGAACTGTTCGTTCTTCCACCAGGTGAGTCCCGACGCAATGCTGCGTCCAAGCGAAGGCTTCTCAGCGATAACCAGTGTCTTTGCCATTGTCGTCCTCTCTAGTCTAAGCCATTGATGACTGTCTCATACCGGCTGACATCCTGTATCGGCCGCCCGTACAGCTTGTAATATACGCCAGCAAAACTTCCCGCGACAGCCGAAATGAGCTTCTTTTTTCCGGCAATATCCTGCCGCACTATGTGGATGCAGGAATCGAAGCTCTTAGATTTCCCAAAACAATACAGAGCCAGAATCAGAGTCGATGCGATATCCCCGTTGTTCCCGACTTTCTCAGGATTCAAAATCTGGTCAAGCTGTTCGCCAAGAGCCGCGACGGAATACCTGCCGCCGACCGTTATAGCGGCCATTTCAACGGCCTTTTGTTTGTTTCTTTCTCCCTGCGCAAGTTGACGTATAATTTCTGCATAAATACACGAACACAGCACCGCGTTGTTCGTGCTGTGCGTCATGGCGGCAACATCCGTCACGGTATTGAGCAGCTGGATATCATAGACCGGCAGGAATGCAAGCGGTAGGATTCGAGCCATGACTTGTGCTTCCGTGCAGCTCTTTTCGGAATTACCCAGGGTTAGAAGAATTTGATTCCTGATGGCATCACATGAAACGAGCCCGTGACGGGATTCAATCCCCTTCATCGTAGCTAAGAGAATTTTACTGTTCAGGCCCAATGCTTGATTCAGAGCGTCCGGAGATGCTTTGCTAGGATTCAGACTTGGATTCAAAGCAGCTTGTTCGCCAAGAATAAAACCTATAAGACCGGAGGCTAAAGGAGAGAGCTGCGGTTTTAGAAAATACTCAAAGCACATAGCTGTTTCCTTTCCGGCTTATAGTTTTCAGCAAAAAGTTCCCGGTTGGTTCCGGGAACGGATAATGTCAGCGGTACTTTTCCTGAATCTCTTCCTGTGTTGCCAGGCGCGGTTCGCGGGATTTCGAGATGACGAAAGGCGTGCAGTATTCGTTCAGCCAATCCACATCACCACGGTCAATTTGGCTGAAAATCTGGCAAAGGACATTGACATGGACCCCGGCCCTGGCAGCAGCTCTCAGGAGGTCGCGGCGACCGTTGAAGATATCGTGGCGGCACTGGTCATAGAACACAAACACCATCCGCCGATTGTTCTGGTACTCGTCATCGTCCTCATTGCCGAGATACATGCGGGGCTCCCCGTTATTGGCGATATCGACGGCCTTTCCGATTGCTTCCCCTGCGCCATCCTGCAACGCAAAGAGGAGCTTGCCGTGAGGTTTGCTGCCATAGGTGTCCGAAACCATCCGGCAGATACGCTCAAACTCCCGGTCAAAGCCGATGTAAATGACGACGTTGTTCACGTCGCGAAGCGTCTCAACCACTTCCCTGGCAGCCCAGCGAGTCTTACCGGCTCCGGGCCGTCCTGCAATCACGGAAATACGAGTATCAGTGTCCATAGCTTTTACTCCTTGTCACTCAGTTTCAGTCGAGTCATCCTGGATTTTGACTTCTTCGACTTTGGATTCGGGCTCATCGTCCTCGTCATCCTCATCATTGTCATCGTCTTTGGCGGCAGCAGCTGCTTCCGCTTCAGCCAAGCGTTCCTCGGATTCATCCATCTTGCGAACAAGCTCATCGAAGGTCAACTTGTGGTCTTCTTCCTGTGGTTCAGAAGGCTTTGTAGGCTCTTCGGGTTCTTCCGGCTCTTCGGGGTCCTCAGGGCCTTCTTCATCGGGTTCAATTTTCACAATCACGTGGTCGCTGAAAGCCACATAAGCAACAGCAGCAACCGTCACAGCACCAATCACGGCAAGAATATTTTTCAGCATGATAAAAACCGCCTTTCAGGTTTGTGGGTATTCACGATACTTCACAGTGTACGGGATTCGCAATGGAATACAAGTATCTGCCAAAAGATTTAGCAACCAGGCTCACCAAGGTTACTGCAGACGTTCTGAACGATGCATTGGTGGGCGGGGTGTGAGGGTTCCGGCGAACGTACAGGCAAAGGGCAAGCTGTTCATTCAGCCCTTTTCGTTCTCCTCGAACCGTTTCCTGCGCCGTTCCGTGCAGCGTTTGAGTTCCGCCAAGGAGACGACCTTCACGAGGATTCTCTGAGAGGTCGGGAAGTTTCGCATCACACCGATGCCTTTCAGGATACGCCAGTAATCGTCCGGCGTAATTTGCTGTATGGCGTAAATCGGAGCTTTGGTCAATTCCATGACATAGTTCCCGACCATGATTCGGATTCGTTCCCGTTCTTCCAGCTGAATCAACGAAACATCCTCGTCCACCATCACGCGCACAACAGCGAGCGGGGTGAATTTCGGATGCAGGTTTCCGTTCATGTCAGGTTCGGGAGAAAGGATGTTTGCAACGTAATCGAGGAACCGCCATGAAGTGACCCGGTCTCCGTCGAAAATCGGAGCAATCATCTCCGTTTCCGGGATGAACTCAGTGCTAAGGATTTTGGTGCCAGCCGGAAGGTCTTTGAGCAGAGATTCCGAGAGTTCCTGTTTCATCAAGTCGGCCTTTTCATCGGTCAGGTCATCGGCGTTCGGGCTGATGACATAGTCGTAATGAACTTCGCGGCCATTGAGCAGAGCCGTAACGCGAAGATAGAGTTTATCGAACTTCAAAGATTTGTTTACCTCCAGCAAAGACAAGGTGCTTTATGAGTTTAGCAGCCATCACGATGACGCTCAGGAGCATCACGGGTGCGGATGCAAGGATAACGGCGAATGCCACACACTGGATGACCTGCAAGGCGAACCAGGTAGGAAAGATATTGTCCCGGAACAGACAGAATGCAAGGACCACAAGGCCGATGCAGAACCACGAGCCCTGGATATCGTACCGGCTCGGGCAGGAATGATATGCTATCTGGCTCATGACGATTGCGAGTATCCAGATGGCAGGATGCTTGAAGCAGTCATTGCCAAGACTCGACCAGAACCCAAGAAGCAGCTGGCTCATGGTGCAAATCTGAACCATGCCGAGGATTCCCGGTGCAATGCCGATAAGGGTCTGTTGGATGCAGCGGAACGGATAAAGGCCACGAGGTGTGTAGTTCACATAGCCGAGAACTTCGTCATCCTGCTTCTGGAAAATCTTGTACAGCTTCACGCCGTCGATTCGAGCACCGGTGAAGATGGCAACCAGGAGATGGGAAAGCTCGTGGTGGATAACGCCGATTGCAGTAACACGGGTATCGTAGAACCTTGCCGTCTTAGTGCCGAAAGCTTTCATGACAAGCCAGAGACTCAAGTTCCGGCCAAGCCATTCGATAGCAAGAATCACCACAATGGTTAAGACAAGGCATTGTCCCTGCCAGGCATCGAGATGTTCAAGAATCATGCTGCTGCTCACACAATCACCTTCCGCACGCTTTGGTACGTACAGGTCCCAAGCCGCTTCAAGCAGCAAAATTTCGGAACCCGCCACAATGGGAATCTGGCAGATGCGATACGGCAAAGGCAGGCATATTGGCAGTCAGGTTTGTTTGCCTTGCAGATGCACAAGTACCGATATCGCTTCATGTCCAGCTCCTCCTGCTATGATTTAATTATACCATGAGCCGAACATGCCCTCAATGCGAAGGGCGAATTGTTAGCAGTTTAGACACAAATGCAAGAAGCAAGGAATCCAGGCAGCCGAAGCCCAATGGAGCAGCTACGCAAGCTAAGACCCGGAATGTAGGATGAGCAGCTACGCGAATGCCAGGGAGCAAAGAAGCACCAGCCCAAAAGCAAGGCAGCTACGCTCCAGACGGCAGTGGACACAACTCGCAACAACCCGCAACGGCCGCCAAATTGCAGCTAAGGAATAGCGGGTTTCCTAAGGCAAAGCTATGACAAAGCCAATCCCAAGGAACTCAAAGCTAATCCTAAGCAATCCTAAGCTAACTCTAAGCCAATCCTTCTCAGTTCAAATCTAGTAGTCTCTCTTACTTATCAATGCCCTTTATATATAATATATAGAGCTCTACTAAGGGGACGCGAACAAATGCCTGAAAAACATTGCCAAGCCGTTTGACATTCTTGGGCAGGGTCCGTTTTTCAGGAGAAATCGGGCTCCTGGACTCCTATTACCAGTCCAGCCGACAATTTTTTTCGGGTCAGGAAAGCCGTCATGGCCGCCACGTGGGCCACTTCATCCGTCCGCAGTTCAGCTATCAGCGCCAAAAATGCGGGATTTGTGTCAGGTCCCTTTAGATTTCGTTCTCACTCGCAAGCGGGCGTGTCCTCCGAAAGGATACACTTATCCTGTGGTTTTGGTTTTGAAACAACAGCATGAACGCGAAAATACTGTAGCGTTTGCCAGCATTTGCGGTCCGTGAAATCCTCTACCAGCATCCCGGCATTGCGAGCGTGACTCCTGAGCCGCAGCCTGTTCGGGAATTTTGTTCTCACTCATAAATGGGCGTGTCCTTCTCGAACGTGTGAGTCTAAATTTTGCCTCACCGGGACTGTCAATATTAGATTGAACTTTGCACAAAAGGAAGAGATTCGCGTGAATCCTCCCACGACTAAAGTCGCGGGCTTCCCGCTCCTTTTATGGGAAGCGGCGTTCTAACATAAGATACGGTAATCTCTCAGCCAAGGTATCCGGATGGATGCCTCTACCGCAAGAAAACTAATGACTCAGTTAGCATCTGTACATCTTACGCTGCTTGTATCGTGAGTTTTTGATACTCAGGGTACAAAACTTTAAGCGTGGCAAGTGTAACTTGGATTCTACGCTCAGCTTCCGGAACTTTAGCCGAAAGCCGAGACCTTACCATCGCTGGCAAGGGTTTTAGCAACTCTCTGACAAAGTAGCGAGCACCAATGTTGTAGCTCGCACTAAGGTCACAGTTGTATTGTTTACCACTTGCAAAGGTTGCAAGGGCGTGGTTGGTTTCATCACGCTTGAGAGCGCCGCTGCCATCAAAGGCAAGTTTGCTTGTCCCCCAAGCGCAGATACGCGAAATACGGATGCCGCAGCGATGCGCCTTATGTTCTATATAATCCTGTATAGAATTACGCTTCCACATCGACAACTTTTGTGCTTTACTGCCGCCGTGCTTTTTGCCTGTAAATGATAAATGTTCAAAAACAATTACATCGACAGAGTAAAGCACTGCAAACTCGGTAATGGCGGCAGCTACCTTTTTCGCTATATCATCATTCAAGGCTTTGGCGTATCGCCACATAGCGGCAGTGCTCTTGGGACCGTGTTCCCTTTGTTTACGCTTAATACGGTTTAGCACATGATACAGATGGTCTTTTTCACTCGCAAAATTGATAAATTTTCTTGCAATGACAGTTCCATCTGCAGTCATGATGCTGCACACAGCGTCAGTATTGAGACCAAGGTCAACAGAGCATATACGCCTATCCTGAATTTCAGTATCAGAGAGCTTTACCTCTTCCTCGAAGGCAAAGCGCAGGAAATACTTTCCGTACTTCTTTTCGAGAGTAGGAGCACTCTTTTGGCAATGCGACCAGTATTTCGTGATGTATTTTACATCGGTGGCACGCATTGCAATAGAAACCCAAACCCAGTCATTTTTGCTATACAGCTTTAAGTAGCATTGGTTAGGTTCATTGCTTTTAGTAAACATAACGGTCTTATAAAAAGTTGGGAAGCAGAACCTATCACATTGAAGTTTTGGTTCGTTGCCAACTTTGCCGTTGTTTTTCCAGTTCTTGTAGTTGCTGTGGTAGCTGCTTACAGAGCCCAACGCTGCTTGAATAGCAGCTCTGCGTAAATAACTGGGGAACTTATAGAATTTGGCATCAAAATCATACTTTGCTACATTGTATTTGGTTGTGTGTACTAACTTTTCAGCAAAGTTGAATTTAGCTTTTGCCTTATCAACGGCTTGAATGGCTGGCCATTCTTTGTTAAAGCAGTCAATTAAGAAAGAAACAGCTTCACGATACAATTTTATAGTATCATCGAACATCCGCTGCTTTTTGATTTCCACTGCATAGCTTGAGGTTATTTTCATCGTGAAGCCTCCTTTCCATTAGATTTGACTCCTTCTATATTTCCGAGCCGCCTAACTCACGACTAAAGTCACGAGAATGCGACGACTTATTATTCAAATCCTGCACATCAACCCGGCAAACTTGTGTTCTCGCTCATGAATGGGTGTGTCCGTTTGCCGACCAGAGATACAGGTTCAATTAGAAATGACTTCCAGCATATAGCTTTTTAAGGTTCAATTCGCGCAAAAGAGATATGTAATTGTGAAGGTACTAAAAAGGTTCAGGTTGCAACTTGCCGCGTTCGGCCGTAGTCAAAGTGCCTTTGAACTTTGCCAACGCCGTCCCAGAGCTGACTTATCGCAGAGCAGCAGCTGGTCGCGTAGTTGTTCAACGCATCCTTGACGGAGTGCCAACCTTTGTGGGATTGAGGTTCAAAGCACAGCTGATTGTACGCATCACTGAATGGAGCAAAAGGTACATTGTCGTCTGGCTTGTTGTCATCCTTAGAAGAACACTCCTTCTCGGTAGTGACGGTCTCGGTACTGTCCGCAGCCTTGGCGGTCGCAACCGTCTCAGCAGTTTCAGCGGATTCAGCAGTCACAGTAGTTTCATTAGCTTCCTGCGGCTTTGCCGTTTCCAGCTCGTCAGCCGTCTGTGGTTCGGGAGTCTCCACGATAACCTCGACACGACCAATGAGCTTATTAACCGCCTTGTCAATGAGCATAAGGTCTTCTTCAGACACAGAATCAAAAGTCCGGTTCAGAGCGTTGAACACCGTGTTCCGGTTAACGCCCATCAGTTCAGCAACTTTCTGCTTCTGATATCCCATCTCAACGAGTCGCTGAGCTGTCAGGTTCTTGACGCGGAATGCCTGCTGTTCCTTCTCCACGATATCAAGACCACGCACTTTAGCCTGCTCATATACAGTGGGAACCGAGATTTTCAGTTCCTTTGCAATGGCACGAACGGACATTCCGGAAGCATAGAGTTCCGGGATACGGTCATAGATGACCATGCGCTGTTTCCGGCGTTCCTGAGCCTCGTACTTCTGACGATGGTTCCGGATGCGGAGGTCGGGAATGATGCCGTGGTTGATGAGAACACCGAGCATGTAACGGTCAGCCTTGGAGCTTGCAATCGGAGGCGGAATTTCGCCTTTTTCGTAACGCTTTGGCTTAGATTTGCTTTCGTTCTTCTTCCCTTCCGCCTTAGCTTTGGGATTCTTGAGAGCACTTGCGGGAATGCCGGAGAGTGCTTCAATCGTCGAGTTCTTGCAAGGGTATTTGCAGGTGGAAACGAGATGCGCAACTTCCTTGTCAGAAAGTGGCTGAGAAAAAGTGCGGTTGATGAGCTGTGCCTTATCCATATCCGGATGACCGCCACGGTCATAGCAGGTGGAAAGTACAGCCAAGAGGGTGTTGTGGCGGTTTCCTTCACCACACGGATTTGCCTGAAGGTAACGAAGCGCCAGCTCAAAGCGGCAGACGAAGTTTGCTTTCCGTTCTTCCTTCTTCTTGTAATTGTTCAGAACTTCAAGAAGATGCGGATAGCGCATGCACATTGCCGCGAAGCGCTTTTTAGCCCAGTCAAGGATTTCGTCCTCAGTCTTGTTGAAATTCGCGTCAGACGGAGCAACTTTCTCATCAGCAAACCGATAAGGGACTTCATACTGGTCGGCGAGCTTCAGCAGGTTGAAGGGCTTTCCTTCAGGGACCCGAATACAATGGCAGCAGCGTTTTGCCTTGGTGTTGTAAGTACCAGGCAGACGAGCAACGCGATTGGTTTCATGAACCGCCTTATCCAGCTCAACATTTGCCGTGAACTGGGCCTTTTCAATCAACTCATTCAGCTTGAGAGAAATTGCTCTATGTACGCCGCTGTAGGCCAAGCCGTAAGAGAGATTGTTTGGGTTGCAGGGTTCAAGAAACACAAACAAGCCAACACCACGGCCGCTGTTAGAAACTGCACAGTCCGGAATCTCATGATGATTCACGGCATCCAGTACAAGTTCACCGATGCGGTCGCTGATGTCAGCTGGTGCGTTTTCGCCGTGGCAATCAATGTCAAAGAACAGAACGCGCAGCTTTTCGACATCCGCCTTACGACGGATACCTTTTCCGCGCAGAGATTTCTGAGGATGGAACGTATTGATGGAGAAGTAGATGTTGGTAGAGGTATCCCAATAAGTCGGGGTCCCATATTTCGGGCTGACTTTATCAAAGATGCGCTCACGAACACCCGCTTCCAGAGACTCAGAATTGATTTGGGCAACGGTTTTCATTTTCTCTTCGCCATTTGTCCGAATCAGGAACTGAGTCACGCCATCGGCATTTACATCGCTCAGCAGCTTTACAAATGCGTCATCAAGGGCAGTGCATCCAAGCGCCTGTCCGAAGATGGTATTCGTTTTTGTATAGCTATTATTTAGCATTGATGTGCCTTTCTGCATATGTTTCGGATGTTGGGATTTTGACCCATACTTTCATTGTCTGCAATTCGCACACCTCCGCTAGATAGCAACACTACAAATCGACCGCCCATAATAAATAAAATTTGTAAATATTGCACAAAACAAGCCTGGAACAAAATCCAGAGTCGATTTGAATACTCGAAAGCCTTGTCCAGAAAGCGGTCAGCCGTTTAGATTTCACTAAACATATGTACAAAAATGCCCCTGGCCGAAAAATCCGGTCAAGGGCAGAGATTTTTAGGTTTCGAAAGGTACAAAAACAACGAAATAATCGTCTTTATATCCTTGTGTCCAGCCAGAAAGCTGGTTCATAAATTCAATACAGGGCCCACTTTGAGAGCGTCGCAAAAGGATAGCATCAAAGTCAAATTGATTCAAACAGTCTTCCATGCCAGTGTCGGTGGAATAGCTCATGAATGCATAATTCACACTTGCTTCGATGACATCGTCCGGGAATAGGTCTGCTCTGGAATCCGCGAAGCTTTTGATGCCATGATAGATGCAATACCCGCCATCATTGTAGGAGGTATAGAGCCGCTGCGGGTTGAGGTTTTGGATGTATGAGACAAGGTCAGCTGTGATGTAATCCCCTGTCTTATCGGGGTCGTTGGCCATGGAAGGTGCATAGACAGCAGATACAAGAACGAGCACAGCAGCTGCAGCGATAGTGTATTTTTTGGTGTTTCCCGCCCAGGAACTGTTGGGCCTGCCGCCAGCTTTCCACATCCGGTTTTCCTGTGCGGAGATAAGAGAAGTGAGGAACCGGTAAATGAGGGGAGTCATGACGATAACCCAATAGCTGCGGATTCGGACATACATTGCTGTCATGAACAGGCAGCAGAGATACGGGGCAAATTCTGTGAGCTTTACCTTCATTCGGTAAGCTACAATCAGAAACAAGAAGGCAAGGCACAGAAACACAACTTCATTGGCAAGATGGCTCGGCATCCATTCAGAAACATATTTCTTGGTCGTTTCATTGTTTGTCACAAAGAAATAGATATAGAGCTTGATGCCGTATGGATTCAGGAGTCCGGCCAAAATATCGGAAAGAAAGACCTGGAACAGGGCACGGAACCGCTTCTTTGAGTCGCCCTTTTCGTTATAGATATCAAAGGCATTGATGTCAGGAGCAAAGCACAAGACCAGGAACAGCAGATTGAACGCGAACAGAATGGGCAATGCCCCGCCGTGCAAGTTTGCCCAAAGAACGCTCACAACAGGAAGCAGCCAGCGGAGCTTTGTGTCAGGTTCTTCATAGACTTTGTTCAGCAGATAGAATCCGATTGCAAAGAGCGTTAAGCCAATGTTTTGCGGTCTTCCTGCCCAGTCGAGCGGCAGTGTGACAAGAGCTAAAGCCAAGACATTCATAAAAGGGTCTTTGATTTGTCTGCCCCAGATATATTCAATGAACAGACAGTAGGCAAAGACTGTCACTGCGATGAACGCAAGCATTCCGTAAACAGGATTCACAGAAATACAGGAAAATGCGTAAAGAATCAGGCTGCTGAGCCAGGAATGAGCGGTTTCCTGCAAATTAAGTTCCGGACCAAGCCAGGAGAAAGTATCCTGAGTTGGAATGGCTTTATTTTGCCAGATACTTTTTCCCAGGGTGATATGCCAGAAATAATCGCTGTCAACGACTCCTTGCCTTTCTGCCATAATGACGGCAATAGCGGTTACAATGACGGCCGCAAATAGATAGAGTGTTTTATTTGACCTTTTGGCTTTGATTGCAAGCATAATGATTCGGACTTCCAACTTTTCACGGGTTGCCCCGTTACTCAGT
>ULVG01028106.1_pt1 | contig 12650 bp, 8 predicted proteins | sample 1959221 | NCBI WGS metagenome assembly ULVG01 (sample SAMEA4835780, study PRJEB28245) | human gut metagenome | biome: gut microbiome; material: fecal sample | place: Denmark | collected 2008
CCATAATGCACCGCCTAATATACAACCGTAACTTTCGTTAATTATATCATGTCCGTACCCATATATTCATATAAAATAAGCAACTATAATTCTTTTATTTACTTTTAATATCACAATTACGCCCGGCTCTTAACAAAGCACTGGAACGGCTCCCACCTATATACCGCTCTACTTTATATCCAAGTTCTAGATATTTCTCTAAATCTGCTCCTGTCATAATTCCCATTTCCTCACACATATTTATCAAGTCTTCAGTGGCAATATTTCCTGAAGCTCCGGGAGCAAACGGACAACCGCCCAAGCCTGCAAAACAAGCGTCATAATTTGTAATTCCTGCCATTAATCCTGATAAAACATTGGCTAATCCCATACCACGTGTATTATGAAAATGCAGTACCCATTCGATATCAGGAAATAATTTTTTTATATGAACTCCATACTCATAAACTTGCAGAGGATTAGCCATCCCCGTCGTATCTGACAATGATATTTCCTGAATTCCTAATTTTCGCAGCTGAAAAATAATATTGACCACTTGTTCTAATGGTACACTTCCATCTATAGAACAGCCAAAAGATGTTGATATAGCGCCAGACAGCACTATTTTTTTCTGTTCAGCATATTCAGCCAGTTCAGCAAATGACTTTACAGCTTCCTCCGGAGTTTTATTCATATTTCTCAAGCAATGTGATCTACTGGCCGAAACAGTTATTTTAGCTTTACTGAGACCAGCAGCTTCCGCCCTTTTCAATCCCTGCATATTGAAAATCAGCCCTCTGTACTCAACGCCCGCTTTTCTGTGCAGTCTTGCAGCGATCTGATCTGTATCAGCCATCTGCGGTACTGCTTTAGGATTGACAAAAGATCCGATTTCAATAACTTTTATACCTGCTTCAGCTGCTGTTTCAATCAGTTCCAGCTTTTGTTCGATCGTCAGAAATACTTTTTCATTCTGCAGACCATCCCTCGGCCCAACTTCACAAATTTTAATAAAATCAGGTAAACTTTTCATCTTAAATCACTCTTTCTGCGTGCAGCTCTGCACATACCGACTGAGAAAATCCCAACAGCCCTTCATATATTGCATCATTATGCTCACCAAGCTGTGGCCCTACCCATTTAATTTCGCCTGGGGTTTCACTGAATACAGGTGTTATTCCCGGCATTTTTATTGTTCCCAATACTGGATGAGACATCTCAACAATATCATTTCTTGCGGCATAGTGCGGATCAGCAAAGATATCTTCGATACTGTAAACTAAATTTACAGGCACCCCAGCATTATCTACGATCTCTTTCAGCTCAATATACTCTTTACTGCCTATCCAATCACTAACTATTTTATCCAGAGAATTGTCGTTGGTTACTCTTGCCCTCATCGTTTCATAGAGCGGATTTGTCATCAAGTCTTCTCTGTGCATTGCTCCAGCCAAATATTCCCAAGTTCTGTCAGTACTGCAGACCAAAACTACCCACTTACCGTCTTTAGTTTTATACGTACCTCCAGGACTGGAAGTCCCATTCAATTTTGGTTTTCTCTCCCTTATAATACCGTTCTTATCATAATCAGCGCACAATATTTCCATAAACCTAAAAATACCTTCATATAAGCTTACATCTATTTCCTGTCCTTTGCCATGAAGGGCATCCCGGTGATATAAAGCCATCATAGTACCCATAGCTGTATATAACCCTGCAATATAATCTGTAAGCGAAAAAGACGGGCTGACCGGAGGCCTGTCTGGGTATCCCGTAATATATGTCATTCCTGAAAAAGCAGTCGCCGGCGTTCCAAAACCAGGAATATTTTTGTAAGGACCTGTTTGACCATAACCTGTCACATGGCTGAGGATTATATCCTGTTTCCTTAATTTCATCGCCTCATAACCAATGCCCCACTTATCTAATGTCCCAGTTCTAAAATTTTCAATTACAACATCACTTTTTTCTACCAGCTGTAAAAATATTTCTTTACCCTTTTCCGTACGCAGATCTAAAGTAATTGATTTTTTATTTCTGCCCATACAGGCAAAACGCATAGCCTGCCCTTCATGATATGGTCCCAGTCTGCGAAAAGGATCTCCTCCGTCCGGCATCTCCACCTTAATAACTTCAGCGCCAAAATCAGCCATCAATCCAGCGGCAAATGGTGCAGCTATTACTGTTGAAATATCTAAAACCCTGATACCTTCCAATAATTTCATACTAATACTCCTCTCATAAAGAAATACTGCGATACACAATTTCTCCACCGGTAATAGTCAGCTGCGGTACAAGCACTTCTCTGCCTATTCTTGTTTCCTTCTGTGTATCACTGAAGCAGATATATTTATCACAACGTTTTAAAATTGCCACATCCGCAAGAAATCCTTCCTGCAGTTGTCCGATTTCGCTTTCCATCCCCATAATCTTTGCCGGAATGCTGGTACAACGCGCAATAATTTCCGGCAGCGGCATTTTTAAGAACAAATACTTTGACATCAGATACGGCATTGAAAACACCGGATCTTTAAACAAAGTTTTTACTGTCAAATCAGTAGAGATGATATCCGGATAAAAGCCTTCAGCTATAGCTTTCTCCGCTACTTTAAATGACCAATGATTGCCTCCATTAGCCGCATCAATAATAACGCCGCGTTTTTGCGCCTCACGAACCGCTGGGAGCACTTTGCCATTATTATCCAAGATCGTATATCCTGTACCATGATAACAATGCGCCAAAACATCTTCAGGACGCAAAAGCTTGACAACTGTTTCCATTGCCTCAGGAGGATTTGTCACATGTACTGCCAGTCTGGTTCCCAGCTTTTCAGCAACATTAACTGCCTGTTTTAAAACATTGATCCCCAAATCGCCAACTATTTCTTTACTGATCCTTATTTTTAATCCCAGCAAAATATCATGGTGCTCTGTCAAAACATCCCTTAATCTTCCAACATCCCAACATGACGGTTCAACATTTTCATGATATTTCATCGTAGCAAGCCCTGCAGGGCAGAGATTCACAAAAGCTTTGATACGCATTTTAGAGCGTTGGATAACATCTTTTTTAAAGCATTCAAAATTTGCAATACCGGTACTACCTGCATCAACAGCAGTTGTAACACCTTGCGGTATAAAACTTAAATCAGGTTCTATTCCTATCTCTGTCCCGTCCGCAAAAACATGACTGTGGAAATCGATCAACCCGGGAACAACCAAATTTCCTGAAGCATCGATAACAATATCAGCGCCCGTAAAATTTTTAGCACTGGCTATTCTTCCGCTTTGGATATAAACATCACGCTGTTCCTGGGTTTTAAATATTGGATCTACGACAACACCATTTTTGATAAGAATATTTTTCTTCATCCTTTTACCCTCCTTTAATTTACTGCTTAACAGCAAATAATTTTTTCGTTTCTCTGGCAATCATAAGTTCTTCATTAGTTAAGATCGTCCAAATAGCAACGTCAGAATCAGACTTGCTTAAATCCGCATCCTCTCCGCGCACTTCATTTTTCTTCAGATCCAGATGTGCTCCAACAACTTCCAGCCCACTGCATATTTTAGCGCGCATATACGGTGAATTTTCACCAAGCCCAGCAGTAAAAACTATTGCATCCAGACCTCCCATTGCAACCACATAACTTCCGATGTATTTTCTTACCTGATAGGCAAAGACATCTATTGCCATCTGTGCTCTCTGGTCTCCTATCTTAGCTGCACTTTCCAGATCTCTAAAATCACTGGATAATCCTGACAATCCAAGTATCCCTGATTTATTGTTCAAATATCTATATACCTGCTTACCAGTCATATCCTCCTGTTCCATAATAAAGGGAATAATAGCCGGATCAATCTCTCCGGACCTTGTTCCCATAATCAAACCCTCCAAAGGAGTAAAGCCCATGCTGGTATCAATTGATCTCCCATCTTTAACAGCAGCAACACTGGCTCCATTTCCCAAATGGCAAGTAATTATTTTCATTTTCTTAAGGGCACGGCCTATTTTCTGCGCTAATGTGTCCGCAACATACTGATGAGAAATTCCATGAAATCCATACCGCCTGATACCATATTTTATATACAATTCATAAGGCAGCCCGTAAAGATAAGCTGTTTCCGGAATAGTCTGATGAAATGCTGTATCAAAAACTGCAACCTGCATAACACCAGGAAATAAATCCTGACAAATTTTTATTCCTTCCAGATTTACAGGATTATGCAAAGGAGCTATGGTTATGCAGGAACTGATTGTTTTCAGTACTTCGTCATTTATAACAACCGACTCTTTAAACCTTTCCCCGCCATGTACCACTCTATGTCCAATACATTCTATCTCTTCCAACGACGCAATAACACCGTAATTTTCCTGTACGATACTTTCTAAAATCAACTGGATCCCAGTTTTATGATCAGGTATGGTCCTTTTGATTTCAATGACATATTCGTGCTTTCCAAGAAATTTTAAAAGGCTTCCATCCATTCCTATGCGTTCTACTTGCCCTTTAGCCAATAACATTTCGTTTTCCATTTCCAGCAGTTGAAATTTAATAGAGGAACTACCGCAGTTTATCACTAACACTTTCATAATATCAGCGCTCCAAATTGTATAATTTCCTTAAATTCATTATATTCTAAGCCTCATTAAATGAAAAATAGGCAATTTCTATATTGAATATAGAAATTGCCTATTACAAATTTTGATGTCACTATTCAGTTAAAATATTTCAAATATAACTATTCTTTCTTTTCGCCGCTTTCAGTTTCATAAGGCCAGCTGCTCATGCTTCCTTCCAGGCTTTGGACATTTTTATAACCTAAGGCCCGCAGCATAGTTTCAGCTTCATAACCACGCAGATTGATCTGACAGGAACAAACAAGTTTAGCGTCTTTATCAGCCAGCACATTCTCGGCTTCACTGCGCACCTTGCCCAAAGGTAAATTGATGATATTAGCACAGCCAGCGATACGGTTACTTTTATATTCTCCCGGAGTGCGCACATCTACCAAAGTATATTCACCGCTTTTACGCAATTCTTTAAAATCTTTCGGATTAATACTGCGCAGGCGTCCTTCTATTTTATTCATCAAAACATTGGCGGCTGTCGCAATATTATCTATTGGCCCGTTAAAAGGCGGCGCATATGCGAAATCAATATTGCTCAAATCTTCTAATGTCGCTCCGAAGCTCATGGCAGCAGCCAAAGCATCTACACGTTTATCAACGCCGCCGGTTCCTACAACCTGAGCCCCTATAACCTTCTGAGTCTTAATTTCCGCCAGCAGCTTCAGCACCAAACGCTGCGCGCCGGGCATATAACCTAATCTGTCAAATCCAGGTACGACCACAGACTCAAACTCAATCCCTGCGGCTTTGGCCGTTTTTTCGTTCAAACCCGTACTTCCGGCTTGCCAGTTCAATATCTGACAGATCCCTGTTCCTAAAACACCGGGATATTTTATCATGTCACCACAAATATTGTCCGCAATAACACGTCCATGTTTATTCGCAGTGGAACCCATTGGTGCAAATATTCTTTTCTTGCTGATAAGATTCATATTTTCTGCACAGTCACCGCCGGCATAAATATCAGGATCACTGGTCTGCAAATATTCATTAACAGCAATCGCCCCGCTTGTACCTAGCTCCAGTCCGGCAGCACTTGCCAACTCTGTATTCGGGCGTACACCTACCGCCACAATAACCAACTGAGCCGGAATCGTACGTTTATCAGTCTTTACTGCTGTAACTCGTCCATTTTCGCCTTCAAAACCCAGCGTCTTTTCTTCCAGATATAACCTGATACCGGCTTTTTCTAATGGTTTCTTAACTAAATCAGCCATTTCCAGATCCAGCATCTGCGGCAGGATACGATCCTGCATCTCTACAATATTTACAGTCAGCCCCTGCTTATGAAAAGCCTCCGCCAGTTCCATGCCTATCAAGCCCGCCCCAACGATAACGACATCGGTGACTTTATAGGCTTCCATCTCTTCCTTAACCTTTAGTGTCTCCCAGGGGAACCAGAAATTATGTATCCCTCCCAGTTCAGCTCCAGGTAAAGACAGTTTTACAGGCGTAGCCCCAGTCCCTAACACTAATACGTCGTATGACATTTCCTGTATTGCCCCAGTTTCTTTATCCATTACGGTTACCGTTTTATTCGCGCGGTCTATTTTTTGAGCTTCATGCCCGGTAACAACATCAAAGCCTTTAACATTTTTAAAAAATTCCGCATCACGTGCAAACCCCTGCGGTGTATGAGTAAAACTGGAAAAATCCTTTACATCTCCGCCAATGTAATAAGGAAAACCGCAGGCTCCATAACTTACCTGCTGTCCACGTTCCACTACTGTGATTTCTGCGTCCTTATCTCTGCGGCGCAGGCGTGAAGCTGTTTTCATTCCAGCAGCAACACCGCCAATAATCACTACCTTTTTAGCCATTCTGATCGCTCCTTCCAATAAAAAAATTCCTTATATACTCATTATATACGTAAACAAGGCTGTGTTCAACGAACACAGCCTTGTTTTACAGAAATCTTTACTTTTTTAATACTTAGGAAACCTGCTCAATATCAATTACACCATTCTTCAGGACTACTCTTACATTTTTACCGCTCTTGATCTCTCCGCTGACAATTTTTCTTCCCAGCAGATTTTCAACAGTATGTACGATCAAGCGTTTTAAAGGACGGGCACCAAAAGCGGGGTCAAACCCTGTATCCGCCAGATATGCCACAGCTTCATCACTGCATACCAGCGTCAGATCAAGCTGTTTTTCCAGTCTTTCACCAAGCTCTTTCAGAATCATTTTCACGATATCATTAATCTGCTCTTTTTCCAAGGCCTTAAAGACCACGATATCATCCACACGATTTAAAAATTCCGGTCTGAAGAACTGCATCAGCATACTCTGGATATCTTCTCTGGAAATTTGTCCCTGCTTTTTCATGATCTCGGCCGAACCAAGATTACTCGTCATAATAATCAACGTGTTTTTGAAATCAACATTGCGCCCCTGTCCGTCGGTCAACCGGCCATCATCCAGTACCTGCAGCAGTACATTAAACACATCAGCATGTGCTTTCTCGATTTCATCCAGTAAAATCACAGAATAAGGATGGCGACGCACTGCTTCAGTCAGCTGTCCGCCTTCATCATAGCCTACATAGCCTGGAGGTGCACCGATAAGACGGGAAACGGTATGTTTTTCCATATATTCACTCATATCGATACGAATCATATTGCGTTCGTCGTCAAACAATATCTCGGCTAAAGCCTTAGCCAGCTCTGTTTTGCCAACGCCGGTAGGACCAAGGAAAATAAATGAGCCGATCGGACGATCAGGATCTTTTATGCCGGCACGGGCACGAACGACAGCTTCACTGACAGCCTTAACCGCATCGTCCTGACCGACAACGCGCTGATGCAGGATATCTTCAAGATGTACGAGCTTTTCGCGTTCGCCGCCGCTAAGACGCGAAACAGGGATCCCTGTCCAAGTACTGACCACCTTAGCGATATCTTCTTCATCTACTTCTTCTTTCAGCAGCACATTCTCTTTATCATTTTTATTGTTTGCTTCGACTTCTGCAAGTTCCTTCTCCAACGCCGGCAGCCGTCCATACTTAAGTTCTGCCAGTTTATTCAGATCATAGCTGCGCTCAGCGCCTTCCATTTCCTGTTTAACGGCATCGATCTCTTTTTTCACTTCGCGCACACGGGCAATAGAAGCTTTTTCGCCGTCCCAGCGTTTAACGAGCTCTTCATTTTCCTTTCTCAGCTCAGACAGCTCTTCTTCAATTTTCACCAGCCGTTCTTTAGACTGCTCATCCTGTTCTTTGCCAAGGGCCTGAGCCTCGATCTCCAGCTGCAGTATCCGCCGCTTACTTTCGTCAAGCGCTGCCGGAAGCGAATCGATCTCGGTCCTCAATCGTGCTGCCGCCTCATCGACCAGATCAATCGCCTTATCAGGCAAAAAACGATCGTTGATATAACGGTTACTCATTACAGCAGCCGCAACTAAAGCCGCATCCTTAATCCTTACACCGTGATGCACCTCATAACGTTCTTTCAATCCACGCAGAATCGAAATCGTATCCTCAACGCCTGGCTGTTTGACCATTACCGGTTGGAAACGACGCTCTAAAGCGCTGTCTTTTTCAATATACTTGCGGTACTCATTTAATGTAGTCGCGCCGATACAACGCAATTCACCGCGGGCCAGCATCGGTTTCAGTATGTTACCCGCATCCATGGCTCCTTCGGCTGCACCAGCACCAACCACGGTATGCAGCTCATCAATAAACATAATGATCTGTCCTGCAGAATCGGAAATAACCTTCAAAACCTTTTTCAAACGTTCTTCAAACTCTCCGCGATACTTAGCACCGGCAACCAAAGCTGCCAGGTCTAAAGCGTATAAAGTCTTGTTTTTCAGATTTTCAGGTACATCACCTGCTACGATACGTCTTGCCAAACCTTCAGCGATTGCCGTTTTACCAACGCCAGGCTCACCTATCAGCACCGGATTATTTTTCTTACGACGCGATAAAATTTCAATTACACGGCGAATTTCCTCATCACGGCCAATAACTGGATCCAACTTGCCTTCCATCGCTTTAGCAGTAAGGTCCTGTCCATATTTTTCAAGTGTCTGTTTGCTTTCTTCATCAGCTTGCCCATTAGTATAAGCCATATACAAGCCCTCAACCTTTTTCTTATCAATACCATACTTTTTAAGCAGAGAAACTGTCTCGCTGTCACCGTCACCGGCTAAAGCTGCAACCAAATTGCCAACATTCACTTCACCTTGACCGGCGGCCTGCGCTGCCAGCCCTAATACTCTGGCTAAAGCTGTGCTCATCACCAGCTGACGATCCTGTCCCTTTACAGAAGGAATGCGCTGCATCAACGCTTTAGCCTCCTGTGCAAAGTTTCTTTCATCTGCCTTGACATTAGCGAGTAAAAATCTGAAAAAACCTTCACTGCTGCTTAAGGCCACTAAAATATGCGCACATGACAGCTCCTGCTGATAATTCATTACAGCCTGCTGCTGCGCTGCTTCCAAAATACTTTTTACTTCTTCACTGTAGCGTTCCTGCATATCGCTACACCTCCTGACTATCATCTAATTTAGAATTTATTAACTTATTTTTACAGAAAATTTTTATCGTCACGCAGGGAAACTAAACTCTGCGGCGAATAAACCAATTAAGTAAGCTGCTTTTGCATAGTAAACGAGATAATATCTCTCTACGCCAATGGGCTTCTGCACTTGTTGCTGACCTGTATCATTCAATATCAACCAGCAAATCATCAAAGTAATATAATATGGAGGCAAGTATGAATACATCCATGATCGTTTACAGATTGTTTGACGTCGCCGACGAAATCAACCTGGACCTTGTACAGGCCCTGTGGACCAGCCGCAATAAAATAGCTTCACGTCTGCGTCTGGACAGGATCTCGACAAAATCCATTACCTTTAAAGACCCGCCTGTTTTGGTAGAACTTGGTTCACACGAAATGGAACTTGGCGGCAAAACCTATCTGGCTGAAATCAAGGCCCGTATTTTTGATTTGGGAGTTATCAGCCTGATTATCAGAATCCCATTTGAAGACGATGTAACTTACGACGAATATCTCGATATGGCTATCGTCAGCGAAAATATGCCGGAAGACGAGATCCATCATTATCTGGACGCCGTTCTGGAAACGATTCGTCCCGCCTGCTCAAACGAGCGTGTTTCGGATTTCGACGAAGACTTTGTTGTTTATTACTTCAAAGAGAATATCCCTGACTGGGATCTGGTCCCGCTGCTACTTAAAGATAGAACCCCTGTCAGTGAACAAACTCGCAGGGAAACACTGGAAAATCGCTTCTCCTATGCCGACGACATTACTTATCTGGCCTGGGATTCAGCCGTAGTTTACGACCAAAGTGGAAGCCTTGACGTTCCTGATCTGCTTGAATTTGCCAATGCACAGTTTTTAGAGCTGCGCTATTATGATAACGCTCTCAACAATGCCATTGATAAAACCTATGATGAACTTGAAGAAGCCAATATGACCAGTAAAGCAACGCGGCTCGAAAGCTATCGCCAGATCCGCGGTAACCTGATGGAACTGATGGCCGATGTCAGCAGTCTCACCAGCAATATAAACAATGCCCTGCAGGTAACAGAAGATATTTTCTATGCACGTATCTACACTCGATATCTGTCATTGCTGCGCGCTTCTGTCTGGAAAGACAATATTGAAAATAAAATCCACGTTATCCAGCGCAGTTATACACTGCTCAATGAAGAAGTATCAATGTACCGCTTCGAACTGCTGGGACTGTTTGCCATGGGCCTTTTAGGTTTGATTCTTTTAACTAATCTTTATATAGCTTTTAAGTAGGATAATTCGCAAGGAAGCTGGCATCGCCGGCTTCCTTAATTTTTATTATAAACGCCAAAAGTCAAAAAGTCAAATATTTTTATTATTATTTTAATTCATCAAAATCTTGACAAACATATATGCAAGAGTACAATAATAGTTATTCTATACAAATTGAGGGGAAAATTTATGACAGCTGGTTCTATTTTACGTGGTATCGCTATTCTGCTGGCTCTGCAATGGGTCAGTGTTTTGTTTTTGCAGGCCCTGCACATTGCTTTTCCACCGGCACTGCTTGGTATGATCCTGTTGGCTGTTTTGCTTTTGACAGGTGTCATCCGTGAGGAAAGCGTCGAAGACGCCTGTACTATCCTGATCGAAAAGATGGGCATGCTGTTTTTACCAGCCGGTATCAGTATGCTGCTTTATCTCGATATTATTAAAGCTGAAAGCATCGCAATTTTTATCACAATCATCGTCAGCAGTCTGATTATTCTTATTACTACTACAGCTTTTGTCGAGCTGGTTTCCAAACACAGCAAAGGAGGAAAACATTGATGTTCTTTCCCGAAGCCTTATTAAATTCACCCATGTTCGGCATTGGACTGACCATTATCGTTTACGTCTTCTGCGAACTGATCGTCAATCGTTTTGAGCTTAACATTATTCCACCTTTCGTACTGGCCTGCCCTATTATTATGGGCATCATTTATTTTCAGTCACCTCATATAACTTATGAACAATACGCTGCCGGAGCAAACTTCATAAACTTCCTTTTAGGACCGGCTACAGTAGCTTTGGCACTCCCTTTATACCGTAACCGTCAGACCCTTAAAAACAATCTTGCCGTCATCGTCAGCGGAGTTGTTGTCGCTACAGTCATCGGCATTGTTTCCATCTTCGTCTGCGGCAAGCTGTTTGGCGCCAGCGAACAGGTTCTGCTTTCTCTGATTCCCAAATCAGTAACAACGCCTATTGCCATGGATATTTCCAGTGTCATTGGCGGTATACCATCCTTAACCGCTGCCTGTGTTATTTTTACAGGTATGTTTGGTTCTACCTTCAATCATAAAATTTTATCCTGGCTGGGCTTTAAAAATGATATCGCTATCGGTCTGGCTATTGGTGCCTCAAGTCACGGTCTCGGAACCAGTGCCTGCGTCAATAAAAGCGCATTGCAACTCGCCATCGGCGGTGTAGCAATTGGTCTTACCGGTATTGCTACTTCTATTTTAGCGCCACTTCTACTGCCATTGCTGACTAATTTGTTTTGAATAAAGCTTTAAATATTTAAGAAATAAAAGAGCCTGTTCTAAAAAGAACAGGCTCTTTTATCATTTTCCTGACAGACTCATTAATTGCCCACAAAAAAACGGAAGCACCGACATGTGCTTCCGTTCTAAAAAGGAGAGATTTATGTACTATTCTTCCGTAGCTGTCCCAATTAACCGGGGAAGAAAGGCCATACCATTGGGATAACTATAATGGAAACGATAAAACAGAGTACTACCAGAGGCACACCGACTTTTACATAGTCCATAAACTTATAACCGCCAGGTCCAAGCACTAAAGTACATGGCGGAGTTCCGACCGGAGTTGCGAATGCACAGGAAGCAGCTACGCCGATCGCCATCAGTACCGCTTTCGGAGAAGCACCCAGCTGCTGAGAAATCGCTACGCCTACCGGAGCCAGCAAGGCGCAGGCTGCTGTATTGGACATAAACTGCGTCAAAGTGCAGGAGATAATAAATAGTACCGAGGTCATAATGATCGGGGTAGGAGATCCACCCATCAGGCTTACTGCCCATTCAGCGATCAATTTGCCGGCACCTGTTTTATCCATAGCAGCCGAAACAGGCATCATACCTGCGAACAGGAAAATAGTTACCCAGTCAATAGCTGAATAAGCCTGCTTTTCAGTCAAACAACCAGTTAATACACAAACCAGTGCACCAACAATAGCGGTCATTTCCAAAGAAATAGCTTTAAGGTCAAGTGCCATAACAATAATGCACACTGCTAAAATCAAACCAGAAACAATTTGTTTTTTACTGTCAGTCACAGTAGCCTCAATTTCCTGTTCAATTTCCTGGTCAGCGTCCAATTCTGCTTTCGGAAGCAAATACTTACCGATAAACATCATGTAAGCGATAACCACAAAGGTCAAAGGAATACCTATCCAGGCAAACTCGAAGAAAGAAAAGGATTCATATCCAAAGGAAGTAAGAACACCGGATACAATAATATTAGGCGGTGTGCCAACCATCGTAATAACACCG
>ULVG01051051.1_pt1 | contig 12512 bp, 8 predicted proteins | sample 1959221 | NCBI WGS metagenome assembly ULVG01 (sample SAMEA4835780, study PRJEB28245) | human gut metagenome | biome: gut microbiome; material: fecal sample | place: Denmark | collected 2008
TATTCCTAGAGGAGTTCGGTAAGCCGGAGTTGAATGATCTGGAAAGGATCTGCGTGCAACTGATCGCTTTCAAGAAAGATAAACCCTATTCGTTGAAAAACGCCGTATCTGTAGAGTTGCGCTTGGATACGGTTAAGTTCTACAAGCTTCACTGCTTTATGGAGAATGATTTCTTTGAGGAGGATGCCTTGATTTATCCGATTATCCGCAATGACTTGCCCGAGAGAGAACTATTGGTCTCTGCGGCAGAGTTGAAGGAAGCTATGCAGCAAAAGGTTCGTGAGGAACGTAGGGTTCCCCGGCAAATCGTGAAAAAGAAGCCGACGAATAGCGCTATCCTTGAGATCGATTTGCATATAACCGAATTGTTGGATAATACGAATGGATTGAGCAATGCGGATATGCTGACGTACCAGTTGGGAAAATTCCGTGAGGTGATGGATCAGTACGCTCTTAATAACGGACAGAAGATTGTCTTTATCCATGGAAAAGGCGATGGCGTGCTGCGTAAGGCGATCGAGAAGGATTTGAAGACCCGTTATAAACAACATTATTTTCAAGATGCTTCTTTCCGCGAATATGGTTTTGGTGCGACGATGGTAACGATTAAGGCTGATACCTCGCAACATGGCCATTGAGATAGAACGGAAATTCTTGGTCTCCGGTGATTTCTTACCGGAGGCTGTTAGCTCCACCCGTATCGTGCAGGGATATATTTGCTCACAGCCCGGACGTACGGTTCGTATTCGTATCCGGGGAGAGGAGGGATTTCTAACGATCAAAGGCGCTTCGGATGAGAAAGGCTTGAGCCGTTATGAGTTTGAGCAAAAGATTCCTCTGGTGGATGCCGAGCGGTTGTTGGAGCTTTGCGAGCCGGGTGCGATCGACAAGGTTCGTTATCTGGTTCCCAGAGGCAGCCATACGTGGGAAGTCGATGTTTTCCACGGAGCGAATGAAGGGTTGATCCTTGCGGAGATCGAGTTATCGTCTGAGGACGAGCCTTTTGAGAAACCGGCTTGGCTGGGTAAGGAGGTAAGTGGAGATCGCCGTTATTATAATTCAATGTTGACAAAACATCCTTTTAATAGTTCAAATACATGAAGAAACTCTTTTTTTCTGTAGCGGCCGCTATATTGGCGTTTCCGGTCTTGGCCGAAGAGGGCATGTGGCTGCTCCCTTTATTGAAGCAACAAAAGTTTGCGGAGATGCAGGCCCTTGGTCTGCGATTAAGCGATCAGGAAGTGTATAGCGCCGAGGCTCCTTCCTTGAAAGACGCCGTGGTTCGTTTTGGCGGTGGTTGTACGGGCGAGATGATCTCTCCGGACGGGTTGGTGCTGACGAATCATCATTGTGGTTATAGTAGCATCCAACGGCATAGTACCTTGGAACATGATTATCTGACGGACGGCTTTTGGGCGATGTCTCGTGATAAGGAGCTTCCGAATCCGGGATTGACGGTTACTTTTATCGATAAGATCGACGACGTGACGGATTATGTGAGGACGGAACTGAAAAAGATCACGGATCCGAACAGCATGGAATTCTTGTCCGCTAAGTACTTGAATGGCCTCGCTAAAGCGAAAGTAGGTGAGAAGTTCTTACAGGATAACCCCGGTACGGAAGTCGAGATCAAGGCTTTTTATGGAGGTAATAAGTACTATATGTTTACCAAGAAGGTCTATTCGGATGTCCGTTTAGTCGGTGCTCCCCCTTCCTCTATCGGTAAGTTCGGGGCGGATACGGATAACTGGATGTGGCCTCGCCATACCGGAGACTTCTCTCTTTTCCGTGTGTATGCCGACGCGAACGGAAATCCGGCACCTTATTCGGAAACCAATGTCCCGCTTCGTCCGAAACGTTGGCTAAAGCTTTCTTTAAAAGGTGTGGAGGAGAACGATTATGCCATGATCATGGGTTTCCCCGGTCGTACCAATAAATACTATACCTCATGGGAGGTAGCCGAACGTCGGGATATAGATAATGCGGTACGTATCAATATCCGTAATCTCCGTCAAGAGGCGATGCTGGAAGAAATGCTGAAAGATCCGCAAGTCCGGATTCAATACGCTAGTAAGTATGCGGGTTCTACGAACGCTTATAAGAATGCGATCGGTAGTAACTGGGCGATCAACAAACGTAATTTTGAGCAGGTGAAAAACGATGAGCAGGATCGTTTGATCGCTTGGTCGAAGAAGATGTGTGAGCCTGCTTATCCGGAAGCGCTTCTGACATTGGAGCAGATCGTTAATGATCGTAAGGATTTGCGTTTCCGTAGTTGGATGTTGGATGAGGCATTGAGCCGTGGCATCGAGTTCTCCAAAGTTCCGACCGATATCGAGACTGTTTGTGAGGCTTTGGAGGGGAAAGATCGTTCCGAGCAGCAAAAACAGGTCACTCAATTGGAGAGGGCTTTCCACCGTTTCGCTGATAAGGATTATGCGCCGATGGTTGATAAGAAGATAGCAAAAGTCATGTTAAAGGAATATAGGCGTTTGGTCGCTCCGAAGTCGCAGCCGGCTTATTTTTCCGTAATCGATAGCAAGTTTAAGGGGGATGTGGATAAATTCGTTGATTATCTGTTTGATAAATCGATCTATGGTAGTGAGAAGAACTTCAATGCGTTCAAGGAGCATCCGTCTGTCAAAACTTTGAGAGAAGATCCGATGATTCTGTTCGCACAATCCGTAAAGGATGAGAAAAAGGCGTTAGATAAGGCCTTGGCTGATTTTGATGCCGGATATGCGATCGCCCATCGTGCGTATGTGAAAGGACTTTTAGCGATGTATGGAGACTTGGCTAGTTTTCCGGACGCGAACTCTACGCTTCGTCTGACTTATGGGCAGGTGAAAGGTTACAGTCCTCGTGATTGCGATTATTATGGTCATCAAACCACTTTAGACGGCGTCATGGAGAAGGAGGATTCTACGAATTGGGAATTTGTGGTTTCTGCTCGTTTGAAGGAATTATATCAAGCAGGAGACTTTGGCCCTTATAAGATGCCTAACGGTAAAATGCCGGTTGCCTTCTGTGCTACGACCCATACAACGGGAGGGAACTCCGGTAGTCCGGTATTGAATGGACAAGGAGAGTTAATCGGTATCAATTTCGACCGTAACTGGGAAGGAGTAGGAGGGGATATCCAATATCTGCCCGATTATCAACGCAGTATTATCGTAGATATCCGTTATGTCCTATTCGTAATCGATAAATATGCCGGAGCCGGTTATTTATTGAACGAGATGGAATTCTCAAGATAGAGAAGTAAGTTAACTTCGTGGGCGAAGTATGTTAACTGAAATGCCGAAGTATGTTAACATACTTCGCCCATGAACCTAAGTTCCTTTTTCTATAAAGCCAAAAAGAGGAGACATATCCTTGAAAGATACGTCTCCTCTTTTTGTATATGTATATCTATAACTTAATAAATCTTGTCAAGATCAACAGCTTTGACTCTGAAGATATGACCGTTACGAGAGAATACCAACTCTCCGTCTTCCTTCTTCTTCTGATTCACCAAACGCTGAAAAGCTATATTTGCACCTTTTACTATATTCTCTTCGAATTCTCTAACTTCTTGCTCATTCATGATGTTCAAGTTTTGTAAAAATATCTAGATTATACACTTCCCTTTTATCATTCTTGAATCCCTTGGCGATCACTTCCATGGGAGACATCGAATTATCTGTTATCATCCAATAGTCACTAATAGGAAGGTATAGCTCGAATAAATTGTGGATACCGGCCTCATATCGACGCCGTATCGTTGCTTCCGGAATATTGTGACCTCCGGCGGCTACCCTCATTTTCACACGTTCCACGGCTAGATCCGGCGTATTTAGCCAGAAGTAAAGCAATGTAACATAATAACCTTCCCTTTGTGCTTCCCGTATCAAGTTTGCGACTGAACGGGTGGCCAGCGTAGTTTCCATTGCGAAAGTCTCACCAGCACCGATGAGTTCCTTTATCCGCTTATACATAATACGACTAGCTTCAACGGCGACGGCTATACTGTCTGCATTAAAAGGGGAAAGTCCCTTGGCTATCTCGTCTGAGTTAACAAACTCCCTACATTTTAGCATTTCTGGTAAAATCGTGAAGGAAGCTGTTGTTTTTCCTGCTCCGTTGCAACCTGATATTATATACAAATATGGCACTGTTTGCTGTTTTTGATGCTGCAAATATATGTAATAGTTTTTTAATATGCGTCGTTTTATTTCTCAAAAATCGTGAAAATGTGCAGGAAATGTACTTTTAACTAACAGGTTTGTTGGAGAAAGTGGTGGTTTTGTTAATTTTTATACCCAAAGTAGATCACTCATGATTCCGTCGGAAACGAAGATTCCTGACTTGGATAAAATCAATTTGTCACCGGTTTGTAATAAGAGACCTTGGTTGATATGGGGTTGAGCTTGCTTTTGACAATAAGAAAGGAGCTTCCTGCCAAATTTTGTCTGGATATCAGCGAAAGAGACTCCCCACATGGTTCGAAGGCCGGTGATGATGAAGTCGTTGTACCGGGTGCATAGGTCTAAATCCTCGGATTCTATTGTCGGATGCCCATTTTCTATACCGTCTATATATATAGGTAGAGAAGATGGATTCCATTCCCGGTCTATCCCGTTATAAGAATGGGCGGAAGGACCGAGGCCTAGATATTTCTTTCCGGTCCAGTAGGAGCTATTGTGCTTGGAGAAGAACCCGGGACGGGCGAAATTAGATATCTCGTAATGCAAATAGCCTGCTTCTGCCAACCGATCTATTAATGTGGAAAAGAACGAGACGCTTAACTCCTCGTTTATGGGGGTCACTTTTCCCGCTTCCAGCAATTTGTAAAGTGCGGTACCTTCCTCGTAAATGAGGTGGTAGGCGGAAAGATGGGGAACATCCAACCGGATCGCTTGTCGCAAATTCTCTTCCCATGCTTGCTGCGTTTGGTTGGGGAGTCCGTAGATCAAATCGATACTGATATTTGTAATCCCATATTCCTTGCATAGTTCTACTGCTTTAATCGCTTGTTCCCGGTCATGGCGACGATTCAGAAAACGCAAATCTTCCGGATGAAAACTCTGTACACCCATACTGACCCGATTAAAAGGATAATTACGGAGAAGCGATACATATTCTCGTTTCATGTCATCCGGATTCGCCTCTAAGGTAATCTCCATTTGCTCGGCTACATCAAAATGACGATAGATGGCCTCGAATATCTTGCCAAAATCCTTCTCGTCTAATTGGGAAGGAGTACCGCCCCCGAAGTAAATGGTTTCTAATGCTTCGTTTCCTATATATCCCTTCCGCAATTCCATCTCTTTTATAAGTGCGTTTATATACGGCTCTTTATACTTCATCTCCGTATTGGAAAAAAAGTCACAGTATAAACACCGCTTGGCGCAAAAAGGAACGTGGATGTATAAACCTGCCATCTGTATGGACACAATTATATCTTTACACAAAGATATAATTTAAATTTCAAAAAACCTTGCTGCTGCACAACATAGTTCTCAAACACCGGGCGATAATTGCTTTTTTCCTTTACAATCTCTAATTTGCGCCCTCGTGAAAGTGATTCACGCCAAATAAACGTATTGTTAAACTCAAATAAATCCTGATATCATGAAAGTATACCAAACAAATGAAATTAAGAACATCTCTATCTTGGGAAGTTCGGGCTCTGGGAAAACCACTCTCGCTGAAGCTATGCTTTACGAGGGTGGAGTTATAAAACGCCGCGGCTCCGTTGAGGCAGGAAATACGGTGTCCGATTATTTCCCGGTTGAGAAAGAGTATGGATACTCAGTTTTCTCAACCGTTTTCAGTGTTGAGTGGCAGGATCGGAAGCTGAATTTCATCGATTGTCCGGGTTCGGATGATTTCGTTGGAGGAGCTGTTTCCGCTCTGAATGTCACGGATACGGCACTGATGGTATTGAATGCCCAGTACGGTGTTGAGGTTGGAACCATTAACCAGTTCCGGTATACTGAACAATTTCATAAACCGGTGATTTTCGTTGTCAATCAGCTTGATAATGATAAAGCCGACTATGAGGGAACTATCGCCCAGTTGAAAGACCGTTGGGGCAGTAAGATCGTTCCGATCCAATATCCGATTAGCTGCGGCTCTTCTTTCAATGCCGTGGTGGATGTATTAAAAATGAAGATGTATCGTTGGAAACCGGAAGGTGGAGTTCCTGATGTATTGGAAATCCCCGCCGAGGAAATGGATAAGGCGATGGAGTTGCATCAAGCCTTGGTGGAAGCCGCCGCTGAGAACGATGATACTTTGATGGAGAAATTCTTTGAGGAAGGTGCCTTGAGCGAGGATGATATGCGTGCCGGTATCCGTGCGGGCTTGGTTACTCGCGGTATGTTCCCGGTATTCTGCGTATGTGCCGGTCGTGATATGTGTGTTCGTCGTACGTTGGAGTTCTTGGGTAACGTGGTTCCTTGTACCGACAAGATGCCTCGTCTGATTACTACGGAAGGCGTAGAGGTGACTCCGGACTCGAATGGTCCTACTAGCTTGTTCTTCTTCAAGACTACCGTGGAACCTCATATTGGTCAGGTTTCCTATTTTAAAGTGATATCAGGAAAAGTAAAAGAAGGTGACGATTTGATGAATGCCGATCGTGGTTCTAAGGAGCGTATCGCACAGTTATTTGCGGTAGCCGGACAAACTCGTACCCCGGTTACGGAAATGGTGGCGGGTGATATTGGAGCGACCGTTAAGTTAAAGGATGTTCGCCGTGGTAATACATTGAACGGAAAGGGTTGTGATTATCGTTTCGACTTCATTAAATATCCGGATCCGAAATATCGTCGTGCTATCAAGCCGGTGAATGAGGCTGACGCCGAGAAGATGATGGAAATCTTGATACGTATGCGCGAGGAAGACCCGACATGGGTAATCGAGCAGTCCAAGGAATTGAAGCAGACAATCGTTTCCGGTCAAGGTGAGTTCCATCTTCGTACATTGAAATGGAGAATCGAGAATAATGATAAATTGCCGATCGAATATCTGGAGCCGAAGATCCCGTATCGTGAGACGATTACGAAAGCGGCCCGTGCGGATTACCGCCATAAGAAACAATCTGGTGGCGCAGGCCAGTTCGGTGAAGTTCACTTGATTATCGAGCCTTATTATGAAGGTATGCCTGCTCCGGATACCTACCGTTTCGGCGGACAGGAGTATAAGATGAATGTTCGTGATACTCAAATAATTGATTTGGATTGGGGTGGTAAAGTCGTGTTCGTAAACTGTATCGTTGGTGGTGCTATCGACGCTCGTTTCTTGCCGGCTATCCTAAAAGGTATCATGGCTCGTATGGAGCAAGGGCCGTTGACGGGTTCGTATGCTCGCGATGTGCGTATTTGCGTATACGATGGTAAGATGCACCCGGTAGACAGTAATGAAATCTCTTTCATGCTTGCCGGACGCAATGCGTTCAGTACCGCTTTCAAGGAGGCTGGCCCTAAGATCTTGGAGCCTGTTTACGATGTCGAGGTTTCCGTTCCTGCTGATTATCTGGGAGATGTGATGAGTGACTTGCAAGGACGCCGTGCCTTGATTATGGGTATGAATAGCGAGAAGGGATTTGAGAAACTATTGGCGAAAGTTCCTTTGAAAGAGATGTCTAACTATTCTACTTCACTAAGCTCCATTACGGGCGGACGTGCTTCCTTTACGATGAAGTTCGCTAGTTACGAGTTAGTTCCTGCCGATGTACAAGAGAAGTTGTTAAAGGCTTACGAGGCTACTCAATCAGAAGAATAGGTAAAGTAAAATGTCATCATAATTTTTTAATATTTAAAGTTAAACGAGAAAAGGCCGGCTTTGTGAAGAGCTGGCCTTTTTGTTATGTCTTTTTCATTAGGTTGTCGTGAACTTGTAATACCGAAAGTGTTCTTTTGTATCATCTTAAACAAGGAAAAGATGATATTAAGAAAGTACTATCCGACTATTGTCCTCTCTGACATCCATTTGGGATCGGAACATTCCCGGACGGAGGAGGTCACCCGTTTTCTCAAGCACGTAGATTGCGATCGATTGATTTTGAATGGTGATATCATCGATGGCTGGCAATTGAAGAAATCCGGTAAACGCTGGAAACAAAAGCATACCGATTTCTTTAAGGTATTGATGAAGATGATGGAGAAAAGGGGTACGGAGATTATCTATGTAGTGGGGAACCATGATGATTTTCTCGATAGCTTGGCTCCTTTTAAGTTCTCCAATATATCGATCGTAAAGGATTATTTACTGAAGACGAGACAAGGAAAACGCTATTTCGTGACACATGGCGATATTTTCGATACGGTTACGACCCATATGCGTTGGCTTGCCATGCTCGGGGATGTGGGATATACTTTTTTATTGTGGTTGAATAAGGTTTACAATCATCGTAGAGAGCGGCAAGGAAAACCTTATTTCTCTTTATCCCAAGAGGTGAAACACCGGGTGAAAAGTGCGGTCTCTTATATCTCGGAGTTTGAGAAAGAGCTGGTACGCTTAGCGGAGGCCAAGCATTTGGATGGGATTATTTGCGGCCATATTCATCAAGCGGCGAGCGTATGGTATGGTAATGTGCATTATCTAAATTCCGGCGATTGGGTGGAAAGCATGACCGCTCTCGTGGAGGATGAACAAGGAGAGTGGGATATTGTTACATATAATAATGTACAACTATATGCGGATGCCGTATGAAAATTCTGTTTATCATACAAGGTGAGGGACGTGGGCACTTGACCCAAGCGTTATCCTTACGCCAGAAATTGATGGCCGAAGGACATGAGATCGTTGGTGTGTTGGTAGGAAAAAGCCCGGCCCGCCGTTTGCCGGATTTCTTCTTGAATAAGATACAATCGCCGGTATATCCGTTTGAGAGTCCGAATTTTTTACCGACGGCTAAGAATAAACAAGTGAGTTTGATGCGTAGCGTATTATATAATGTATTGCGTCTGCATAAATACATGGGAAGTATCCGTTATATCGACCGGATGATTCGGCAGACGGATGCGGATGTTGTCGTGAACTTCTACGAGCTATTGACGGGGCTGACTTACTTGATTCTCCGTCCGAAAGCAACGATGGTATGTATCGCCCATCAATATCTATTCTTGCATCCGGACTTCGTTTTCCCGAAGCAGAGCACATTGTCGTTGGCATCGCTACGATTTTTTACGAGATTAACGGCGATAGGCTCCGTCAAAAAATTAGCCTTGTCTTTCCGGAAGATGCGCGAGGCGCCGTTGGGAGGAATAGTCGTGGTTCCTCCTTTATTAAGGCAAGAAGTCTTGGATGCGGTTCCCTCGAACGGCAGTTATTTGCATGGTTATTTGTTGAATAGCGGGTTTAGTGAGGAGATCCGTTCTTGGCATTCCCGTCATCCTTCGGTTCCGATGCATTTCTTTTGGGATAAGAAAGATCAGCGAGCCGAGGTGAAAATAGACGATTGCCTTTCTTTCCATCAGCTGGATGATACGTTGTTTCTACGTTATATGTCGGGGGCGAAGGCTTATGCTACGACCGCCGGGTTCGAATCCGTATGTGAGGCGATGTATCTGAATAAACCTGTATTGATGGTTCCTACACATATTGAGCAAGCTTGCAATGCTTACGATGCCTCTTTGTCTGGCGCAGGCGTTGTCGCTGATTGTTTTGATCTGGACGTGTTATTATCCATTTCGGAAAGTCATGTGGAGAATCCGGTCTTCCGGCATTGGGTGAAACAGGCGGATTGGCTTATTCTTCGTGAGTTCCGTGAGGATTTGTTGCGTGAGGAACATCCGGTAACGAGCCTAGGGAGGATTACGACAAATTGGGTGGCGCGTCTGGGGAGATTCCTGCCTATCTAGGAACTTATAGCAGTACCGTGCTGTAGATGCAGGTGTGCCATGCTGATGGCACAGGCGTGCCACACTGATGGCACAAGCGTGCCACGCTGATGGCACAAGCGTTTCATCAGCATGGCACAGATGTCTTATTTATTGAGCGCTTGCTCAATATCGGCGATGATATCATCGGCGTTCTCGATACCTACAGAGAAGCGGATCAAGTCCGGAGCCACGCCAGCCTCTATCAATTGCTCATCGCTCAACTGGCGGTGCGTATGACTGGCCGGGTGAAGCACGCAAGTACGGGCATCCGCTACGTGAGTTACGATAGCGGCGAGTTTCAAGCTATCCATAAACTTGATCGCCACCTCACGTCCACCTTTCAATCCGAAGGATAATACACCGCAAGAGCCATTCGGTAGATACTTCTTGGCGAGTTCATGGTACGGATTGCCTTCCAATTCCGGATAATGAACCCAAGCTACCTTATCACATTTCTGTAGCCACTGCGCTACCGCCAAGGCGTTTTTGCAATGCTGCGGTACACGAAGATGCAAGGTCTCCAATCCCAGATTCAATAGGAATGCGTTTTGCGGGGATTGGATCGCTCCGAGGTCACGCATCAGTTGGCTAGTCGCTTTCGTGATGAACGCTAATTTCCCGAATGTCTTGGTATAGGTCAATCCGTGGTAAGAAGGGTCCGGTTGGCAAAGTCCCGGGAACTTCTCGGCATGCGCTTCCCAATCGAAATTACCGCTGTCCACGATACAACCACCCACGCTCGTGGCATGGCCATCCATATATTTAGTCGTGGAGTGCGTAACGATATCCGCTCCCCATTCGAACGGACGGCAATTGATCGGCGTGGCGAACGTATTATCGACGATCAAGGGTACGCCATGATTATGGGCGATGCGGGCAAACTTCTCCACATCCAATACCATAACGCCCGGGTTGGAGATCATCTCGCCGAACATCGCCTTCGTATTCGGGCGGAAAGCCTTGGAGATCTCTTCCTCGCTCGCATCTTGATCTACGAACGTGCATTCGATTCCCAGCTTCTTCAAGGTAACGGCCAGTAGATTATAAGTACCTCCATAAATGCTGGTAGCGCTTACGATATGATCGCCAGCCTCGCAAATATTGAAGAAAGCGAAAAAGCTAGCGGCCTGTCCGGATGAGGTCAGCATGGCGGCCACGCCACCTTCCAACGCCGCGATCTTGGCGGCTACAGCCTCGTTTGTCGGGTTTTGAAGGCGGGTATAGAAATAGCCGCTTTCCTCCAAATCGAACAATTTAGCCATCTGCTCGCTCGTCTCATACTTGAATGTCGTGCTTTGATAGATCGGGAGGACACGGGGTTCTCCTTTCTTGGGTTGCCAACCGGCCTGTACGCACAGGGTTTCCGGTTTGAATTTGTTATCCATATAGGTTGTTTTTTTAATTGAATGTCATTTTAATCGCGAATGTACGGAAAATCGGTAAGAATTGTTCCGCTTACAAGATCTTCTTCTGTAAGATACTGAACCAAATGAAAGCGACGACACCTTTTAGCATGCTGGAAAGGCTGATCGCCCACCAAACACCCGTAATACCCAGTCCCGCTGCCGCTAGCCCGATGGCCAAAGGTATGCGTAAGGTGTTACACGAGATGCTGATGATCGCCGGCGGAACCGTTCGGCCGGTACCGTAGAACATGCCTTGCGTGGTAATCTCCAGCATCATGAAGATCATCGAATATCCGTCGATCCGGAGAAATATACCACCGGCCTCATAAGCGGCTTGCTCCGGCACGATCAGCGAGAAGACCTCGCTACCGTAAAAGACGAATAACAACGTGCAGAGTACACCGATGATAGAAGTCATTTTAAGCGTCGTATGATAAGCGGTCAAGATACGTTCTTTCTTGCGTGCGGCGTAGTTCTGGGCGGTGAAAGCGGAGAGGGCCGTACTGAAGCCTTGTGAGGTGTTCCATGCGATCGCCTCCATTTGTCCGCCTGCCGTAAGCGTCATCAAACCGATATGCCCTCCGTAGGTGGAAGCTGTACGAGCCATAAAAAGATTGATGATCGCGAAGAATGTATTTAATAACGCTACCGGCAGGCCCAATTGGAAGATCCGCTTGGTGTAGCGTTCCTTTAAACGGACAAAGAAAGGGAATCCCCCGAACAATTTATTGCGGCATTTTAGCTGATAGACGAATAGTCCGCAAACCACCGCTTGGGAGATCCACGTAGCCCAAGCCGCGCCCGCCGTGCCCAAATGGAAGCCGAGTATAAATAAAGGATCTAGCACCATATTCAGTAAAAGACCTGTTCCGCTGATATAAAATGGAATCTTACTCAATCCCGCCGCATTATGAATCCCGGTAAACGCCGCCGAGAGGAAGATAAATGGGAATGCGGAAGCGACGATTCTCAAATATTCCACGGCGTTCAACGCGATCGGTTCCTCCAGTTTGTAGAAGCCGATAATCGGATGAGCGAGGACGAATAGCAAGAATCCCCAACAAAGCGAGAGGATCAAGGCGATCGTTAGGTTATGGGAAGCGAATCCTCGGGCATCTTCCACGTTTTGCGCCCCGATACTTTGCCCGACACTCACCTCCGAGCCTACTTTATTCAAGTAGGAGATCGAGTTCGTCATCCAAGTAAGGATACCAACGGCGCCGATAGCGGCTAA
>ULVG01067037.1_pt1 | contig 12408 bp, 10 predicted proteins | sample 1959221 | NCBI WGS metagenome assembly ULVG01 (sample SAMEA4835780, study PRJEB28245) | human gut metagenome | biome: gut microbiome; material: fecal sample | place: Denmark | collected 2008
CTGCCGGTTATCCGTATACAGAAGGTCCTGCGTGGGCTTGACCCCGTTTTCTATGAGATATACAAGCTCTGCTACGGTCAGGCGAACTCCGGCATTTTTCAGCCACTGCAATATTTCTTTATCCATAGCCCTGAGCACGGATGCCTTGGTAGTGTCTGCCGGACAGAAGATGCACCTGGATGCAATCCTATAACGGGAAAGTTCATCATTGTCTGCTTCCGTTTCCACAAGCCCCAGCTTTTGCAGGTAAGCGACCGGGGGCTCATTGTGCCCGATAGCTTCCGCAAAATTGAAGCGGCCGTTCAGCCATGCTGCTGCGGCATTTCCTGTGAGTTCAAATTTCTGACCGCCGTATAAAACGAATAGGAGCTGTTCCGTAGAGCCTTTCTGCACAATTCCTTTGGATAAATAAATCATCTCTGCCACCTCGCGTGCTTTTTACTTACATTACACGGGCAGCACACCGGATTTACAACTATCAAACGAAATACAACATCAGTACGCAGAACCCAATCACAACGAGCACACCGACTGCCAGGATGATGATCTTTTTTACCGGGGCAGAGTCAGTTTCAAAGCGCTCCTTGCCGTGATCGACCGGCAGAAGATCCTCATAGTATCCGTCATAGCCGTCATTGTACGCTTTCCGGAGCTCAGCATCGGTCACAGCCGAGGACTTATGCTTTTTCTTTTTGCCCGCAGATGATTTTTTTACCGGCGTTGACTTCTCTGGTTTCTCCTTCTTGGCCGGTAATGCTTTTCCGCATTCAGCGCAAAAGGAAACGGCACCGTCTGGAATATCGGCGCCGCAGTAGGGACAGTATTTCATTTTCACACGCTCCTTTTTGGCATAATAAAAGTGAGCCCTTGCTACAGGCCCACTGATTGACGGTATTATTATAACATCTTTTCATTTCCGTGTCATCGGCTTTTCCGTGCCATTTTTTCGCCATTTTATGCGCAGGATAAGGAATGGGGGAGCTTGTTGTATGTCCGAGAAAATTGTACAGTTGAACGAGAAAATTATCAAGGGGCAGATCAAGGAATTGGCGCGCGTCAGCGTGGAAAAAACGCTGAACGAGCTGCTTGAAAAGGAGGCGGAGTCGCTGACGCAGGCGGCCCGCTATGAGCGCAGCAAGGCACGGCGGGGCTACCGCAGCGGACACTATGACCGGAATCTCACCACGACCTCCGGCGACGTTACGCTCCATATGCCCCGGCTCAAGGGCGTGTCCTTCGAGACTGCCATTATCGAGCGGTATCGCCGCCGGGAGAGCAGCGTGGAAGAAGTCCTCATCGAGATGTACCTGGCAGGTGTTTCCGTGCGCCGAGTAGAGGACATCACAGAAGCCCTGTGGGGCAGCCAAGTCTCACCCGCCACCATCAGCGAGCTGAACAAGAAAGCCTCCCGTGAAAAAGCGAAAGCTGTTGTTGCCGAGCTGAGAGCGATGAAGCTGAAGGAGGCGACCAAGAAAGTCGAGGACAGCATTGAGGAAACGCTGACCTACTGTGACTTTCCTGGTGAGCACTGGACGCGCATCCGCACCAACAATGTGATCGAGCGACTGAGCCATGAGATCCGCCGCAGGACCTGTGTGGTGGGGATGTTCCCGGACGGGAACTCTGCTCTGATGCTGGTCTGCGCGAGGCTTCGCCACGTGGCGGGCACCCAATGGGGCAGCAAGAAATACATGAACATGAAGCATCTGGAAGCGGCTCTGGACGACGCCTCTATTGCCGGCTGACTTCATTCAGCCGGGGTTTGCAAACCTTTTTGCGCATAAATCTTGACGGTACCTTTTATACGCGATTACGTTTTACGCTTACATCATATTGCCTATACTGCCCGATAACTGATATTTAATACACAAAGGCCGTCCAGCGAAAACTGGACGGCCTTTGTATCGAAGAAGCCTATTTGCTATCAGGTAAACACTCTGTTCTATGTAACCGGTAGACCTTCAATTGTGTTGTAACGAGGTTATATATTTTGAAATAGCTTCGGGCCAGGAATCAGCGGTGGGGCGGCTCGTCGTCGCCGGTATCCTGCGTCGGTGCTGCCGCTCGGCCCAAACGTCGGCGGAGTCTGATCACATCCAGGTTTGTCAGCGCCACCGGATGCCAACGGTTCAGCAGCGCCGCCGTGATCCCGGGTCCCCACCCGTATTCCGTATATCGACGCAAGTCCTCCAGAAACTCCGGTGTCAGCTCTGGAGCATCCTCGGTCTGCATGAAGGGTCACCTTCGTTCGTTTTTTGTTGTTACGGTTTTGCGGTGTTAATAAGCTTTGATGGAGGTTTCAGCTGTCTGGGTCTCCACCAGCTTCCCCGCAGAGTTATACACATAGGCCGTGACCACTACCTGGTACACATGGCCGTGAGTGATGTTGACAGCCTTCTCAAGTGTGATATCGTCGTATGTTACGGTTTCCTCCCAACGTGCATATTCCACGTTGCTGCGCTTCAGGACCATGACCAGATTAACCGTATAGTCCTTGTATGCGCGGGTAGTTCCCCGGCAATAGGCGGTGCCATTTTCAAAGTGCAAGTTGGCAGAAATCTGCGATATTCCAATATATTGCGGTGCTACTTCGTCTTCCGGTGCGGCATAGGCCTGCGCCGGAATAGATACCACCAGGCAAAGCGCGGCCATAACGGCGCACATAAAGGAAACCAGTTTCTTCTTCATGTTTTCTCTCCTATCTGTATTTTGTTGGAATAATCTTCCTGACCACCTGTCAGGACAAAACAACATTCTGGGCAATTCTCAGGGCAGTCTCCGCAGAGATGTTATCGCCGTAGAGCATGACAATACAATTGGATTCCGGATACATCCATGTGATCTGAATACTTCCTTCTCTCTGGATTACTGTGGCGAGTGTGTTCTGTACAGAAACCTGGTATACTTGATCAGCCTCTGTATCGATCTTGAAAATGCCATCACCATCAAAGGCAATTATCTGAAGTTTGATCCTATGCTCCATGTTAGTGTCTGATTTAGTGTAGAGCCGTGACATCGTCACACTCGTGACATCACTTTCCACCAGCTCATATCCCTCCGGCAGCCAGCCCACTTCGATGCCCTGGTACTGAACACCTCCTTCCGTTTGGTTGAATCGGTACTCCGCATGATCGCCGAAGGTCGCCACAGCCCACCGCAGCGCGTCGCTGCGGAAAACGGGTGACACGGCGAACGCAGCCGTCAGGCAGGAAATGACCAGCAGCATAACGACCGCCGCCTTGCTGAGGACCCGCGACGCCGTCCGGGCTGCGGCGCGGGCGTGGCCCCGCCTTACCTGCCGGGAGATCGTCCGCAGACACCGGCGCTTCGCCGTCTCGGAGGGGCCGCCCTCCTGCGCTTTCAGCGCCTGGTTTTCCTCCTGGTACTGCTGCCCCTGATGCTGTGCAACACTGTGCATCAGCAGCCGGAACAATGCATCATTATACTGCTCATACAGCATTTCCTGCTTTGTCATGCTGGTACCTCCTCAAATCCCTCTACACTAATAGAACTGTTGAAACGGCAAAATGCAACAGTTTTTCTAAATTTTTTCCAAAAATATTTTCTTCCATGGAAGCACTATTGTCAAGATTCGATTTTTTTGCTATAATTTTCCTCGGTTTTTATTGCTTTTCTGAAAAGGGGAGAATGCCGAATGATTCCCATCTGCATTCAGACCATAGAGAATGATGATGACCGAGACTTTATGGAGTGGCTGTTTTTGGAATACCACCCACTCATGTACGCAACCATCCGGAAGGTCATACATGACCAATGGACGTGCGAGGATGTGCTGCAGGAGTCTGTCAGAAAATTCATCGACCATATTCCCCAGCTGCGGGAGATGGACGCAGCCTCCCGCACCAACTACATCGTTGTGGCGTGCCGGCATAATGCCATCGAGGAGGAAAAGCGTCAGCGCAGGGCCCCATTCCCTGTGGGGAATGGGGTGATTGACATTGCCTCCCGGGATGCAGAGAATCCGGAACGGCAGATCCTGCTTTTGGACGATATCGATGTGCTTTGGCGTGTATGGCCGCAGCTGGATTTGCGGACGCGGCAGCTGCTGGAGGACAAATATGTCCTGAATATGAGCGATGCGGAGATTGCCTCTGCCTTGGGCGTCAAGCCCAGCAGTGTGCGGATGCTGCTGACAAGGGCCAGGAGCAAGGCGCGTAAGGCGATAGAGAAGAAAATGTGAAAAGTAAGCCTCATATATAAGACAGGTAAGCTGTTATACCCGTCTTATATATGAGGCATTTTTGTGGTAAGAGGTGCTGCCGTTTTTGGAGGTCAGGCCCGTCATGCGGCTGAAGCTGTCTGCACGTTGTGCCGTTGACTGTCCTGGAAATGCACTTGCCATCGGCATTGTAACCATAGGTGATGCTGCTGCCGGTCTTGCTCATGGACGCCAGCTGACGGCGTTAAGGTGTCCTACTGTCCGGACATAACTGTTAAAGAAACAATCATATCCGGACGGCAGGATTAATTAAAAGTGTAGCTTAGTAAAAGTTACTTAGCCATTTTGTATGCCAGCACAGTAGAGTAGCACTTTCTGATTTGTCTGCTTAACTCCGGCGGTGTGTTTCGAATCAGCAACTCATAGTTTTTGGGGGTATACAGGATACGCAAGAATCCTTTGTTGATACGATATGCCGCTATTTTATGGGTATACTCTACTGGAACCGGGTTTGTACTGAAATAGATCCAAAACTCCGGACGGCCCTCTATGAGGCTGTAGTCTATACCGATGTACTTCATATCAGCATAGGAATAGCTTCGCCTGGTAAACATCGCCCACAATACGATTTTGTCCTCATGCAGTCTTACGATAGACAGCCAGTCATACCGCCGGAAGAAGGCTGCGATCCACAGGGGGGCCGGAGGGGCAATGATGTTCAATATTGCTTCCAGATGACCTATCTCTTCATATTGCAGGCTTTCAAAAAACAGATAAATCCCGACAGACTGTATCAGCAAATATACTACCGTTATAATCAAAAACCGGCGCGGCGCACAAAGAAAGGCCTTATTTTTCATTGTAATATTTCCCTAAATGCAATCTACTTTTCTTCCTTGGCAAACCTGGCCTGACGGGCACGTTTTCGCTTTTCACGCCGCCGCCTGGCAGCAAGGCTGGAAAAATACTGCCTGAATCCCCCAAGGCCGGAGAAGAAACCTATTGCCAGGAAAATCAGGGTACCTGAGCAGAAAAGTCCATGAAGGAGACATTTGTCCCTATGCGCCAGCTGGCTTGAACGCTCCATCGTTTGAAACACGCGGCTATCACTGCGGATATCACATGCAGACGTTCCACGCCTGGGGTCCCGGTATAAGCGCAAAGATAGCCTTTCTCCCGCAGGAATACTCAGCAGCGTCCGATCCTCCAGCGCGTATACGAAATAAACGTTTCCGTCTGTGAAATGCAGCCTGATGTGCTGCTTAGAGTGCATCGCTCTATAACCAATGTGCCAGGTGGTGTATTTCTCCACATGGGAAAGCGTACCGGTGTAGGCTTCTGTATTTGACTCGTCAAAATGAGAGGGCAACCTGCACACTACCGTCTCCAGTACCGCAAAGACAGACAGCACAACCAACATGTATAGCAGTGCGCCTTTCGCACTTTTGGACATCTTTACCTTTTTCTTTTGCATAAATCACAACCTAACGGAAGCTTCTGCATATATAGCCGATAAGTTTCCCCGAGATGGCATTGCCAACACCACTTACACCCTCATTTTTTGAAAAGCGCACAAGTGCTTTTTTATACGCCGATATGCTCTGCTGGGCGGCGCGATTTCCGGTTGGAGATGTTCCTGGAGTTCTGAGGTGATTCTTTCCAGCCTTTGAATCCTTATATAGATCATTCATCTTCGACCCATCAGATGGCCCCGAGGCCCATGCCAAACACGCAGCCGTACTCGCATTGACAATCGCATGTCCTATTATTTGCCCAGTGCTATAATTTTGTTCTCCTGTATAGTTGCTCCTCAGATCGGACGCAACACTTTCCGCAGCGCCCAAAACACCACTCAAAGCAATTACTGCACCAAAGCTGAACACCCCGCAACTTGTCAATACCCCATTAGCACATCCAAAAGCAGCTGCAATAAATACTTGTCCCCAGTCAAAATTATCCGACCCTTTTTCACGTATCTGAGTAACCGCATTATTTATTGCGCTTATAGCTCCATTTATTGCGCCTGCTGCAATAATATGCCAAAATTCCCCGCCATCATCTTTTCTGTTGACTGGGTCATTGTCGCAGTAGGCAAAGAGATTCTTATCCCAGTTGGCTTTGTCGGGGGACGCAGCTACCACGGCGACGGTATCCGCATTGATAAACCTTCCCCAGACCGGGTTATAGTACCGGCTGCTGAGGTAGTACAGGCTCGTCTCGGTGTCATAGACGTACCCGCGGTAGCGCAGGGGATTTGCAGCGCCGAGGGTGGAGGCCATGGTGCCGCTGGTGGACATGGGCGCGCCCCAGGGATCGTAGGCGTAGGACACCACCTGGGTGCCGCTGGCATTCACAAGACCGGTAACGTCACCCTGGGCGTTTTTCAGGTAGAAATACTTGACGCCGTTATACGTCACGGACGCCGGGCCAATGGAGTCGTAGGTAAAATGCAGCTTGTTGCTGCCCCATGTCATCTCCGTCAGCTGGTCGCCCAGGTAAGAGTAGCTGTACGTTGTACCGTTGGCTGTCTTGGAAATGCGCTTGCCGTCGGCATTGTAGCCGTAGGTGATGCTGCTGCCGCTCTTGCTCATGGACGCCAGCTGGCGGCCGTGCTGCCAGGCGTAGGTCCATGTGCCGTCGGACAGGGGATTGCCTATGGCGTCGTAGGTGATGGACTTCCCGTTGAACGCCGTCAGCAGGTCCGGCCAATCAGCGTTGCCGTAGGTGTAGGTGGCGAGAATGGAATTCGGATTCTTGTTATTGTAATAATCCGTCAGCCCGCGCTGGGTTATGTTGCCGCCATCGTCATAGGTATACGTCCAGACATAGCCACCGGGATAGTCCTCCGCACTGATCAGACGGCCGTATTTGTCATATCGGTACTCAAATTCTTGTCCGCCGCCGGTAATGGAGGTAATATTCCCCTTGCTGTCATAGGTGTACGTGTACGCAGCCTTGCCGTTGTTCCAGGTTTTCACCTGGGTGGAGGTAGCCGACGAGCTGGGGTCCACATAGGTGACGGCGGTGTTGACCACGGAGGTGCTGCCGTTTTTGGAGGTCAGGCCCGTCATGCGGCTGAAGCTGTCATATGTGTAGTTGGCGGAGATCGTGCCCTCCGTCGCCTTGGTCAGCCGGTTATCCTTGTCATAGGCATAGGTGCTGGTGTAGGTGGTGCCGTTGAGGGTCTGGGTCTGGGAGGACAGGTTGTTCTCGTCGTCGTAGCCCCACTGGACGATGTTGCTGTAGCCGTCGCCGGACTCCTCATACCGCATGAGCCGGTCCAGGAAATCGTAGCTGTAGCGGTTGACTCGGCCGGAAATGCCGTCGGTTAGCTGGCCCAGGTTGCTGTTGGCATCGTAGGTGTAGGACACGGTGCTGCCGGTGTCGCCGTAGGTCACTGCGGTGGTGCGGCCAAAGCTGTCGTAGCTGTAGGACACGGCGTCGCCGTTGCCGTAGACGGACCGGCTCAGCCGCCGGTTCTGATCGTTGGTATAGCTGTGGGAGATCAGGGTGCGGCTTCCGGCCTTCACCGCCGTGGTCAGGTCGAACACCCCGTAGGTGAAGCTGTAATCCGTGCCGGAGGCGGTGGAAATGGCGGACAGCAGATCCTTGCTGTAGGTATAGTCCACCGCGGCAGTGCTCTGCTGGACCTTGATGGTGCGGTACAGCTGGTCGTGGGTGTAGTTGGTGCGGGTGCTGGCCGTCTCGCCGGGAGCCTGGGTCCAGTTCAGAACGCCTGTCTGGGTGTCGTAGCCATAGGTGGTGGTCTGGCCCAGTGCATCCGTGACGCTGGAGACCTGGTCCCCGTTAGCCGTATATACCGCGCTGGCGGAAATGGTCTGGCTGCCGCTGCCCAGCTTTACGGTCTTGATGTTGCCATAGGTATCATAGGTGAACCGGGAGGTAACGCCCTCCGGGCTTACCGCCTTGATCACATTGTGGTAACTATCATAAGTATACGACTGACTGGCCCCACTTGGCAAGGTCATTTTTACCAAATTGTTGTTGGAATCGTAATCATATTTGGTTTTGTTCTTTTGCAGGTCTACCACGCTGATGAGATTGCCGTTGGAGTCGTAGTCATAGCTATGTCCAAACTCCTCTTTGAACAGCTGCACATTGTCGAAATAGACGGTGTTCAGTGTTTGGACATAGGCCGTGTAGATGCCCATTTGGGAGTAGGGCTTGGCTGCCTTGACCACGCCGGAAACAAACTGCCAACTGCTCTGGCTGTCCGTATCCGGATTGAACTTGATAAAGTTATCGCTTGTGGTGCCATCTGTGTAATAGAATCGCACCATCAGGGCATACATCCGGCGATTGCTGTCGTCCGTATATACGCAGTCGCCCTTGGCCCAGCCGGCCACCGTATATACATCGCCTGCGGCCCCGCCAAGACCGCTCAGAATTTGATTGCCATACTTGTGCTTGTTGGGGTCACCGGTGATGCGCATAACCCGCTTGTCCGAGTTCTCCGTGGGAGAGCTGGTATAGGTGATGATCTGGTCCGTACTGGCGCAGCTGGAGTTGGGAGTCCAGGCGGAATTAAAGGAAAAGTCGCTGTTTTCCACCAGGTTATACCGGCTGGGCGAGGCGGTCTGTTCCAGCTGCAAAGCGTCAAAATAGGCGGCCGTACCGGAGGTGTTCTGCAGGAAGGGGAGAACCGAGGCATAGGCGCTTCCAGATGGCAGCGTATACGTCACCTGCAGCCGAGTCCAGGTGTTATTGGCCGGTGCGGCGGTGCTGACAACCAGGGGCTCCGTGCTGCCGGGCTTCAGCAATCCAATGCGGGCTCCGCTGGCTCCGGCTCTGACATAGGCGGAGAAGGTATATGTCTTCCCGGGCTCAAGGGCCTGCACAGCGCTGCTGACCGGCTTGAGGGTGTTGTTCTGAATGGACAGGGAGGTGCGGCCATAATAGGCCTGGGCCTGGCTGTAACTCCAGCTGCCGGTACCGGTGCCGGATACCGTCCATCCGGTCTTGCTCTCGAGGCTGCCGCTTTCCAGCAGATTGATGACGGTATTCTGCAGCTTGGACGACAGCGTCAGCTGACTGGCCTTGGCCAGGTCCGTGCTGTTGGCATATTGGGAGAACTGCGCACGGCCCAGTCCATCCTGCACCGACAGGGTACTGCCGTAGCGGTTGAACTGCATGATCTCCTTGTTGCCGTTGTGATCGGTAAATGTGGTCTGGTTATGTGCATATTCCAGAGACAGTGTTCCGCCTGCGGTGCTGCCGTCGTATTCCTTGATGGTCGCGATCCGGTTAGGCTGTCCGTTCGTGGTCGTGTTATAGGTATACGCCAGCTTATAGCCGTCAGCATCCTGCGCACCGGTCAGCAGATGTTCTGCACCATAGGAAAATGTCGCATTTTTCCCGTCTGGATATCCGATGGTCCTCAGATTATCGCCGCTGACCTGGTAGGTCATAGCGGACAACTCTGTTGTGCCGGTGCCTGTAAAGCTGATCTTGGTCAGGTTGCCGCTGCTGTCATAGCTGAATCGGTATTTGCGGCCAACGCCGTCCGAGATGACCGAGATGTGATCCTGCGATGCGTAGTAAATGGAGACACTGCTGGCTGTGGCCTGGTTATTGGAGAGTACAGCCAGCCGTCCACTGGCATCGAAATAGCGTTTGCTGCCGCTCTTTTCTGTGATACAGAATTTTTTCGTTCCGCTGCCGGTATCCGTCAGTTGACGTGTAGGCTCCAGTTCATCCACATACAGCCCGGCAGACTTTTTCATAAAATAGTGGCGGGTGCCGTCCTCATCCTCCCACCGGTAGTAGGTAGTGCCGCCTAACGTGATCTGCTCAACGCGCTGGTTGTAATTGGTACGCCAGCCGTAGCCAAGACCGTAGGCCTTATTACCCTTGTCGTTTGCGTTATAGACAGCATTGATGCTGACGGGCATCCGGTTGCCGGAAAAGCCCAGCCCTGTGTGGACCCACACCAGGTTTCCGGTGTAGTCATTGACATAGCCGGTACCGGCCCGTCCGGCACTGGAAGAGGTATAGTCCCAGGTGCTTTCCAGTCCGCAGTTGTTGATGTAGGAGATGACCAGCATGGGGCATTGCTGCGTGTTGCTGTAGTCAGAGGAATAGAAGGACGCTGTTTTTGTTGTTGTCCCACCCTCTACGGCTTCCGACATGCGAAGCATGACACCAGTATTTCCGGAGGGCTCATACCATTTTTGGGCAATGTTCGTAATATCCCAGCTATGCCAGGTTTGTCCGGCAACGAATTGATAATCTTCTGAGGTGTGGACATAGTCTGCCCGGTTAGCCCAGGTAATTGTCTCAGAGTCCCACATGCTTTTGACCTGATGCGCCGTCATATAATTGCCCGAGATACTACCAGAGCCGCTATATTTGTAAAGTAAGACCTTTGCGCCCACGACCACATCCGCTGAGGTCAAAGAGGGGATATTCTTAAAACGAATATAAATCCGCTCCCGCCCGCGGTTGGTGGAATATCCTGCATCCAGAGAAATGGCATCATAGGCCGGCGGATTGCGCTGGGTCACGGTCTTATCCCGGATGGTGAACGTGTTGGATACCGGCTGGACCACGGGGTCCAGTATTACGGGGTACGTAGCGTCTGCCATCCAATCCTGGGGCAGATAGTACCGCAACTCATAGCCCTTGTCGTTTTCCTCCAAAGTCACTTTGATATCATTGGAGTATGCGTTTTCTGCATCCAGCAGATACGGAGCCGGCATATAGAATACCGGTTCATCTTGGGGACCGGCGTCTTTGGCATAGGCCAGAATACGGTTGTCCTCTTGAAGCTCCAGCCGCAGGCTGTCCGTTTCCAGGCGATAGCGGTAGCCCAGCATTTCCTTCGGGCAGCTGCGCAGAATCAGGGACTCCTTCAACCGATTGGAGTCCAAGTCATAGGTCACATCTGTGTCGTGATAAACATTCTGATACAGGGCCTTACTGCGCTGATTCTTCAGCGCAGCCTCTGGCTGAAGCTGGTCATCGTCTGCCAAAGTGGAAGTGGTACTGCTGATTGCCGCAGTACTTTCGCCTGCGGGAACGCAGATCATATCCTCACCGGGCAGTTCCTCCCCCATGGAGGCGCTGCCGCTTTCCGAGATAGCGCCCCCGTCTTCAAACAACTGACCTGTCAGATAAAAGGATAGACTATATCCATTCCGGCTGACAGTGATCCCTCTGGCGGTGTTCAGTTCGGCGGGTACCGAGACATCCCACATACCGGCGACATTCTGATAAACCGTCTCGCCGTCCCGGGTAGTCGCAGGCAGAAGGCGATTATCGATATCCTTCCACTGGCCATCCTTTTGATAATGAACGGCTGCGGGATAGATAACTACTTGCCGCACGCCGTTGGCCAGCAGAAATTCCTTCTGGTTTTCCTCCCGTCGCTCCAGGACTTCTCCTATTACATCGGGAGGTGTCTCTGCGATGTTTTCCGTTGTCAGCGGCCACAGGTCCCCCAACTCTTCAGCCATGACCTGCACAGGGAGCAGGTATACGGTCAGAAGGAGCGCCAGGAAACAGGACAGTATGCGTTTCCACAGTTTCATTCGTTTTTCTCTCTTTCTCTTTGTATTCAGACGCTGGTTTGTGCGTCCATTTATAGAACTGTCCCGCTTCCTATTTTGCAACAAAATTCGACACATTTTGCAAAATTTGGAACAATTACCAATATGCCGCATTGAAATTGAACCTTTTGACTAAGAAAATTGCCCGTTTGAAATAACTGGTGTGTCGCAGACCAATGCTAGGCGTCAACCTTCCTTCGCCGTTTTTACCTATTCTTATCTTCAATGAGTTTTACGCCAGGGAAACCAGCCGTAAAATACGAGCCGTTTTCAAAGCAATGGGACAGTCCGGCAAGTCACTCAGCACAAACCCGCCATGCGGATATGTGAAGGATTCGGAGGACAAGACGCACTGGATCGTGGACGAACAAGCCACCGAGATGGTCAGAGACGTGTTCCGGCGAGGTTCCGATCATAGTGGTCAGTTTTCTCCAATAGCCTTGTTGCTATTTTGACGACTACAGGCCCGAAAAGGCGGCAGAGATTTTACTCTCTGCCGCCTGAACCACATCAGAACATTTGAACAGAAGAACTATCCGCTTCTTTGTGGTTTTCACTGTACTGTCCCTGCTTTTGCGCAGGTTGATTTAAGTTTTGCCGATACCACGATGTAAGCCAGCACTGATAATGCATCCTTGTTATCAGGAACATCTCGCTCAG